>Ga0207748_1000194_pt1 | contig 58093 bp, 55 predicted proteins | sample HigsolmetaGSP13D_FD_184841 | JGI IMG/M metagenome (GOLD analysis project Ga0207748, IMG submission 184841) | High solid enriched microbial communities from the Joint BioEnergy Institute, USA - SP1-3-D (SPAdes) | ecosystem: Engineered > Bioreactor > SSF (Solid state fermentation) > Aerobic >...
GGTGTATTCGTCAATTCGTGGCGACGTTATGCCCGGGAGGAAATGAATGACTATAAGCAAAGAGGTCGGATGTGAGGTATATCAAGTCGAACTATAGTGTATGCATCTCAGATCCTCATTGAAAATGAATATACCTAAGTATCGTGATATCAGCATCTTGAGAAATGGACATGAACAGAACCGCCTGCAGGGATGACCCCCACAATAATAAATATACCTCGGCAGTGTGCCACGGACCGACCGCCTCAAGGGATTTAGAAAGAAACTTTACCTAGGTGCAGGACCTGTAGTGAGCGACCAATGAGGACCATGCCCACTGAGCAGTTAGGATGGTACATGACCGAGTGAGGTGCAAGAAGTTACTTTGAGAGCGGGGGAGGGACAGACTCCGAGAGAACAAAGGTGGAGATGGAGACGGGTGTGGAGGTGATCGGCGCGTGGCGCGGGACAAATGCCGGATAGCCATTTAAAAGAGAATTTTAAAATTCGAGAATTTAAATCTATGTATCGGGATCAGGTCAAACGAGCAGGATAAAATTGTGCGACTCGAGACATAAAACACAGCTGGGACCCTTGCCTGGGTAGGCTAGTAGATCTAATCTATCTAATCTATCGGACAAGGGTCTTGTGTTACTCTTATCGATAGCACGGCACGACGCTAGGCGTACCGGAAGTTGGCAGCAGATGCTACTTCTCACTGCTTCCAAAGCTCATAACTACCTCCAGGGACCCGTGGTTTTTAAACTCTGTTGAGATTCATAAATGCATACAGACTGTAGCACTTTGCAATCATACATCCTCGGAGATAGGAGTCCGGCCGGGCCGATCGCTCTAGGGCTTAGGGCTCACGACCAGGGCTCAAGGCGCTTTGCCATCTCTTCACCTCCTTTATGCTCGTTCCTACATCCCACGATCCACAAATCGAAGGCTTTGTCATACCAAGATACGTCTCCTTGCTAGAGATGGTCAGACAGCCAACAGTCCATATCGTCAAGAAATGCGCGCAGCCAGCCAGGGTTCTCGAGGCAGCGTGAGGTGTTTCCAGTGCTCCTTCTAAACATCCAGACAAAAGACCCGAAACCAGCCACACATAACCAAACACCAAATCATTGTCATCACGATTTGCTCTGACAAAAGATCCCCTCACACTGCTTGTTTCAAGGCATTTCTGTTCTTCGATTACTGGCGGTGATCGACACCATTTGACATACTAATGTCTATAGTAGTCTCGAATGATGAAACGACCTTTATGCGCATATGCCCGGAGCGGATACATATACGAGATGCGGTGATCTAGATCTGTTTCTTCACAAAGCAAATACCATATTCTTTATCTGTATGGCTTCTCGGTTTATGGCCGCCAGTCAGCACCACATGCAGCGACGTGGGATTCGACAAAGAAGAACAGATATAAAGATTTCGAGGCCGTCAAAGACGTGGACTTAACTATAAAAGATGGCTAGATTCCGTTGCGAGTTGCTCTTCCTCATCACCATCATCCAGCATTTAAATCGTCATGTTCAAAAGTCGTCAAAGAGTTACATTCCTTCCGAAGTCATTCGATGGCTCTCCTGCTCTGACTCTACCAATTAGCCAAGTTGATCCGCTTTCCAAGTCACACAAGCAATAATATATATATTGGAACAGACAGCGCCAGCACCATTCCTCTACAGCAATCACCACCACGAGAGCAATTGACCTGTACAGCCAAGTCAATTATACATACATCAACAGAAATGGTTCAAGCCTTGACGCTTCTCGTTGACGGTCTGCCAGGCGTTTTAAAGAATATTCCGAATTTGCCTTCTCTTTGCGGTCTGGTTCAGAAGGATCCCTATGCAGAGGCGGTGTTCAAGACTTACCGTTCAGAGATCATAGAAGCTGTGATTGGCTCAAGCTTTCAGAAAGAGGAACAGAAAATTCTACGCACCATTGCTGCAATCCGAATGGGCACATTGGCTTGTGCAACGTTAGACGACTTTATCGATTCCTACATGCGAGGCAAGGCCGCTGACGAGCCACTTTCAAAATCCATGTCGCTGGAAATCAGTCATAAATTGGTGGAATTGGCCTACAACCTCGAGGATCTGACGAATTCCTGTATCAACGAAATGCTAGCTGGGCGCATGGAGCTTGCGTCGTCCCTTCTTCGGGATCGTTTGTGCATCTCTCGTGCACTGTGGCGCCTCGAGCTGTTCTTCACAGTCAAGCAACTGGACAAAGAACCGAGTTTTCCCTTCTGGGACAATAATAAGGAAAGAGTGCGGAATATAGAGTGTCGTGCGTTCTGGTATCACCTGTCCGAAGAGGAACTCGATGCAATGGAATGCATGTTCACTCGTCTTCAAGACATGAAATGGGATCCCAAGACTCTTTATTTGGACTCTAGTCTTGGTAGACACCTGTTTGAATTACTTTCAGATGCAGGTTCCAAGGAACCAACGCTTGAGATGTTGATGAATCCTGAGTTGGATGCACAGACCATGACAAACACTAGACCATTCAGACATCTCGGGTTTGGCATCTGCAGGTCTATGGACTGACTACCTTTCTTGGGCAAATTGGACGTGTCTTGGATGATTAGGCCTTCATATCCAAACCAGGGCAGGAGGAATATATCTGTCGGGTGAGTTGTACACATGGTCAACTATTGTGTTCACATCCCTACAAACTGTCCACCCCTAAATTGGAATGCTATTCCATTTACTCAGATTCCGAAGAAGAATTTCAATCGAATAGACAGAGCGACATTGGGATGATCGAATTGATCAATAGCGATCTAGCTACCTATGGCGAATCGATAGAAAGTCAGTTGAATTCCTTCCTTTGTCCTGCCTGAGACCCTTTTATTAACTCCAGCTGATATTGACCTTCATCGTAAGATTCACCGCCACTATACCTCCCGAAACAGTTCTAATAAAGAAGCTGGTAAACTCCTTTGACGGAGCTGATCAAGATCTCGGATGTGGAAATATAGCACCCTGCGGCAGACCTATGCCGGAGCCGGTAGATGGGTGGTCTAAAACCGCCCTATTCTTCAATTCTATAGATCTGTCAAACAATTTAGATTGGACTGTGAAACTAGGCGTGGGAGTAAGCAGAGAATAAATCATCCCACATATCTGATTACGGAACTATGAGGGAGTAACATTCGAAACGCTATGGACCATGTCAAATTAAAATCTCCTCCAGTAGGTGCAGTACATGCTAGAAGTGGTGGATAGACGTCCAGTGATTCATTCTAACTCTTAACTGAATCACCAGTCCTGAGCAGTATAGCGTCGGCGCGTCGGCAACTTGGTACGTTCAACTTTCCTCCTGACAGGATGAAACTCAGCAGTGTCCGGCTTCCGAGTCCAATGTATCTCCAGCAGTATATCGCTCTCGCCTCACCTTGTAGAGCGTGAAGGATCTCTACGCCGTTGGATATCTCCTAGCAAGTGCAATACCAAGTCTTTCTTCAGTCCACAGTGTCGGCAACGGACACACATGCGCCAGAGTGATGGTATCCCGACAATAAAGCTCTCTGCGGTCTTCGCCGCCACCGCCACATACATCCATAGTCACCTTTCGATACAATATATGTCCCGGGGTGGTACTGATCTTTGCAAAAGTAAAGTAGAATTCGCTATAGTGGAGCTTAAGGCTGGAGATCCATTCCAGAAGGAGCATTATAGTCATGATGTCTCAGAGTGCTCTGCTCTGCTCTCATCCGAAAGGTAGACTCACCCAGGTGATCCCTTGGTGCCCTAAAGACCGGCAAGTTCTCAAGAGGTAATCTTATAAGGAACCCAGATATTAACGTAGGCAGCATAAAAGCTAGGAACAGCAGGAAGAAGGGTTGAGCCCTGGACAATTTCTAAGGGCCGTTTCTTTCCATTCTTTGGAATCAGATGCTGTGGTTACGCGTCTGAAAGCTAAGGACTACAACTTTCAAGATCCTATCAGCATTCTTTTCTCCCCATGGGCAAAATAATCATCATGATACATGATTAAGCTGTTTATTGTGCCACCGCATGTGATGCGTTCGACCGTCACTTGCCGGCATCTAGTCACTTCGATCTTTCCCCGCTCTTACTTCATATCTTCTTTATGAGCCTGGACGGTGATGTCCTTCATCTGCACATTCATGTTAACCATCCTGACTTTGATATTATACCATTTAATTTGGTTTATACCATAAAAAATCTTTCAGAAGCGATATATATCGTTCTTTATGATCTCATACTGTTCAAAAATAGTAGGTACTGTCTTGTGCGCAGGAAGGTCAAACCACCTGTCTTGTCGACATGGGTGAAATGAATCGCAGTAATTTCCAACAGAATTGCAAACTAATCACACTGTTACTTCATTTGTATGCATCTATCATTTCGCATTTCCTTGTCATGAATATTCATCTGGTCTTTGTCATCGCTATTCACCGACTCAGATAGCGAGAGAAATTCCCAACTGTTGCACCCCTAGAAAACAAGTGGCATATCTAGATCCTTGGAGGAGTGCTCCAGCAAAAGGCGTAATTTAGGTAATTAATGACAGCAAATGCCATGAGGCTTTCGATTCATGTCTTCTTTCTTAGAAGTATTTTTCTTTTTTTATCGCGTCCTTTGTTCAACTTCGAGTTATAAATATTTCGAATCCAATAGTCCATTATCCACCTGAGCCGTCCACCATATCGATTATATATAAACTATTCTCCCAGCGAGCGCTTCGCAAACGAGGAGGCCTATGACTTCAAGTTCCTCGCGAGAGAGTTCACATTCGCATGTTCTCCTGGCCAGGTATAATGGTCGATAATATCTGTCTCCGGCTTGTCTCATGACCTTCGAGCAGAACGCTTTCCAACACGCATGTGGCGGGCAGACTATCTGATTAGAGTGGAAGACCAGATTTGTCGCTTTCCAGTCTATCGAGAAATGAACCATTCTATACTTTATCAGACCAAGAGGTATAACTATGTGAAACGAAGATTTCGAGCAAATATATTAGCTAGACACGACGGCAACCACACTGGGTTTGCTTCGCGTGCGACAAAAACGAACGGAAAAATGTTCAAGGAATACTCGATCAACTATATAAATCTGAATCGTTGTCAATAACGATCGACAATCGACGTGAACGTCAACCCGATCATCGATGGAGGGCTGTCGAAATCTTCACTGACAATTCGGCATCGGATGACGAGCGAGATAGCAAAGAAAGGTTGTGCGAGCTAGCAATCCGCTTCACTGACAATTCGACATTGTATTACGAGCAATAAAGCAAAAAAAGGTTGCAGAAGCGAGCAATCGAGATTGTCTATATATAACCACTCAAAACTGTTTTCGGCCCGTGCATGACGTCTGAATTTCTTTACTATCTCGTGGACCCTAAGAACCAAAGCGATGTTGAGAAACGGGGTCAAAGATAAGGATCTGTTCGTTCAAAAAGAAATGGGATTAATGTGTGTCCACAGCAGTCACTATAGTGAGTCAGATGAAGTATATATTCCCGGATGGAGTCCTACCTGTCGAGTTATTACCTATACAGAGGGAGGGATTGCGGGCTTGTATATCACAGATTTATATGATACGTCCCATGTTTTCAGGACGGACCTTTCTCTTTTTATATTTTCCAAGTGCCCAGGAAAGGTGCATTGGGACCTGGCTGCTTTTTCGTCCTATGCATGCGGATCTGTGTGGGAGAACAGTCTTTCCCTTTCTTTCCTTAGATATCCCCAGACCTATCATTTCGTTCAGGAACTCTTCTTTCTTTCCCATATATCACACCAGCAGCCTTGTCCATATGTGTGGAGCACGGCATATATTGTCACCAAAATGGAGTCTTTTCACAGCTGAATTCAACCATCTGCATTTAAGGGGCCAGATCATCAAGAGTATGTTCATGTCCTGCCTGTGTCCTCATGGCCCAAGGTCTGAGGTATAATCCCCCACTTTTTGTGCGATATTTCCTTGCAACTCTGCACACTAGATTGGTACAGCACAACTACTCGTTTATAAAACAGCAGGGCCCGGAAGTTCTTCCTGATTCTGAGGAACGAGTGATGTCTGTCAAGGTTTGAGACGGTCCGGAGCAGATTTCTGACTGTTACTCATGTCTGGTGTACCAGATACCCGCTTACATGCTGAAAGCTCGGAATGAACTTTCATTTCGTCGAATCGAGTACCTTCTGGGAGGATTATCGAACGAACGTTAAAGTCTGGAATGATTCCAAGGAACGCCACTGCACAAACTAACAACGTGCTCAATTAAAGCATCCATATTTCTTCAGTTCTAACCATCCATGCGTGGACTCGAGAACAGGGAGTTGTTGGATGGGGTTGGACGTGTCCATCGCGCTGGTATGCTAGCATGTGTTGGGTGACTGACAGTGGAAGAAGGACAGAACCAGAAATAGCGCTCTAGTCGAAAATAAAATCTCAAAGGATTTCTGCGGACAATTCCCTGGGAGAGAAGACATATTGCTGCGCAGAGACCTGCCGTTGGGTGGAAAAATAGATCTTGATGGAGGGAACGTCTTGGAGACACCTCCCTGCATACATGGCTCGCAGAACAAGAACAGAATGTCCGACAAAGAATATACACAAATCTCAATCCAAACGCAAGCAAATCCACAAATCTGACAAGTTGGGTTGCATTCACACGATTCAGGCGAAATAAAACGAAGCCACAGGAGACAGATCTCGATGAGGAATAAATAGTGGATTCGCGAGCAGAGCAGATTTTTCTGAGGGAGACATACACGATCTTTTGGATATACAAGCAAGAGGCATGACACGACACAGAGTGTATCAATATGTTAGAGATAGCCAGGCAGAACCTCCACATTAGATACCTAGGTTGATCTGCGCACGCCAGTTTCACAAGGTCCTCTCTCAGACTCACAGCGTTCTTTGGATTCATTCTTTCCTTGCTTCTTACTCTATCCTACACTTATTGTATTCACCAGTAGAAATGAAGTAATGGCGAACTAGACCTTGTAATACACTAATCTTGGTCTCAGGGGTAGATTTCGACTTGGTCAGAAGACAAGATTATATCGATGCAAGGACCGTAACGAGTGCAGCAGACTTCATAGTTTATTTTCCGTATCTATGTGATTCAAATAGAGTCGTTTCACTCCGTTTCATATCATCAGTGCATTACCGTATTGCTATATTCCATAGATAAAAAATGAAAAAAGAGGAAAATACAAAAAAGGAAAAGAAAGAAAAGAAGAAAATAAAACAAGAAAGAATAAGACAAAAAAACACAAGAAACTAGAAGAAAATCACGTTCCCAATCGGCTTAAATAGATCTCCCCCCCCCCCCCCACTCCTTTCCTTTCTCCCCACTCCCCCACTCTTCTCCCCTCACTGAATCTCTGAGATGCTCAGGCTTCTCCTCAGCTCCCCCCTTGGCCTCCGCGGCAGGATCCGGTAGCGGAGGATGGCCTCCTCGGGCCCAACGAGCGGGATCCCCCCGTACCCGTAGATTTCACGGTCGGGCTCGAGCGGGTTGACGCCCATCTCGAAGCAGCCGACGCAGGAGGTCACCGGGGCGTGGACCGTGCCGTAGCTGCGAAACAGCGCGGCGACGGTGAGGAACATTGTCGCCCAGGTGACCTCCATGCCGGCGGTGAACGGATCGAAGAACAGGCACAGCGCCGGGTCCGTCAGGAAGCGTTCGGGCCGGAAGGAGCGCGGGTCCGGGAAGATGGTCGCGTCGTTGAAGACGAACTTGGCGCTGACACGGATGGCCGTGCCAGCGGGGACCCTCCAGAGGATTCGCCCGTCAGCGTAGTCCCAGGGACGCGTGCTCACCGTCCGCAGGACGCAGTTGTCCATTGCGCCGCTCATCCGGAGCGCCTCGCGAACGCAGGCGCTCAAGTACGGAAGAGCGACGAGGTCCGTGACGGCGGGCAGCGTCCCACGTTGGGGCATGACGCGCATTAGTTCGGCCCGGAGGAGTGCAAGTCGGTCGTTGTTCGTAAGGAGGTTGTAAAAGAGTACCGTCAGAGCTCGAGACAGCCGGAGAGACATGTCCAGGGCGACAGTCGAGTGCCTCATCAGTTTGTACGCGCGCGGTCTGTGGTCGTTGAGGCTTTTCGAGTTGAGAGCCAATTTGAAGCAGGTCTGGGCCCAGTTCTCAATGCGCAGAGGAGGGTTTTCGACGTTCTGGAAGAGCTCCTGTAAACATGCCTTGTCAGATATATGTGTCCCATACTCTAGGTCGTGCAATTTGTGTTCGCTTACCTTGATGATATCCGAGTCACCCGTTTGCGCTTCAGACTGAAAGGCGGAAATCCAGATTCGAACTCTTGTGGTGGCTCGGTCAAAGTAGGATTTGAGAAGAGAGAGGTGTTGAGAGACCGTGTCTCCCGTAGTAACCCCAGCAGTGTGTTCAAGGTCAGTTGTGTTAGTGCGAGAGGTAGTTGACGTAGAAGGTTTAAGATAGCACGCCTTGACAATCCCTGTTATGAAGAAGATCTGGTTAGTAACTAGAGGACTCTGGTGTAGGATAGAAAGCACAAAAGGTCATCTCACCAGCCGCAAGATTGAAAAACACCATGTTCATCCTGATATCGTGCTCAGCAACCTGGGCCTCATCCAACATGTCGCAGAATTCAGCCAACTTTGCTGATATCACAGTTCCAACTGCAGCAAGCCTGGACATGGAAACCTTCCTATTGTCTGCGATACCGGGCCGGAATCTCCTCAGATCTTCAGGGCTGAATGTGGCATGCGGACTAGGATAACGGGGCCAGATAAACCAGCTGTAGTTGGCAAGAAGTTGTTTGTAGTAAATGGGATCCGCAATATGAAGTGTTTTAGGAGCAATGCGGACGACCTTGCCAAACCGCGCGTGCATCTCAGCAATCATGTGAGAATATTCCCCATCCTTGTAGAGGTCATAGTATAGCTCATAGCTGGAGAAAATAAGTATTTGTTTAACCAAACACAGCTCATTCATCTCAATAGAATTTCCGGCAAGACAATATTCAAGGTGCAAATGTCGTGTCTTTACGCATCGCGCAAGAACAGGAGGTGTCGCTTTGAAGACACAACTTGAAGACGACAAGCATGCCCTGGAACTCATAAATGCAAAAGATACTCACATGTTAGTAGCCCTTGCAAACCAGAACCCAGGAAATCCACACAAATCAGTCAAATAGACGCGTCGAGCCAAAATCGCAGCAACCAAAGCCACACATCCTGTCACAGCCCCAAACACAGCTAAGATGGAGATAGAGATGATAGTAAGGATCGGCCCCATGTTGCTTCATAGATGTATAATGCGTGACAGAACGTATTCAAGGAGCTTTGCACGCACTGGACACCAGACTTGGAGCGCGTTGTTGTGTCCCGTCCGATGAGAGAAATGCAACTTCCGAAATGGGGCGACATTATGAGTTCACTGGAGGGTTCAGCCACTTGGGATGAGAAGCAGCAGGAAACAGCACGTGATAATGCATTGTGTTATTAACCTCTCCATCTCAGAGGAAGAATGAGCCTGTTCTTTGTGAGAGAATATGATGCTCCAGTTTGACTTTCTTGTTCGTCATCTATGTCCAACCCCCATCCGATCCGAAAGGAGGGGATGCATCAAACAAAAATTTACAAATAGTCCTCAGGATGCGTATGAAACTTGAATCTATCCATCGACATGCGGAGGGGAAAAAAAGATGAATGCTCAACATTTCTTGGATTTCTTGGATGGCACCGGGGGCAGTAGCCATGTGAGAACAGGATGACTGCAGGAGTATATAAATGGGAAATGGAAGTATGCACCGTCTGGAAACCCTGGAACCTATTCAAGCGTCCCCATAATTGTCAGAAAAGAGGTCAATCAAGCAGATGACGAAGGGGTGCGGACGGGCTTGCGACCCGACTTGGAAGCCTAGGGCCCTAGAATAAGGCAATTGATTCTGTAACAACGATCAAACTTCAGGAAAGCTCCAGACTGACAAAGAAAATACCTGTCGTGATTGATAGGAATTAGGTGGAAAAAAAACCTTACCATTGCTGGAATGTACCATCTTGGAAAGTAGACATCTAATCGAGGACAATAATCAATCGACGTGGAGAGAGAATACGAGATACAGAAACTTGTAAATGAAAAGGGAACATACTGAGTATCCTCACAAAAAGACCGTCTAGTAGACAAACTACTAGGCTTTATAGGATATGAACAGAAAAAGAGAAAACGCCTCTCCAATAATATGGAACCAAGCGAACCAATATACACCGGATTATCGAACAAAGAGATCTACCCTCTGTTGTGGATATCACAGTTCCATATGTACAGAAGACAATGACCTACACCTCCTGGATGTAGTTCGCGGGCACGCTCTTTGTTTGCCCGCCTCTCTCGACTTCGGCCCAGCCGTCTCCACTATCTCTGTTGACGAGAACGAATCGATCACCTTCAACCATGCTGAATTCCGCGTCACTGCGGGCCTCGTAGTCATACAACGCCACAACATACTGGACTTTCTTCGCACCGCGTCTAGGAGCAACAGCCGGGCCAACGCGTTTCGGTGCCGCACTTCCCGCTTGGGAGGCCGAAGAGTTGGAGTAGGTTGAAGCAGGACGGTCAGTACTTGCCGATGGCACAGGCGACGGTGTGGGCGCGACCTCCACATACGAGGCAGGCACAAGACCGTCGAGAGCACCAGCTCGAACGTGCATCCAGCCAGAACCGTCTGCAGGAGGTTAGCCGAGTAGCCACGTCGATCAGTAGACGAAGCTTACCGTCTGGTTCAACTATGGTCACGTCCTGGCCTTCATCGACCGTGATCTCTCCCTCGCCATTGGCTTGGTATGGATACAGCATCTTTCCCTTCGGCTCGTTCGATTTACCGGAGGACCCGAGAGCAGGACCCGGTTCATCGGCGGGAGGTGGACTAATATATTGAGCAGGTGGAGGGGCCACGATTCTGTTCCGTTTCGTGGTTGTAGGCTTTTTCGCCAGAGCTGAAGAGGCAGAAGACTCCGTCGTGGTCTCTGTTGTTGGCTTGCTCGCTCCGCCAGAGACCGTCCTGGTGGCACTGGCGGCATAACCAGAACTTAGGGAGCTCATGGTGTCCCTGCGACTCAAAGCGGGCGACTCGGATGCACCGTTGGGTGACGGAGGCTCGAAGACAGGAGTAGCGTTGGCCAATTCCTGACGCTCAGCTTTCAGTTTTTTCTTTTCTTCCTTGCTTATTTCCCCTGGACATTCGGCTGGGACTTTCATTTCACATTTGCTATGGCACGTGTACCCGCAGTCGCGGCAGTCGAATCCCTTAGCCGACAGACCCCATATGCGCTCACCACAAAGGTCGCAATTTGTGGGGATTTTGAAAGTTTGGGCTTTGAAATTATGGTTCCTTGCTCCGAGTGATAGATCTCCAGCGGCGGATATGATTGTAGACGTTTCAACCTCACAGGTCAAACGTTTGCGATCCGTTTCATGGAGAGCTTCTTGCAGGGCAATAATGGATTTGACCACTTCGACTTCATCCCGGTCCTCTTTTCCTTGTCTTACATTCTCCCTTAGTCGCTTGGCATTCTCGACTTCCCGCCTCTTTTTGTCAGATTCCATCTTCAGTTCTCTTAACTGGGCTTTACTCTTGGTCAAGAGGTTACGGAGGAAAACCTTGGCCGTTTCATCAGTCACAAGGACATCATCATCATGCCAAATGGGGCTTGGCTCGAATGTCAGATCCGCTGGTTCTTGCCACTGAGTAATGTTATGCTGGATAAACATAATAGAGTCAAGTCGTGGCTCATTCCGTGGGATCTCGTTCGAGAGATTGGTCATGTGATCCATGCTCTTCGACAAGGCTGTACTCTCGAGGCTCGCTGCGAGCGACCATATTTCGTTCAGCTTCGCGACTCTTGTCTCGTTGAGATCTTGCAAGCTCTAGGACTGGCGGTTAGCGCGGATGCTAATGGCAGACGAAGGAATCTCCTTACATCGAGTACTTCCGGCACGTATTCATGGTAATATTTCTCCTTCATCTTATTCGCCACGTTGATGCCAATCAGATAGGTGTTCTGCACCGTGATATTAGCAGAAACCGTGGTAGACAGAATGACATAGCCATTACCTTCACGTTGTTCATCTCCAAGATCTGCTGCTGATATGCAGCCTGCGCCTTTGCTTTGCTGTGGTCGAACGCCGTCTCCATCTTCTTCCGTCGACTCTCCACCTCCTGGCACGCACCGTCGTATTTGCCCTTGAGCTTCTTGAGGTCGCCGTATGCGGAATCCCGTTCCTTCTCGAGCTTCCCATAGTATTCCACATAGCACTTCCGAATGTCCTCGTACCGTGCTGCAACCTGTTTCAACGGTTCCGCTATCTGAGCGAGTAAATCTGTCCCAAACTTCTCACGCTCCGCCGCAAGGGATTCGATGGTGTTCAGTTGGGTGGACCAGGTCGTCAAGGAAGCGCATTCCAACGATCCGGGCGTCAAAGCCGGAGTGTCCCCAACGCTCAGGCTGCTGGATTTCTTTCCCTTGCGTTCGTAGTATTTCTTGCACAGAGCATTCAACTTGGCGGCATATTCCTTCTCGATGGCGCTTCTTTCGCGGTAGAACTGCTGAATCTCGTCCAGCCACGATATGCCGTTTGATACCTATACAGTCCTCGTCTTAGCAAGTCTGTCTGCAAGGGAAAGGTCATGTATGCTGCAGCACGGCAATGGAAAAGCAGGAGCTATACGTGCAGGGGAAGCGGTTTGGCGAACATACCCAGACGTTGACGGGCTTGAATGCGTCGTCCTAAACGCATCGATTAGAAGGATCAGCAATCCATCCCGGGACACCAGATTTGGAAGAGAATACCTTTAACTCAGCCCCAAACCGGGGCACGACATCAACCTCTGCCATGGCTTCTGGAGATGCTACGATACCTAGATCAACGCATCGAGGGAGACGGCAGGATGGCGGAGCGTGAGCGTTGGAGATGGGCAATGGTCAGTGCAGTGACTCCCAGACACCCTGCAAATGCGTCCGCCTCCCACGTGGGTGCTGTCACTCTGTGACGTGATCCAACGGAGTCGCTGTTCAGGACGGACACAGCCAGGAGGCAACGCGGCGGGGTGAGCGTGAGGTCGTACGGAGTCCGGATGCAGGCCTGACTGGAGGCGCTTCGGCGGCCGGCCGTCGGGCGCCTCTCTCCGGGGAAGTTCCCACTGCGCGTGGCTGTACCGAACCAGGTAAAGTCGCAGGGGCCGCTTCTTGGGCTGCAGCGCCACAGAGTCAGCCGGTGGGGAACGAGATCGGCCGCCCAAGGTCGAATCAGGCACCTTAGAGATGGGCATTTTATAGTCGCTCTGATAGTAGTGGTGAAATGGTGGTGAGGATCCTACCTGCTATTATTACCCAGATGGGTAGGTCAGGGCCTCATGCCTTTATTGATCGCCGTGACAAACCTTTTCGAATCTTGCAGAGTGCAAAACGGATATCCGAGTATTGTTCGTGCATATCATCCTTTTAAGACACGGCTACATAAGTACTGGAGTAGCTATCGCCTAATCGTTGACACTTGGCATTCCTGAGTGACGCACTGCTGTCTATGCTTACACCCATCTTGGTGCCTGATAATCCACAGTTCAGCTATTTATAAAACATCACGGAACCAGGCGCGGTGTTCAGGGCTGTTTCCACGTAACCCTGGGCATCAAAAATGATTTTATCTGTAGGATTCGAACTGTCTGATCTCGAAACGCGAGAGCATCCCAAGATATCTCATCGTCGACGACGCGACGGCAGTGGTTGAGCAGGGATCACCTCCGTTTGCCGTACCGCTCGGGTGGGTGCCGCCGCAAGCGCTAGCCCCGGGAGCCTCTCGCCTGCCGCCCCAAAACAGCTAGTGCCGTTGCCCTCCACGCGCAACACCATCCAGGCACTTTGGTGCGAGCTTTTTCAGCTTCATCGCGGTCCGGCAGAGCCTCCCTGCTGCCTCCATTCAGTTGTCCCATTCAAATTTCAATATCGGGGCTCTCCTATTGTTCCAATAGGACCAGGTGCCTCGATATCCTGCCTGTTCCGGTTCATCCCCCTCGTGTCTCGGTTGGCGCATGGCCTGTTGATTCCCCTCGCAGCTACCCCGCCATCTTTCCCGACCTCTCGCCACATCCCTGCTTTTCTGCACCACTTCAACTAGTAACTCCTTTCTCCTTCGCGTTTCTTAGAGCTCGACGATATTCGCCACCATGGCAACGGAGCAGCCTGCGGAAACACCCAAGTCTGGAGGCTCCCTGGAGGATCGTATCACCAAGCCCGCCTCGAACTCCGGTATGAACGCGACCGAGCAATCGAGGCTGTCCTGGGCAGACGAAGTGTCTTCCCTTCCAACGACTAATGCGAATACTGCAGGTTCTGAGAAGCCTGCAGAGAATGCGGCGATTCCGCAGACCGACGGCGCCCCTGCTTCAATGGGTGGCACCGACCTGCACGAGCCTGAATACACGGTTGAAGTCAAGCTGAGCGATCTGCAGGCTGACCCCAACAACCCGCTGTATTCTGCCAAGACGTTTGAAGAGCTGGGCCTGTAAGACTACGTGTTATCCAAGGGGGAAAAAAACGCGTTGTGTGATACTGACGTTTTCCGTTCAGAGACCCCATGATCCTTAAGGGCCTTATGATGATGAACTTCCGCAAACCTTCCAAGATCCAGGAAAGAGCTCTCCCACTGCTGCTGGCGAATCCTCCGACGAACCTGATCGGCCAGTCTCAGTCCGGTACCGGAAAGACCGCGGCGTTTGTCTTGAACATCCTTAGTCGCATAGACCTGTCAACTGAGGAGATGCGGAAGACGCCACAGGCTTTGGTCCTGGCACCCAGCCGCGAGCTCGCGAGGCAGATAGTTGGCGTGATTCAGGTCATGGGATCGTTCCTGCAGGGGCTGGTTGTCGGCACCGCGGTGCCCGCCGAGAAACATGAGCGCCCATCGAGACTGGAATGTTCCGTGGTCGTTGGCACCCCAGGGACTGTTATTGATCAGATCAAGAAGCGCATTTTTATGCCTCAGAAGCTCAAGGTGCTTGTCTTGGACGAAGCGGACAACATGCTCGAACAGCAAGGACTTGGTGAACAGTGCATTCGTCTGAAATCGTCAGTGCCCTGTCCCATGCTCCTTTTGACATTACTTACACAAGTTGCAGGTTCTTGCCGAAGGACCTTCAGGTTGTTCTGTTCTCTGCGACGTTCCCTCCACATGTTCATCGTTATGCTGCCAAGTTCGCGCCAGGCGCCAACCAGATCACCCTGAAGCACGAGGAATTGACCGTGGAGGGTATCAAGCAGCTGTACCTCGACTGCGAGAATGATGAGGACAAGTACAACGTTCTTGTCAAGCTTTATGGTCTCCTTACCATCGGTTCGTCCATCATCTTTGTCAAGGTTCGTCTTCCCTCGATCTCCGCTTATTGATTCTTTACTAACATCTTTCCTAGCATCGTTCAACCGCCATGGAGATCGAAAGGCGCATGACTGCTGAGGGCCATACGATCGCCTCATTGACTGGTGGTATTGAGGGCGCCAAGCGTGACGAGGTCATCGACAAGTTCCGTGAGGGCACTGCTAAGGTTCTAATCACGACCAACGTCCTTGCCCGAGGCATCGATGTCTCGACTGTGTCCATGGTCATCAACTATGTAAGCCCTCGCATCTGAATATAGCGACTGTTACAATATTTCATGACCACTAATATTTCTCTTTCTACAGGATATTCCTGAACTCCACATTCCCAACGCCCCTAAACGTGTGGCCGATTGCCAGACTTACCTCCACCGTATTGGTCGTACGGGTCGCTTTGGCCGCGTTGGCGTCTCCATCTCTTTTGTATCGAACAGAGAGGAATGGGACATGCTTATGCAAATCCAAAACTACTTCAACACGAATATCACCCGGATTGACACGCGTGACTGGGATGAAGTGGAGGAGGTCATCAAGAAGACTATCAAGAACCCTCGCTCTCAGGCCTCCTTTACCGCGCAGTAATGGAGACATCACTAGCCACCCTCTTAAAGATATTTCACGGACAGCATGTGTACAGGGAAATCAGGAGGGCTATGCGGGATAGCGGTTTCCGACTCGGTTATGTTTGTGACAGCTCTTTTTGTGTGGCAGATAACCGCAAGAAGCTAGATTTCAGCTTGCACTTTTCCAGATACAGGACTTGGTACGGAGATCCGTGGATGATGCGAAAGACGAGTCGAACTATGATCCGTCCGCCATCTCTTGTCTATAAGGGATATTGAGTTTCTAAAACGGTTTACAACGTCATGAGATAATGCTCAGTGAAAATGAGAAATGAATGAAAGAACAATAGATATCAACAGATTATAATGAATCTAGTTCTGTTGAATTTGTTTCCTATAGGGACGTCTCCTTGAAAGGAAAAGATTTCGAGCGTTTTGTCTTAGGATCCGATGCCGAAGAAAATTTGGAGATCTATATTGGAGACTAATATGCGTTCTGTTCCCGTCATGTAGTGTGTCGAAGAAAGTACACTTTTGATCCCTCTCCTGACAAGCCACTCGGCGCTGTAGCGCTGCTAACTGATACACAGTAGGAAAGGCTTAAACATCTATATACTCTAAATCTCATGTCGATAGATGTTCCCAACTTGTGCGGTGGTAAATAATCGGTAGTAAATAATACCTAAGGGGCAGTTCTGTGCCTCTAGAGTTTTTTTTTATCGGGTGGCAGATGCTCTTGCAAAGGGACTGTACTGGGGACGCGCAACCGAATTATATTTCGCCAGTGATGTCATCTTAACCCAGTGTGTTGAACATCATTTCAATCATAGGACTATGTGAGCTTTATTATGACTTTTTAAGTCGTCTATATTCCTTTTTTTCTTTCTTGTATCCCTTTCAAACAAGTTAGTACCTATATGTTTTTTGCGGGTACCTGGAAGCAGCTCATCTCCGATCTTCCCTGACGCGGAGGCCGAATTTCCTCACTCTAGAGGTACAGTACTGTACATACAACTCTCCAGCATGGGGGAAGATGCCTTGAACAACGAACCCTAAATCGCCTCCACTGCAGATGAAAATTAATATTATCCGCAAGAGGAGATAACTTATCCCGGACCCCTTCATGACCCCTGGGACGAAGGTTACGGTCCGGGCGGCCACCACCCGGCCGATATCGACGACACGTTCGACAACAACAGATTCCGCATCGTCCACAAACTCGCACATGGGTTTCTGAGCATCGTCCATCTCGCCCGCGACCGCTTGACATCGCAGCTCCTGGCTCTGAAGATCCTCAAAGCGGAGGAATCAGAGCGGACTGCAGAGAGGAGAGGGTTCTCGACTGGTTGAAAAAAGAGGAACCCGGATCATCCCGGGAGTGACCACGTCTGCCATCTGATACATAAGTTTCGTTTCAGAGGGCCGAATGGAGAGCATCTCTGCCTGGTGTTTCCGGTTTTATCGGGCCGAATCTTTATTATTTCATGATCCATCGTCATGTTGTCCTTCCTAGGGAGCTTGCTGTTAAGTTCACGCGACAAACGGCACAGGCTGTGGATTATCTGCATTCTTTGGTGTGGGACATGGAGGCATATCTTTTCTTTCTGCATTCATAAGTGCACGCTAACATCTCAGACATCAAGCCTACAAAAATCCTGGTAAAGATGCGGAATATAGAAAGTTGGACGGACGACGAAGTATATGATCGTCGGGGAGACCCAATTGCCGGTCCATACATGGACAATGCAGACCAGGCACGTGCTGCAGGAATGCCGAAATACTCTACATGCGAGGCCAGTTTTAGGAGATACGATCTGGTAGATATAACTGAGACCGTGTGCCTCATTGACTACTGCAGTTCCTTCTTCCGCGACTCGCCGGACTGTATCGGCGTGACACCAGATTATGCTGCGACTGAGGTACTCCTGAAAGAGACAAAGAGCACAGACGTGTGGGCTCTTGCTTGCACAATTTTTGAGATCCGCTTCACGAGGCTAGAGCACATGTATGGAACCCTTTTGTCGACGTGGAAGAGAACGCTCGGACACGAGTTTCGCAATTGTTCCTGCGAATGCAGCTGCAGGACAAGTGAACGCACAGTGACCTGAGAGGATGCATAGAGGAAAAGAGCCAGGACATCGCTGAGTTGCTATCTGTCGCAGGTGTTAGGGATAAAACGGGTGATTTCATCCCGATACACAGAATTGAAGTATTGCCAAAGGAGCTCGAGTGTCTGGAGGATCTGCTTCTCAGAATGTTAGCATATGATCCAGAGGAGAGGATCTCCGTGGTCGAGGCGCTTGAACACCCTTGGCTACGCGGAGAATGCATCTAGCGTGAAAGTGGTTCCATTGGATATATCTCGGAGATAAGCATCCATCTGCTTAATCTCATCTTTCATTTACATGAGCTAATGGGGTCCTCCGTGCATCTAACATGCCGTTGGATCGTGTTCACCTCTGGTTCATGAAGAGAACTGTGGGAGGCCCCCAGACTCCTTCTGCGACAATTAATAGCCTCATCGGCGATCTTATCTCTCTCTTGTACCCGACCACTGCTGCTCCGCTGCGGGTGATGAGGCTCAAAACAGGCGTGCTCGTATTCTGGCTGCTCTTCCCACACTGGCGAGGGCGCCATGTGGTCCCGGAATACGAAGACCAACGCTACTCTAAGTTGACCTCATTCATTGGCATCCCAATCAAAATTTCAGTTTGACGTGATAATCCCCCGGGCTGACAACAGGTAGTTTACTGAACGCAGCTAATTTCAGACGAAATTGTTGTCATCCAGAAGTAGCGCCATGCTTGGACTTTGGTGAGGCTTGTGAAGACAAATCTTCTCGTATTTAAGTGCATTAACTGAAGAATGATGGGGAGCATATTAACTATAAATGGAGCGAGCTTCCTGCTGCGCCCTTTTGATCGGGATTTCTATTTCCCTCCTGTTTTTCAGTTTATCTTATCTCTTGTTAACTTCTGGAGAGAGGTGGACCGTGAACTGCGATGGTTTTTCTGGGACTCTTCCTCCTTCTGGCGTCTCGCCACTTCACGATCTCGGTCGCGTCTCCTTGGATCGTGACCGAGTATTACGCGGAGGGCGTCGCGACCCTCGTCGAAGGTTATACTGGGATCCGCACTACAGAAGACCCTGTACTCTGGACAGGGACTATACCTGTCACTCCAACCGGAACGGCGCCTTCAGCGCTTGCGACATCTACCTCTATAGAAGGCATATACGACGATGTGACCGTCGTCGACGTCTTTCTGGCCCCCAGCCAAGGTGTGCCGGTCTCCCAATTATACAGTACAGAATACTACCAGTACTACGTGACTATTGTCTATACGGCGCCAGCGTCATGTTCATTCACGAACAGTATATCTACGGCTGCAGTCTATATCCCCGTCCCCTACGAGGTCGAAGATGCCCTGACGCCAACAAAGATAACGGCGAGCGTGGTCAGTTATCCATGGAACAATGATCCGTTCACGCAAACAATGGCATTTTTGGATCCCAGCGATGTTCCGAGCAGTGTACTTGCCAGCGCCAGCTCAGAGTACATGCCGTACGACTTCAGATATTGCCTCCGCCCATACACATACACATACCCAACGCCAACTGCAACTGGCTCCAGTTTCGATGGCGATGATGCTGACACCTGGGCTGGCTGCACCAGGTTCAGGTGGTATGTTGGAAACTACGCCCTCTCCGGAGGATATTGCTGCGACGACGGCTGTTATTATACATGGGGGGTCACCCCGTGGGGTTTTGCACTGGCGATCTTCTTTTCCTGGTTCGGCCTGTTCCTGATCATCGGCCTGATTGAGAGCTGGTTCCTGTTCAAAAAGGCAATGACCGGACAGAAGGCCAGGCGCGGCCTACCGTACGGCTTCGCCTGTTTGTGCCCGATGCTGTCGCTTCTCGCGCTCTACTTCGTCCGCAAGTTGCCCGCCAAATCCCCAGAGGAGCAGGAAGTTCTTGTCAAGAGATGGCAGGAGATGTCCGCAACCGAGAAGTTCGTCAAGTGGATCGAATGGGGCTTTCGACGAGGAGACCCGACAAGAGTGTGTTAACAAGTGCTGCTGCTGCCGCTGACACAAATAATAACGGTCCAGCCATTCCCGGCCAGCAGAGCCAATGGATCCCACCTCAGGGTCCGCCAGAGATCCCTCCTGCGCCGGGACAGTACCTCCAACGAGCGCCTCCACAGCCCATGGGACAGATACCCATGCAGGGATACTACTACGATCCCCAACAGATGCCTCCCCAGGGGGGTCCCGGGATGCCTCCCATGCCAGTATCTCTGCAGATAGGTCCATCACCGTCACCACCAGTCCAGCAAGAAGCACCACAGCAGCCTATGGCACAGTTTCCGCCACAGAATACCGATTCGCCAGCGCCTACTACCGCGCGTGAGGCGCCATCTGACAACGTCGTCTCTCCTGTCCAAGGAGCTCAGTCTGCATTGCCAGGCCAGTTGGTGTCTCCTTCGACCGGGACACACAACAGGGCTGCCGAGAGACAGCAGCAATGAACGTGATGAGCTGGAACGTTATCTTCAAGGAATAAGCATGAACAATGAGTCCCCTTGTCACATACCCCTATTTGATAAGGAATATATATAGCAGTTCTACCACTACTCTTACCATCCCATTTATTAATCGAATATTCACATCCGTTGATAATACGATATCATCTGATCCCACCATTTGTTTCTTTGGTTCTGGTCGGGTCAGCAACCCCACCCCACCTGATCCGATCCAACACCGCAGTTTCCCCTTCCGTTCGCGGTACCTAAGAAATTTGTCGGTCCCATTTGCCACACAAGGCAAGATGGCCGAGTTGGTCCAAGGCGTCAGGTTAAGGTATTTTCAAACCTTAATATAGCTCGCTCCTTTGTGGAGTGCAGTTTCCTGATCTTCGAAAGGGGGCGTGGGTTCGAATCCCACTCTTGTCATGTGTTTTTCAAAACTTTCCTTGAGTGCGTACTCAAGGATGGATCTTTTTTGACGAAGAATTTCTTTGAGTCAATGAGTAGTGTCGTACGATAGGTCTTCTTCCGACCTTTTTTTTCTAACCATATTAATTAATTATTGACCTCCATTCAGTCGGAGCCTTTCCGCAGCCATATCGAGCTGTGATCTAATGTTGGATTCATATCAGGAAGAATGCAGAATGACAATATATCAATACCCGATAATGAATTTCCTCAATTCGACATCTTTTCTGCCTCTTCTTCCTCCTTCCATTCTTTTTGATGTACGAAAACTCTGCCAACAACACCTAACTTCAGCACTGTCAAGGGACTGTCGCGGCACCCTTTATAATTACCAAGAATTAACACCCAAATCTGATATGACAGAAGATGACACAACTCTCACAAAGCTCTCATACTCTTTCATTCGCCTTTTCTCAAGGGCGTTCCGCTAGGATCTTCGTTATCATGTCAGTGATTTTCTCAGCATATTAGAATAATAATCCCCAATCTGATATTAAAGGGTAGAGGGATAAAATAGCGTGGTCAAGCAACAAAATCAACCATCTCCTGCTTCTTTTACATCCAAAAATATAGGTATACGACCGTATCTGTCGACGATACCCAAAACCTCGAACCACAGCTAAAACCCCGACTCTCCCAGGCAAAATAATATCTTCACCCAAGTCCCCAAACGACCTGACTCTACGGACAACGCAAGACGAGACGATCGTGACGGAAGAGATGAGTAGATTAGGTGCCATAGAACCGATCCCCGAAGTCGCCCAACCCGGGCATGATCCGCCTGCTCAGAACACACTCGATCTCAGCATACGGGTCCCTTTGGTGATAGGTACAAAATGGATAGACATCTGCATACCGCTTCTCATCCAAATCGCTATCGACCGCCGCCGTGACGATGTTCAGCTCCGGGAACTTCTTCGTGATCACGTCCAGCCCGTACACGGACGCGATGACGTTCACGAAGACGATGTGCGACTCGGGCACGCCCTGCTCCTTGAGGAGGGCGATGGCTTTGGAGGCCGAGCCGCCGGTGGCGAGCATCGGTTCGAGGAGGAGGACAACTATAAGGAGTGATGTGTCAGATTACTGTCGACAGATGGGTGGATCAAGGAGGCAAGATGCATACACCGATCCTTGATATCGCTCGGGAACTTGGAGTACATGAGTGTCGGGAGGGCGGTCTCCTCGTCTCTCTGGATGAGGATCTTGCCGAAGTTGAGATCGCCACTAGACGTCGGTACTCGTGCGAAATCAGCAATTGATCTCCACTTGAAGAATAGAACCCCAGCTCGGACGATACGATATATGTTTACCCACCTCCAACAATCCCTCAGCCCTTGCTCCAGACTGGCTCCTGCCCGCAGGATGCTCACGCCGCAAACTCCCATTGTCGTCCTGGCGCCGTTGTAGACGCCTCCGGTGGGTGTCGTGACTTGGACAGGCTCCGAGGGGACGTGGTTCAATGCTTTGTTTGGAAGAGAAGGACGGTTAGCCGTACTCCCCTATCACCAATTGTACCAGCCCCTGGTGATATATAGTGGACAATAGTTTGTATAGTAGTACGTACCTTCATACATCAGCATCCTCGACACCTGCCCCACGGCCCTTGCGAACTCCGGCCCCTGTGTCCGCGCATCCCGGATGGTCGTCATCCAGCAACGCAGCTGCGGCGTGTCGCGGAGGACAGTGACCTTTGTCGAGGGAGATTTCGCATTGCCATTCGTAGTGTCGTTGCTGTGGGGTGCAGTAGTTGCGGCGGCGTAGGGTTCCTGAGACGCGACGGGGACCATACTGTTTTCTATTCCCTCTCTCTCTCTTTCCTTCTTTTCTTAGAAGATTCTCGTCATGAGAAGAGTGTTCTGGAAATAAGATATATAAAAGAGGATAAGTAAGATTGCGAGCGATATACGTGCAAACACAAGATTAGATAATGCAGTTACTTGTACAGCACAGCACGCAGATACGTGAAGCTAAAATGGTAGATAGGTTGGTTAGTTTGGTTGGTTAGGTACCTAACCCCGCGCTCTAAGTGCCCGGCGATCACCGTCGGTCGTGGCCACGCGAGGCCATGCTCTATCGACAGACTCCGTGCCACTACATGCGGAACTATCTCTGCAGAGTGCCATGCCTTCTGGAGTTTTGCCAGGGGGCGATTTGAACGTAAATCTCGTTATCAGAGCGACGGGATGCCCTTATTGGAGTTGATAGAGCGTTCCCGCAATGCTTATCTGATGCTCTATCCGCTGATAAGAGGTGCCTATCTTTGCACAGGGACAGTGGCCAGGTACCTAGCGAGCTGCGAACAGGAACTGTACAAAGTCCACCATGTAAATTGTGCACCGTAGTGAACTGTTGTCTTATTCCTTTGTCTTTGTATATATGCAGCTTCATAGTGCGCAGTCCATTTAAATGTACCACTTTTACACGTCGGTGTTCCCTTGTCTGTCGTACCGTTCTGCACTAAAAAAACATATATTGGACCCTCGTCACATTAGATTACAAAACTATGAAACAAAAACTACATAGATACTTATAGATGAATGCAAGGAAAAAAAATCATTTCGAAGGAGCCGTCCCGAACAACCGGTCCCCGATATCGCCTATCCCTGGAACAATGTACCCCTGCGCGTCGAGAGCATCGTCGACCGCGCCCAGGACGAAGTTCGTCCCCTCAGGCCAGGCGGCTGCTGCCCGCTCCAAGCCGACCTTGCTGGCCAGGATCGAGACGAATGTGATGTGTTCGACACCCCAGTCCCTACATATTCATGTCAGCCACATCCAATTTGACTTCTCTGGAGAACTCATGGTTCGGATACCTACCTCAGGATCTGAATTACCGCCTCGGAGGTCCCTCCCGTCGCAATCAGGGGATCAACCACATACACCCGCTTTACGTCGGGGTTGTTGTTGGGCAGCTTGTTGTAGTACTCGACCGGCTGGAGGGTCGCCTTCTCGCGGAACATCCCGATATGGTACACCACGACATCCGTCTCCGGAGCAAACTGGGACAGGAACGCATCGCACATGGCCAGCCCCGAGCGCAGCACGACGATCAGCCCGATCTTCCCCGTGGGAGTGGCATCCTGCGTCGCCTCGACAGCGAGTATGCGTGCGATTTCCGCGGTGGTGGTGCGTACAGCGCTGCTGGGGAGCGTGCGGTCGCGGAGGTGGTCGATTTTGACCTTAACAAAGGGGTTGGTGGAGAGACGGGCGTTCTCTGGGAGGGTGGAGCTGGACATCGTGGAATACGACAAGGAAGGCGGATGGAGGAGATGAATTCTCAACGGGGAAAACAAGTGACGGAGTTGGGTGAGATGAGGGATGGACGGCTCTTGAAAGAAGATGCCATCGTGACGGTTATATCGAGGGTTTCCCCTGGCGGTCGATAAGGCAAGCGCGTTGCTTTATCGGCAGGGGGCTGGGACGTTATCGCCGCCGATAAGCGGGGGGTGGGTGCGATAAAGAGGGCGGAGCGCGAGGTGCGCCGCGATAAAGACACTACGCTCAGTTCTGTCTCCCTGGACTGCTAGGTCGACGGACCAAGGTCTGTAGGATGCCGGACAAAGTCAGACCTAGCGCCGTGTGTCTCTTCCAGGTCTTGGCTTGCTGCATGGTCGCTAGCTCCAGACCGGTTGTCGTGCGTCAACCACGTCCATCCACGTTGCCGGAGAAATCAATCTAATTAATCTCGAAGTCAGCAGACCCGATCCGCTTTGGACAGCAAGCTTAAAGCCCTTCAGCAGCCGGGCAGCAGAGAGGCCACTCCACGGGAAGCGTGCCGGCATTCGTCCCTTCTTACAAGAGGGAGACTAGCAATTCTATCATCATGACGGACGCGGTGAGCTACCTCTTGACCCTCGAGGCAGTACGGGAACGAGCAACCAAGGTGTACAACGCTGCCAAAGATGGCAAGCTGAACCACTTCGACTACGATGAAGCCCGGATGGCCGACGCGGCCGACTTTGTCGCATCTCTGATCATGGTAACGGAACGAGGCGTCAAGAGCTTCCGGTGCCTTTACAGACCAAGCTAACATGAACAGCGCGACTTTGGTCCGGATCGTTTTCACGAAATCCCACCCCACGGCCGTTGGCAGCACTTCGAGGTTGGACAGGTTCCGCGCGTCGAGAACCTGCTGCGGGAGTGGAGAGACGGTGGAGCAGACGAGACCGAGTGTACCAGACGACTGGTTGACCTGTTTCTTGTCTCCGTGCTTCTGGACGCAGGGGCTGGCAATGACTGGAAATACGTGGAGCCAGGAAGCGGTATGCGTCTGACAAGGAGCGAGGGGCTGGCCGTGGCCAGTTTGTACATGTTCAAGGAGGGATTGTTTACGCGTGACAAGCAGAACGCTGCGCGGGTCGACGGTATGTGCTGTCTTTGGGATACTACTGGAGGTAGTTGCTGATTCATGACTTCTAGGCGAGGCATTGAAGAACCTGACTGGGGAGCAGCTTGCGCAAGGCATGCAAGTAGCCCCAGACAACCCTCTCGTTGGGACACAGGATCGTGCTGCACTCCTGCAGAGGCTTGGTGAATCTCTGTTAACTCTACCGTTCATATTCGGCCCGGAGGGCAGACCAGGCAATCTTGTTGGTACGACACTACGTGTCACCTGAACAGCTCCGAATTCTCTGACCGCTATACCAGACTATCTAACCTCCCGGGGAACCACGCTCGACATCCGGCAGCTTTGGGACATCCTCCAGAAGCTCCTCATTCCCGTCTGGCCGTCAAATAGAACCAGAGTTCGTGACTGCCCCGTCGGTGATGCCTGGCCGCTGAGCACACTGGGCGCCACAGTGGGCGACAAGAGACCCTCGGCCGAAGTCATACAGCCGTTCCACAAACTGACCCAGTGGCTCGCCTATTCGCTCACCGTTCCCCTCCAGCGGCTACTAGGTGTGCAGTGGGAGAACATGCACCTCATGACGGGTCTCCCCGAGTACCGTAACGGCGGTCTGTTCGTCGACATGGGCGTGCTGTCTCTCAAACCGGATGTCGTGAAGGCGGCCACGAAGGACGAGAAGTCTCAGCTCTGCTCCTTCGATGCGTCGGACGACGTCATCGTCGAATGGCGTGCGATGACGGTCGCTCTGTTGGACCGGATCGCACCCTTGGTTGTGGAGCGCCTGGCCACGTCGACAAACCAGCCGGACCTGACGATCAGCATGGCGCAGATCTTGGAGGCGGGGACGTGGAAGGCGGGCCGGGAGCTGGCGGCGAAGCTCCGACCGGAGACGAGGTCGAGTCCGATCCTGGTTGAGAGTGACGGAACCGTCTTCTAGGAGACGATGTTCTAGCGTTTAAGTAGTACAGGGCCTAGACTTTGCTGAAGGATCTGAATGTGCGGAGAAACAATAGTATTCTACCTATGTGTTGTGCTATTTTGACATGGCAGCCATCTTCACGTGGCATCAACGATCACATGAATCGACCACTGAACCCCGACCGGTCAGACAAGTCTTCTGAGTGAAAGACTACTGTCCTACACATATCCTCCTGTAATCTATCGACGGCTCCACAGTAGGCACATGTACCTGATCCTAGTGACAATCTGGTCAGTCAGCATGGGAAACCCAGAGTCCTGGTACATACCATACAATAATTCTAGGTCGTCGAGATGATTCCCTTGTCTCGGAGAACTCGAAGCTAGGCCTGGCCCAGATCTCTGCCTCAGGCAGAGATCTGCAGTGAGCTGGTAGGCACTTCAAATGGACATTTCATCTACTTCCACGATTCTGTTGACAGTGGGAATCTAAGTAATTTTTACAGTGTTACTGCAGGTTGTATGTACATACGTCGTTCTATCTGGTGCTATACAAGTGTAACTAAATAAAGCAGCCCCTTCTATTTGGTCCACGTGCCCACAGCTCATCACTGGGGCCCGCAGTGCCCCGAACAGCGAGATCTACTCCATAAATGAACTGCGGAGCTTTCCTACAAAATCCTTGTCATGGGACTTGCGGTCTTACCGCCGCTCGGGCTACTATCAGAAGACTCACCTATGCTATCCACTTTTAGAGCCTTACTCTGGACGTCAACATCATAGGTGTCTCTAGAACTCCGCTTGAAGCACCAGACCACTGTCAGACACTTTATTAAGACATTTCAAAGAGAATTGTAAGAAAACAAAAGATGAATTGCGGGATTTTCCCCAATAGTAGCTGAACTAGTAACAATAATGCCCGCTGGAGAACAGTCCATGCTCTGACACGTCTCAAATCACGAGCAGACGACCCTTGGACAAGATACCTGTCACATAGCTGTCCCAGAGCTAAATGACCAGCTAGCCAGCTGATTAACCAAGTTCTAGAAGAGAGAGAGAGCTGCAGCAGCGATGCATGAGCATACGGGACTACGGTGGTAGTGCCTGGGCCCAAGAGCAACTATTACCCCGCACGGACTTAGCAAGGAGAAGCGGTGACTGTCGTCGATGATCCCCCGTGCCGGAATCGACTATCACTGAAATCCGGAGATATCCAGTATCGAAGTGATCGGAAAGAGCAGAGACAAGGCCTGGCCTGGATCGATAGAGCTTGTCTGAAGAATCCCATGATCGCAGCTTTATCGTAGGCGATAAAGCTCGATAAGCGGGCGGAGATAGCGGCCCCGTCAGACGGCCCGTTATCAGGCTGCGCCGCCAGACGTCATGCACGCTCTGCCAACCATTTAACTAATCCCTTGCCGTGGCTGGAATCACTGATCCTGTGTCGTTGTCATCATCATCTTCTTCCTCTGCTGTCCTTTTTCTATCCTCCTTGACTTGGTTGTCCTTGTCATCCCCCCTCCCTTCTCCCTCCACCCCTCCATCGACTGCGTAGTTCCAGCTCAAGATGTTGGTGGAAACTGAAACCGTCGAGGGCGCTGGCAATGGCGAATCAGCGGCCGCTCAGTGGCCCAACCCTACCAAGTCACGGTATAGCAAGCACATCACCGTACGTCTCCCACATCCTAATCATCTATGACCAAAGTTCGGTGCTGACGCCCTTCCAGTTGACCACCTACCCCGGCCAGAGCGGCGTCGACCCCGTCCCCCTTCAATGGGGCGCTCCCGACGCCAAAACCCGGGGCCCCATCATCGTCTCCCGCAGTCCGTCGATGCTGAAGCGGCGAAATGCCATGGGCGCCCATGGCGGGAGCTACAGCATCTACAACGCGCTGGCCATCGCCGCCGGCGACCTGCCCCCGGACTTCCGCCCGGACTTCACCAACACGGAGCCGACGTTCAACTTTCCCTGGCAGCCCGCGTGGGCCGACCCGAAGAAGATCGTGTCGATGGACCCCTACGGCCACGACATCGTCAACCAATTCAAGGAGTATCTCGACGCGGGCTGGGACATCCGGCCCACAATGGCCGTGACGCGGGCCAACATGAAGCTGGCGGAGATCGGGGAGGCAGTACGCAACGGGAAGCTGAAAGTGGATGGGTCGATTGTCGTCGATGACACGGGCGAGGTCCGCGTCACGAAGATCGCCGTCGAGCCGGTGTGGTATCTCCCCGGCGTCGCGGAGCGGTTCGGCGTCGACGAGGGGACTCTGCGTCGGACGTTGTTCGAGCACACGGGCGGCAGCTATCCGGAGCTCATCACGCGTCCCGATCTCAAGGTCTTCCTCCCGCCGATTGGCGGACTGACGGTGTACATCTTTGGGCCTCCCGAGCGGGTCTCCGATGAAAACGTGCGCCTGGCGCTGCGCATCCACGACGAGTGCAACGGCAGCGACGTTTTCCAGTCGGACATCTGCACCTGCAGACCGTACCTCGCGTTCGGTATCCAGGAGGCGGTGCGAGAGGCGCAGAACGGCGGCAGCGGAGTCGTCATCTACTTCCGCAAGGAGGGTCGTGCGCTGGGCGAGGTGGTCAAGTACCTGGTCTACAACGCGCGGAAACGCGGCGGTGATACCGCGGACAAGTACTTTACAAGGACGGAGAATATTGCCGGTGTGAGAGATGTACGTATAGCCTTACTTCCCTCTGGTTGTCCGTTTCTATCTATCTACTCAATCTCTGATGGAATGCATGCTGACTCCCGCAGATGCGCTTCCAGGCCCTCATGCCCGACATCCTGCACTGGCTCGGCATCAAGAAGATCGACCGCATGCTGTCCATGTCGAACATGAAGTACGACGCCATCGTGCAGTCCGGGATCAAGATCCACGAGCGCGTGCCGATCCCCGACGAGATGATCCCAAAGGACTCGCGGGTCGAGATCGACGCCAAGATCAACGCGGGCTACTTCACGACGGGCAAGATGTACACGATGGAGGAGCTGGCGCAGGTGCGCGGCCGGAGCTGGGAGCAGTGGGAGGATGTGACGGTATGCCACCCATTAAGTCTCGACGTCTCTGGGCTTTGACTGACTTGTTGTTCTTTTGTGCAGCACTAAACGATACCACGCGCGTAATGTGGATCCTAGTTACCCCTGTCTACAGTTTCCTTTTTTCCTTTATTTTTTTTTTTCCTCGAGTGTTTTGGGTCGATTGAACAATTTGCTATCTACTATTCGCGGTGACTATGAGTGTCCATTCAGAATGCACTTTACGTCTGAGTCTCCAGACTGACGGGGTCCTGGTCATGTAATCAGCAAATAGGTAGTAGGATTTATTTTTAAATGGAACGAGAGGGAAAAAAGGCATCAAACGAGTGTGTTGCATCTCATGTAAAATGGATTCGGATGTTGGTTCGATGACATCAGCCTGTATCGCTTATCGGGAGCGATAAGGGCGTTATCAGCGCGGAGGTGGGCCGTGATAAGAACCCGCCTGCCTCGCGAGTCGTGAGATAAGCAGAGCCTGGCTTAGCTCGTTAAGTCCGGCTCAGACCCCCCGTTTTCTGAAAAGGGAAATATATACAAGATACATGTACACCAGACCTATGGGCTGGCACTGGCACCAGTTTTTTACACATTTTTTCCTGAAATTTTTACATTTTCAATACGACGAAGCGCATGCGCAAATATCAGCATTATAGGAACCCGATAGAAGACCAAACAAACGCCCCTGGCAACAATGAACTTCTGCGCGGAGCCTGCGGTCTGGATGTGCGGTGAGTATCTTGAAAATCGACGATATAGATCAATACAAGGAGCGTTGCTGTTGCTGTTCCCATAGCTGGGAGCTAGGTAGGTTGTATGCAGTAAGTTCAACGGGAGAAAAGTCTTCTAGTTGAATTGCTAACAGCGGTTGGTAGAACATATGTAGGCTATCAATCAAAAGGTGATATACATGAGAATCGAGTGGCTTCCATAATCTCGATGTGAGCAGGAAGTAGCAGAATACGTACAGCACATTACACACAACCATCCACGCGCTGCCTGTACTAAGCGCACACATGTGTATCCGAATCCCGAAATTGATCCGCATCATGATCGTCTGAGAAAACTCAAACAGAAACACCCGTCCTACAGCTGCAAAAGACTAAACCACCCTCCAGCCCGCCATACCAGAGCCAAACTAACCGGATCACCACCGCAAGCCCCATCCCCATCACCATCCCCAGCAGCATCGTCTCCCACGGCGTCACCGCGCGCACGACTTTCGCCCGAAGATCCAGCACCCAGAGCCACTCGCCCTTCATCCTGCGCGCGGCCCGCAGGCCCGGGAGGCCGTCGAGGCTGCGCGTGTTCCACTGGGCCTGGAAGTCCCCGACGGCGTTGTCCTTGACCTTCTTGGCCAGGTATGATTTGAGGACGGTGCGCTCTTTGAGGTCCGCTTTCGGTTGAGGTTTGGAATCCTGTCCGTTGGAATTGGAATTGACGGCATCGCCATTCGGTTGTCCAGTTTCTGGAAGTTCGGGAAGTTCAGCAGCAAGAATAGGCACCCCATACCCGCACGACATCTCGACCTTCCAGATCTCCAGCAGAATAATCGCCCTCGCGCCATCGATCCCCTTCGTCTTCTTCTTCATTCCCTCCCCCTCCCCCACCATCTTCTCCAGATACACCCCAAACTCGGGACTATCAACCTCCACCACCCTCGCATTGCAGAACAGCCTCAGAATCCCCGGCCGCGCGTCAAAGCTGCAGAACATGACCGTCAGCCGCCCGTTCTCGTAGACGTGCGCGACGGTCTCGATGCCCGATCCCGTGGCGTCGATGTACGCCGCGTGGGTGTCGTCGAGGATGGAGAAGGTGGTGGAGAGCATGCCCTTGGGGGAGACGTTGATGTGGCGGCCCCGGAGGGGCGCGGAGGCCGTGAAGAAGAGCGGCTGGGAGAGGATCCATTCCTTGTGTTGCGGGGTGAGGTGGGTGAAGAAGAGGGGCATGGTCAGGTCAGTGAGTCGGTGATGGGTAACGGTGGGTTCAAGGTTTTTGTTGCTTTTTGCTGAGTTTCGTTTCACTGTATGTTGATGAGGGAGGTTGATCTGAAAAATAGGTGGCTATTGTCGTTATTGTTCCTTGAGAAAGTACTCAGAAGTATGTACTACATCGGGAGCCTTACTCCGGAGTTGGATGCCCAACTCCGAGACGATCGATTGTAACGCTGAAGCCTGTCCGGGTTTAGGCTTCGATCCGACCGGCGATCCAATCTCCTATTAGAGAATGCTACAGCCGTTAGAGCAGTTCAGTATCTGGGGTCAAGCAAGTGTACAGTGGATACGATCGTGATGGTCCTTCCGAGCTTATGCACATAAGTCAGGAGAAGCGCTGAGCACGGATGATCCGCGGAGAGTCCGCGGAGGATGCCGCGGAGGATGGATCGGGGCCTCCGTCAAACATTGCCGTGCGGGAGTAGAACGGCCATTGTTCTTGTTGCTATGTCAGGAGTGTGGCATTATCGGAGTGGAACAGGAACCGTACAGCCCTACTCCGCATCATGGGGTGGGAGCTCTCTCTGTCCGATACTTGCTCATCTGCTGGTGCCGTGACACATTATGAAGACTTTTCGAAGCCACATTTGAATACCAACTTTTCTGCGACTGTAACTGACGCAGAGGGACGAGCATGGTGAGTATCCTGTTTTCATGGGTGAATGTTTCGGGTAGATCTTCCGATTGCTTTTTTGCGCCTTGGAAAAAGCTTTGCCGTCTAGTTGCTGCTCAATTAGGCGTCCCATTCGAGCGCTGTCCTTCATGATTGTGAGTAATTACACCGATTAATAAGTTCCCTGTGGAACATAGGTAAATATGAAAATATATCAGAGGGGGAAAAATTAAAGCAAAAGAAAAAAAAACCATATCTAAGATCCCTAGTATAAATATAAATATACACAAAGTGGCACGTTCAACCGCAATAAACGCAACAAAGTTGACAGACAAGGCGGGTAATTATGTACAGTACCATCTCACGACAATCAGCAGTGACTGCAGACGCAAAAACTGCGCGCCAGCCTCCTCCGCTCATGACATTCTTCTTGTGGCCTTCCCCCTCAAGGGCTCAAGAGATGTATCACCTGCTGCGGTTATCCACTAGTGCCTAGTAGGTAAGCTTCTGTCTTCCTGGGACCTCCCCTCATTTCAGATTCCTTGTTCAGCACTCCACCGAGTTCCGTCCAGAAGTCGAGGTTCTGAAAACTCCGTAGCAAGACTCTGTCTGTTTCGCGGTTGAAGCGATGGTGACGAGGTGGATGGGAGCTAACACTAAGTTCAATGAAATACTGGGTTACCCGTTCAACAAGAGGGGCCACCAATCTTTAAGGATACCTCTAAGACCAGTAGCTCTTTTAGTCACTAATGCCAGATCAGAATCTCTCTGCGATCTTGTTTCTTGTTCCATCCTTACTGACCCCTACACTGCCACGAAGGAGAAATGAGACGATCCTATGCAGAATTTGGAAGTTACTTACAACCTATTTGGCAGAAGATAAGACAGCATTCAGTTCCCTTCTGATATTCTTTCAAAGTCATGTATGTGGGGTTTGAGCAATATACTCGGATGAGCCTAATTTATACCTAGAATCTGCTTAACTTAGACTAACCCGGACTTATTTGGGTGCATTAAGAATGCTACTGATATTACTCATCACCAGCAAATACTTCGTTTCGCGTCTCTGTATGAGCTCTCTCCCATAGCTGTTTAGCTGCTCATGGTACAGACCAGTTTGTAAACCTGCCACTCAATATCCCCCACCCCAGGTTGCATCCTGAGCTGCTCTACAATAACGGGGCCCACGATCTGGCGGTGCTTCGCAAACGGCGCCGACGGCGACTCGGCAAACTCGACGAGAATTATCCATAGGTCCCGAGGCTCTGCAGCAGTAGGATCACTGCTCTCCTGAAAGCGGACGGCCTCGTACGACTTGCTCAGGCTGCCTGCGCGCGATGCCGCATCGTCGTGCTGGAGAAGATGGAATGCCTGCGTGACAGTATAATCAAATACGCTCGGTACGAGCACATCAGCAATCCGGCTGCGCAGTGAGTCGCAGGCCTGCGGATCCGTGGGCGGCGAGAAGGTAACAAGCGCTGTCGTGGCGCCCACGCCGCATCCCGTATATCTCGCCAACTCAGAACGAGCCTTGGAGTGCAGGATCGTGCAGGCGGAGCGGTTCATGGACGCCAGAGTCGGCATGAATCGTTGCGTTCGTGGAGTCGGGGCATTGAGAGCAGCCATGTACGATGCGGAGGTAAGAGTCTGAAGAGAAGATACCTCGTAGCAGGTCAGGTATTTCGACGTGGCTGATGACGAAGGATCGCTGGGGGCATAGTAGCGACGGGCGTGCAGGAAGCCGGGGATGGCCAGACGCTCAGGCAGGTGTTCGTTTGTCCACCAGTTGTTGAGCTCGTTTTCGTTTGTGGTTCGTCCGTCGACACTGCCCCAGAAAGGCACCGCCGCGAAGGTAAGGCATATCAAGGGCGCAACAACGATATAACTTTGGTCGTCGGTTACGCTCTATGCTCTGTGGATGGAAGAGAACAACATATCTGACACTGAACCATGTACAAATGCAGTTATAACGCATTCGAGAGGTATGTGGCCTTTAGTTTTAATATCATACAACGACGACCCTGGTCTTCTCCGCACGGCACTGGTTAGTTTTTCTCCAACTTTCTCCGCAGCAACTTTGACAAGCTCTCCAATCTGGAAAAGAAGCATCGTAATTAGGCTATCTTAGTGTCCATTTACCCTGGGAAGTTTTCGGTAAGATCACCATTTCTGAGCTATTCAAACTCGTCGGAACTGGCCACATATCCGAAATATGAGTGCCAATATCCACACACCAGCCTTGTACTAAACATCATGAAAATGCATCCAGTCTGGTACAATCCATCACCAAGAAACCCTCTCTATGCGTGGTCCTGCAATCTCTATCCCAATCTTTGGCACCTCCTCAACTGCCGTCAACGTACGGAACACAGCCAAGCCAGATAAACCCTTCTAACCAAGGGTACCACTCCAGCCGTTGTCAGCTGCTATGCACGCACCATTGACAACCTTACCACCCTTTCCAGCGCTCAAAAACAGACATAAATCTGCCACCTGGTCCAAATCACACGATGGAGCCCTGGCAGCCTTCATGATATTCAACATTATGTCTTTTCCCTCGTCGTTCACTCCGCCCCTGAATGCATCGACGATGTTTGTGTCCATGGCGCCCATCATGAGCGCGTTGCATCGGATTCCCTTGTTGCCGTAGAACGCGGCCGTGTTTTTCGTCAGTCCGACCAGACCATGCTTGCTGGCGGTGTATGCTGCTCCTAGATTATGAAACAGAAAAGGTAAGAATCACACGACCAGACAGATCAACAGCATAGGGATGGATTTCGAGCAGAACATACCAGCAGCCCAACCTGCCTTACCGGCAATGGAGACGATGTTGATGATGCAGCCACTGGGCTCAGGCTGCTCAAGCATGTTGCGTACGGCCAGCTTGCTCAGCAGGTACGGAGCGGTAAGATTGATTGCCATCACCTTCTCCCAAAGATCCAGTTCGAGATCTCCGACTGGGTCGAACCGGTCCATGATAGCGGCGTTGTTGATCAGAATGTCCAACTTCTTGAAGTTGCTTGTGATCTCGTTGAAGAGGGCCTGAATAGCGTCCGCGGACGCCAGATCAGCGGTGATAGCCTGCATGGGGCCCTTCTCAGATAGTTCCACAGAGGCCTGCTTGAGCCGTTCCTGGTTGATGTCGCATATGACGACAGTGGCGCCTGCTTCGAGAAACCTGGTTGCTATCACCTTCCCCAAGCCTCCAGCTCCTCCAGTGACCAGACACGTCTTCCCAAACAGAGGCTTCTCCGACATGTTGCGACAATATCCAGGATGTGAGTTAAAATGACCAACTCGAACTTGTTAGAATTTGGGGGTGATCAACTGAGAATCTCAGTGACTAGATATGTCTAATTTTCGTTTTCCCACACCGCACGTTAAACAGAGCAGCTTGAAGCTAGCCCCACTTCGATAGTTGGGTCTAGAGCAAGACAGTGAATTGACGGCTCGATTCGGAGGTCCCAGGTCAATTCGATTCCTACTTATGGATTATTATGCAATGGTGCCTGGCGGTGGCGGGGATATCCGTCTGTTGTGTGGCCGCGCACTAGTTGTGAGAAACTCGGCATTACTCTTCCTGGTTCTGTGGCAGTTTAGATTTCCAGACGCCCCCTTGGCTGTTTACGGCATATTAACACTACTATGGGAGTGTTCAGTTATAAGGGACTGCGTACATATTTGAGAGACTGACGCTTAGGCCCATATAAATCGCAGAATTCCGAATTACCGCAGGCTGTTGTGGCGCCGAATACAGACACGGGAGGGTGAACATGCCCTTCATTGTTTGTTATCCTTTGACAGGGATGGCTTCATGTGCTATGCAAAACGCTTGTCAATTCTCTGTCCCAAATGCATGTTTTCCAAGGGTGTTACGAGTCATGGGCAGATCCGAACGATCACCCTTGCTTCAGGATATATATAGATCAGTCCCGTCGCAATCACCTGTGAAAGGGCAGAAGATCATCCTGGAAAGAATAAAAGACCACTGTTCAGGAGCCAGGAACTAGCTGTCATAATGCAAAGCCCTAAAACCTACGGTACATTCCAGTTTTGGAAGTTCTAGGGCTTGGGATCTCGGGGGCCTCGGGATCCGGCGCTTCAGGGGTTAGTCCGGTTCAACCCGGCTCTCAACCCCATCGCCAGCTCGAACTGTCCTGCAAATCTTTGAGATGGTGAATGTATAGGACCTAAAGGATCGCACTGCCGTATCTTGAATCTTCAGAAACTGGCTCTTTCAGAATGCATCCGTCCCTCGCAATTCCAACTGATCTCTCACTTCAGGAAGCAACGCACATGTGGCTCAGACCACGGAGCTACTCCAGCGGCGCGGAGACTAGTTGGCATTGTGCACCAATAATAGAGGATAGATAGAAGTCGGGTTCCTACACCGTACGGGGGTATCCAATCGCGGGGAGACCATGTCTTGGCCCCGGATAAGAGAGGCATAATAACCCTGCGTCACGATAACCCTCTACTCTTATCAGACACTGCTATCAATTCAGCACAACATGAGGACACACAGGATATGACAAGACTAACTAACCTGAGCTCTGATTGACAGAATCGCTTTTTGAATCGCAAACTTAAACCTCTCAATGAAAGAATCTATCATCTCAACACGGCCATGAAAAGAACCCGTTCCTCGAGAGAGCCATTGGACGAGCAACAAAAAGCCAAGCGACACACTAGTGTCAACTCCTCCATCCCTCTAGAGCAGAATTATCAGGAAAATACAGAGCAGTTGCAGAAGAGTTGCACCAATGGCGAACCCCAGACACCGCAGCAGGATCCCGCAACGCGGGTAGCTGCCTCTCCAGCGGAGTCAACCTCCAGCCGCCACTCGCATGCTCCACCAACAGTAACGCGCAACCTCCTAGGAGGAGACCTAGTCCTTTCCAAGTCCAATGTTTGGACACTCGTTCATGATCCTGTAAGACAGGTGATCTTTGTAGATGGACGTTTCCAATTCTAATTCATCCCATCAGGCAACTCAAAGAATACTTACCCGTGTGCCTGATTCCACTCTTGCGGAGATACAAACATCAGTCCGCATTGCGCAAGAAGCACAGAAGAATTGGTGCCGCACATCATTTTCCGAACGCAGATCGCTACTGTACTCTCTCATACATATCATCCGCTCTAATGCTCAAAAGATCGTAAGACTCGTGCCCCAATTCCATATGGGATCTGTCTCAGATACTCACAACTACTCAGGCCCATTGTATTTCTCTCGAAGAGGGAAAGACCCTCGACGATGCTCTGACGGAGGTGGTACGCGGAATTGACATGATTGAATCTGCATGCTCAGTCCCAAACACCTCTGGGCAGTACATATGTCTCAAGTCTACCGAAAGCCATACAATTCACGAGCCACTGGTGAGCTGTGGATCATAGTTTCTTTCTAAATGGTCTACTCACACATCGTTAAGGGAGTAATCGTTGTTTGCACACCGTTCAATTTCCCCTTCTTGATACCTCTCTGGTTCATTCCATACGCCCTTATCACGGGTAATGCTGTCATATTGAAACCCTCGGAGAGGTGTCCAACCCCGGCGATGCTGCTGGGAGAGTTGATCCTGGAGGCGGGATTCCCGACTGGGGTCCTCAACATTGTACACGGCAGCTCAGTTGCGGTCGAGAAGCTGTTGGCGCAGCCTCTCGTGAGAGCAATCTGTTTCGTCGGCTCGGAGGCTGCGGCGGATAATGTCTACAAGATTGCCACAGCGACGAGGAAACGAGTTCAGGCAGAATGCAGTGGAAAGAATCATGGGGTTATCATGGAGGACGCCAACAAAACACAGACACTCTACGCGGTCGCAGGGGGAGCGTTTGGCGCTGCAGGTCAGCGCTGTATGGCTCTCAGCACGGTCGTTTTTGTTGGCTCGACATCGGAGTGGCTTCCAGAGCTAGTCGAGATCGCCAAATCGTTGAAGCTAGGCTGTGGGCTTGATAAGGGCACCGACATCGGTCCCCTCATCAGCAAGGCCGCGAAGGAGCGCGTCGAAGAAATCATCCAGAGTGCTGTTGACGAGGGGGCAGAGGTCGTATTAGATGGCCGTAACCCGGAGGTCCCCGACTATCCAAATGGCAATTTCGTTGGGCCAACGATCATCACCGGAGTGCAACGCTACATGCAGTGTTACCAGACAGAGATATTTGGTCCTGTGCTTATCTGTCTCGAGGCCCGGGATCTGGACGAAGCAATTGAGATTGTGAATGAGAATCGATGTGCGTATCATCCCACGCCCAGGCAATTGGAAGATTGTGTGGAGAATATTAACGCCCTGACAGTCGGAAACGGATGTTCGATATTCACCACCAACCCTGCCACCGCCCAACGTTTTCAGCGCGACGTCAACATTGGACAGATCGGGATAAATGTTCCTGTTTTCGGTCAGTGATGCCATTCCTTGAAATAAAAGCAAATTCTGACCTAAGCGTCAAAGCATCCAACGGTCAACTACCGCGGACAACCAACAAAGACTCGTTTATGGGAGGTGAGCAGTCAGCAATTTAGATAATCCAATTGTCTGGTTTCGGGTATACCTGACTGAATCTCTGCCAGATCTTGTTGCTCACAGCGACAATTCTTGGCAGTTCTTCACCATGGCCAAGACCGTGTCATCACTGTGGCGTGATTAACCTTTACGTTGTTTGATTCACCTTGACGATTTTAGTAACGAACTTATGAAGATACAACGAGCAGCCATGTTCAATGCCTATATAATATTTCCGTGTATATGAATAGACATTTTAGCGTCGTGTGTTCCGCACTCATAATGATACTGGTCGTGAGTCTAATGCTATCATATGGCATGACAGGTTCCACTATCGATCGATTTCAAATCCGGATCCGTATGAAGCAGAAAGGGAAAGGATATGATTTCGGGATCGACATTCCCAGTACGCCTGGGGCTCCGAATATGTGCCTTGAAAAAATTGTGTATGTAATAACCTAGTGTGCTGTTTAGTATGCTTGGACGTATAGCGGCTGATAAGCCTCCAGAACTGAGTCATAGACCGGCGGGCCTCGATGTTCGAACAGATTCCGCTGTGGGGCATAAGACTGAACATACTGGTTCACCCCGCGATTAAACAAAAGCCAATACGAGACATGAAGCAACAGAGATGGTCTGTGGAAAGCCGCTGACAGAAGGCGATGACAGATGTCGCGTGCGCCTGATAAAGCCCCCGCGGCCCAGCGACAAATAAGCATCGCCGAGCCCTGCCGCGGGGGGTTCTGCAGGGCGCGCGTTGGGCTCTTATCGCCGATCCTTCGCGCCGACTTTCTCCAACGGGGGAAAGCCTCATCGGGCGCTTATTGTTATCAGCGGCACGGCGGGGTCTCCGAGGATGATGTCCGTCCGACGTGCGGAGTATCGTGTCACAACCCACTTCGTCGGGTGTACATGTACAACGAACCTCCCTGGTGTATAAGAAATTATATAACGGACTGTACGACATGTCCTCCCACTTTGTCTGCCATGAGACTGCGATCCGCGGGGTCTGTTCGTCAACATCGAAGACACGACCATGGCGGTAGACGACGCGAAGGTCTTCGCAGAAACCACCAGCGAAGATATCCGCCTTGAACGGCTGGGTTACAAGCAGGGTATGATCTCGCCATCGGAACAGTCTCAATTGATCTCATGCTAATATGATTTGACAGAGCTCAAGCGGTCCTTTGGACTGCTGGGCATGATCGGGTTCAGCTTCAGCATCGTCACCAGGTTCGTGGACAGCAACCAATCCGACCCATTGCACACTGACTGAGAGAGATACACAGCTGGACGGCACTGAGCGGTGTCTTCATCGTCGGGGTCAACGCGGGCGGACCACCCGTGATGGTGTACAGCTGGCTCGTCGTCTGCTTGCTGACCCTGGCCGTGGCATATCCCATGGCCGAGATGTGCTCCATGTACCCAGTCGCGGGCGGACAGTATTCATGGGTTGCCATTCTGGCTCCGCCCAAGGTGGCTCGAGGGTTTTCGTATGTCGCGGGCTGGTTCATGTTGACGGGTATGACATACCTACCTAACCTTCTATGACTATACCTTCTGCTCCTCAGAAGACCAGCAGGAGACTGACCGTCGCAGGAATCCTCGCCATGGGCGCAACCAACAACTTCGTCGCGGCAAACTTCGTCCTCGGACAGGCTAATCTGGTCTTTCCCTCTTTCACCATCGAGCGCTGGCACACAGTGCTGGTTGCATACGCGATCGCCTTCCTCGCAGCCGCGATCAACATCTGGGGACCTCACCTCCTGAACCGCATCTCGCGCGCCGTGCTGATCTGGAACGTGTGCTCCTTCGTCATCGTCATGGTGACCGTCCTTGCGACCAACGACCACAAGCAACCGGCCTCGTTCGTGTTCAAGGAATTCCAGAACTTCACGGGCTGGTCCTCCTCCGCCATGGCGGCCATCATCGGCATCCTGCAGGCCTGCTTCGGCATGTGCTGCTACGACGCGCCGTCGCACATGACCGAAGAGATGAAGAATGCGTCGCGCGAGGCCCCCAAGGCCATCATCCTCTCCGTCGTCCTGGGCGCCGTCACGGGCTTCGGGTTCCTGCTCACGCTGTGTTTCTGCATCGGCGACATCGACCAGACCGCCAACACGACCACGGGCGTGCCCGTCATCCAGATCTTCTACGACTCGACGGGGAGCAAGGTTGGGGCGTGCTTCCTGACCAGCTTGCTCGCCGTCATCGCCATCATGGCCGGGAACAGCCTCCTGGCGGAGGGCTCGCGCGCGGTCTATGCGTTCGCGCGCGACCGCGGGCTGCCGTTTTCGGGGTTCTTCGCGAAAGTCGATAAGAGGCGCAAGGTGCCGCTCAACGCGATCCTGCTCACGTTGGCGGTGCAAATGGCGCTTGATGCGATCTACTTTGGGACGTGGACGGGCTTTGAGACGGTCATCTCGATCGCGACGGAGGGATTTTGTAAGCCTTATCCCCTACCTGCTAAGCAGTACATGTACAGTACATCCGTCCGTCTACTAACAACATACGAACAACAGACCTCTCCTACGCCATGCCCCTCTTCTCCCGCCTCCTGGCCTACTTCACCGGCCACCTGACCACCTTCCAAGGGCCATGGTCCCTCTCGCTCCCCGTCTCGCTGACCGTCAACGCCGTCGGCCTGCTCTTCCTCACCTTCTGCGCCATCACCTTCAACTTCCCCTACAGCGCGCCCGTGACCAGGGACTCGATGAACTACACCTCCGCCGCCATCGGGGTCATCATGCTCGTCAGCGTCGTCACGTGGCTGACGACGGGGCGGAAGCAGTTCACGGGGCCGGCGGACGTGAGGACGTTGATGGCAAGGTCGAGCGCTGAGAAGGCTGAGGGCGCTAGTGAGTCGACGGAAGGTAAATATGAAAATGGGTATCATGGCGCGAGTGAGGAGGTTCGGACAAAAAGTGGATGATTGTATATATTTATTGTACAGTCCATACATATTTTTGTCTTGATTGTGTCGACGGGTGAAGAATATATATATAATGCCTACAGATAAATCTAGACGCCTTGAACACGACGCAATGCATACTCGGCTTCAATAAACTACGATATGATGATATGCCATGATCAGATACTGAATATCTCTACTCACCCTGTCTCAACTCTTCTCAGATTTTCTCTTCCTTGCTCATGTATCTATGCTTAAGAGACCATTGTGGAGGGGTCCATGGAGGGACCGGCGAAGCTCCGAGGGAAACAGCGGCCATGGCTCGATTTTCAGAACTGGCTACAATCCAGACGACTCTTGTTCCGTCATTCAAGGAGTGCATAATCAGTCACAAATACCTCGCAATTGTGCATTCGATTTCTATAGGTGAAGCTCAATAAAGCTCAAAGCAAGGCACCTTAGTGCATGTTCAGTACACAACAGCGAGTTGGTCTTCAGTTGCTGTGATGATGGCGGCCGGCCTGATCTTCAACGGTTTTCAGGTCATCACAGTATCCTCACTCTCACCCTCATCACTATCATCATCATCATCGTCGTCGTTGTCATCGTCATTAGCCCCGATTATAAATTCCTTACTCGGAATCTGCAGATACTCCTCCAGGCAGAACGGGATCCGTACATCTCGTCGATCCCAGAGCCTGTCGGTCGCCCAAAACCCGCCATCGCCAGTCACACGAGGCCACTCCGCGACCGCAGCTTCGACAATGGCATCGATGAATCGATATCTGGTACAAGGCAGATCAGTCGGTACTCGTGGAGGTGGTCGACAATTGGGAACCTCATAGGTATGTAGGTATGTAGTACATACATCTCCTCCCAGCATGAATTCTCAAGACTCCACAGTCTCGTTGACACTAAAAGTTTCTTGTTCTCATCCAGGAACAGGAACTGCCACTCGATCCCGTCTGAGACCATCTCGTAGACAGTGGGAGCTGCCTTCCCTGGTGGGTTCCTGCTCTGGTGCTGCTGGATTCCGACTATGGATAGTCTAGTAAGTTTACGAAATAAAGCCGAATAACGTAGGGGAAAAGAAAGGTCAGGATGTCGGGATGTGTGCTTGATACATACCTATATATGTCACAGCCTGTGCAATCTCCTCTTCAAATACACTCGTTGTCCACTTATTCCTCTCCGCGTTGACAACAACGACAACCGCATTGGCTTCGAATTCGAATACTCCCCTGGACTCAGAGTAGCCGGCGACATATCCAAGCGGCATAGCCCGCATCCCCCGAGACAGTGACAGAGCCAGGGCAATCATGATTAGGCACCTCCTTGAAACAACCATGCGCGATGATCGGCAATTTACGCTGCACCCACAGCGGCGCCCTTTCTATTCGTTCGGCCATCTCCCGATGTGGCGACGCGAGACAGCCGAAGAGGATAAGATCGATTGCAGTTCGATGCAGAACAGCCGCAGACCAGAATGAGGAGCTGCTCAGCATGTTCATCATAGAATCTGTTTTGGGCCCAAAGTCAGTGAGGTTCCTCTGCTCCCTCCTCTCTTATCGCCGAAGAGAAAACTTATTGTATCCATGATGAATACGTAAATACTTAGTTCTCGACTTATATACATACCTAGCCAGCCCGCCGCCTTTGCATCTCTTGTGTTTGGATTTGTATCTTCGATCTTCCAAACGTAGTCTTTACGTCCCGGCTTATAGTCTATGCCAAAAAGCTTGACAGCCGTGCCGATATCATCGATGCTAGAAGCCGGAATACTGAATTGCTGATACACATACCTACCTAGTTAGCATAAAAATGTCGATGGAAAGTGTGTAAGTAGATAGGGAACTTGTTATGCCGCTCGGCCACAAAAGAAAGGTGTCTAGACATCTAGTCATGACGAGTAGTAGGTATATGAGATGACTTGTCCGCCGTTCCACTTTCGGTTTCTTCATCAGCGTCGTAGTGGTAGTGTCGATGACGTCTGCTTCCTCCACAATTTCCTTGAATTTGTGCCACATCTTCTTCAACCCCTCCGCCTCAGGCTCACTCTGACCGTCCCCAAGACTGTAAACAAATTCTGCAAGCATATCGCCGGACGACAACTTGCGCTTCCTGGAAGAGAAAACTGTGCTTGAGGCCATGATGGCTGATTGCTGATGGACTAGCTGTTCTTTCATGTAATAAGATAGGTAGCTATTCTAGAAAAAAAAATAATAATGCGCATGAGAAATTCAAATACATGAGTTCTATTTGACGCACCTACATACTAAATAAAGTAGCTGCTGTTCTGGCACTGATCCATGGTACTTTTGTTCGAGCCATTTCTAAGAGCACAGGATGCACGGGTATGTAATCCATGGAACGCTCCGGCTGTTCAAAAATCGGTCTTCTGCTTTGCGCAATGCAACTCTACTGCCTATCAATCTGTATTTATCAATTAGTCTGAATTGACTTTATCTATCTATTAAACCTCCACTGAATTCCACCTTTACAGTCTCTACCCAAACCCATATCCCCACTCACAGCCTTTCCAATTCGGCATGGGAAACAAAATGCGATCCCCCCGCGCACCGATAGCCGCTGGCCTGTCGGATCCAGCGATAGCCCGCGGGACAAAGGCCCATCTTCCTCAGCTTCTTCTGCGCCTCGAGCTCCTTCTTCCGCCGCTCCTCCGCCTCCTGCTTCTTGCGTCTTAGCTCCTCGAGCTTGGCTTCGTGCTCGCGTCGAGCGAGCTCGTGACGAAGACGCTCTTCCTCGTGGCGGCGTTTTGCCTCGTCGTCATCCTTTATGGCTGCTTTTATCGCAGCTTCAGAGGCACCTGACTCGGCCTTTTGTGACTGTGAGATTGCATCTTGCATGGCGCGCTCCTGCTCGAGCAGTTGCTTGTATGCTTGCTCGCGGGCTTCGGCTGCAATCCTGTCCTGCTGTAGGCGCTGCCATACTTCGTCGCTTACTCCCGGATCTCGAGGCGTCTCTACGGTCGCGGGTTGTATGTTCTGTTTGATTTCGGGGGGTCGATAGTCATGCTGAGTTTTACTGAATGTATGCCGTGTTTGAGAAGTAACAGGAGGAAACTGAGGTCGAATATCCATGACCACTTTCGGTGCATCCGAGAGTTTGGGATCCTGACATAGGGAGAGTATTCCACCTCTATGGGTCCTCTCAGCGATCATTGAGTCGACATGCTCCAGGATGGTCTTCTCATCCAGGGCTAGCTGTCCCTGCAGTATCTTGGCGTCCTTGATAATTTCGCCAAAGACACTCTTTGCAAGGGTTTCGATATCGCGAGCGTTTGCCCAATTCGGCAGCTGTGAGAGTGTTTCGAAACGCTGTCGCAGTTCTCTGAGGAAATCTTCCCGTGGAGACTCGAGAGCCGCAATGTCCAGATCGACCTTCTTCTGGGATAATCTGTGCTTCTGCCCCTGGAGCAACTTTGTCAACAGCGTCGTACACTCATCGGCAGAGAGCGCCTTGAATATAACAGCCTCTGGGAATCGACTGCTCAGCCCTGGGTTAATGGACATGAGGCGATTGATGTCCTCGTCGTAGCCTGCAAGAATGATGATGAGCTTCCGTGCAAACTTCGGTTTGGTTATACAGTCAACAAGTTCGTCCATTGCCTCCTTTGCGAAATGACCCTCGGCGAGACGATATGCCTCGTCAATAAAGAGAACTTTTCCGAGTGCCTTTTCCAACAGCTTCTGCGTCTTCGGGCCAGTTTGCCCAACATACTCGGCCACAAGGTCCGTAGCTGAGCACTCGATAACCTCGGCCGTAGACAAGAGCCCCATATCGTAATAGACTTTGCCCATCTTCCTGGCAGTCGTGGTCTTCCCGGTCCCTAGAATGGTTTAGCAATGATCATCTCAGTATACATTTGGTTCTTACCTGGAGGACCACGGAACAGAAAATTGAAGGGAACCTGTTCCCTAGGATCCATGTCCAGCTTCTTCATATTTCTCGCAGTCTCCCGATATCCTTCCAGCTGCGCGACGATTCCATCACATCCCACGACCCCTTTGAACAGCATGGGGATATTTGTCTCTGCACGCTCTGCACGGTCAAAGTCTTCGTCGAAGTCCTGTGCCTCGAACTTATCCGCGTTTTGTGACAACGTTCCCGTCAGGAGCCGCCGTTGATGACGGGCTTTTGCAGCGTTCAGCAAAATGTCAATCTCGCCCGCGTTTCCGAAATGTGGACGATTTCGTGCGCGACGCAACACGTCGAGGGCCGCCTTCTTTCCTCGCTCTGTCGCCTCAAACCCCTGTTGCTTCAGCTTGAGGTCTAAGATCTGGGCTAACTCGTCATCCGTAAAGTCTTCGAACACGAAAGCGGAGTCCAGAGGGAATCTTCGACTAAGCCCGGGATTGACCTTCTGGAACATGTGTTCCATCTGATCCTTGTAGCCGAGCAGAAGCACGCATCGATCTTCTCCTGGTGTGCTCTGAACTTCGGCGACAATCGTGTCGATCACAGCCGTCTTATATGGATCGGAATACGATCTGCCACCATCACCCCCTCCACCGTACAGACCATATGCCTCATCGATGACGAGAACCTTTCCAACAGTAGAAGCCAATATCCCTTTGGTGTTCTTCTCTGATTCTCCAAGCGCCCCGCCGACAAAATCGGCTGGATTCTTGACAACGACTGGTTCCGTTAGCATTTACAGCATCTAAATAAAATTCGGAGATGTATACCTTCACCGTTAGAGAGCAACCCAATATCGGCAAGTATCTGCCCATACAATTTTGCGACGGAGGTCTTCCCGGTACCAGGGGAACCGAGGAAGACGCGATTGAGTGAGAACTCTACTAGAGGCTTCTCTTCCAGCTCTCGGCAGTAATTATACTGGATTGTGTTAATCAACGCCCGAACTGACTCCTTCACAGCTCTCAGACCAATGAGATTCTGAAGCTCCTTCCAAGCTTGGCAGTTTTGGAGCGCGCGGGAGGGCTCTGGACCGATCATGTCTTCTTTTGTCAACAGCATGTCGTCGACTGCTGCGACTCCAGCTCTTCTCTCCTTCCGAAGACGAGTTGCTTGCCGCTCAGCAATGCGAGCACACACGTTCTCTACCTCGCGAGCGTTTCCAAATCCTTCGCGACCACGCCTGCGACCGATGCGACGCGCGACAATGCGGGTATAGAGACCTCCCATTCCCCCTTCTATCTTCATTCGTCCCTCGTACTTCTTGTTGATCTTTTGTGCCAATATTCTCAGAAGTTCATCATCCTCATAGTCCTTGAACTTCAACTCATGAGGGAATCGACTAGGTAGACCGGGATTATGGGCAAAGAACGCCTCCATCTGCCTGTTATATCCCGCAAGAATAACGACCATCTTTCCGACCAGGTTCTCAATCTCAGCGAGAAGGAAATCAAGAACCTGAGCGCCAGCATAGTGCGTGCCTGACGCTAGCTGGTATGCTTCATCTATGAAGAGAGCACCTCCGCCGTTATTCAGAATTTCCTCAATTTGCTTTTTGCAGCCGGGAATACCGTCGTCTGCAAGTCGAGACCCGGTGGTCTCCACAATGAAGCTCCCCGGCAGAGCACCAACTGAAGTTAGGAATTTCGCGTATAGGCGTGCAACCGTCGTTTTTCCTGCGTTATGTGAGCCAAACGTTCTCAAAAGCAGTTAATGGCAAAGTGATGCTTACCTGTTCCTGGATTACCGAGCAAAACTGCTCCGAATCGCTCGCCTTTTAAGTCAATGTTCTGCCGAACAGCGGTATCCACCCGTGCTTTGATAGAGAGGAATTTCTCCTTGACCTCTTCAAGCCCTATCATATCCATTAGGGTATCGATCGCGTCGTTTCGAGCGCCTTCAAATTCCTTTTGATACTTCCACTCTTTGTTCGCAGAGCTAAAAATGTCCGACTCTTGATCTTTGAGCGCATTCTGGCTCTTCTCGCCTATTGAATTCGCCTTCAAGTGAGAAGGAACAGTAGAAACGGTAGTCTTTTCAGGTTCGCGATCCTTTATGGTCAGTCTAGCCCGCTCCCTTACTGCATTTTTCAGGTTCTCAAGGTCTTGCTTGTGCTGCTGGAGGATCTTTTCTCTCTCGCGCTCTTCAGCTTGGTCTCTGAGTAAGCGCCTCTGATGGGCGATTTCATCCTGCACCTCAGCCAGTTGCTGTGCATACTCCCTTTGCTTCCGCTCCCGCTCAGCATCAAGTTTATGATCTCTCAATCGCTTCATTTCCTTCCTGCGATCCTCTGTAGCGCATTTTCTGCAAACAGTATCATTCTGGAAGCACAACCTGGATATTTTATGATTTCGAGGGCAGACCCATTCGACAATTCGGTCGCATTTCATCTTGGAGTGATCAAACAGTTGATGGCACCGTTGAGGACAGTCGTGAATTCCGCAGCTCAGCTTCGCTCCACTGCCTCAACTATCAGTACCGCGTCTCCACAACATCGGATCTCGACCTACCAAAGCAAGGAACAGCCCCCATCTGGACATTTCGTATCAAAATCTTCCTTGTTTTTCAGAATATCCATTGTCTGCGGATGGCGTTCACATTTGACTGGCAATCCATCGTACAAGTGACGACCTTCATTCAGGTGATCCAGAAACGGTACCCAGGTTTCTTTCCCCTTCTTGCTTTTCCTGAAAGTTTCTGCGTTACCAATCATTATAAGCGCATTGCGAGCTCTGGAAATCAGAACGTTGAGTCGCTGGGGCGCAGCCATAAATCCAATGTCACCGGCCGTGTTGCCACGCGTAAGAGACACGATGACGATTTCGCTCTCTTCCCCTTGGTAGTTGTCTGCTATCGTCAGCAAAAATATATTATATCCATTGGGGAGAGGGGAGGGTTGTCACCAATAGTGGATAACCGAATGGGACGCTTAGTATGCTGAGCACTTGCTTGTGACAGCAAGCCTGCCCTGACTAGGTCATAGGTATCGAGGTCATTAAGTATTGGGTCAGTCTCTTGGGCAAGCATCCGCCGAAGAAGATTCAGCTGGCCGAGATACGGCGTAAGGACAACCAATTTATCCGTCCCATACCCTTGTTGACCTAGATAGCGAACGATTTTTAGCACCATCTCTGCTTCAAACTGGTTCCTCTTGCTGACTTTTGCTCCTTCATCCCGACGGTCAGCAATTTCGCTCGCGCTGGCCTCCAGATGTTCGTGATTGAAGAAAATGACGCGATCTTGTAATCCTCGAGGTCGCGGACGATTCAACGTCTTCTCATCGTCCAAGAGATCGGGGTAGGTTAAGCGTCTCACTAGATCTGATATCTCCGGGCACATGCGATGCTGCTTGTAGAGGGTAGTATGTGGATGCCCTCCCAGGACAAGCCGTTCAAAAAGAGATCGGTTGAGGTCATACCCGTCTCCCTTTTCGACTGTGAGAGCGTAATTGTTAACCTTGGGGCGTAATTGTTTGTGGTCACCAATGAGAACAAGCCGCTTTGCCTGGGGTGATAGAGCTGTCAGAATATGAGATTCTAAGATCTCGCCAGCCTCTTCCACTAAAACCACCCCGGGAGAAACGCTGCGAAGGTCTCGCGAAAACATAGCAGCTGCCGTGGTTGTGCAGCCAATAATGCGCTTCCCTTTGAGAATAGATAGGGTCTTCTCACTCAGCATCTTGTCCAGGCGCTCTTGACAGCGATCAAAGAGTTGTATATGGCCATGAAGATTCGTTACTTGCTCCTCAAGTATGGTTTTTGTCCATTTGGTGATGCATGCTTGCCTCATAGCATTGTCCATCTGCCAGACGATCTTGGACTCCTGGGAGATCTTGTTCCGGAAAATCCCAGCGTCCATACCTTTCGACCAACGATCGTAGAGGTAGCCCGGTGTTGCTTGTCTTCCACGCCGACCCACCCTGATCATTCCATCTTCCTCTTCAGGAGTCTTTAACGCATCGTAGAAATGCGCGTCCTCCTCGGAAAATTCCAAGTATTCAAGGATATGTTTCCAGGTTAGGGCAAAGCCTTTGTATGAATCAAAAGCCTTGTCTAGAGACCTCTTCAATTTATTGGCATTGTGCTTCAAGTCTTCAATGATGTTCCAGGCAGACTGAGACAACCGGTGCCGCGGCCTCTGTTCAGAAAGACTAAGCCCAGCTGTTCTTGGGGTATACTTTGACCCAAGGCGTACGATAGCATCCTGGGAGATGCCGATATCCAAAAAGTCTTCGAGAAATTGATCAAGGGCATGATTCGTGTAACATAGGACCAAAATTTTTTCGTGTGTATAGTCGTGTAACACTTTGGCAAGCAGCGCACCGATAAAAGACTTGCCAGTGCCTAGAAAGGTTAGGTATCTTGAAGTGAATGTTAATGAAGAGTACGTACCTGGGGGTCCTTGGATCAGTGTGAGTGGTTGCGTTATTCCAGCAATCAGAGACTCCAACTGGGATGGGTCTAATCTGATGTCTTTTGTGGTTCGCAGAATATGCTGGACATTACCATGGCCTTCATTTTTTAGCGATCTCACAACAGAATCAGGAACCAAAGGAGCCTCGGGTATGCTCTCGTTCGCTTCATATCCAAGCAGTTCCTTCGCAAAGGGCAGATCAGTGTTCTCCTGGAGACATCTCAACACTGGTTCATACGCGAAGAAGGGTGTCTCAACTAGCAGAAACTCAAGATCCTTCTTTATCTTGAGGAACATGAGTGTTTTCACCAATGCCTCATCTCCTAAGATCCGTAACGTGAGCACAGGAGGATGCTCGATCAGGGCATCTACATCTCTGTCTACCGTTGCGAAGGCTACAATCTGATCACCGCAGATGAGACATCCAAATGCCTGGTGCTTTAAAAAGTTTCGGTTCTCTGTAAGGAATTGTTTCCTCTGAGAGCGCGGCAGGTTGGTGAGCTGCTCAAGTCCAGATTCACACTCGAGAGCCAGAGCGCAATGTTTCCATCGCTTTTCATCGCCGCAAGAGATCCGCGCCGCAGAGAGCTTTCGTAGGACTAATGCAGAGCGTCTGCCTTTCTTCTTGCCCCTGGCAATCTGCAGGTCATCGCGCAGTTCTGAGACCATATCCTCACGTAGAAGCCGGAACTGATTGTCAAGATGCATCGCAACACGATGCTCTGGTGGCGCTTCGAAGATCGCATCTGCTCGCCGATAGAATGGCTTCTCTGTGCAGAGAAACTCATCCCCAGTTGGATAAATGGCAATTTGACGAAAATCAGCAAAGTCATTGTCATGGCGGCCTCCAGGAGCATGTCCAGGATCAACCGGTATGTTGGAGGACTTAGCGAGCAAGACCTGCTGGATTTTGCGACCGAATGTCCGAATTTCGGGCGATGGTGATTCAATGAGATATCCGTCTGCAGTTGCCTTTCGTATATCCTCGTGGACATCGACCCCGATTGTGGCTGGCAACGACAACAGCTCCAAGAGGAGCCATGCAAACGCATGGACTGCGTCTTCACTTAGCAAACGATTTTTGTATGAATCCAGCAAGGCGTTCCACAACGTAGGAGGGTGGACGATGACGATCAAGAGATCCTGCAGTAACTGGCCATTACATAGCCGTTTGATTGCAGGGTCAGAGAGGTACTTTATGAACGGCCCTGTGCTCTGATTGATAAAATCCGGACGGACGTCAAATCTCAAACCAGCCCGGAGAGCATTTAAGGCCGAAGGGCTGGCGACGATTTTCTCGATGCACGCTGCGCGGTCCTGCTGGTCGCGAATTGCTTCTAGGAAGAGCTTTACACCTGAAGCATCTGTAACTGCTCGTTTCCCCCGTAGAACCGACACGAAGAGCTTTTCCAGCCTCTCGGACCTGGAGGAATCTGTAGACATGACGTTCAGGAGTCAACCTTGGTCAAAAAAGATGGATGAAGAGCAAACGGAGTCAGAGGACAGAATGGTTATAGCAAAGATTGAAAGGAAGTGAGAGTCACAGAGAGATCTGTTGATCTGTTGACGACAGTAATGCCGTGAAAGCGCGGCTTTCTCCCACAAACGTTGCCCTTCATCGTGCCTGTCTCAGCATTGGTGGATGTTGCCGGCGTTTGCCTCTGGCAGCGACGAACCATTGGCTTCTCGCGTCTGCGACAAGCACCATCCCATCAACATAAATAGATCAGAAGCTGGCGATGACATCTCTCCAGACCGCAGAACCCAAGTGACGTGTTTGCTCTGCAGCAGGCTCGTAGGCAACATCCACACTCATCCCCTGTCAAATTCTTGCTCCTGATAGGCACGCTTGTTAATAGCCACACCATCTTATATCCAACATCGGTATCGCCATACGATAAATCAGCAATCCCTGAGATTTTATTCTCGGATCTTGGTCTAGGATATCCTATCGCTCAAATACAGCCTGCCATGTTTTCTGGACGATATAGCGGCCGTGGACTGAGCAACAGTCAAGGCTATGGTGCTTCCTGGACTCGAGGTCGTGAGAGAGGCTCCTATCGCAACGGCCCATGGAGGAGGAACATGGAAGTTCCACGACCTCCCTCGCCGCCGCTGGGCCCAATCCTCACGACACTCCGCGAAAGCGACCTCGCTGACTATCCGAACCTGCATGAAGGTTATGCAAGAATCACTGACTGTAAAGATGTCGCATCCTACAACTGGCTAAACAAGAACGAGCCAACTATCTTGGTCCCTGGTCTGTAGCATCTTCCCCTCATCCTGCAAAAAGAGCATCACGAGCAGAAATATAGCCCAACGAGTGCAGTCAACTGACCAGGGAAACACACACCAGGCAAGCCGCCAGCGTGGACGCCGCTCAGCAAACCGATCAAGCTCAGGGAAGACGACGGAAACTACTTTCGCGACCAAAATGCCGCGAGGTATCCGGCTCATCCTCTGGAACCCGCCGTCCGAGCCATCCTCACGTCACAGCCCGACTTTCCTTCTTCATCTATCGACCTCTTCGCATGCGGCAGCACGCTAGGCAATCTCCTACGGTTCGTGCGTAAGATAGACAAGACATTCCGGATTCTCGTCGAGGTAGTCGGCGACACCGTCTTCTTTTTACGGCGGGAGAACTCTCCGACAGAGCTGATCCCAGATGTCAGGGGGTTCGGCCATACATTTCCGGAAGCGTACACAACGTGGGAGGTAGATGTCAAAGGCTCCGAGTCCCATCAGCGAATACTGCAGTACAAGTTCGCTGGGCTGGACTGCCTCGTGAGGTTTGAAGCCGATGGCTATCACAAGAACTTGGTTCCAGGGGACCGGGAGGGACAAGGAAGTTCAGCCGAAGACAATAGTCTGGACAGTCTGGTATCGAGCCTCGGTGATAGCACTATCAGCGCATACCCCTCCGGGTCGGACAGACCGTTGAACGTCATTAGAGGCGGGCAACCAATCCCGCAGTCAGCTGTCTTCGACCTGAAGACGCGCTCTATTTACAAGAAAGAACAGAGCATCCTTGATGATGTGTTGCCCCGTTTGTGGGTCGCCCAGATCCCCAACTTCATTCTCGCCTACCATTCATCTGGCTTGTTTGAGCAGATTCAGACACGGGACATGCGCGCGGAGGTCCAGCGCTGGGAGCGCGAGAACGAGGATACACTCCGTCGCTTCGCGGCTCTCCTGCGGAAGCTGGTCGATTTTGCACGGGGAACTAGGAACGGGAAGTTCGAGATACGACGACGGGAGGTCGATGTATTGGAGTTGAGGGAGCAGTGTGCCGATGTGGGCAGTACGCTTTCATCCGCTATCGAAGACCGTTGGGTTTTGGGAGCACCGGTTAGGCAGCAGCGGCTGGCTGCGGAAGAGACAAAAGCGTCGCGTGGCCGTTCCATCTCCGTGTCAGATAAAGAACCTGTCACGCTCACCTGGGAAGATGGTCCAGAGGATTTCACTGCGTGTTCCACGGTCTGCGGGTACTGCGGCCGCTGCGCTCACTAGTCCCTGCCCGTGATTGATTCGACTAGACTTTTAAACCAATGATGCAGGGATTGAAGAATATTGTGAGAATGACGAGTATCTATTGTGTGTGAGCTTGATAACAACAAGGAGTTTTGCAGACTGAAGAAGAATGATGAGATCAATACATATTGAATTCCACTCTTGTCAATTTTTTATTAAAAAATCGCACCGTAACTAATACCTGTCTTATGCAACCATATTGTAACCACATTATGGGCTTTTATGGTCAAGCCACCTATATGTGGTTACGAAACAGGAATCCCCTTGGTGCCCAAGATGGGATAGGTGACTGTCAGTGTCCTTTGGTAGTCTATGTAGTTGTCAAAACTACCTAGATACGCTTAAGACACCTCTCTAAGCCCTGTGTAAAGTTTGGTCAGGACTACCCTTAGCATTCATTAGTGGCTCTCCCGGGACATAAATATCTCTCAGGAAGTCTGTCGTTTCCAAAATATTTATAAAGTATCCGATTTTGGTCTCGATTATATGCAAGTTTCCCAGAGAAATATTCTCTATATCCCTAGATGGGTATCTACTGTACAGTATCCGTACATTACATACCTAGACTCTGCGTCATCGCGCCGTGAGCTGAGAATCTCAGCATTATCACTCAGACTATAATACTGTAGCAATGTTGGGGTACAAGGTCGAAAACTTGCAAAAACAAATTGGTAACGTTGCTCTATCGTTCAACAAACAATTGTTTAACAATTACTACGTACGGTCCACACAATACTGAGCAGGTTGAAGCATACACTACAATTTCATTAGATGTTGTGGGAGGTATTTTTAATGCTTATCCCTAGAGCGGGTAGCGCAAGGATGGCACAAACAAGGCCAGTTTGTAGCAAGAATAATATATACTTGCCATTCTATCGATCAGATCGTTAGCATTGAGCATACTAAATAATACCGAGCGTCAATACTGCGTGGTTAGCGATATAAACATACGTTCTCTAGTATCAGTCCCCGCATTTCCTCCTACTCATCTGTACTGGAAAGTACTGGATATTAATTTCGAATAAAAGCTGTTAGGCAATTATTCCTCGTTCAACAACCGATGCTCAACGAATGAATGAATTTCTTGTAGCACGCCTAGCCAACTCCCGTCCCCTGGACTGCCTTTTCAATGTTTCCAGGCACCCAAAATGAGTAGCTGACATCCAAAGCGTTGTATGTGCTCTCACAACGGCCTTATTGTATATGAAAGCCATTAACTGGATCTGCCAGAGCCACTTCCCTTACCAATGGCTCAATGACGTCTTTATAGACGCAATTCCATGTCCAGGAATCCTCCAGACTCACTCGTGAGCCAGATACGGCCCAAGGCATGTCTAGGCATGCTCCGATTGCGCTTATGTAGCTCCAATAGCAATCAATTCTCAATGTATTTAGAACGCGTCGAGCGACTGTCAGATATGTATTCGGAGTCGGCTCGCCATTCCTCAAGTCATCCGCAGTTTGAAAGCTTTCAATAGGCTTCCACTTATGTATTTCTATTAAAAGAATCCCCAGCTTGAGGATACCTAGGTTCCTTTGAAATAGATCCAAAGAGAGCGGTTCACAGCCCGATGGGAATTTGTCGAACGAGGTGGTGAGGTATGGCCGCTGCAAGTCAACACCTGTGGACGTGTAGAAGAAATGTATGTGGTCTTTATCCCACTGTTGGCTCAGCCACGGACTCTCGTGCAGCTGGAAAAGGGAGTAGGCTAAGACCAAAGCCAGCCTTCGTCGCTCGATCAATGATGGCGTGGTAATGTTCTGGAGCAGCATTTCGAATGAAATGGGCGGCTTTGTTTCGACGTAGTTCAATTGCGCCTCCCACCAGTTGAGCCGCCATACTCGTCGGATTCCTTCGGAGTCCTCAACTAGCAGCTGAAGGCAATAGTTGGCGCTTCGAGCATATCGAATAGCATCACAAATTTTCTTCAGTTCTGCGCGGTCCTGCACGTCAATTTTCCTGATTCGAGACTGTCACCACCTGCAACTAGAAACAGCTAAAAAATGGTCTTACTTTGTGGCTTTGATTGCCACTGTGCCTTCATGCCACTTAAACGTAGTCTGATATTGAGGACGGGAAACGAGAAAGTCAAAGTATATTCCGTGCTCATTCGGATCAAGCCTCGAATTACCGCAACTTGTAAGGCAGAACTTTGCCTCGTGATGACTTGTACAGTCGCAGGCCCAGCATTTGGATAGCGCTGTAAACAGCCTGCGTGAAAGTTTTCGGAGCTGTGTTACTATTTGCGGAAACAGCCTTTCGGTTCCGTGCTGCGGCGTCAATTAAGAATTACATCCGGTCACTCCACCTTTCCAGGTTCTTCAGGCAGGTGATGCGGTCTTTCTCCCTTTTGAAGAACTTGACACGCTCTCGGAAGGTACTTGACGTTCTCCCAGCATCTTCGTCCTCCTGGAATTTCCTTAACTTGCGATACATCTTTGATTGATCCTGACAACGGTCAGGTTGAATCTTCTTATCAAAGGTATTTCCTCACATAACCTTACCTTCTCTGATTTTGATATATGGACAGTCTCGTCCTCCACAAGCAGAGCAAAGAGTTTCATTATGTTTCCCATGACGTCCTGAAAAGCTTGATGGTCGTCTTCCGACGCGAAGTACTCTCGCAACGCTTGAGAGATGTCTACCGCTTTGTCCCAGTTCTCCACATCCATTCCATCGATGACCTCTTTCTTCCTTTCCTCGGAGAGGTGAGGCAACTCCATTACGATATCTTTGATTTGGTGTTTCAGCACAACCGTATACCACGAAAACTCCTTGTAGAACCCACGCAAGCTATCATCCCGTGTTGAACGCAATGCGGCCTTCTGCAACACACTGGCATTTTTGGAGTATGCCTTGGCGGTCACATGGAAAAGTGGTAGAACTGATAACACGATCCCTGCAACCTCGAGGCCGGACATGGTTCTCCTGGTAATCGAGCGTCGATCTGGAAGCGATTTTAGAATTGGGTAATCTCAGACCAGTCATCTACCGGAACCTGCATAGGTCCGCCCGCAGAGTTCTATACACCCGAATCCGGTCCTGAGACAGCATATATGACACCGCAAAGGGAATGTATCGTTCCGTCAAAGGAGTGTACTGATTTCTTTATACGTATGTTTCGGGATGTAGGACAAGCGGTGAAGCCTGTGATCATGGCCAATGAATCAGTGAGGATTCCTGAAATAATCACGCGCACTTCAAAGGAAATCAAGCATATATCTGCACCTGTAGCCTTCTTAGAACCTCCTGTTCTTCATCATCCTCTATGACTTCGTCCTAGGCTACTAGATAGCTTCAAACCGACTCGTTTAATCGGAAGTAACTCTGTTTCTTATAGTCATATTCTTCTTCGCGATCGGAAAGTTTGGGTTACTGAATGAGTTGGCGGCTGGATCTGAAAAAAGCAATGTTAACCCCGCATTCGATGCCTTAATAAGTAGTTCTAAAGCGGCATTCAGCATCGCATATCCAAATGTCGCTTCACAGCTGTGCATAAATATTCCCTCGGATCTTTATACCTAGCATGTTTGCTTCTTCTGATGCAAAATGTCCATATCGAATGTCGCCTGGCAATGTACGCAGCTTCTCACGCGTGCTCAATCAGACCCGACATCAAGTCCAAACCTGCGACAGGAACTTGAGAACATTCTAGTTCGGCTTAAGATCTGGGCAGGCAACGTTGGAATCTTCGCGCCTGAGAACGCTTCTATCGATTACCGCCTTCGCTATGACCCCGACATCGCGGAAGTTCTCACTTCCATGCTGACAAGCTTAAAAAGGATCCCGAGAATGCAATTCGACCCCCGCCATTGTTGGAAGAAGATGAAGAGGAATATAGAGAGACAGTGCTATTGGAGTCAGCATCTTCATCATGTTCCTCGTCTTCTCTTAACGTAATCCACCACCGAGCGAGCCCCACCACCGAGCGAGCGGCTATCCAAGCAAGCCACCGCCTATCAACCACATCACCTAATACATCTATTTCTACATCAAATATGCCACCAAAAACCGCAGAATTGAAGGCGCAAATAGAAGGCCGTATGCTGCTTGCAATTAAAGCAGTTAAAGAGGGTCAAATCTCTTCTGCAAAAGCAGCAGCTGATGCCTATGATGTCCCATATTCTACATTAAAACACCGCATTCAGGGGCGTACTGCTCGCGTTGATACTGCAGCAAATAGCCAAAAGCTTACCAAGCTGGAGGAATCTTCACTAAAGCAATGGATTCTTGATATGGATGAGCGAGGCCTGCCACCATCTCATGATATGGTGCGCAAAATGGCAACTATATTGCTATCTGATCGCAAAGGCAATATATCAATTGGTCCAAATTGGGTGACCCGATTTATCAAGCGGCATAATGATCTTGCATCAAAATACAATCGCAAGTATGATTATCAACGGGCACAATGTGAGGATCCAGAGATAGTCAGGAATTGGTTCAATCTTGTTCAGAATACCATAGCAAAATATGGTATTCTTGAACAAGATATCTACAATTGTGATGAAACAGGCTTTCAAATGGGTGTGGCATCAACAGCCAAAGTTATTACTGGATCTCATCATACCACAAGCCGTGTACGAGCTATACAGCCTGGAAATTGTGAATGGGTGACAGCCATTGAATCAATCAATGCCATGGGCTGGGCCCTACCCCCTTTGATTATCTTTGCTGGCAAGGTCCACCAATCTTCATGGTATCAAGATCTGCCACCAGACTGGACAATAGGCCTAAGTGAGAATGGATGGACCAATGATGAGCTGGGATTGCTTTGGCTAAAAGAGGTTTTTGAGAAGCATACAATTCGGCGGACTATAGGGAAATATCGCCTTCTTATTCTGGATGGCCATGGCAGCCATGCCACTGCAGAATTTGACTACTTCTGCAAGAATCAGCAAATTATCCCTCTCTATATGCCACCACATTCT
>Ga0207748_1000203_pt1 | contig 56364 bp, 53 predicted proteins | sample HigsolmetaGSP13D_FD_184841 | JGI IMG/M metagenome (GOLD analysis project Ga0207748, IMG submission 184841) | High solid enriched microbial communities from the Joint BioEnergy Institute, USA - SP1-3-D (SPAdes) | ecosystem: Engineered > Bioreactor > SSF (Solid state fermentation) > Aerobic >...
GGGGGGGGGGGGGGGAAGCAGCGCAGCCCGCAAAACCATGGAGATTCCCCGCTGACCGGCTTACGGGCGTTGCCTGGAATGCACAGGGGTATCTGCATTGTGATAGTCGAGAGCGACCGGTATCCTGCACCAGCTGCGCCGGAAAAGCCCATCCTGCCACTAGGGACGCATCAATGTAGATGGAGAGCATCCCCTCTCGCCTGTCCGAGCTGGAGCTGGAGCTAGCCCCGCATCTCCCGGCTTCCCCGTCTCCACGCGCTAAGTACGCGAACTGCAGCTTACGGATAGTATGGATGATCTGTTGCTCCTGGAGATTATCATCTTATCATCTAAGATGTTCGTAATATGTTGCGTGATAAATTATCAGCATTGGCTCCACAACCTAAATACAAGTCCAGACGCTCACAAATTGCTTGGATCTAACCTTGTAGATCCATATACCGTCGTTTCAGAGTCCAGCCAGAGAAATTATACTTGTGGGAAAGAAGATATTCAGGCTCATGAAAGACTGGTCCTTTTTGAACTTTTGTGTGAAATCCAAATACATACATACAGGAACCTGCCCTATACACCAAGACACATAAAACCAGATATCTGTGCGTAGCCCCTGCAAGCCCCACAAAGGATGCTCCTAGATAAACAGACACAGCGGGGATATCAATTACACCATACTGTCTCAAGAAGCATACAACTGCCGTTCCCTTTCTCATCTCTTTCCCATCTCATGTACTCCACTCCGTAACGTTCATCCGCTTCATTCATAGTCTCTCACATACCGACCCGGCAATGGCACATCCCACATCGGTCTCTCCACAACTGCAACCTCGAGACCTTGACTGCTGCTTCTGTTTCCTTCTTCTTCTTCTTCTTCTCCCTCTTCTTCTTCTGCTTCCTCGCCTGATGGATGGCTGAGCGGCACGATACCAAGGATATCTCGGTACTTATATGTATGCCACCATCGACGCGGGGGCTGAGGGTGTTCTTCATTGTCCAGATCAGCAGCGGTCTTCCGAATTGGAGTGTCTCCGTTGATACTACCCTCAACGAGGGCAAACGATTTCTTATTTCCACTTGCTGGGGAAGAGGGGTCTTCAGTTGTGCCGTTGGTGAGGCGCTTAGGAGTCTCGCTCTTAGGAGCTTCGTTGTCTCCTTGAGCCTCGGGGTTCCGCCGTAGCCGGGCAAGATTCGACTCGTTGGCTGCCGTGAAGGTCGCGTCGTGCTCGTAGTCTTCTTCCTCATCGTCAGCCCCCCGTTGGCGCGCCTTCTCCAACGGAATCCACTCTCCCTGAGACTCGTCAGTTCCCTCAATCTTGCGCATCTTCGTTCCCAGGAAGACCTCCGCCTGCGACCTGGGAATCCTGTCCCCCGCGCCGCTATTGGCCTTTCTCCTTTCGTCTGTGTCTTCATCTTCCAACTCCCGCTTCCGCTTGTGAGAAGATGATGCCTTGACTAGTTGACCTGAAGACTTTGCCTCGTCCTGGGCATCCTCGCTGTCCGGGGCAGGGAAGTCTTGTTGCAGGTCAAACATCCATAGCCAGGACGTACCATAGAGCCAGAGACGTTCACGTCCATCGTAGACATCCCAGACTCCGCCCATGGCTCGGTCCTTGACGCCCGTGAACTCTGCTGGGAGGTATGCCTTGGGATTCCTTCTCGACCAGTCAGATAGCTTTCCCTTCAACGCCTCGAATTCGACCAGTTGGTGTTCGCTGGTGAGTATAATTAGGCGGTCTTCGCTTGCTGGGTAACCGTGAGAGGCGGAATCAACACCGTTTGTGAGGAGTTTCGGTTTTGACCGGGACTGAGGGCGGAACGACAGCAGGATGATCCCCGACTTCAGGCGAGGGATTACGGAATCGCTGGAGACGGGTTGCCAGCGCTGACCCTCGATAACAGGTTGTTCATCCTCATCATCAGAGGACTCATCATCCGAGTCCTCGGCCTTGTTTTTCCTTGTCACTGCATTCTTCGGACTAGATTCAGCCACGTCTTCTAGTACCCAAACATCAACGCAACCAGACAGGTCGCCAGCCGCCAGGAGTCTGCTATCTTCAGAAAATGCAACAGTTCTGATTGTCCTCTCGAAGTTGCCCAGCGTTCCGTGGGAGGCTTTCTCGTACCGGTGATGCCGAGGCGCTCTGTTGACTTTGCAAAGGTCCGGCAGAATCTGGGGCTTCTCTTGCGAAGAAGCGGAGACAATCCTAGCCAAGTAAACGTCACTGTTAGGACGAACAACACAGAGCCATCGGCTGTCTGGAGATATCGAAACGAGTCTCGCGCCACCATCGGCTAATCCAGAAGGCACCTCCAACTTTTGTACGCGAAGTACGCCTCTCTCATCACCCTTTCGCCGTCTCACGGAGAAGACCTTGACGCTGGATATTGTCGCAACAGCCAACAGTCTGCCGTCTGGAGACAGCATGGCTGAAGTAATGTTTTCTTCGCCCTGTTATGTAGTTAGAATCACGAACCAATATGTCTTTTCCTAGTTACTTGTCTTACCTGTACCAGGACCTTTCCCACAAGCCGGTGTCTTTGCCAATCATCACCGTCGGGTACTGACCCAGGCCCACGAGATATGCGCCATATGCTGACCTCCCTGTCCCAGAAACTCATGACCAGTCGCGAAGAAGGGGCAGAGACTAGTTGCGGTATCTGAGGGAGGCTCGAGAGCCTTCTGTGATGCTCTTTTCCGAACTCACGTAGCGGAAGAACAACCGGTGCTGCATCGGGACCTACCGATGGTCTGTCAGGCTGCGAAGTCGTCAAATCTGTGTGGACTTGAACCTACCTCCAGACACCACGATGCTGATATCCTTAGTCTCGTAGACAGCAAACGCTTTGACATCATGGGTGTGGTATCGCCGGTGCATGACCTCTCCCCACCTTCGTCTCTTGTCGCCCTTTTTTCCCTCCTTTAGTCTGTACACAACTGTTCTCTGATCCGCACCTCCACTGACAACGGTTTCTCCGTCCGCACTGACTGCGACATCGAGGACGTCGGCCTGATGGTTCTGCAGTCGCTGAATGAGAGAGTAGTTCTTCGCATCCCAAAACCGGATTTCGCCCGTCGAGTCACCAGAGACAATGGTCCCATCTGGTAGGCACTTAACAGACCAGACCAAGATCTCCCTCGGTCCGCCTACGGGGCCTCTACCAAGCGACACCGTCCTCAACAGCTGCCCGTTCCGGATATCGAATATTCGGATCGAGCTATCTGCGTACCCCGCCACGATAGTGTTGCGGTTCTGGAACGTAACACTGAGCACTCTCGCTCTCTTCGTCGACGGACGCATGATACGCAGGAATTTCAGGTCTCCATCCGCAGTGGACAGTATCACAATCGACCCGTCGGCGCATCCTGCCGCAAGATGCTGCCCTGTGAACTCTCCTTCCGCAGGCGGCAGCCATTTCCCATCCTTTCCTTTTTGCGTCGGTTTCCACCTCGGCTGAGCTGCTATGCACCAGATCTCGCCGTAATTCCCGCTCGAGTGGCGCAAGGGGCGGCCCTGCTCGAGATCCCACTCCGTCACCGCGCTCGAGTAACCGATGCTGAACAGACGCAGGCGACCAGGCAGCACGCCGCTGCCGTCAGGGCCATCCTCAGCCGGATCAAGCGTCCATGCAAGTCCTTCGATACTGCGATCCTTGCTTCCGCGCAGGACCGTCTCCTGAAACCACGCGCCGCGCAGCGGGTTCCAGATCTCGATGTCACCGTTCGCACGGCCGACCGCAAGGCGGAGAGTCGGCACACCTCGCCCAGCTAGATTAGCGGATGGAGGATGGGAGAAGGCCAGCGCATTGATCGCATGGGGATTATAAGGCACGAAACGGCAGCGGTGGATGTCCATGGTTGGCGGCTAGCTGCGGTGGAAGGTCGGTCTGGTGTTTGTAACGTTCGAGCTGGATAGGTAGGAAGCAAAGAGATAGAAAGGCTTTTGCGAACGATCTATCCCGGCTCAGACCTTGGAGCCAGCCGCTACGCAACCATTGCGTGCATCGAGGACTCGAGGGACTGCGTGGTGGAGGATTGCCGGAGCTGCGACTCTTTTCGCCCGCGTTTTTAGAATTATTTTCGGCGCTCAGAATAATAATTTTCTTATGGGGAAGTTTTTCCCGGAGAGGTATCTCACGTGATCTGGCACCACCTTCCCCACCGGCTTCCCCTCCACTTCTTTGTAGCCTGCTGTTATCAAATTCACTAACAACAAATAAGATGGTCATTATAGGGCCGATTCATTATGGAGTACCTCAGGCTGACAATATAATTGAAACCATATCATTGCTTGCCTAAGGCAACTCCCATATCTTAAGACATTCTATTCTGGCTCGGGAAGTCGCAATATTCAGAACAGAAGATGTGGGTCAAGCAGATAAATACCTACATATTCGTCGATCGTTATGCAACTTCTAAATCAATCAAACCCCAATTAACGACCATAGAAATATTTCTTAGACAATTACATAGGTAATTTTCACGTCTGCAGCTCCAGTTCGCCTCGTATATCTCAAGTTGTATACCTATTGAAGACGAGGCCAGCTGCCTGAAAAGCTTTCGATATTGTCTCGTTTTGATTTGATTATACCCCGTTCTGGAGCCTGGTCGTTGGCCTATATACATACTGCTAATCTACACTTAGAGACCCTCATCTTGAACGATGAATCAAATTGTATTATTATCAAAGAACAGGGAAGTCGAACATCATCAAAACAAGGCATGATCTGCAGATGGAATTCTGTGTGTTTGAAATTTCTCTGCTCGCCCCTACAATAGTTGCTAGAAACTCATGTCAAGTACGGTGTCATTTGTTTGGCACCTTGATTAAACAGGAACGTTGTATGAAGGTTCCGGCTACAAAACAGCTGTCACTCCCGGTTGGATTCTCTCCAGCTTCTCAACCAGCTCGCTCCAAACTTTTTTCTGCGCCTTCCGGCCCTCAGGGGAGATGACGAACGGCCCGATGTCCTTACTATAAACGAATCAGTTCTCTTCAATTTTCTTTTTCGTCAAATATCAGCGCGAGGAGGTAGGTATGTTTCTTATGAACATCACAGCCATTAATGTAAATCCCATGCGACTGTGGTCCAGCAATGGTCGCATGAACCAGCGTCCGGCTCCCCTCCTCTGCGGTCCATGCCAGAAGAGCTCTCCCCACTTTCAGGATCACAGCTGTCCTGCCCTCTGCGTGTCGGGCGAGGTCGGTGTAGCAGAGCCCAGGATTGATCGTATTAACGATAACAAATGGGTTTGTGTTGGCGGTCCTCTCAGCAATTTCTCGAGCTGCAAAAAGCTGGAGGAGTTTGGAGACTGGGTAGCTACATTCACATAATTGACGGTCAGTCTATTGGCTCCAAAAACAACAGAAAAAGGCAATACCAACCGGTCTGACATGTTTGCTGTCTTTTCATTGTTAAGAGTAGCAAGGGAGTTGGGTGTGTTTCGTTCGGGGAATTTGGTGTAGGCATGCACTCCCGAGCAGGTAATAGCAATGACAGGCACAATGTGATGTTTTTCCGCAACAGAGCGTAATATTGGGAGCAGAAGCAGGACGAGTAAGGTGGTGCTGACAACATTCACGTTAATGGTGCTCTCATTATCCTCGAATATCTCGAATTTCTCCGTGGCAAGTCCGGCATTCAAAACCATCGATCAGGTCCAGTGTTGCCGCCTTTGCGGGAAATGCCTTTACGGAGGCATAGCTGGAGTAATCCAGCTCCCAGACCTCAATCACCCCGGGGTTCTTTGTGTCGGCCTCGATCTCGGCCTTGGCTGCTTCTCCCTTGGCGATCGAGAGCACGGCAACAATGACCTTCTTCGCCTTCAAGCGAACAAAATGACGAACGGCTTCCTTGCCGAGACGAGTATTTGATCCGGTGACGATGACAGTCTTGCCCGAACAGTCAGCATCCGGACACGGAAAAAGAGCTGCATCCAGGTATCTTTGAACCCTATCATGTTAACAACTGTTCCAAATACGAGCCACACAACAAATGCGATGACTAGATAGATTGATTGCACTTCCGCTGCCCAACATGATGGCTGGAGAATTTTTTGAGAAAAGTTGCAGCCTGAAAAGCTCCTCAAGAATGCAATAAAAGTGATCCGGATGTAACCGGACACTGGACTTAAAACAGCAGTGCCAGTTATCTCCGAGCCAAGGGTGCAGCCCATGTTCACCAATCGCGCCCCAAACTGGACTCTAATTCAAGTAGAAGCTGGAATTCAACAGCTCTAGCCCTGGGTATCATGGATCTCCGATAGTATACTCTGGACATGATGCATGTTTCGTTAGTCTCGCGCCTTCCGCATCATCTACTCGTTCCTCCAATGAACGTATTCATATCTCTGTCTGTACATCTTTCTTACCACTTTGTCTGAGTAAATGTTTTTTTTCTCTGTCTCACAAATAAACTACACTACAGCCTTCCTCAAAAAACTAGCAACCAATACAACCACACTCCCATCCCGGGTGCGTTCCTCGTACCTTGGCTCCTCCTTCCACTGCACATACCCGCGCCGCTCGTACCACTCCTGATTGCTGAAAGCCGGAGGCTCCCTTGCCAGATCCTTCAAGGTCCCCTTCCACTCGGGCCCCTCGTCGTAGAAGTATCGCTTGCTGAGGGTGTTCACGGTGATAAACTTGCACTGTGGACTCCCAAACGGCTCCTTGGTTGCCATAGACTCGACCAGATCCATCGCCTGCCGCCCCAGCCCGCTACCTCGGTATTCGGGGAGGATGAAGAAGTTCTGAATCGTCATGATGGTCTTGTCCGATCTCGCCAGTTCAGGGTCAGGAGGGTCGCAGTAGGAGTCGAGGGAGATGTGTCCGGCGCGAACCGGCTCTGTCGTTGTAGTTGAACCGGTGGAACTGGCAGCGGCAGGAAGTGTGATCCAAAAGAAAGATTTGAGACCTTCTCTTTGCTTCTCGCGCCATTTCCGGATATCAGCGTCGCTGTGGTTCCAGCCGCAAATGATCCGTTGACGTTGTAGCTCCGTGAATTCGGAGGGATTGTCCAGGTTGATGGGGACGAGAGTACAGGCCTGCGATGCCATCGATAAACGAGTCATGCTGAGTATAAAAAGCAAGTATGTAAGCAGTAGATATAATAAACTGGTCAATGTTCGCGCAAACTGAGTAAATGAAATATGTAAGAGATAAATAGGACTATATAGAATTGTTCACCCCTGAATCAACAAGACAGCATATTTTTCCCCCTAAGCACTGAATCTCAGCTTGGATATGTACACGTTTCATGGAATCTATCGCCAACAAGCTGCAATCCACACTACCTAGGTTTTTAATATCAGGCCCTCAGCCGCTGACTCATCCAGGTGGGGTCAATACGAGCTCCAGCTCGGCGTGCCTAGGAAAGCGAAAGTCATATTAGAGACTTTTGTCAACTATGGCATAGGTCACATATACAATATTCAATCCCCGTATAATTTGCAAGATCCTATATGATTTCATGACTTGCTCCCACTCTATGGATAAATATGGACGACTTTGACCATGGATTTGTGAAGAATTGATGACCTTTTTGGGACAGTCAGGCATCTTTCTAGGCACTCCAAGCTACGCCCGATTCATGATATTCGATTCAGACTCCTGGAGCAGGTGATATTTGAACCCCATGCCAACATAGAGCACTGGATGTATCATACCAGTAACTGCGAATGGGTCCGAAATAAATGCGTGATGCTTACTAAACCACGCTTGTGGAGCATCTTGTCCCTGCCTTCAAGCCTCCTTTGACTCTTGTGAGACGTGGAAATTGCGGTCCCAGGTTATCACGTCAGTTTCCACTGTTTTACTCTCATTTCGTTATCGCGTATCGGATCTCATCTGTCCGCCTGTCTTCGAGCATAACAATTCCAATCAATTTGACCGTCCATGTATGTCATTATAACATAACTCCCTAGCCAGTACTTAGCACCACCATGAGATGAGAGGAAGGCTGAGCTTAGCCCTAGCGGCGTTGCATGGAGGCTGGAGAGTGGCTCCATATCTAAACTCCGCCCATGTTTCCGCCACCGACGTCCTGTCGATGACATTGTAGGGATGATTTGACGGGCGTGACTGGATGAGATAATCTACTAGCTTCTTGTTATTGATACTATGTTACCGTATAAGCAGAATAATTGATAATCTTACAGGTGCTCATCGAAGATGATAGTGGGCAGCGAAGAAGACAACAGCTGACTTAAGCCTCTTAGCCCCTCCAAGGACTGCATATAGTGGAGTGAGATGGGAAAATGCGCCACTAAAATCGACAGATATGGAACGAATTGGGATAGCTATGACTTCAAGTTACCTACTCTCGAAACCTACGGGTGAAGCGGAGCTAGGGTTTACTCCACGTCCTGCTCTTCCAGAGCTAAATGTATGTACTAAGTACTCAATGTATCTACTCAGTACCAGACTAGTGGTAGTCTCTCCATGCCTTCAGCCCGTAAGGGTCATCTCGAGATCCGTTAGCTCAGGACCCCCCTCGGCTACAGATCTATCGATTGCTAGCTCGTTGGAACTGAGGCACAAGTTCATAATCCCATGCACCATTCTCAGGCACTCAAGGAGGCACCTGACGCAGAGAAATGGATCATGGCTAAATGTCTAGCGATGTAATTCCAGAGAGCTGCATATTTTGAATCCTATTCCCATAGATCGTGATAGATGTATCATATCCTCATGCCTCAAGCACGCGCGCATGCACGCAATGTCAGTATTAATTAGAATTTGGGTTGTGGATATGGAACCCGCAATTCATGCGGAATCGATTCATGCCCATTCCATAGCTCATGCAGTCTCACTGGTAGAACCAGACGACAAGCCGCCGACTTCAGGCTGAAGACATAGACCTGATCGTCACTGATAATCCATCATTGACGGTTCACGGCACGCAAGGCATGCAACGCACTAGACATGGCAGGACCCCAAATAGCAGTCAGTAGTAAGGAGGCTACTACAAGCAAGTCCAGTATGGATGGTATTGTTTTCTCTTTGCTTTTGCTGCATTGCCTATCGAATTCAATGTCATGAGTTGAATGCCCGTCCCTCTGCGTCTGCGCTCTCTCATAGGTTCTCCGGAACATCGGAGGATTGCCACGTCAGTCGCCCTAGTTTCTTTCTGGTGGCCGACTGGCTCAGTTGAAACCCAGAGTTTGAGTTTGGGGAGCAGATAGCGCATGGTGTGGTGAATTTCCCGTCCATCCCATGGATGGTCCCCGGCGTTTCATCTCGATGCACGGATGCAGTAATTGTGCGGCTGGAAGATACTAACCTAGAGGTCAGATAGCATCTTGAATTGATTAGGTAGCTAGGTATCTGTCCTCAGGGTGTATCCTCTTTCCTAATAGGGCCGTGAACTATCTCGATAGTAAATGAAAGAAATAGGAGAGGACAGCATAGATAGCCAAGCCTTGGAGTATCGTAAGCTTAGTAGGCATCTAGGACGAGTCGACCAAAGACACTTGATTCAAGTGCATGGATCAGAGTAATGGCCCTGAGCCGCTTTCGGAAACAATCCATACCCGCCCAGGTGCAACTCGCCTCTATCACAGGTGAGCTGTGTGACCGTGAAGATACCCATCAGCCGCGAAATCCCGTTCAAGAGCATATGTTTGGCAGGATTTGGATTAGAAGAAGGGCTTCGCGTCGCGGCGTGTTAATAAATAATCATTGGCATCCTCCGCGATGATGAGGCGCGCATGGGCTGCTGCATCAGCATCGGGCTGAGTGCGCTCCTCAAATCACCATTCATAGGACGAGCATCTTCCCGTTCCGCGACGAGCGTCAACGAATAATGCAATGTAGTAGGTACACGCGATGATACTCAAACCGCAGCTTGGGGCTGCAGGGGGGAGAGAGAAGGAATAAATAATAGCACCACGGCCAATCATGACGATCTATCACAATCTATCTGTCTTTGATGAGAGCTGAGGCCTACATTAGTAGGTATGCAGCTAGGAAGTACTGTGCCGTAGCTGTAAAGATGCGGCGGGATAACCAAGTACCGTGCAGAGTGTATTGCTCTGATGGATTATTTTTATTTATATATGCTGTAACACAAAAAGGTGGGATGTAACAATGGATGGTGGATGTAAGCCCCGCGACGACGCATGCAAAAGTCCATGCATGCATATGCCATCCCACATGTCTCTATCCGGAGAATGGTAGAACCTCTGTCTCTTTTACCGACAGCCGATATACATGTATAGGGGAGAAATCAGGAATGATTATGGCATTTGTCCCCGAGTTCCGAGGTTGATTGATGCCTTTGTTTCACCATCCTCTCGTGTCTCCCTGTCGAAGGACAACCAACCTAGGTGCACGTCGAACGGCTCCGGATAGAGACAAAGCACCCCTGCCAGTAGGTGGCATAGACGTCTCTCCAAAATAGGATAAGCACTCGTGGCCAATCCTAACGCACGCTTTTGCCGTCCCAGAAATACATGCATGTAGGAACCCAGGTCGCGTTTCAAAAAACACATTTAGTCAACCACGCAGTGGCTGCTGAGGCGTCTCGGACTAGGCTAGGCTAGACATCCAAGATAATCCTGCTGCTGAACGACACATTTGCTGTCAAAGAACGCGATCCTCCATGTCAAATGCGGCAGATGATTATAATCACGGCAAGCACCTCGCTATGCAGCAGCTGCATTATTAGCACTGCAGAAGCCTTCTTTCATTTTACAAGCTTTGCGCTTTCCGGGCAAAAATCTGTACTGTATATTCCAAATTTCATGCGACCAGATGAAACCCCGCGGTTCCTTAGCCTTCCTGCCTGTATGCATCTCCAAGTAGGTACGCCGCTACCAACTGGTGGATGATTCCTTTGTCCCTCAGCATTTCGCGTACGATTCAGTAGCTCTCTTTCACCGGTTAGCCGAGGACGGCAGGGAGCAAAAAGAGAATATATGTATGCACGTCGATGTGTCGATTCATGTGTCCATGTTGGATGACGAGCAGCATAAACTGCTTTGATCCTGTCCCAGGGGTAGCAAAGATGCCGTTTTTAACATGAGACTTGTGCTACATATATGTCTTGGCTTCCTTCGGTTCTAGCCTGGACAAGGCGGCAGATGACATATGTTCTGCAAATGCGAAGGAAAATATAAGCAGAGTATCAGATTGTCGAGGGTAATATTGGCATTTCTGATCATTAAAAAACCGGGATGAATGATACGATCACCTGTTCCCAGTCAAAACAAGCTGTACTGTACCTAACAGAGTAGTGCTCCGTCCTATGTCCAAAAGGACTCGGATTTTCCCAAAGCGTCTTTCAGCTTCAGACGCTATGCAGGATAATCAAATAATCAACATCGAGTTTAGCCAGTGGTGAGATAGTCCATCGCGACGAGATCTGCTCCACCACTGTGCCACTGCCAGCTAACCAGAACCATCCGGACTTGGCCGACCTAACGCGGTCGCGTGTCTTTCACGTCCTTAGTGGCTGAGTCTGAGAGAAGCTTTGTCACTACTGCATGCGGTAATCCATGTTAGTTGCAGCGGTGTGGCTTGATTCGCAGAGCCTCTTCTTGCTCCAGCGGACTTCCAGGGGCAGAGAACATAAAGAGAAACAACGCGCCACAGAACGGAGGCTCCAGCTGCAGTATAAATAAAAATAAGCGCGATGTTTACACCGACGGAGTTGTCGAATCACGGCGCGTCAAAGGCACATGGAGTCATGGCGCGCCAAGAAAAGGCATTATTGATTTTGAATCTTTGATGTCGCGTCAAACCTCCTCGCGTAAATCGCGTCTTGCCGATCCAGGCTCGATTTGCCGTTTGCGGCTTTCTGTGACTGTCAGAGTCGCATGCGGAAACTTTCAAAGTTGTGTACGTAGTCGTTTCTAACTAGTGTCGGTCAGCCCAGTCACCCAGGAGCATGATCCTCGCGGTCGTTGTCAGGATTCAGGGGGAAAAGAAGCAGTAAAGGAAGAGATGGGGACCTGGAGAGAAATTAGAACAGGGAGAAAAGAGAGATACCAGGAGATTCTATTTCTTTTTCTCCCCCAGATATCTAGAACTCCGAATTGAATTTCCAGAACGGGATGGGAGTTTTCTCGAAACATGCAAATTCATGAAATATAATACAGAGTACTATGCATGTCAAATGACGGCATAAAAAGACGACCCCAATCATCGATCATCGACGTTTCCTTCACCTCGTCTTGCAGAATCAGATGCCCATATTTATCATCATCCTCTCCGACCTATCGGGACCTGTGGAGTCGGTGACAATATAGTTATTACAGAGGAGCAAGTCTCCGCCTTTCTCTATTATTTTACCAGGCCTAACTCTAAGGAGTCTATGGCCGCGTCGGCAGTCGTCTTGTCAGGATTGAAGTAGTGGCTGGGAAGTTAGGTATATAGCGGTAACTTGAAGCCCGTTACAGTACAGAAGTTCCTGTTCCTGGATTAAAGGAACCTGAATTACCGCCGTCGAGTTTCGTACGGGCTGGCATCCGTCTCCGTACAATACGGCCTTCACAGATAGGTAGTTTTACTAGTCATGACCGCCCACAGAAACACGCCGTACTGTACATCCCATACAAGCCGGCACGAGAGAAGAGGGACAACTTGGTCCACTTCCAGCCACGTGGAGAACTAAGGAGTTTGAAAGTGCCGTGAAATAATAAATGATCAAGTGAAGAGAACCAAAAGGCAAATAAATAAAATAAGAGAGAAAATTGGATGAGTAATTCGTGATTCGTGAAGGACGCTGAGAGAGAGACGCGACCTTACCAAAATGGGTACGCATATTGCTTTTTCACCGCCTCCGTAAGCGTGTTAAGGCCTCAGGCATCTTAAGTTCGCGTCTCACACTTTTTTCCGCCAACGCCATCCCAGCCTCTCGACCTCGATAGTAGTACCCAGATCTTACTCGCAGGAACTGGCGGCGGGTAAGTGGCTTCAGTAAATCTAAATCCGTGCGTATCGAACAGATTATTATTGATTTCTGTCCCTCTTGCATGTATGGAAGGCGTTCTATTGGTGGTCTTGTTCCGTAGTTTTGGTCTGCTTATGCAGTAGTACGGAGTACTGTGCATGCGTCTCAAGATCCACGTGCAAGTAGCAGATACTAGTACTACTACTCGGTCTGACTGGTAAGATGTACGGAGTGCTCCTTACTACTACTGGGTTAACAACGAAATAGAAAACAGATCGCAATAATAATCCCAAAGCAACAGCCACTTAACGGTCTGAGAGTCACGTTTTCCTGAACCGACGGAACGCTACACAGTAAAGAGTGAATAATCCATGGATGAATTATCGGGACTTTCCGTACTCGGACCCTCATGCACCTCTTCAACGTCCTGCGAAAAGGGCCTTTTTGCTTAAGGAAAAGAAGAAAAGCACTAGCGTCATTACAATGGGGCGCGGCTAGAAAAAAAAAAGGCTGTGGCTGTTATAACCGGTGAAGAAAAAAAGAAGAGTGGAAGAGGCAAAGAAATTTTTTTTTCTTTGTTTTACCTTTTTCCGCATAGGTGAAACCCGACTGATTTCCGAATGTGGAGATTCGATGAAGACGTCCGGTGTAACAGCGAGTCAAAAATGATTAATGAGATCGCGTACGGAGTGTACGGAACTAGTATAGCCTGCCAGTCTTTTTTCATTTCTATTATCTCTTCCGCCTCTGTTTTGGGATAGTGGCCCTCCGATTCCTCTTGCGGCGCTTCCTCCTCCCTTCCAGACAAAGAGCGAGCGATGACATATTGAAATTCATTATTTACGTCCATTAGGGTCTTACCGGCTGCTTCCAAGCATCTCTCAGGCTTCAAAGTTCGGCTGGCGGGCGTTCGAGTGGACCGTGATACGGTAACAATCATTATTGCGGGGCCAAAAAAAGGCGAGAAAAAAGGTGATGCAGTTTTTGTGCTTCTTTTCCCTTCCATTAGGTTTCCTGAACGGCCCGGTCCCTGCTGCCATCCCGTCGGCTTTGTGGAGAAGCGCCGGTTTTTCCTACTGTTCCTTGGTTCGTGGCGGATGTTGGGGCGAGCCCGGCGAGGAAAGAAGCGGGGTGAAAGAAATTCTTTTTTTCCCCTACAGCCTACAGGGCTCCGCTGTGGATGCGTTGGCTGCGAACTGTCGCCGCCTGAATGGTGCCTGCCACTTCCTGCGGTGACGGTTTTGGCCGGCGCTTCGGAATGCGGTGTAAAAGTTCTGTAGAAAATAACAGTCGCCCGAGGGACTGTCACGTAGGAAATCTCTTCCGACTCGATGGGTAAACGGCGCGCTTCGGGATCCAAGGAAAAAGCATACAGTCACAAAAGACTCGAAAGCCGAGCTTCCGAAGTCTTGAACAACCATTTCATCGATGGATCCGTAATCCGTACCTAGGTACAATCGTGGAAAACGGAACCGCGTAAAGGCTACCGAGCGTTACCATTATTAAACATGAACAAGAAACGCGACGCGACCCGTTGGGTTGGAAGCTTACACAAGGACGCTTCCTTCGAGTCTCCAGAACGTTCATGGAATCAGCGTCTTAACTGTCCCTGGAAATATTATTATCATCGCGTAACTCGCGTTCCAAGGTTCCCGTTCCGCGGCGTGTCTCGCGTCGGCCCTTGCAGGGCACTCCATTGGAGCTTACACTGCCCATCTCGTTCCAAAGCACATGCTTGTGTTAGTCTTGGACATATGTATACGGAACATAATTGGCGAAATCAGAACTCTCAAAGGAGCCAATGAAGGCAGAAGACCTGACGGCCTTCGCAGTTCTGCAGCGAGGAGGGTTGCATGAAGGTTGGGATCCTGAGGAACATCGAAGTCACGTGTCTGTTGGGTCCATGGGACATTTGATCGATAATTGCTTCTGACCGCATTTGTAACTTGTCGACCTCGGGAGCTCGGGAAGCAACCTTTTGGAGCGTTACGTGGCACGTATAAGGGGCTTCACATTATGATGCTGCAGCGGTGGGCTTCATCTTAGCCACCAGGTCTGCACCAGTGCACCTAGAGTAGTGGTGCTCTGTGCTCGATGTATGCCTTGGCCAGTACTACGTACCAGTCTTGGACATTTGGGCAGGCCCGTGTAGAAAGGTTCTCTACCTTTTTATCCCAGTCCTCGGAAGAAACGCAGACTTGGGTCAGTAATCGGCTGCTTACCCCTAAGGCATACCAACGGTATCTCAGAGGAGCCCAGGTATCTCGTTCAAGAAGCTGTTCTCGAAGGCCTGGATACAGTTCTGCTGGTTCTTTATAGGAATCCTGCACGATAAAGCAAGTGCCGCACGTATCTTTCCTCCCAATTCCCCAACGAGGGTGAGGTTTCCAAGGAAATTGAGATTAGTGCTTTGGAGGCCATCCTGGTCAGCCGCTTAAACTTTGCCCAAGAACGTAGAAAGGATGATCCTTTCATCAAAGTACCCACTTGTGGGTGAGATTCCACGAAAAGAAAGTCCAAGGAGAAGGACCGGAAGTCCAAAATCTGTTCCTGAGGCTTATTATTTGGTGAATGAGCTGAATTGTTGAGCAAACCCTCCAGCCAAATTGCGATGACGCGATCTATTCTCTTCGGATTCCCCCTATCGCCGTACATATATTCCTAGGGGAACTCCTGGGGAAGATTCCGTCCAATCAGCAGCCCCCAAAAAATAGAATAGATGTTGATTCCGTCTGGACTTTGCGAGCCTCCTTTATCTATATATCGTGATTCGTATTGCAGGCTCCATTATCGTTTTTAGCTTCTTTGGCTCTTCTTTTGCCTGGCGTCGTTACACAGGACTGCAGCTTTAAATAACTGACTGGAGTCTCGAAGAAAACCAACTGCAGGTTCTTCCCATTATCGAGACAAAGGACGATAATGATAGTACCCCATGGGTCATGGTATTAATCGTATTATAGAGCCGTTGCCAAGCGGGGGCTGAAGCGACGATTGGTGACATGTGCTCTGTGCTTTGTGATCCAGTGCTCCAATGTTCTCCCCTTTAGGAAGCCCCCCTTTTCCTGAGACTATCACGGAAAGATCAAGTCCCGACCCCAACAGACGCTTCATGTGAATACGATCTGCCCTAAAGGGGAAGATCACGAAACGTCGGAGCAACTACGGAGTACCCCGTACTGTGTGTAATAATAATAATAAGGATCTCATCCTGGGACAGTGAGAGGCTCGACTCCTAGTACCAGGCAGCAATGCGGTCTGCCAGGAGTCCCGGAGTCGCAGCTCACTGGTGTTGTTTCCTTGGCGGTGGTCAGACCTGCGGACTCTCGAGACTCACGGAGACTGCGTCTGCTTGTTTCTGGAAACTGCTGTTGCGGGCAGCGTGAGTGGGTTGCGGCACACGAGGCAATAGATGAGTGGCATCATTTCCTGCCGTTCTTCGCTTAGAACGATCTTCGACGACGATGCATTCCTTTCTAGGACAAGGGGTGAAGACCTGCAGGAGAAATCCCCAGCTACCCGGAAGGCAGAGAAAGGACGGATTGCGTCTTCCTGCTTGTCAGGGCAATGAATAAAATGTTCAGTAATTATGCCTGCCATCTGCAAAGCCGATCTTCTAGATGGTAGATAGTTGGAGATGGCGAAGGAGTTGGAAAGTTGCCAGGAGCAAGGCAGGTCCATGCCACGGGTGGATCTCAACGGCCGCCCATCTGGTCCGTCTGAGCGATCCCGCGGACCCAGCCAGTTGGCGTCTCCGCCGACGACCAGAGGACTAGGATGCTGTACACGGTGCACCAGTTTCCAAGTGTACGGATGATAAACGTAAGGACGATACGAGATGGCATTGTTGCGGACAGATTGGCGCTGATAAGTGATAACCGGAAGCCAAGCTCTTGCAAGAAGAGAGATTCGAGAAATACGACGACCCCGATCCTCCCAAGACTTCCACAGCTCCCTCTGCCCATTCGCCACTTGCCTGCTTTGGTAACCCCTTGCTTTGCCCCGCAAAAAGTAGAGTACATCGTTCCCAAGAGCCAAGTAAGGGACATTAAACAATTTGAAGTATTGCATATGCAATCTGCTGTACGTTGTTCTCCTCGTCCCCGAGCTGGAGATCATCAGACAAACTCTTGGGGCTACCACCTAGGGTAGAAGGTGCTAGGGTAGGTATATGTGAGATATATATCCTTGGATTGGTATACTACCGATCAGCTTACATATACCCTGGAAGCGCCCGAACGCTACAGTTTCTAGAACCCATATAGTTAACTCAATAGCCACATCGCCAGTCGAGGATCTACATTATATGACGGTATGACTGACTGACCGACCAAATTAGTCTGTAAATCCGGCAGGCTGTCTGCCGAGACTGCCAGCTGTCACTGCCGTGCTATGTGCGGAGCACGGAGTATCGGATTTGGATATCCTGTGGGACAGGACCAACAGGTATCTTCATCGCATATGTCACTGATCACTATCGCGTATGAACAGTGCTTCCATCCCGGCTTGCGTGCCGTTTGTGCTACAGAATGTATCATCTAGGAGTACCTTCCGGACCATTGAACCCGGGTCAACAGCGTATTAGAAGGGAGATAAAGGCCCGAAACTCTTGAGATTTTGTTGTCCACAGGCAGTCGAACCTAAGACCATCAAATTCTAACAGTCATATTGACTCGAAAAGGTAGGCGGTTAGAGCGGAAGAAACCCGAAAGGGTTATATAGGATGCAGTAGACAATGTGGAGACTCTAAACTCCCCGGGGAAAGAACAAGTATGATGGATCCTTTTCACCGCCGGTTCTATGCGCATGAGCTGCATAGAAACAGCTGCATAGAAACTTGAAACAAGAGGTGAACACGTTATTCTAGAAGCTTGGCCATCACACCCATGAATTGTGCACTATCCTGTGGCAGAGCTCAAGATCCCGGCTTGAGTGAAAAGAGATGTCGCATTTGCCTGTGATTTTGGTCTCTTCGCGGCATTTTATACGCCGCCGTACGCCCCAAGAGATCAATGCCGTAGTTTTCAAAGCAAAAAGCGTCCCAGAGTTTAGAGTAAGAAGCCTTTAGGTACAGTCTTTGTGACGAGGGACCGCGTCTTTGTCTTTTTTGCAGATCCACGGCACGCATCACTCGCCCCCACATCAGCCGGGAGCGGCCCCTTTCCACGCGACGATGAATAATCGACGACGGAGGCTTGAGACGAGACAAGAATAATGCTTAAGATCCAGAGACACACCAGAGGTACAGTACATGCAGCTGCAGACACGAACCACTGCAGCAGAAACGCGCGGTGTAATGGAGGACGCCAGAGCACATCCGGTCGCGGGCCAGTCAGCGGGCCGGACGCGGTGGCCGAGCATGGGACGCGAGCATTGACATCTTTCTCTTTTTTTTTACTATCGGGCGGAGTTTAGATGGAGTTTAGAGGCAGGGCCAAGAAGTGGCAGCTGAGCACCCGGCTTCTCCGGCTCTGTGGATGTCGGTATGAATGAGCGTGTCTGGCCAAGCAATTCTGGGTCGCGCGAGAGCGCGTCTCGAGACGACGGGAGGCCGGGAGTGGCCTGCAGGGCATCAGCGGCCGTCTTGCAAGCCATCCTGACGCAGCTCGAGGCAGACGAGGACGCGATGTTACTGCCCGGGGCCAAGCGACCAAGACGTGCCTGGGCTGGATCGGGCAAGGCTGGCTGCGCTGCTCTTCCGCCTGCGACGGGGATCTCCCCCACTACGAGCACCCACCGAACACCGTCGCCGGCTCGCCGCGCGTTGGCCGTGCAGCCTAGGGGGTTTTAGGAATCAGGAGCCATCGAGCATCTTACGGACACAGGCCGCTGGCACAGCAGCTGAGCAGCCTCCCTACACGACATACGATGGATCGTACAGCCTTACGGGGACGGCAGGACGCGATGGAGAGGAAGGGACATGGCCTCTGGAGCAGCGTACCGCCGGATGGGTTCCGTACTGTACGGCGTAGGAAGATCTCTCCAGCCTTTCTCGACCGCAAAACTGGGGCAGCGTCGAGCCGCTCCGTTTTCAGGCCGCGTTAGGCACGCTCTGCCAGGTTCTGGAGAGTTGTCCGTCCAGTAGCAGCGGCCAGGATCCAGCGGTGCTCGACACTGGGGCGCACGCTGTCAAACCGCGAGCTTGTCCGCCGTACCACCCCGTAATCCAGCATTCCATGCCACCACGGGCGACGCCCTCCGTCGACGGCCCCGGGACGGCGGCTCTCTGCCTGTAGCCAATCGTCCGCCTTGCTGGGTTTCCTGGGTCGTCGAGCCTCGCCAAAGCGGCGTCGGCTGTATATGGGGGCGTGACGAAACGATACGCGTACCGGCGCAACATCCTCGGGCCCCGTACGCAGGACCTGCACGGAAGCCCGTCACGCCCTTACCATACGCCACGGGCAGCAGCAACGCTGCAGCAGTCCTCCAGAGACTTCAGTCCTCCTCTCCGCCTGGCCCTCTTACCCTTTTCTCTTCCCTCTACCACACCCGCCTGGAGAGAGATCTCCCTCCTCATCCATCTCTCCTCTCTCTCTCCCCCCCCCATCTCCGCCTCTTCTCTTTCCCTCCTCTTCCTTTCTTCCCTCCCGCCAATTCTTGGAGAGATCTGAGACTGGTCTGCCGGGTCGAGCCCCCGTCTTCTGCCCGTTGTACCAGTTCTCCAGTCGAGCTGTGTCCGTCAGCTTTTTGCTTCGACGTCATCCCTTCTCCTCGACGCCCGTGATCTCAATCGTCGAATTGCCCGTATCGGCTTCTTCCTCCCCGATTCGACGGTTCCATCCCCCGATCCGTGACGTCGACGGTACAACTTCCCTGGATCGAACTCCTGCCGGTTAGAAGAGTGAGAGAACGGGAAAACCAGCCCAAGAGGATTTCTCCGGGTTCGTTGCTTGACCGTTTGTCCCGCCTATTCTTCGGTGTACATGATTTGGTGTGCGTCGTGATTTCCGAGAGGTGAGATGCTTTTCATTCTCGTCTCTTCAGTCCGATCCTATGACCCCCAGCTGCGTCGTGAGATCTACCCGTCATATGGCCCATCTCGTCTACGACTTGGTCCCAATTGAATTCCCGCGGGTCGAAAATATCCCATGCTAGCTGCTCGTGGAAGTTTTTTCCGGTCAGCTCGATCCAGATCCTGTGGCTGGAAGCTCAGGGGTGACTCCGCTTCTATTATCAGCCTGACAACCTTATCGGGCGAGCGGGAGGTTGATTGAGTTAAGATCCTGGGCTGCGTATTTTATGCTTCTCATTCTTGGGAAGTGTGGGACTTGAAGCAAGACGACACCTGTGCAGAAGTAGCATAGGGTGATGCGTCGTATTAAACAGTCCAAGCCCGAACCAACTTATGGACGTGCCTGGTTCATCTCAGGTGTCGCCTTCTCTGGTATGAGGTCGAATTAAAGGAACTGCAAAGCGGTTAAGACCTTGTGCGAAGTCGTCGAATTGTGCCTTCGAGGAGTGATGGCTCCAGCCCTCACATGCCCCGGGTCTCGACGCACTTCACCTTCCATCTCACATTCTCAGCGAGGACTCCACTGGACGTTTATCTGAATGAAGAGATAAGCTAACGTTTGTCACTTTTCTCAACAGAAAGACTTCAAGGGGTAGATTCCGCTCCCTTTTCGTGGATTTCCTGCCCTTGAACAATTCTCTCCTATCACAACATCTTTCCGGTCCTGTACCAGAGGATTCATTGAGACGACGCGGACTTGTGCGAACTGTACGTTTGGACCATTCCTCGCACAACCTTGAATACCCCCTGACAATCTCCTGCCTACATAGGGTTTGCTCCTGTCCCACTGTGCCTGTTCTCTACGTTCCACGCAGACAGGCCCGCAAGCTCAAGCTGTCGGTTCCCAGGGGTGGAGGCGTTGACTCGTACTTCATCTCTCAACTGGCATCCCCACGTCTCGTTTTCACGGGTCCATTCCTGAGTTCTTTCCCAGCCTAGATGCCAGACTTGCCTTCACGTTAAGGGTTGCAACCTGCCCCCTCCTGACGGTCTTCAATCTGGGTTAGTACCGCCTCTCAAGGACTCCCCCCCCCTTTTTTTTTTTTCACCTAGCTTTCACTTCCGTTTATCCCGGTTTCCCCCTTAACGACAAGCTTCTCTTTCAGTCCCGTGATTCACTTGTTAGCTCCCTGCTCGTGTGAATGCCAATGACTAATGGGATTGCCGCACGTTCCAGCTCGGGCCAAGAAGACTTAAATCCAGGTCCTCTGGCCACTTTCAACTCCAGCGTTTGGACTATTGTCTGCGCTTGGCCTCTCATTAATATTTTCTTCCCAACTAATTCCGTTCATTAATTAACTACACGACTGTCACTCTCTTAATTCCGTCGTTCCCCTGATAGATACACGGGTTCTGTGTCGGGTCCGTCCTTTCGGCAACACGACGCACCCAGTCCTGCTCGAATTGATCTGTGCAGGTCAATTCGACAACGGCAATCCGAGGGTCCTTCACCATGGCCTACCAGCACCGTCACGGTTCCAACTACCAACAATGCGACACCTTCTTCGTGGAGTCTTACGAGGACGCCCCGGCGCCTCGAATGGATCCAAAGGAACATGCTAAGCTCATCGCTCGGGAACGACAGTATGCTATTGCTGATGAGCTGTCGAGGATCACCAGTGAGGAGTACCGGAATGAGATCTTGGAGCACATGATGCAGATGGATGTCCGTCTTCCCCTCTGATCTGAACCTGGAATGAGCACTCGTCGCGGGCTCTTGACTGACTTCACTCTTGCTTTCTAGGCGGCCACACTTCCCGACGTTGACTCGATCGATATTCAGACGGAAATTCAGTGGTTCATGCGTCCTTACCTGCTCGACTTTCTGATCGAGGCCCATACTGCATTCCAGCTCCTTCCTGCAACGCTGTTCCTGACGGTCAATCTCCTTGACCGATATTGTTCCAAGCGTGTCGTGTACAAGAGACACTACCAGCTGGTCGGCTGTGCGGCTCTGCTCATCGCTGCGAAGTATGGAGACAAGAAAGACCGTGTTCCCACGATCAAAGAGCTGAAGTCAATGTGCTGCTCTTTGTACGACGATGACATGTTCATCCAGATGGAGTGGCACGTTCTCCAGACCTTGGGATGGACTATTGGTCATCCTACTGTCGACAGCTTCCTTCAGATCGCTGTCATGGACTGTCCATACGACCCAGAAGTGGAGCATCTTGCGCTTTATATTCTGGAGATTTCTCTTTTCCATCGGGAATTCGTGTCGAAGCCGTCGGCGGACCTTGCCAGGGCTGCCTTGGCCCTGTCGCGCTGCATCCTTAACCGGCCCCAGCCACGTCACACCGAATGGGCTGCCAACTACGATTCGATGACACTTGTTGGATTGTCGCAGCAGCTGCACCAACCGTCGCAGGTCGTGGCAAGGAAATATTCGTCTGCTCACTACTCTCGAGTGGCCAAGATCCTCGAGCAGTTCCTTGCTCGTCAGGCTTCGTTGGCCAACTCGTACACTCCACCAAGCCCACCTTCTGAGACCCCTGCAGAATCGAAGCCCTACAACGGCGAAATGGGACTGGCCACTCCCCAGAAGCCCCAGTACTCTTCCAGCATGCCGGATGGCTATCTCACGCCGCCCATCACGCCTGAAAATGAGGGCTTCGCTAACAACGGGCGTGGAAATCACGCCAAGGGAAGTGCTGACATGAACACGTGCCCTCCTTCGCCTACGCCCCCACCCAGCGTTCCATACGCTGACTCCCACGATTATCAACATGGAAATTCGTACGGGCAGCAGCAGCACTTCACCCAGCAGCCCCAGATGGAATACAACTCGGGGTACTAACGTGAAGGTAAATAATATCGGGATCTGAGGTGGAATATTGGAAATACGGGAGTCCTTGCGAAACTCGTGGTCCGTTACCAGCGCTCTCGGGAGTGCTCTGCGTTAGACGATCTATCGATCTGTTATTATTCTATTCCTAATATCTGGGTGTGCCCTCCGTACAAAAACTCTGTGCCATAGTTACTTGACCTGACCCAATTGTTCTATCATCGAATGACATACCTCATCTAGCCCTGATTCGGCTCTTCCTGCCGCTGACAGATCTGGGTCTGATTCCGTAACAAAGCTTTTCATACATACCCCTTATGTTTTATCATTTTCTTCGGTGTTTTGAGCTCTCTTCACTCTTGTCTGTTTTAAATCTTGCATTGCAAGCGCGAGTTCGTTTCGAGTCAAATCAATTCTTGTCTACTTTTTTTCTAAAAGTTACTTTCTTCGTTATTGAAGCGTTTCGCGATCCCATTTGTCCAACTGTTGTGTGCCGACCTCCGGCCTTGTCCGCCTTTATGTGTCCTCTACTGTGCAGATTCTTTTTGCGTTTCCTAGTTTAATACTGTTTTGATTGTCTCCTCAACCAATCGATCCCACTGTTGGGCAGCAGAATCCATATCAATTTGAAGGAGTTTCCGGTTGCCCTGTGAATAACCGCAGTGGCGATCGACTCCGAGACCCTAAAGACAGGTGGAGCTGGACGAAAATGAGAAAAGGCCCAGGACGGGAAGCCGCAAAAAGCACATTCATTCTACTACCTTGTGGCGTAGCATTGCATGGCACCTGCATAGTATCATATTGCATGGCACAAGGGCAATATGCTGTTTGTCTGCGTGCACGAGATTCGGTGGAAGAACCGTGAGACTATTAGAGTCTTGCATGGAAGGAATTTGAGAAAGAAGCGAGTTCAGAATGGATGGCAGGGAGGAAGGAAAAGATTGCTCGTGTACGAGAAGGCCCTTAGGACAGAAATCACAGAACAATTGTCTGTGTGCGTGTGCCTCGCTTGCCATGCTTGCAAGCACTTCTCATTCCTCCCACTCTCATTGGGGGATGTGAGTCCCCCGGTTGCCTCTCTGAGTAGTCCTGCATTCTACAGTACAATCGGTAGCTTCAGGAGGCCTCCCGCCCGCTTTCTCCATGAGTTCCTAAAGGAGTCAAGGAGGCCTCCATGATGCCGTCATCTCCCCCTTATGGGTTCCTGGCGATCTTGCATTCCCAGATGGATGGCCCTGGGCGCTGCGGGCAGTTCCCTAGGAATGTACAGTGCATACATCTCTGTGTCTGGAATGCTTTTTTCTCTTTCGTTCCGCAAGTCGCCCAGCAGCTCCTGTCCATCATCCCATTCTATCTCTATTGTCTCTTATGCAAATGAGAGGAGAGCTCCTGACCCACATTGTAGACGAGATCACGCATGGGACGTCTCCAGGAGCACTCATCCCTCAAGTCAGCACGGAACCCCTGACCTGCGTATCTTCGACTGCATCGTCTCCATGTTCCCTGCGTTCCGTGAACACAGAAGCACATAAACGGTCAGGTATCTTTCCAGTCGCTTCATCATGGGCAAGTAAGGTTTGGCCCGGGCGGGCCCCAGGTCCATCCGGATCCTCCTGGGCCCTGGCATGCCTCGATGCCTTTACCTTGTACACGTCGCTAATCAATGTGCTAATCCTAAACCACCGGGTTAGGCACGTTGTTTTTGAACGTAAGCCGTTGGTTAGAATCGGGGACGTGAAGGGCAGGATATATTTTGTGTTGATCGGACTGGCACCAGCCAGTCGTAACATTGTCCCTTTTTCTTTTTCTTTTTCTTTTTCTTTTTTTTTTTTTTTTTTTTTTTTTTTTTTTTTTTTTTTTTTTTTTTTTTTTTTTTTTTTTTTTTTTTTTAGTGAGACCTTGATACTTGAATTCTCTCCTGGGTGGATTACAACGCATTAAAGAATGCTGGAAGCACTTTGGGATATATATATTTCCTTATACTGGAGCGGGTGGTCTTATTCTCTTTGTAGTAAACCTGGTAGATTACTACTACCTTGGATCCAATCTTGGAAAGTTACAAAGTTGAACAAATGCAGCAGCAGTTCAACTCTCATGGAGAGGTCATCGTGGATTGTTGGGGCAAAGAACAGATACCTTAGGTTATTAACATCCTCAAATGCTTATCTTATCGGCGTGTCTGTCTTTCTGCATGGTGATAGGACCCGGCCCGACCATCCAAGCATGGATATCTGATCTCGGACTCATCGGTCCATGAGGCCGCGAACTGAACAGTGAAGCCGGCTCGGTGTTGTCTATCCGTGCTTGGGTAACTCCATGCTACGCACATGGACCGGATACCGTCGATCCTTATGTGATGGTGAACGTCATCAACTCTCTATCTGACTGACTGACTTTGCCGAACTGCCTCACTTATGCGGTATTCTCGGCATCGGCATGCTGAACTACCTGCTTATCATAGCCCAGGCCCTTCGACTATGCTATGCAGTACATGCGACAGGTACAGTTGGAAGAAAGGCAGCGGGGTTCGCGCTGTTATTACCCCGGTGTTGGACGCCTCGGGAAAGATGTCTAGATGCCTACCTCAATCTTATCTCAATCTCGGTCAGTTAGTATTTGCAGGTTAGGTCAGGTTGAGCTGTTCAGATATAGCAAACAGCAAGCGAAGTACGGATCGTATCTACCCACTGCTGTACCTACCTAGGTACCTAATATACTTCGTTATGTCGATATCGACGACCGATTTGAGAGGGAAAGGAGCCATCGTGACGGGTGGCGGGTCCGGCATGATTTGATCTGACATGATATACACTACTTACCTTCTGACATGATAGCCGTCAACCAGGGATCTGCCTCGCCTTCACTCAGCAGCTCTACCGACGAGGATGCAGCGTCCTGATCTGCGACCTGCGCCTGCACCGCGACGCCATCGCCTGGTTGGAGTCTATCAGGGACGGGAATAAGGATGCCCAGTCTTCTGCACGAGTCGTCTTCCACAAGACAGACGTTACGGACTGGAAACCGCTGGAGGAGACGTTCGAGGTCTATAAACGAGAGTTCGGCGGCGTGCCGTACGTGGTGTGTCCCGGGGGGAGGGTGTATGAGCCTGTACGTTCCTCCTCCCTCTCTCTCTCTCTCTACTATCCCTATGCATTCCATGCCAATTTTAGATACCTACCTAATAGAACTGATAGTCCGCAAACAACTTCTGGAACGACCGAGACGAATCCACGTACCAGATCCTCCGCATCAACCTCGAGCATTCTCCAGATACCAGGTATCATCGCCCTCGATCTCCCTGGTCGAGAATCCGTTCCCGAGGTACTGGAACCGATTCCCCGTCAGCTACGTGTAGTCGAAGTCCTCGAACTCGGGCCGCTCCAGCATTGTGGAACCAGTGTATCCGGCTCCCCTGGTGGATGGCCAGCACAGGACCCGTCTTGCGGCCGTTCTTGAACCACGAGCGGCAGTTGGCGGCCCAGGCGGTGCGCGGCATGGAGTGCTGGCTTTAGCTCCGTTCCGTTTGCCAACGAGGTCTTATTATTATCTCCGCTCCCTCTGATCGGTATTCGGCTATTTTGCTGTTCGATTTCATCTGGAAAGGCCGCGTTTGGTTCTGAAGACTGGACGTCTCCGTTTATGGATGCAGATGGGGCCATATTGGATCTCGGGATGCCGATTTCGGGAAGTATTTAAATTGTATCTGGCGCTGAGCATTGGCGTCCTTGTTTAACCTGGGTGTGGCGGTCTAGATCAAAAGTCGAGAAGTATTTATATATGTCATTTGATTCTAGAGGAATTCATTAGCAGTGGCTTGATAAGGCAGCATCGATCCTTACCGTTGCTTCAGACGACTCATCGAACGAGGGCTCCCAAGTTCTGGGGCGTTTCTTACATGCATCTGCATCTTGGAAGTTGCAAGATTCATCCAAAAAGAGACACTTCCGGCTATGAAAAAAAAAAAAAACAAAAAAAAAAAAAAAAAAAAAAAAAAAAAAAAAAAAAAAAAAAAAAAAAAAAAAAACAAAACCCGGACTTGGCAGCGCGTGCACGGCACGATAGCCAAATCCTCAGGGTTTACCGATTCCTCGGCTTGCGGATGCATATTCATCTCGATAAGTATGGACTGTCCCGTATATGTTAGCCGTTAGCCGTAATATTAACCGTGCTGCGATTACCGTGAATGCGGTGATAGCTCTTTGAGAGACATGTCGACCTTTCGAATAGGAATGGGGCTCAGCTTGCCGGCGGCAACCATGGCATCAGAACCATAACGACCGAATTAACCGAACGACGCTTATGTGCCGGTATGAGGTGACAGAACACAAGACGGTCCGACTTTGCTCTAACCGGCCTTCTGCAGTTTGATTGCAGTCTCTTTGGGGCTGCGAGTTTGTCATGTGGTTGACAGAAGGTAGCTTCTTCCAAGCGTCATGGTTGTCTTGGGGGTATACCAGAGAGGGTACAGACGTTAAGGATATGAAACTGGCTTACTAAACCCATTTCTCTCTCTACATGGTGCTATGCTATAGGGACTACTGGACCATTTGTTTTGTCTGAAAGGCTGTTCGAGAGGCATATGAACGACTCCATCTCGGAGGATGCCAATTTATGATTTAGGATAATCATCTTCGACTATGAACATTCTGCATATCAATGACAACCAGAGTTGCATGGGGATTCTATCAGTACTACCTATTGTAAACGGAATGCTTGCTTCTGCAAATGTAATACAAGCCAAGGGTATATCGATGCGTTTATTGGTTGACAGCAATTAATATACAAATGTACAGTTTATTGGAGGCACGAGAGAAGCCAATCTTTCGTTCGAAATTAGAAATAGAAAGGCAAGAATTATGAAGATCCCTCCACGGCTTTCTTCAAATCCTTCAAGAACACCCACTGCATCTGCTCCCGCCACCCTTTACTCTTCCACTCATTCGCAGACAAGGGAAACAGGTCCACCACGCCATGGAGGGTATCATCGTGCGCAAACACGAACAGGACATTCTCGCTGGCATCAATCTCCTGCGCCTTCTGGATCGTGCGGATTGCCTCCTCGATCGACAGGCCCATATTGGGCTCGAAGAATGGCTCCGTGGGAGACCGGCCCCTCTGCTTTTGCACTTCCTCGAGCATCGCCCCGGGACAGCACAGCGCGCGACACTGCTGCGGGGTAATCTCTGCGGGGATGGAGAGGTGCTTGGAGGGCCGGATCTCGCCGCCGTGGTGGCACAGGTCGCCGCCCATGAAGATGAAGGTGTCTGGGTTGGACGTCGTGCGGGCCAGGCCGCTCATGTGGCCGATGGCATGGCCGGGCGTGTCGACGAGATAGAAGGATCCGTCTCCGAAGAAGTCGAGGGCTCGGAAGGGGCCTACTTTTATGGTCTGGGAGTTGTCGAAGTCGATTTCTCGGACGGTGCGGCCTCTGGTGATGGTCAGCAAGGAGTTCTCAATCTCGACGGTCTAAAATTCATTTCCAGCGCCATGATGACTTACTTGAAGTCTGTCTCTCGTAGCGGTGAGTCCTGCTTCGCAGGATAGCCGGGCAAGAAGGCGTCTTTGAAGCCCGGACCGACGACCAGCTCCGTCGTGGACGGGAAGGTTGATGGATCGCCGATGTGGTCCCAGTGCCAGTGACTGAAAGTTTCGGTTTCTAGTTAGGCGCTATCTTGACATAAAAGATTTCTTGTGGAATTCAATTGAATTGGTAATAGCAGGCACTACTCACCTCCAAATCACACTCTCCACATCCGCACCCCGAACCCCATGCTCCTCCAGAATCTCAACCACGTTCTTCTCAACCTTAATGTCCCACCCCAGTCTCTTCAGTCTCTCGCTCGTCACCGGCGCCAGGTGCTCCCAGTCCTTGGGAGCCCCGAGATCGAAAAGGATCTTCCGGCCGGACGGGCTCTCGATCAGGAACGACCACGCGGGGAGCGTGGGCATATACTCCATTCCCGCCAGGGGCGGCCGCATGAAGTATGAGGTTTCCAGCTTGGAGATCCGAGACGTGGTGTCGATGATCTTGACATTGGCAGTGGCGCCAGGTGGGATGTTGAGGGTGATGTTGTTGTGGGACATTTTTGCCGTTGCGCTTTGATGGCGTATGTGTGGGTGTGTGTATGTGTTTTATGCGTGCTGAGAGTCGATGTCTATCTACATTGATAGATAGAGAAATAGGATTGATAGAGACAAAAAGCGAAGCAACCTTTTGTAATCCAGGAGTGTGGAGACAGAGATATTCGACATAGATAACCAAGGGACTAACTATACTGTTCATGGATACACATCCATCGTCGGCATTCATCTTTTTCCTTACCCCGCATCCGCCATCCATAGATAGCTATAACCGGCTCTAATTTATCCTCCACCGAAATCTTTCTGTCCGCTCCGCTCTTGTCGCTGTCGTCATTGTCAATTTTGCGTCCATGATACCGAAAACAACTGCAAGAGTAGATTTGGGTACTGCAACTAGCCGGAATGAAAGGGGATCTTTGAGGGTCCTATAGCCGTAGAGAACTGTGCCGAGGAGTGAGAGAAGATGAAGACCATGGAAATTGCACACTAATATCTGCAACAGGCTGATTATGTTCAGTACATACAAACAGTATATGTACATTCCAGTACTCTATAGTACTGTACATGCTGACTGCCTACTATGTAGTTCTCATCGGTCAAGTTACTTCTATCTATCTCGTTCAAGTTTAGTTTCAGTTAAATATCCTGTATTACATAAATCGGGCAGTTCTTAAATGAATACCTGTTTACAAAAGGGTACCTCTACTTACTCCTAGCTTCATGCGGTCGAATAAGAGGCCGTGGTAACCGTTTAATCTGGATTTCAGATCCTTTCTCTTGTAAGCTCTGCACTTAATCACTTTGCTAGAATGTCTATTTCACTCAATGAAGATGAACATCTGGGAAGTATTCAGCATGTTCAAATTAAGGAGTACGTATGATCATAGATATTATACTGTATATATAACGGAGACTACTCACAAAACATCGTAATTAAACTCCTCAAACGGCGTCTCAAAAAGCCCATGCAGTTGCATCGTGAGATCATTCAAGCTCCGGAAAAGGCGTCTGATTCTCAGCCATCAGTATCGCAAACAGTGGAGTGGTCTCCGCAGTCGCGTAGGGGAAGTAGTCCAGGACATCTACACCACCATCATGCGTGGCCAACTCGGCCAACATCGATGCAGCCATGTGGGACGCCTGGTCCGCTTGACTCGGGAGTCCTGTCGTCTCTGGACTATGAGCAGGTTCGGCACAGCGGAGCAGCCGCTCGAATCCCACGTCGAACATCTTCGACGAGTGCCACATCTTGGCCATCTCCTTGAGCGCCAGACGCAGGATGCTGATCTGCTGGTCCGTCGCGGCCGACAGGTGCTTGACCTGCCGCGCGTGAAGGAGGGCTAGCATCGCGATGGCGATGTACCAGCCGGCCATGCCTTTCAGGAAGCGGAGGGAGCCACGTGCAAGGAGGTCTTTGAATGTACGTGCCATGCATGATGCAGCTAAGATACCGGCCGTACAGGCCTTGGGGAGGGGCTGTGTGGATTTGCTCAGGTGAAGAATGGTGATGCTGGTCAGGTAGGGCAGATGGAGCTGGTGGATTTCTCCGCTGAAGACGGCTGTGCGATGAGCGGAAAATGGAAGCCGTAGATGTACCGGGAGACTGTGAGCCCATTCCCTCAGCTCCACGAACAAGTGAAGAGGAACAGGGGTCGTTTCCGAGACAGTCCTGCGAGCGAGCTGCTTGCCAACCCGGCCTACAATGCCACATAGACGGATCCAATGGATCAATATCTCCGACTTCCCATCTTTTGGATCTAGGAAATCATCAAGGGAAGGCTCGCGGACGTCACAGTCCTCCGGATCAATAATGCAGGGCCTATCTTGGCAGATAGCCGTGAGGCGTTCTCTGGCCTGACGAGAACTTCAGTTAAAAAATTCCTCTGATAAACAGGATGAAGGGCTCACAAATAGCGTCCACCAGATCCTGCGCCGCAGGCCAGGCGTTTCCCCCGGGTTAAGCGACTATTCACCCTTCGGCTCTCGATGCAGACCGATCTCCCGAGCTTGGCGGATGGCAACTCCCGTCCACCACCACGGGCTATCCATACTGAACACACTGGGAGGGCCGGCGCTCCACCAGTACAAGAGCATCACATCCATAATCCGTATCAGGAGGTTGGGTTCGTGGTTCCCGTAGAATGGCATCTTGGCCTTTTGAGCAACTGTGTCTGCCTCTACAACAACAATGTCCGTCTCAGCAACCCCAAAGCTCGAATGGATCGTTCTGATCCCCGACCACGCCAACGCACTGGATAAACGGCTCGCTGCCAGACCGTAAGCTTCACTCATTCGTTCACTTACAGCTCGCGTCCACCTACCTACTTTTTTTATCTTCAATGCCAGCTACCTACATACCACCTTAAGCAGCTCTCGCCGACCCAGAACCTCGGAACTCGCCAGAGACCACCTAGCCGGCTCCCCGAGTGGACTCCGAGACCTGGGTGGTGGGAGGTTAGTTACCTAGCTACTCTAAAATCTTTTCTGATGGAATGAATCAATGCATCAAATACCATACAAATCCTTGACATGCGACAAATAAATAAAAAACGAAACAGGTGCCACGGTTGCAAGCCACCGATCGGAGACGAGCCACGCTCTTTCAACGACAGTTTCGTGGTCGCGCAGGCGGCGACGAAAGAGGAGGTGACAGAGGAACTGAGGAAGGATGTCTACGCGCAGAGGGGCGTATGGGATCTTGACAAGGTATGAACTGTACACCGCGTACCTAACTTAGCTAATCTAATGGTCCCCCAAATTTCTTCCTATTGCTTGTTTCTTGTTCAGTCAAAGACTGACTGATAGATGTGTAATGCATGTAAATAGGCGCAAATATATCCTGTGAGTGAGACGAACCATGAAGCATAAGAATGCTTCTAAGAATCCGGTTGATGAAAGACAGTCTGAAGCCCATGAGTGTATTTCGCAAAGCACTGTAGGTGGAGAAATTGCAAAAGAATAAGTTGGATGATGTCTGGAATGGATGTAAAGCATCTAGAATGCTTAGTAACCCAAAGTCATGATGAGATAGCAACGGCTGGGTCGACATACCTAGCTCCTCTGTTTACTTGGTTAAATTCTTTCCAGGATTTATGGGATAGCTCTCCATGTATCGAATCAGTACAGTACCATCCCTCTACAGAGATCAGCGATATACTGCAGTTGAATACATACACATTTAGTAGAATCCACTGGATAAGGATCTATCTATATATATATTAAAGAGCACTGTACCTATGATCTGACCTGGTGCAGTCACTCAACAAGCCGGCATTCCATTCCCCATGATGACCCAAAAGAAGGCATTGCCATATGTTGCCCATCCCATTCACCTTGTGTCAGCTTCACCAATCTCGGTTCCCTTCCCGTCCCGACCCGTCCGTCCCGGTTCCACGTACCACATTGCACGGTTCCCTGGTTCCACGGTTCGTTCCATGGATGGATTTATTTCGGGCCGCTTCGGCCCCCCAATCACAACCGGCCGCGGGATCTGCGGTGGGCCACCTCTACCTACCTAGGTAGGTAGCTGCTGACATCATGTCGCGACGACGAGGGGCATGTTATTATGTTCCGAGGTTGTTCAGCGCGTCTGCTCGAAAGAAAAAAAATTCTGTCCGATGTTTTGTTTTCTGTTCAATTGAATAGCATTTTGTGGTGACATGCGATTTGCGTGCTCTGCCTGCTTGAGCTCACTGCGACGCGCGTGCCAAAGACCCGTTCATTCCCCGGGGACGCTCAAGACGGAAGCTGGCGGCCAAGGTTCGGAGTTGACGAGGCATTTATTTTATTTACTTATAAGGATCTGCGCTTATCGATAGGTACATGCCTTACCTACTCAAAGAGGAGGAGGTAGACGACGATGAGTTGACTTCTTGAAATTGATCTGAGTCTTTTTTTTTTCCTTGCAAGATAGCAAACAGCGTTCGTCTGTTCCCAAATTTCACCAGAGAACTGGCAGGATATAAAGCAGTTTGACATTGCCATGTCAACGCAAGATGCCGTCCTTCCGGTTCTATGTTTCGACGTGGCTAAATGTCGACCAGACAGTATAACCAAAAATATTTAAAAGCGCGAGGTTGAAAATACAAGGGGTTGCAAGATAAATCCGTTGAAAAGGCGATGATATTCCTGGGCTCGCGCCCATCATCTAGATTGGGCGTGAGCCCCCAATGATGCGTCTAATCTGATCCGTCTATCTGAGAGCCATCGGCAGTGCGACAGTACACATGAGAGCAAGATGGTACAAAGAGAATAATACAGGGATATAATGACAATCATGAAGCAGCAATATGCCGAACCCCTGTGTACAGTAACGCCGCACCGGCGGTAAACTCCGCCCAAGCAGTCACGACCGACAAAGAAATAACCAAAAACTTCCCGCCGCAAAAGGGAGCATTGTGAGTCCAACAATGCTCCAGGTCACCGGCCCAGCCAGTGTATCCGACCATCCGTTATGCACGCCATGCCCGTCAAAATATTAAAAACTATAACAGAAGGATAAGCGGAAAGAAAAGCAAATAGCCACAGCCGTATCCTTGCCATTTGGCCGGAGCGGTAACTATTGTGCTTGATAAAGCCAAATATGTCGGAGAGAGCAGGGGTATATGATGAGTGGTCGTGTGTCGCCGGCGGAAGGTGGGAAGATAACAGGAAAAAAGGGATTAAAAACAAGTAATGCAAAGGTATCAGCCCAGCCGACTCCAAGATTCATACAGTAGTGATACAGTCGTCAAAAGGGGGGCAGTGTCGGGACGGATGCGATGGAACGAAGCAAGGGTGCATGGAGGGAGGACAGCGTCCAGTGTCGGGACTTGTAAGATGCAGCGGTGACCAGGGAGGTCGAGGTCGAGGTCCAGAATGTTCGTCGCACGCGCCAATCGCCCGATCTGGAGGCTAGGGTCGTGTCGTCAAGCCACCGCGAACCGGTGCGTCGATCGTCGCCTCACTGTATCCGGGGCAGCCCCATAGGAGACCCATAGGGGACGCGCGGAAAGCAGCGGGTCCGCGACAAATGGTCCGCCAGCCCGTCACCTCCGCCAGCGTGCCCCAAACGAGAATGCTTCGCGTCGGAAGCTTCCCGCCACTGAAACTCAGTGGAGCAGCCTATTTCCACCTGCTTTTGTCCCAATCGGAAGGTCTCCTTTCGTCGTATCGTGGGCCGCCTCCGTTGTGAACGACGACTTTGGGATTCGAGGTTCCGCGCGCGGGACTCGAATCTATAACGCAAGAGAACAGCGTTAGTGGGGTGTTGGATTGCAATCAGGAACGAAGACCAAACGATGGAATGAGTCGGTACGTACCCTGCGCATCATGAACTGCAACTCTATCGCCACTACTGCTGTCTCCGCTTGAAGCAGATGAGTCGGAAGGATCGGCCTTGTGAGGCATCTTGAAGGTAGTATATTCTGAGTAGGCGGGACGTAGGGTTGATGACGACGGCCCCGCCGTATACACGCAGAGGGTGGTGGTATCAATCGATGTGAAAAGAGAACGCGACGGAGATAGAGAGGACTGTAGCTAGCCCGGAGAGAAGACAGACGGGAGAGCTTGGAGATTATATATGTCCAAAGGCTGACTGCGTCTCCAAGTAGGGTATGACTGAGGAGGGGTGGTGGTGGCGGAGCAAGGCAGTCAGTCGAACAGAGGCAAGATTGGTTATGGTCAAAGGCGCAAACAATGAGTGATGGTATCCTGCGATAGTGTCTGTTGGAGACGATGATGGAAAAGGCGATCCGGAGAGGGAACCAGAGGCCTTTTGTATCTTCCGCTGCAGAGGCATGGAATGTACGGGGTAGACAGCGGGACAGTCGGACTTTTGGAGAGTTGACTGCGAACCATCCCCCGCGCCCAACGAGCCGGCCGGGGAGGGGGGTGTGCTCGGGCACCCGACGTCACCGCGCTGGGAACAATGAGGCAGGCAGCAGAGCAGACCGTCGGGGCGTTGGCAGCTCCAGCAAGCGTTGCGCGGTGCCGGTTTTGGAAAGATAGGGCCCAGCGCGAGGTTCCAGAATGGTTTCTTTGAGGCCTGCTGGGGCATGATCCGACATGGGCGGCGGAAGGCTGTCGCAAGCGGCTGGGAGCGAAGATCGATCCAGCGATCCTGGATAGCGACGATGGTGGTGCAGAGGCGGCCAAGCGCCAGGGCCTCCCATCCTGCCAGGGGCTTGCCCTGGCAGCTGTCTCAGGGAGTCCGCACCGCCTAAGGCTGCGTCCACACGAGGTATTTTTGGCGTCTGGAGACCTGTGCAGTCAGGATGCTCTGCGAGGTCCACCTCTCCACCGTGCCAGGGGCTCGCAGAGGCCATTGGACCGAGTCGGGCAAAGGACCTAGGCCACAAACCAGCGCCCAGAGGGAGCACGTCGCCGCTGGCGCTCCAGGCACCAAGCAGCGTGCCTCTCCCGGACGCCATCATCCTCATGACTCGTAGCGGACGGCCGTGGACGGCGGGGACGGATGGAGAGCTTGACGCGGGTCGGGTGCAGGTGGGCGCTGGAGCAGGCCCCATCGGGCTTAGCGTTAGGGCAAGGAGACGTCAGGGTCTAGGGCTTGGGGCTCAGCGGTCCCTCTCGTCCCCGCGATCCCTGATCCCTGAAGCCGACAGTACGGAGTAAATGCCCTTCCGCTGGAGGGCTCAAGGAGCATCCCCCGGCCGCCATCCGCCCTCCCGGAGTCGCAGTGGCTGCCACAGCGCCAGCCGTCCGGGTACGGCAGCGTCTGGCTTGATCGGGCGTCTTTCTGCACAACAGGCTGCCGGTTCTGGTGTCTCCTTCCGGCTCTGCATCCCTCCTTCAGATCGTACGACTCGTCGCTCTGGCGATAACCGCCTGGGCCGCCCTGATCTCCTGTCCTTTTGACGCCCGGGTCTCTCATGTGTTGGACGGGGCACGCTGGCTTGCTGGTCCCTGGAACAAGAAGGCAGTCTCTCGTCCAACGGAGCAGCTACGACTGTTGCAGCTCGGCTGCGCCTGTCCAGTCGCTGACTGGCATGATCCACGTCGAGTCTAGAGCTCTTCTGAGCCAGAACCTTCCGCCGTCAGGAACCTGGATCGGTCTCCTGCCAGGACTGCGTTGCCCGACCTTAAACTTTCGTGGCCCATTCGCGGCGACCTCGAATCAGACTCGACGATTCAACGCCTTTCGCCACTGCTTCATGCCTGAAGAACTCGTCCTGCCAGGGAGCCTGACGTGTGGTGAGGCTCAAATCGAAGCCACAGGCGGCTGATGCCTCCAGGGCTTCCTCCAATAGCATCGTGCCAGTTCTGACAAGCCACATCTCCCAGTATACTTCGTAGTATGTCGTGAGACTCGTCGAGATGCTGTTCCCTACCCAAGGCTCAGTGTCTGCCTGCTGCGATTACCGCTCACCATGCTCCTTTGCCTGCCTTTCTGCCCGATGCTCTGTTGCGTGACAAGGGTCAAACCGGCAACGATTGTCCCGTTGCGCGCCCCGTTATTCACATGGGAGCGGTTCTCAGAGCAGGTCGCTGTTTGACAGCGTCGCAACTCGATCTGGAGACCTCAACTGCGATGAAGGCGATATCACCTAACTGGTGTAGCCACTATTGGCTGACTGCGTACCCGCGTACGGAGCAGACCGTTGGAAGCGCTCTCCCTGCAGACCCGCGACAACACGTCTCACCAAAAATATCAACAACGCACGCTGTAGGACCGCGTTTCAATTATTTCCTCTCCCAGAATAGCTCTGTCGGGACGGGAAAGGAAAGGTCGGACCCTTCGGTCTGACACCTTTTCTCAGATACCGATAGTCTACGGAATAAGGGTCCACTGCTCCACAGCAATTCCGTTCGCAGTACGGATACTCGTATATAGCGTGTATAGTTTGTTAGGAGATATGCAAGTGCTGACTCGGCCACGCTCCGATCGGGAGACAGCTAGAATTCTGGAATCTCCAGCGGCTGCATCGATCCCTTCCTCCGGGGATGGCCTGGATTGCCTCAGGTACATGCAGCCTTCACCGCCGCTGCCAGGGCGCCAGTCGGAAGAAAGCCTGCATGCTGCCGGGTTTGCTTCAAAAGTCTCCAGTCTCGCCCTTTCCTTTCATGAAACTTCATGGAGTTTCTGGAGATCTCCCGTGCCTTGCAACAGGCTCTGTGTACGGAATATTCCGAATTTGAGACTGCTGGCCTGGCCAGGCACACCACACCGCCTCCAGTGGACCAACCACGCAACCCGGAATCTAGATCAACGAAGCACAGCGTCCATACTCGATTGATAGTTTGGCAATCCTGCCCAGCAGTGTCACGCCATCGATGCACTGCACTGTACAAAGCAGATCTGTCATTGTCCGAGAGCTGCAGCCTCTTGTTCCGTACATAGCACTCCGTACTCCATTCCGTCCGCGGATCCATGTCTTTCAAGCATGTAGAAAGAGCTCTCGATCCGTTTTTGGCATAGTCACGTCGGACGAGGAAGACGGGACATGGCCGGGGAGCCCGGGAGCTTAACCTAGCCTAGCCTAGCCAGGGACTGCATAGCAGGGATGTCAGCTGCATTATTGGACATTGGATACTCCCTAGCGTCGGTACACAGCAGGTCCATGCATTGCACTGACTGCATAACGGCGTGTACTCCACATTGTGCCATGATCTAGACCTGCAGTGCAAGGTGTCTAGGTCTAGACCCTTCTGTTTTCTGTTCTTCTCTTTGCTTGGTGTTCGTTGTCCCGATAGCTTTGCTTCTTCCTTTTTTGTTTTGTCAATGAGGGATGCTATAGTATACCTTAGGCAGATATTTCCTGCTGAAGGTCATCCATTATTCATAACATGCCCGGCATAAAATGTGGCTGTTGGTCGTTATTGGAAGTGCGGAGCTAGTAGTACTATACCTGCTCCGTACTAACATACCGCGTCGTAATCCACAGACCGCAACCTTATTACTCATCAATGCCATGCTTTTTTTTCAAGTTTGATTTTTTGTCTGTTTGTTTATTGTTCCAACTTCGCTCGTTCATTCATTATCCATTCCACCTAGCCAGACTTAGCAAAGCACTGAGCAGACTACTCTGCACTACTAAGCCAGCATCCAGTGGACCTGATGGGATTAATTAGTTTATATTACTTGCTGCTCGCTAGATTAGCGCCGGCAGTGGATCCCGATTGATCGCCTCGCGTTTTCTACTCAATCCAATCCCACCCGCTCCCGACCCGTGGACCCCCCACAGCACGAACCCCGAAACGGAATAGGGCAGATGGACCCCTGGACCCGTCGGTTCCATCCCGCTATGGAGTACGGAGGACGCAGTACGATTATATGTACAGAATAGTAAGTAAATAAATAACGGCACACGTAAGTAATACCTACCTACTACTGCAGGGGTGAGCTGAGTAGTGAGCTAAACTGAACTAAACCGTGCTGTATAGTAATCGTTGAGTAAGCAGTGCACGTCCTCTGTACGGAGTACTTAGGATATGTTTGGCAAGACAGGTACGGATCCATTAATATTCTGTACTCCATACTCTATACTAACTGAGTACTAGTAGTGGTGCAATCAAAGACAAAACCACTCTTTCTTGGCTTTGTCCGTCGAGAATCTATACTAGTATACTTACACTACAAAGCAGATCCGTGGAGAAAGAAAAGAAAAGAAAAAAGGAGGAACTATAATGATGTGAAATATAGTACGAGATCGGACTCTGTAGATACTGTACATACAAAGACAGAAATAGAAACAAAACAAACCGTTAGGGACAATGGGCAGTTCATGTGGAACTGGAAGAGAAAAGAGCTGTGGGGAGGATTTGGCGACGGAGGAAGAGAGGAGGAGGAGGAGGGAGGAAGGGGGGCGGGGGAGTATACCTGGAGGTTTATCCGTTCGGTCTCTACTTCGAGCTTTTTTCTTCATTTCAATGATGTTGTGTCTTGCAATGTCTACAAGACACAGCTGCAGAGAACGTACAAAGTACTGCTTACTCAATGCGTGTACTGTACCTCCTATGAAAATAAAGGAGAGGCCATGCCCTTCCATACGTACTGTACAGTACCTCCCTGCGGTGTATGCACAAGCTCTGGATAGACAGGTGATCGAATATTCAATCGTTGTATGTACATCTATGTATCTATCTGTAGTGGGCATACATATAGAGTCCCGCCTACCGGAATAAGAAGTACTGCATGCACTATGCACTGTACAGAGTAGAGTCCAGTTCAGGAGGATTCCTGCGGATTGATTCCGCGTCTCGCGCGTCAAGCTGGATCGAGTTGGAATGGAAGTGTATAAACTGATCAAGTGGATAGATGTGTGAGATGAATCAGCGAGGAATATTGAGATGCCTTCTTTATTTTTTTTCTCCTTTTCATTTGTCAAGCAAAGATGCGGGAACGGCAGATGAAATGGGATTAAGAGCGCCTTTATTGAGAGAGATTTTTTTTTTGACTCCGTGTGACCTCTACAAAAAAAATATTAATTACATGATTAAGTATCCTCATTCCGCTATGAGAGGAGAAGGAAAAGAGAGAGTAGTGGTTATTATAAAAAACAAATAGTTTATTTTTAATCTATAGTTGTTACTTGCGGAGCTATAATACTGTACATTGTATACGTATGAAATGCTTTCGCGAATTAAAACTAGGTGCAACAGGCTTCAAATACTCATTCATCTAAAGCATAATCAGTCATCTGAAAGGAGGTTTGATTTTTTTCCTAGATACCTAATATGACATTTTCCATCTCAAGGACCCTGCCCACATTCTGTGACATTATTGTACCTGACCCGAAATTAGCCCACACTCTATAGTAATTCACCCAGGCATCATCCGCTGTCTAATTCCCCCTACGCAAATTTTGACCCGAAAAACGTGTTCCAACCCTGCGAAAAAGATCCCGATGTTCTTCGTGGTGCATGGTCAAAGACGCCGGCCGTGCCCCGCACCCTCAGGTCTTGTGACCGATCAGACCCCTGCTGTAAGGTGCCTCATTCACCACAATCCACATTCATAGATTCCAGGACGTTGAATAAAATGAATATCTCGGAATTCTCTTCTCAGCTGACAATTACGGACGGGCGTATGCGATCACGATGTTCTCCTGCGTACAGTCACCGAGGATGATGGCGAAGGCCATGCGAGCAGCGTCATCGACGCCAGGCTGGAAGGCGGCCAGAAGGCGGATTCCACGTTTCTCTCGAGATGAACGCCGAATACGATTACAAATGCGCGTACCTGCGTGGTAAGTAGGGCGCCAATCAGACGAAACAAACTGTGAATGTGCCAACCGGGCGCATTATTTCCACGCGGCTGAGGAGACAATCATTTACAGGGCTGTAGAGCTTGTCATGGCGCCTTCCCATTGCTCGCCCTGTTCATCCGTTCTGCCCAGCCGTTCATGCTCCGTCGAATCCCCAGTGTCTTTCGCCCCGTTGTGGATCCCGTCTGGTTGAGCATCGACATCGTGGTTGTGTGATACGTGGTCGCCGGTCGTATGCCGTAGACAGGAGCTGAAGAGCTTTTAACGACGTTGTTCTCCCGCTCCGCCTCTCCCTTGCTCTGGACGGGGTTCCCGGTCTGTTGCTGAGGTTTGCTCTCGAGCTGAGTCGGCCTGGAGGAAGATGAGAGCCACGTGTACCGGTTGGGATCAGATGACCCGAGGATCGGGCGTGACGCTGTGACACGCTGCGGCTGGACACGACGGTTTAGGAGGCTCTTGGGACCAGCAGGCTCCGAAACCCCGTTCGACGCCTGAGCATTGCTGATCTGTCCGATCTCGCCGCTTTGGGATGGCCGAGGATTCGCCAAAGATGGTCGTTTGGATATCTGGTGCTTGGATCCAGACTGCTGGCCGAAGAAGCTCGATATGCTCCCTTGAGTTAACCCACCAACTTTGCGGTCTCCGGCTTTTGCTCCCTTCTGCTTGCTTCTAGCTTGGTCTTCTTCAACCACTGCTTGCTGTGCAGCCATATGCTCCCTTGCTGTCGAGAAACCGAGAGACAAGGTATTGGGCATGGAAAAATTGGCAGAATTATTCATGGTATATGTGGACGATGAGATATACATGGATGTTTTCATATCTTCTCTCTCCTCAAATCTTCGTCGCTTGGGGAAAGGTTGCTCATCTTCTGTTGCTATAGCTCGCGAGCCGTCCCACATAGTGACTGCGTCTGGATGCTCCTCGCCGTCAGCAGTCCACAGATCGTCGCTCGTGCTTGCAAGGCCCTCAATCGCTTTCTGCACATCCTCCGGTGGAGGTGGAGGCCGACGCAAAATTTCTGCGATTTCACGGACATCATTTTCACGGAACCTGGGTCCAGTCGGACGGAATCGAGAATTTATTATCTTCTGCGGGAGAAAGGATGTTGGAGTCGTCTCATCGCTGTTCGTGGAGTCTCGACGAGGAAAACTGAGATAAAGCAGAGCTTGCGCTCTCGTCATCGCCACATACAACAATCGCCTTTCCTCGTCACTGTCTTCTGCCCTCGAATGCGGGATAATGCCCTCGTACACGGCCGGCACGAAAACGACAGGCCACTCCAAACCTTTTGCCGCATGAATTGTGGAAATTGTGACCTTCTCTTGAGGCTGCTCACCCTCTTCTGGAGTGATCTCTGTTGACAAGGCGACATTCGCAAGGAACCGCGCTAATGCTTCCTCCCCCGGATGTGCTTGTTCTTGCTTAATACCCTCAATCTCAGGAAGGCTGTCATCTTGCTCAGGTTCAGAACCGGAAGCATCTCCGGCTTGGGCAAGAAGTTCTTCAACGTTAGCCCATCTATTGTCTTCGTCCAATGGATATGTCGTCTTGAGGTATTTCTTGAAAGCAAGCCTTTTAATTATGAATTCCAACAGCCTTCTGGGCGCGGAATTATCTCGGTGCTGCAGCAAATTTTGTCTACAAGTCTCAATCAGGCCGACCAGAGCACTCAGGCCCTGGTCCGCGGACTTGGACAAATTCTTTTTCGTCGACCTGCGACCTTGCGCAACGTCTTTGACAAAGTTCCATAAAGGAATGCGGGCCTCTTCTGCACCAGCAGATAACAGCTTCACAGTTTCCTCGCCAATTTTCCTGGATGGAACGTTGATAATACGAAGGAGCGCATCACTGTTTCCAGGCTGGCTCACCACTCTCAAGTAATCAAGAAGGATCTTAACCTCGACTCGTTCGAAGAATCTAAATCCACCAACCATTCGGTACGGAATACCCTCCTTTCCCAACTCGGATTCGATTCGACGTGACAAAGAGGCCGAGCGGAGAAGGACAGCAAAATCGGAGTAGTTCAGAAGCTTTCCCGTCATGGCGATACATCTCTTAATCTCCATCACCAGCCACTGAGCCTCTGCGGCAGCTGTTGGAAGTTTCCGCAGTACGGGCAGTGTCCCGAGACAATGTGTCGGATGCAACTTTTTCGCCGGCCGGGATGTGTCCTGTTCGATGACGTCCTGCGCCGAACTCAGGATGGATGCTGAAGAACGGTAATTCTCTTGTAGAAGCACAACATAAGTATCCTTGTATAACTTTTGCATGCGCGTAAGATTCTTGATCTCCGCAGACCGGAATCCGTAGATACTCTGGTCCGGATCACCGACTATGGTGATGCGTCTGTTCTTGGCAGCAAAGAGGTTCATCAGGTCGAACTGTATGAGGTTTGTGTCTTGAAACTCGTCGACCAGAACTGCTTGCACGTTGGAGACGCATTCCGGGTGCTGTCTGAGGAGATCAGCACATCTCAGTAGTAAATCGTCATAGTCGAGTAGATTGGAGCTCGCCAACGCCAGCTCGTATTCACGATAGACCTGGATAAATTCCTGCTGCTCCACACTCTTAGTTTGCCTTTGCTTTGCCTCTAGCTCTTCCCAAGTAACACCGTGGGCCTTCTGAGTTGATATTCGCGCTCGCGCCGTGGCGGGCTGGATGTTGAGTCTCAACCGTTTAACGATTCTCTACCATTGAGCATAAGCAACAATTTCATAAAGAAGAAACTACTGGGTACCCGCAGTCCCTACTTTGATGATTGCCAAGCTATCATCACTGTCGGCAATCCCAAACCCCTTCTTCAATCCGATCAGATATCCATACGTCACCAGGTACCGACGACATATCGAATGGAAGGTTCCCAGAATCAACTTCGACTCCAATTGATTCCCTATCAGCTTTGAGATGCGATCCCGCATCTCACGAGCCGCTTTGATCGTAAATGTGCAACAGATGACATCTTCCGGTCTGTACCCGTGATGCGACAGCAGGTACGCGACACGCGCCGTCAGCGTCTTTGTCTTCCCGGAGCCTGGAGGCGCGAGGACTTGGAGGATGGATGCGGGCGAGGTGACTGCAGCTCGCTGGGCAGTGTTCAGGCCATCTAGGATGGGATCCATGTGTTCCTAAGAGTCTCAAGAACCTGTTCTAGTGATTATGGACGTTCTCTGGCTACCTCCCGCGCAGCGACGTGTCGGGCGGCGAGGCGCGCCAAAACGCGACGTCATGTGACTCGGAAAGTATCTTGTCTGGATACTGTATGATCTTTCGACAACCCTCATAAATCATTGTTTCGTTTCGTTTTCGAAAGTTTCCTAACGAAGTCACTGTTGTGTTAATTTTTTTTGGGTATAAATCCATCAAAGTCGCAGTCTCTTCCCACTTTCTGGCGTGGGCTTCGTGACAAATCATTCCATTCAAATGAGCAGGAGAAATCGAGAACTCACAGAATGCCCAATAGAAACACGAATCAAAAGAAGTCAACGGATCCAGCTCCCCGTCTTAGCTTCCTCCATCTGACCAAGAAGCTTCCATTCGACATCCGTCACTGTTGGCGTTTTTACCTTCTTACTCCCATATCTACCAATTCTCGGCAATTCTCGGCAATAGCAACGGACTAGGCAACTATTTGCTTGTGGTTTTAATTTAACTAGAAACCAATATTTCCTTTATTTCCGCTACAAATGACAGAATTATTACTGCCAAAACGCTGGCGTTTTGCTCCAAGAGATATTTTCAGTGGTGGAGGAAAAGAAACCCCCAGCCATTTCATGTAGCAAGTAGCAGATCTCAAGTTTCCCTATTCTGCCATTCTGCTACTCTGTGATACATCATAACTGGCCCAGAAACTAGCAGGGAGTATCTAGAAAATATGGTCAAGAGAAAAACACCCTTTAATGTTTAATGGACATATAAGAGGAGGAGGCATTTGTGGCAGTGGGATTCAGGAAGGGAGGGAGAAGATTGTGTATTTTGTTGCAGGATCTTTTTTTCTTATATATTTTGAGATCAGTTGGAAAGTATTCTTGTTTTCGAGTGAAAATAAGCATTCGAGCAATTGTATTGGGGTCATCGTGGCAAGCAAACTTTTGCGTCAGGGTATCAAGCTCATGATGACAATATGGATCAACCTTCATAATGACCGGAATAGCAGTCTCATCCGTTTCATTGCCGTAAAGATATAGTAGGCGGCTTGCTCGGCATGTGGTCCCAACACAGGTCCCACAGGTCAGGTGAGAAGCCTTCAGTCAGGTGAGAGCAGCAGCATGAGATCCACAACTTCCATACCTCTCAGACGAATATATTCAGCGGCAGGCTCATTGCGACCGCATAGTTTATATCCACAGCCTCTACTATCTGAACGTCTCCAGCTACGCTTGCCAGCATATATGCCTCTGTGCGACTGAGACCCTTTTCGGCAACTAACCACTGTATGAGATTTCGTACCGCCTTCTTCGTCGCCTCCAAAAGGTCCGAATCAATACCCATCGCTGCATACCGACCCTTATCTGCGACAACTGATTTCGGATGAGCTCTCGGTGCGGTTTGGAAATGCGGTGATGTCACCCAAGGGTGGTTTTTGCAGACCGTGAATCGAAGGGTAGCCTTCATGGGGGTCTCAATTGCAGTACCACAGACCTCCCCATTGCCCTGAGCAGCATGGCCATCACCACAGCTAAACAATGCACCGGGGACCTGGACGGGGAGGTAGAGAGTGGAGCCCACTGTGAGGTCGCGACAATCGATGTTGCCTCCAGCGTCTGTGGGAGGGATTGTTGAGAAGTCACCATCCGCGCCTGGCGCAACGCCCATCACTCCCAGAAAAGGCCGGAGAGGAACGTGCACCCCTTCCTTGAATTGCGCATAGCCAGACCCGGTTTCCAGTTTCCATATTTTGAGCGCTGGATCTGGGAACTCATCTGCCAACAATCCGAAACCTGGAATGATGGCCGTCCATCCCCAGTCTGCCGTTTCCAGTTCCAGGATCTCGATCTTCAGGGCATCACCTGGCTCAGCATCGCGAATGAAAACCGGGCCGAATACAGGATCTGCAAGTTCGACGTTTAGGGAGTCGATCACAGAACTGTCGGATTCCTTCCCGATCTGTCCATTGCTGCCGTCGACTGTGTCGAAAGTCACAATGTCCCCTGACGAAATGATCAGCACGGGTTTTTCATTTTTGGACCACCGCAGATGCTTTTGGTGACGGCTGACATGGACGGTTTTGCAGGACGACTTGATTAAGCCCATGTTGGAGAGGAGACGAAGCCTCCCAAGGGGAAGAGGTAGGCACAGAAAAGGGATGTATGAGAGCAAGGCTGGGCCATCCTCGTCTCGTCCATATGCGCATTCCGGAAACACCACGCTCAAATATGCTGCAGTGTTTACTGCAGCACAGACAGGAGTTTGCACCAGCGTCTGCCTGGGATGCTAATACAGCGCTGCATGGCTATCTCCGTCCCCGCCTAGATTGAGCTTCCTAAACCAGTATGAACCGTTCCCAGTCCGAATTTTGGCGCCAGCCTTGTACCACCAAGGACCCCAAGCGGCCTTATCCAGCTTACAATCTGGGCACAGCGCAGACGCCTCCTTATACGAGTGGTTGCACCGGGCCAATGACCCATTCAGCATCATGGAACTTCTTTCCCGGCAAAGCAGGTGGTTGTGTCCGTTCTGGCCCCCCGTATTCGTAACGTGGACAGCAGAAGCTTCTCGCGTGGGCGGTTTAGTTGATCCACCGGACTTTGACGTGCGGAAGGGCGTCTGGCCGTGCTCTGAGAGAAATGCTTGTCAGTCTAAGCGAGCCAATCGGCAACACCACACCGCGACCAACGCTGCCGTCTCTTGTTTGGGATATCATCATTCGATGGGTAAGGAAGAGACCAACATGTCGAAAAGAGTGGATGCTATGCAGGGTGTCGTCAGCGAGTACGGTGAGATGCCACCGACGACTGGAGACTAAGTAACTGACTTGTCACAGAAGAATCTTTGTGGAAGAAGGGGGGAAATGTTCAGAGATGAGGGGGTATCATAGTAGAATGGAACTCACAAAGTTTCGACAACATCGGGCGCAATCTCGGAATTGTTCCGCGGATCTACGCAACGGCCTATAAATAACGACGATGCTGAGATTCCGGTAGGATCGACAATGAAAAACTATTACATACTACTCTCGGCCAAAAGGACCTTGTTTTAAGTAATGGAATGGCCAAGAAGATGATGTGACGGTCACACAGATATTAATACAAGGAATGCTGGGTAAAAGCCGGGAGAACCAGCAGGGGAGTGAAAAGGTTTAGTTTAGGTTGAGGAACATCCCTTACATGGGACTCATACTGGAACCAAATACTAACGTACAGCACAGTACAATGTGAGAGTCTACAAGTCAACTCTGTACTCGTACCCGTGCGATGACCATTGTCGCTAAATCTATTATTATTGAAAGGACCCCGATGACCACAGAACTGAAAGACTCAAGAAGGCAATGAGCAGCATTTTTCAGGTGAGATCAAAATTTGTATTTCGGACCAGAGAAACCGAGGCAAGTCGGGGAATGTCACTCCGTAAACAGTAAGAATAACGATATATACTACTCAGGTACCTACCTACTTATTCAGGCTTACGCTCACCGTGCAGATGTTGCAAAATATGCGAGGATGAGCGATGATCTCTTGATAGTACGGAGTACCGAGTACTCTATCATACTGCAAGGCCCCACAAATTTGGCAAGATAGCAGCCACCGTTCGGGCTTCTCTTGGACTATCCTAACACAGTTTTCTTCGGCGGCCTTACAGCATCTCAATCCCCACTTGGTCGAATGTTATTCTTCCCACTTTTATTTTCTAAGGAAACGGCCTTTGCAGAGCTTGGTGGGGTGATTTTTATCAAAGACTCGACGGGCGGTTTACGCCATGTTCGACGGAATTAACCAGAAAGCTGTGTTTATTGTCTGTCCGTCTTTCCAGTGTATTTACCTACCAACTATCCAACAGCAGATCCAATTGAAATCTGGATTCTATTTCTTCTGGCAAAATTTCGGAGTCCAGATCATGCATGCATAGTGCAAAGAAAAGAGATACTCCCATGACTGCATGTACAGTACACTACGACCAGTTATACGAAACCTCGCTTGGTTTAATGAATTCGCACTATTTGTCATTTTCGTACTTGATATAAGCTCTCAAAAAAAACTTTTAGGACGAGATTGAACCTCGTTATATAGATGTCAGTTTCTGGTAATGCATTCTAGAGACGCTGTGTCAGTGCCGTAGTCTAGTCCCAGGATCTAAGCTAACCAGGAAACCAACAGCTGTTAAACTGCTGTATTTCGCGAAGCCTCGTTATAGGAGGCGGGCTGAAGGCAGGAAAACTAAAGGATTAGAAGATCGACCAAGGCTGACTCTCTGAAAGCAAGGAATGTAGATTTCAAATCAAGTAACTATCCGTTAACAAATTCCCGAATCAAGTAGAGAAAAGACATGAATTCAAGGACACCTGAGCCTGGCCTATGCCCAGCGAAATCCTCACAAGAACCTTCCTTGACCCCCTCACCCCAAATATACACACGAATGAACACACCAAATTCACGATATGGGAAGGGAATGAACTCGCCTAATAGAAGGGAAGGATCCGCCAAGAACTAGTCTCCGCCCGAGATGGTCGAAGACTTGCCTTGGCGAAACGCCCCAGTACACTGTCAATGTGAAGAATTCTATCAATCGAGTAAACAGAGTGACTTCGGGGTGAACGGATCGATTAATGACTGTCTAGTTACATATAGCGAAGCGATGTGAGGATGATGAAGAACAGGAGCTCCAGACAGGTCTACAGGGCAGTATTCATGCTGAAATCCCTCCTTTTACCTGCCCATTCCTATTCTATGATTCCTCACTGATTCTTTGGTGGAAAAAGGTTGATAGACTTCTTCCAAATCCTTCCACCAGGTGGTTTCCGTGCTGTAATGACTATTTACTATACGCCATTTGCAGCCCTCGGTACTACCCTTTAAGAAAATTATTGTTTGGAGGATGTGATGCTTCTTTCTTGGAAAAAATACTCCTCCACAGTATCAGGGACACAGACTTTGCAAACACCTATGCCTTTCTTCAGGTAAAAGACAGAAGTGGGATACACCACTTGTCACAGTCTCTCATTTTTCAACATAAGATGGATAATATAGAGAAAAAGATCCTGAGCCATACACTGCTGGACAATTGAATGATGCATTGTTGGCAACCATTCATCTCTCCCTTCATACTGTCAATGACTGTGGAAATTGTACACCTCAAGTTCTAACTGGGCCCACTCCAGAAGAGACCTGCCTCGGCTTGTATCATTCCAGTATTCCCACAGTCTGCTGATTGTAAAGTGCCTATTATTCTTCCACTGCAGTAACTGGAAAGAGATAGTAGAGAAGAAACTTCTGAACTGTTTGATCAAGACATCTCTTGTTATCATTTCAGCAGGGACATCAAATAAATCATTCAGCAAGAAACAAAAAAGGGTACACATTGTCTTTCACCTTATCCTTCATCATGCCTACATGAAACCAACTGTAGATGTCCAGATTCAACATCCAGTTTTCCCATTCATTGGACTGTGAAACCAGGTGTCTGAAGTGGAAGAGAAGTTCCTTTGGATCAACATTTAACACATTTCTAGGGCATCAGTGACCGGTCTCAAGTGCTTTTGGCACGTTTTGACAGAATCAATTGAATTCCTAACCTAGGCCATGAATGTCATGACAAAATGCATGTATGTAAAGATGGATGATAGAGATCATCGTTGTCATCCTCATTGTAGAATACCAGCCAATGCAGTGTGGCCTCTTCCAACATGTCTCTAATACCGGCCTCGCGTGCGGCATCCCACTCCATGTACCGCTGGATTAGTTCAGTGCATTAGTTGCATCGTCCACAGTCTGGAACCAGAAAGGCGTGCCTGAATAGTAGCAACAGTATTTAGCCGTGCTGCTTCCATATGAGGAGCGTAAACGATATATATGAGGAGACTGACCCTTTTGGTTCCTGAGTCTTCTTATCTTTTCTTCGCTCTACTGTCACCGCTCCGTGCCGCCGTGGCCGCAGTCGCCAAAGGCTTGTCATGACCAGGGAAATTTGGGTCGGCATGGCTGGATTTATCGACAGGAGCAGCTGGCTCTGACATAGCCGAAGAACTCCGCTGCGCCGGCTCATAGTCATCGTCATACAGATTGACCCCCTCCTGGGCTGGACAGACAGAGGGAGAAAGATTGGCAGGATGGGACGAGTCCTCCTCGCTGTTGTGGCCTTGAGTAAGAAGCTGATGGCCGGCCTTGATGCTCCCACGCGCCAGTCTGACTGTCAATAGGCTGAACTGTGTCGGTTTGAGTTGGCTGCTCCGTTGGAGTGGGCGTTCATCCGGTACTGTTTAGGCAATATCAGGGATGCCAAACAGTGAGGGCTGTGCGGTCCCCAGGAAGATAGGCACAGTCTGGGTCCATTTGATATTGGAAAGAAGGAAATGCTGCCTGAAGAATGATAGCATCCACTCCACATGCGGATGTTTCTTCACGGCGCCCTTCATCCGGGGAATATTACCGACAATGTAGCCTGTGTGCATCCCATGCAAAGGACTAATCTTGAGTCACTTATCACGGCGGTCCATGAACCTGATGTGGCCTGTGACTGTGAGGTCGAAGATGGAAACAGGCCGCTGGCCAACCTGGAATGCGTCGATGGTGCGGATGAGCACATTATGCATGTCCCACCCAGGATGTGCGTCCTTGAGCGTCCTTGAGCATGTTGAGTGTGGTGAGATAGCGAATGTACTGCCTCTGATAGGGCGTCAAGATGATAATGTCGCTAGGACTCACAACACCCTGCTGCAGAAGATCTTCCATGAGCAACATCACCAGAGCAAGGTTGTTGAGGTTCTTTTTAGAGTGGAATATAGAAGACAGTTGGGTACACCCGCCGGTCAAGAGCGGCAACACTAAGTGAATGTTGTAACGGTTTTCCGTAACGGTTTCGGTTGTACTGACAGACGCGAGCGTGGTATGGAGTCCAGTTGGAAAATTTTCAGGTGGAAGCAGTGCAACTCACCGTAATAAAAGACATTTGGGACGAGGGGGCAGAGATCTTGATGCATGCCATGCTACTCATCAAACATCACATCCATGAGCGCATTCCTCATCAAACGCGCAAACAGGACAGTTTTCAGATTCGGCAGCTTCTCGGGCTCTACAAAGAGTCAGCCTACCATTCCAGCGGATTCCTGCATCCAAATCCTTGTCTCTTTGCCACCGGTCCGCATTCCCGCCTTGACTTCAACAAACGCTTGTATGGTCCAGCTGACTCATCGCGGTGAGCTGGAGTTGCTTGTGGTCGCCGAAATGCACATTCTGTATACCCACTCATTACACAGTACGGAGTGCTGCTAGATATGTCATATCTAGATTCAAGTGGCATTCATCGGTGTTGAAATAGTGACGATGTCTCCTGGGAAGTATTGATTGCATTTGATAAAATATATATACCCTTCTTTGTATAGCGTTAGCAAATATTATACTACCATACAATAGCATAATACGGGATTGACAACTTACCCCTTGCATCCGTGTCTCTGTACCGATTTGACCAACTTGATTGCGCTGTTTTCATGTGCAAGTAGTAGCCGCTTCACTTGTTATTGCAAGGGCACTGGATTCGTCCAGCCACATAACGTCACCAACATCAAAACAGAAGACATGGAAACTTCCCCAACAGCTCGCGCCGTCGCGTACGAGTATTGCAAGAACATCTCCGGTCTCAGAGGAACGGCCCTTTACTCACCGGAGCAGGCACTCCGCTCGCACTGTCGGAGTTCTCATGGCACACTACCTAGTAGTTCAGGCTTCCGAGCGTGATCAGCATGGCGAACCCCTCGATGCTCGGGTACATGAAGCTGACCAGGGCAAAGTTCTCGTCGCTCATCACGAGCATCTCCCCAAGCCAGATCGTCTTGGGCGGCAGCTTCGTGAGGACGGATGCCCACTTGGAGGTGGCTAGCACCTTTAGCTCGGCGTCGCTGACGCAGTTGTTCGTGAACCTGCGCACGAAGGAGTCCACGTTCGTCTCGTCGTGCATCCCGTCGTGGCCGATCGTCGTCATGGTGGAGGTCTTGGAGCCGATACCGTCTGCTCTTCGCACTAGCAATGAAGGGATTTAATGATAACTGCTGTTGGAGTTTCCCTTTCTGTACTGGACTTGGATCTAGTAGGATTATTATGTTAGCAGTTGAATCTATACAATACGGATGAATAGTAGTCATAATTATACTTACCTGATATATACAGAAGTCTTTGCGCAGATTTTTACTCTACCGACGAAGCCACTCGGGAGTTACTTCAACGGCGTGCCGGACGAGGTTTTGGATGTCGAAAACATTTTGCGGAAGAGTTCCCCTCACCCTCTCCGTAGTCACCGCATAGTTCTGCCCAGATAAGCATTCACCATGGGGGTGAGCCGATTCGGTTCCAGCGTAACTGAAGATGCGCTCCAAGACCCTTGCGCAGATGGTGCCGCTCATTACCTGATGGCGTGAAAGTAAAATTGAGTCGAATATATGCGTATATAAATATCGATCAGCGCACATTCAAGATTCTCGGCATATGTACATATATAATTGTCGATGCCGCGTTGGCCTCTGTCAATGTCAAATCGGGCTGTTGAGAATATGTCATGCAGGAGCGCGCGCGCTCCCAGTCAGCTTCATGAATGCTCACGACAACTTCAGATGCATGAACACCACCCCCACATCCTATGCAGCTTCACAATTACATGGCTCCGACTGTGGTTTTGTGGTGTCACACCCACAAAAAAACAGCGATGAACCATTCCGGGGAAGGTGGTGTACAGTTCCACACTCTCTCAGGCCCAGATATATTTTTCCTGCGCCAGCTAGCTGTACTTGACGAATTCTTCTCTGTGTAGCGCCGTGTATAGTGAGTTGAACGACCGTTATCAGGAATAAAGGATGACATATATAGTTTGTGTTCCCGTTCTCTCGGACGACGATGGAAGTACCGACTTGCTTTTCCTTGTTGATCACCGACTTTGGAGCTGCTGAAGAATATTGCAGGCATTTTCAGAAGCAGGGCGATTGCGAGGAGAACTGAACGGGACAGTTGGGTAATAGGTTCCTCGGTGCAGCCCATTCGTCATAGAAAATTTTCGTGGCTCGATATATAATAGGTAGATACTTAGCTGCCAAACCGGTATCGGGCTCTATATAACCCTCAACGATCGACAGGCCGTCTTGGTTTGCTTTCGTTTTGCTTGGTGACGAACTGGTAGAATTCACCCGACAGGTATGGACGGGTGCTGATGGACAGCCGGCCATTCTTGGCGGTTCATCGGCCATATTGTAAAGCCATAGCCTCAGGAGTGGATGCTTTGGAGCACCATTCTAACACGGCATATGTACCTCCATGTATTGTAATCAATACAAAACGTGATACGATTATTAAGGTCGGCAATTCTTGCAAAATTCAGCGCATTTCCATTGGTCAATATGGTTCTTGAGTAGGGAGAGATCGAGCGAGCGTGGGAATCGACCTTCGTTGATAGAATAAAGTACAGGATATATATGGTGGAAGACGAATCGGAATCGGTATCCATTGGTCTATTATTCTGCGTATTATCCTGTAGGAACTCCTGCCCCAGCTCCAGCGGCCACGATACTCTTGGCGGGGGCGTCGCTGCTGACGCATGAGGATGATCCGTCGCTGGACGAGGATTGATAGTCCTCTTCGCCGCTGTTCGAGCGTGAACGTTCCCTTTTGGACCCCCGTACCATCATACAGCGCGCCGAAGAGAAAAAGAAACTTCATCGAATCAATCTTTCTGCCTTTCTTCCATAAATCCTGGCGACTCCGCGATGGTGAGATCAAACATGAAAGCAAGCCGCTCGTCGCCCTGACTGGAAGATATTGACCTTGCTGGCGTAGATGTTCGGCGCAGCTGTATCAGCGTTGTTCTCTGCTGAAGGCGCTGCAAGACATATATCCAAGAGGGGGAGATAATGGCGCTGTATGGCATTGGGTTCGGACATCTTAGAGCTGCCGTACCGCCTGATTCGATGGCGATTCTCGGTCAACTTCCCATTGGCTTGATGTGAGACCACAGTGTCTGTATATCGAGTACGCCACGCTATTGACGTTCATGCACATCGTTCCTGGTTCAAAGAACCTGCCACTTGGCCAATTTAGCGTGGTTGCAGGCTGTGATCGTACGGAGTATATATATAGGGGGAGTATGGGATGATGTGCACAACTTCCATACGAGCACACGTTTCATCTTGAGGTGACCCGAGCTGCTCCCATCGACCAAGATCCATGCTATTTGTGATAGTACATCGATATTTATCGCGCCGCAGGTACTACTCACCCACGGTCCTGCTTCAAGAACTTGGAGATGGCAGATCCTCTGCCACGGTGTCCACCTGGGACTGCCTCTTCGAATGCGGCGAACTTTGTACGAAGCCTTGTCTGCTGGTTGATTTCACTGTATTGGGAGTTAATACATATTGTATCGAACTAGGTTTGATGATTGAACTTACTGGCCAAGAGAATATGGTAGAGGTTCTTGAACACGGCAAACATATTGGCTGTCTCCTCCGCACTCGATGAAGTCTCGAGCAATGGACTCCCTCCCGCCGTCGGGGAGGAAGTCGATGAACGCATACTCCGTTGGTCTTTAAGATATCTTGGTAAGTAATCACAACCTTTTATGGTTCATCTCCGCTGGGTGATTCGGATCTCCCTCTTTTCAATCCTCCCAGGAAAGAATGGCTTTCGCATAATTGTTGGCGTCACACCTGTCCACTGAATTCCGGTATATCGCTGTTGCTGCAGAGTTGATTGAAGTGTCAGTATCTGTTTCTCTGCCGCTTCGATCATCCAAGTGCTGAAGTCCTGGCCCGATGCTTCAAACTCGTGCCCTCAACCGATCCCGTATTTTCCGGAACTCCGCCGCTCCTGCGAGAACGAAGAGAAATAGGAGGACGCGGCACCTGCGAGGTCTGCTCCACGATTGTCGCTTGGTCTAATTGATCGTCTGGGGCCAGCATCCTCTCCTGGTATTTGCGTGCTGGCTTAAAGGATCCCGGCCAGGAAAAGACAACAAACGGTAAGAATCTGCGCTGCTTACGAGACATCCTCCAATACGAGGACCAGTATATGCCCGGACGTGGGACGACAGTGGTACTCGATGACCAAGTCGGACGCTTCTCTGAGGATCCCGTGGTCCAGGGCCGCGTATACGGAGGGTTTGGTGAACCATCCGTCCCAGGCGCCACAGCTGTTTTCCCAAAACTCCGAAGGCCAGGTCTCTCGTTCACTGGGCATAAGGACATGACCGTAGAAGAGGAGGCGGTTTTTGCCTATAGATCTTGCCGGGTATATATAAAGCATCAGATGCTATCATTCGTTCAAGGTCCAGACACGTCATATAACATCCGTTGAAGATGCACGACCAAGAAAAAGCAGACCTATGAAAGTATGTCGGCAGAGGTACAATAGTGATATAGTTGGCTATTGCGCAGTCTTAAATTCACAAAAGATATCATTCCCTGAGCTGACTGGACCGGCTTTGATGAAGAACTAGGGGAATGTCCGGCAATAGGGGTGAATGTCCTATTCATTCGAAGTACTTACCTTGCAAATCACGCAGTTGATTTTGCATCGAAAGTAACAATAAATACCCAAATGCAGCTTGTCTTCCTTGATCAATAACATAGAGACAGTATATAGTCGAGAAAGACCAAAAGAAATATTGGGTCGGAAGTATAAGCAACAGACGAAGACGCAAATCAGTAGTTGGCATCATTTGCGTCCGTAATAGCTGTGAAAAAAATCAAGTATATATGTTCTGAACGTCGGGAACCAGTAGAGGCTATGTGAAAAAAAAAGCAAGTAGAATCTTCTCCAAGATCGAGAAGAAGTATAAGGACGAGAATATAAATCTGTGCTAAATGTATGTATATAGTCAAGGGGACCATCATACAACCGAGATATGTGTATATAAAGAAGTATGAAATTAGGAATAAATATTCAAGAAGGCGGCTCTGATATATCAAAAGATGGAACTGCATAAAGGGAAAAATGAAGATTCAAGCTGGGAAAGATAGGGATATATATGTCCGACCAAAAGGAGAGAGACTGTGAAGAAGCCTCCATGTCTGTCCCGCTGTTTGCTGCTCTGCATTCATGGATGTTTTCAGGCCTTCGGCCTTTCACTGCTGTTTCAGCAAGGTTCCACTACTGGAGATTGTCTTTCTTGGTCTAGATATATAGTACTTGTCATGTTAGCAACGATGGGATCACATAGTCCTCCAAAAGCAAAGCTTCTACCGACATGGCACCACGATTGCAATCGCAATTCTCTGATGCCATAACCCGCAGGGATACGAAATATAGGCGATATGGACGGCCGCATATCTGCCATCTGCCGTTAGAGATAAAGAAAGGAGCTCGGTTTGCCTAGCGGGGGAGCGCATATGAAGGTGATTAATACTAGACCAACTAGTAAACTTCTGATCCTGACCATTGTGGGTTCTGGAGGCTACTTACAGTACATAGGGGGCATATATGCATCTATGCAATTTCCTATGAAAACGCCCGCCGAGACACACATCAGGCTTTGAAACATATGCGTCTTACATCTTTCTTTTCAAGCTTCCGCATGACAGACTCCAGGATGCATACCTCGTAGCAAACACCCCTCCCCCGAACCAATCAGCATTCCGGGATCCCCGCGACACGGGCTCAGCGCCGGTGCTTAATCTTCCCCGCATGCGCTAAGCCGTATCAAGCAAACGACCAGCCTGGCCTCGGAGTCCCTGTAGGGACGAGCTCCAACTGTTCCCTAACTCCGTAGCTTCTAAGCACTGGTTCCAGTTCCTACAATACACAGGTACACGAGCTCAGTGGTATCAATTGACCTACTCCCCATTGAGTTCTTGCCCGTATACCACATTCATCTCCAAATCCCATCACCACTCCCACAGTCAGTCAGACCGAGCGACAAAGACAACTCGACAAACGAAACACAAACAATGCGCCTCTCCTCCACCCTCCTCCCCCTCCTGGCGGTCGTCGCATCCGCCGCGGAACTCGGCATCGAGAAGACGCACGAGGTCGAAGGGGGCTGCAAACGCAGGACGGCGGCAGGGGACACGGTGCACATGCACTACCGCGGCACGCTGGCGGCGGACGGGACGCAGTTCGACGCCAGCTACGACCGCGGGAGGCCGTTGACGTTCAAGCTGGGGGCGGGGCAGGTGATTAAGGGGTGAGTCGATGGTTTCTTACTTTCTTCTGATTTTTTGCTTGACTTTGACGCTGATGGGGGGGGGGGGGGGGGGGGGGTTTTTT
>Ga0207748_1000206_pt1 | contig 55070 bp, 59 predicted proteins | sample HigsolmetaGSP13D_FD_184841 | JGI IMG/M metagenome (GOLD analysis project Ga0207748, IMG submission 184841) | High solid enriched microbial communities from the Joint BioEnergy Institute, USA - SP1-3-D (SPAdes) | ecosystem: Engineered > Bioreactor > SSF (Solid state fermentation) > Aerobic >...
GGGGGGGGGGGGGGGGGGGCGGCGATATTCATGCCTTCGTTTCGGTCAGCAATCTCCAATGCTTAGGAGCTCCTGGACAGTCCTGTCGAGTATACAGACGGCTGGCCCTGGATTTCGTGGCAATCGACTAGGCACCCTATCACAAGATTGAAGATCCGCACGATACGGCAGATGTCGCATACGTCGAGGGTAGCGCCCATCATACGAGTGCCTGTATATCATAAACAGGGGGAATGTACTAACAAGGGATTCTTGTTCAACAACAGGACTGTAAGTACGGCCCTGGTGGTTGTTACTGCTGGAAGTCGAACTGCGAGCCGGATGGCAGGAGTCAGGACATGGCACGGAGTAGCGCACCTCCACAGCTGGGAGCACCAAGAGGTCTCCGACGGTGTGAGGTGGGATGAGAGAGAAGGGGAGGATACGCAATAGTAGAATATCGTTCAAGGTTGGTTCACTCGGGATTTGGGGAAATTTCACTGTAATGAAAATGGATGCCAGGTGGGACGTCAAGCGTGGGCTCTGCTCAAGGCGGTATAGCTCTGGGAGCGGGTTGGGTGTTGTTACAGGCTTCGAGCGCTAGCCAGGCTCCTCAGGCCTAACCCGCGCCGGTATGGGTACCTAATACCTATTCTGGACCGGAGGACCGTAGTGCGGGCTGCCCGGGTACATGTACATCCAATCCTGATGATCACAGATGATGCTGGACAGAGGATGGAGGCGTCAAGACAGCCTGCCGTATGTACCTAGGCTTGTACGGAGCACGTACCCAGGTACCTGAGGGATATGTGCACGCAGCACCTGGGGGCAGGTACCTGATACCAAGGGGGTACGGACGGGGTCCACGGGTTCTCTGTGAGGGACTTTCGTACCTGCGGCCGCGCCCTTTACCTGCGCTAGCCCGGGCGACCGTCCCCGCGACGGCCGGCGGATCAGACAGCACGCAGGGGCCAACCGCCGGCGCCAAGCTCGAGTCCCTCAGGACACACCGCGCCCCCGGCGACCGGCTCGGACGCCGGCTCCACCGCCCCTGCCTGGCTCTGCGCAGCCCGAACCTCTGGGGGAGGGGGCTATCTAGATACGGATACGCGGCGCCCCGTCTGTCGCCCGTGGAGGTTACGGGCGGCGATATACATACCTACAGGGATCTCGGTCGCCCGGCTGCTCCCTGCTCGACGCGCGACACGCTGCTGAAAGAGACACAGCTCCTCTCTGCTGTGCATCGCATCCTCATCCCCGTCGACCAGGGTCCCAGCCTGCCCACGGAGCTGGATGTCTTGCCTGAAATAAATTACCAGCCGCGGTCCCCCGATCCTCTGCCTACGTCGTCTCGAATCTTACCCCCCTCTCCGCTGACTCGATCCCACCCTCGTTCCATCACTAGCCACACTGTTTCTCTCTGGCCACGGGGTCGATCGAGGATTGCTCCTTTTCCATTGTCTCTGCACCCGTCATCTCTCACACATCCTTTTCCACGCAGCCTCACCCCGGATCCGACCCCTCTGCATTGCTGCGGCCGACATTTGGGGCTCCTAGCACAAGCCAGCCATCATGGCTCCTGGAGGACGCGGTTTCAGCTGCACTTGGGAAAAATGCGGCAAGGTGAGCCTACAAGTTCATGCCACCGCCTGGCTTGATGCGAACTTTGACCTGGAATCAAAGCTGCTGACCGCGTTCCAATCGCATCTGCAACAGTCGTTCAATCGCAAGTCAGACCTCTGCAGACATTATCGGATACACACCAACGAACGCCCCTACCACTGCACCGTGGCAGATTGCAACAAGAGTTTCATCCAGCGGAGCGCGTTGACGGTCCACGCCCGAACTCACACCGGCGAGAAACCGCACGTATGTGACTATGAGGGTTGCAACAAGGCCTTTTCAGACGTAAGTGTCCGCTTGCCTCATCTGCACTCACTGCTTATCCTGCGCACATCGACTGGATGGAGATTTGGCCACCGCCATATTACACTACATCGCCTAGGTGCTGACGGATACCCGTAGTCATCGAGTCTGGCCCGCCATCGGAGGATCCACACTGGCAAGAGACCGTACATTTGTCAGGAGCCATCCTGCGAGCGGAGGTTAGCCTTCTTCTGGATCGCACAGTTCCATAGCCATGCTAACTAATTTTCTTCTCCCCTGCTGCAGCTTTTGCCGTAAAACCACGCTGACCAAGCATCAACACCGCTCCCATAAGTCAGGGTTGACCCGAGCGTCTTCAGAGGATGCAACTCCTGAGCAGCAGACATTCCAACCTCCTGCCACAACCTCGGTGCCTTCGGACCAGTATATACTAGCCCAACAACCATTCTACCCTCAACCGACGACCCAGAGTACCGAGTTCTATCCACAGCAGAATGTGTCAGTGGCTCAGGTTCCAGTTCAAGAGTCACCAGCCGTTGTGGCTCAAAATGTCCCAGTCAGCTCTCCGGTCGAGACGCAGCAATATTACCAACTAATGCAACCATTCGATCCGAACCGCACTAATTTCATGCCTCCGGAATTTCAGCAGCCACCCTATGCTGGCCCTCCGATACTCGATTGCCAGCCAATGATGGTGCCGTACCATCCAGACTTTCAATACAAGCAACCCACCCGGATCTTGGACCAGCCAGAAGGGACCGACTGGGGTTTCCTTGGAGTGGGCTGAAAATTCGTCCCGCTAGATTTTCATATGGCACCCCATCGGATTGTTCGTCTGGACATGCACTTCTGCTTCGTTGAATGCTTGAAGGCAACAGTTCCTTGTGAAATATCGCTGTCGTTGTCTCTCTTGAGTACGCCTACCGCCTTTGTTTCGAGTCGCAGTCCATTTGCGGATAAAGAGTTCGGCCATGGTCTGGGAGTCTTAATGTCTTTTCTGTGATGCCCATCATGATTGTCTACGAATACGACTAATAACGGCACTGGCGAATGATTCCATGGTTATTGGGTGTTTCTCGCAAAATGGGTTGGCGTGGCTGTTTTTTTTTCGATTTCTTTCTGTTCACTACCCGTAACTACCCATATGCAACGACTTCCCCGACAGCCTGCCTTTCTCGTCTTTTCTTCCCAGGGGCGATTTTTTTGTCTATATTTAATCGACGAGTCCATCCCAAATGGAGACGGGGAGGGATCCGATACTAATTTTCCATTATGTGCTTTATATACATAAGAGATTTGATGTATTTATCTTACTATCTAACTGTCACGATGAGATGCATATTATTATTCCCTTTTTTTGTTTTTGAGTCCCATTTCTGCATGCATGTTCAGAGACCTAACCGCAATAGGAAAAAGACAGACGTCCTGAATTCTTCTCGGTCTGGGTAGCTGGTGACCTGTCTGCATGGTTATCGGTGGCGAGAGAAACAGGAAGAACCAGCTGCCTTCTGCACGCTGACTCAGATAACTGGCTGGCTATATTTTCCTTGCCCCAGTTTTCCTACTGAGGCGTCAGCTGATTAAGGAGCGAGAATCGAATTGAACTGCGACGTTCCGGCACCGGCACTACACGGTCACTGGCAGTTACGGTCCCCCCTATCTCCAAGTCCTGCATCATACACTGGATAAGCCTCTGTGTCGCCTGAGCTTGTCTCGTATTTCTGCCCAATATCATGTGGTGCTTGATATACAATCTTCGTGATCGCAATCCCACCACTGGTATGGCTTCGTCGACGTTAGCCTTGAGGGTCAGGATCGATTTGCGATATAGATCGGAACCTTGTGCATTGAGGAAAGTTTCCAAGTTCGCTCTTTTTTCTATTATTGGCAAGCTTGTCGATTCTCAATTTTTCGTTTTGAGACCCATCACGAGGTATGCAGTAGACGCTCCGACAATCTTTCCTCTGCCTCCAGGCTGCTTGTTAGCCTTGTTTTGTTCTCCTGTCGACACAACTAAACGCGCACCCGTGACACCCCTGAGTTCCTGATCTGTATGGATGTAGCGGTGGAAAGGATCTCCTCATCGTACCAGAATTATTAATGCAGGGTCCACCGCTTGCTGCGGTTCTGGATTTACGAGCCTCACAGCAGAATTGCGTTGCCCCGACCCAGCCGGGCACCAATGAGACTGAACCTTGGAAGGGGGTCGAATCAGCTCTCCGGATTCGCTGAATCTCCGTACCTAGGATGTCTACATACTGGTCGCAGTCAACAACCCGCCATTACGCAGTATTTTTTCTTTTGGTGCAGTGTGGCTTGTGGAGAAGCAGAATTACGCAGCGTATTATGATTGCCATTATTAGGCACTATTAACAAAAAGGTTTAAGGCTCCCCTTCCTGGCAGACCCCGGGAGTAACCGCTGTCGATCAAAATCATCAATCAAAAAATGGCGCAGTTAGTTTCACTTTTACAACCACAGACTCGCTGCACTCGCAGGCGGCAGCACGATGGGACAACCGGCCCGATCGATGGAGGGCGACAATCATCGTTGGGATGAGGATGGACTACTGTCTACGTAAGTACTGTGTTAGACAGCTGCCGCATGCAGCATGTGCGACGATCGTCCCCAGCGCCCGCGGCTCTCCAGGATTGCGCCAGTGCCTTGTCTACGGTCCTTCATCATTTTCCATGTGGTTGCAACTTGTTGGGTTCCTTCCTTCTTTTCCAGTACTACATACTTACTACTGCTCTTCCTTTTTGCAGAAACTCTCCCGGCTCGGCCCGTCGAATAATAATTGCCATGCTCGTCCGGTTTGGGTCGACTTTGTGAGCTTGGCCTCACTCCGTCCTGCGGACCGCAGGGAACCCCAGGAGAAGGGGGGATCGATCAGATCACCCAAATCCGATCGACGCTTGAATAATGGTTCAACTGCTGTCATGTGTGGAGTACGCGAGTACTATTACTCTATTATAATAATTACCAAGGGTGAGCTGGAGGAGCTTGGGCCAGTTGAATCGCCAGATTCAGAACCCGAGGAAGTTTAACGGCACGCGGTTTTTGGGTGTGGCTCCAGTCCAGTGCTCCAGCTTGCCGTGGCCCGTACGGAGTACGGAAGTTAAGGATAGGTAGGTGCTCAGCGGTGCCGTTACGAGATTCCAGTTATTTCCAAGAGCCTTGGTCTTGGGAATCTGGAATCTGGAGCTTCTCCCCGGGCAACTACCCAGCAGAACAGCACGCGGCAGGTTGGCCTCTTTGCCGCGCGGTCGCTACATCGTTCGCATGCACTCCTGGACCACTAGGCGCCTGAAGTTGTGCTGTATCCGGGAGTAGACGAGTGATGGCGCCTCGGTCCATCTCGGTATGGATTCAGATTATTATTATTATCGGGATCTGGAGTATATCAGACGTTTGCTGCAGACTGCCCAGCCAATTGCCAGACGCCTATTAATAATTACATACCACTGCAGAGGGTTAGGCAGACGCCTGCTACGCGGCTGAACTATGAAGTTCGTATATACGACAGCAGACTAGTATTAGTTGGACCTTGGCCGACTCCGTAGTCAGAAGGTCCCCGACAGTCGACAGAACGTGCCTATCGGGCTTCAGCCGTCGGGGTTGCGTTGCCTCGGGACTCGGGAGATGTGCACCGGGTGGATCTGGGTCCCTGACAAACGCGCTTACCCGGACAGGCACGGATCGGTGTGCGTCGCCTGCGCGGGTCGTTCTGCCGCCGTACAGACCGTGACAGTGGCAGATATCACTTGCTAGACGCCGATCCACCGTTGTCATATACACTCGAGAAATACGAGATTCCATCGGGAAGAGTGAGACTTGTTCTACCAGACAAGACAACCTGGACGGCCTTTGACATTTGGGAGGAGTCGCATTTCTTTTTTTTTCTCGCAGAGGGCTGGACTCTTTATGTTTTTTTGTTATTTTGCTATTATTATTATTATTATTATTATTATTATTATAACAATTCCTTTGGCCGCGCGGATATTCTCATACTTACCTCTTTTGTCGTTCGTGGGCAATTTTAGTGCGCGAGACTGACGGCCGTGGCACAGTTAGTCCAAGTCAACGACTACTCTGCTACTAACTACTTCAGGAGGATGATATCGGATTCGCACGTTGTCATTTGACGATTCCCACGGAGCAACTCCCGTACAACGGTACAAGCTTTTCACGGTCCGTTTCGCTCTTCGGTTGGATTCGATGTCAAATTTGAAATCACGTCCCTGACATGGACCCACGCGGAGATCCGGACAGGGGGAGGTTCCACGTTCCACATTGTCAACGACCATGAACGGCGGACTCTGGACACATTATTGTTTTACGAGTAGTAAGTAATACTACTCTGTGCAGGGTACAACTCTTCGACTCCCATAGTTTCTAGTTTTGGAGTTTGAACAAACTCGGGCATAACCTCAAGCCGCAGCCTTCCTTCCAGTGCTTCCACCTAAGGTCCCAACCAGAAGACAGACGGCCGACAGTCCAACAACCGCCAAGGACGGCAAGTCCTGAGAATGGGATAGAATATTTTCAAAATATTATTATATCTCCAAATGATGAATGATGAATCTGCCGCCTACCGCCTGCTGCGGCCACTACTGTACTGGCGCGGCGCCGCTGATCCCCCGCGGGTCCCAGGGCAGTGCTTGATTACTGATGAGGCAGGAGAACAGAGACTCAGAGAGAAGCCTGAATCCTGATACGAGGTAGTAGTTGTAGTTTACTAGTACGGAATATGCAGGATTGGACGATCTATACCCAGAATGGAGTTTTAGCCGCGGTTCATCGGCATAGACACACAATTGCCGTACGTTACTTAAAATTGAATAATTATTAATAAACTAGTAAAGTAGTAGTCGCGCGGCGCGCGGCGCGCGTGTCGCAGAACAATATATAATCCTCCCGTGCATTATCTGTAGATATCTGCAGCAGCGTGCTTCTATGTACGCCGTACGGTTGACGCCTCTATGGTCTAACAGAGGGATATAGTGCCATTGGCATTGGCATTAATTATTATTATTTACTATTGACATCCTTGGCAAGATACAGTACAGGTACAGCAATTGATTGATTGATTGAGTCAGTAGCAGTCGCAATTCTACTGGATTAGATGGGCTGGAGGTCATTGGATTGATTGATTGAGGTACAGAATGTCGGATGCAGAATGCCAGGTGCGGTTGGAGGATATTGGATAAATGTGTACAGCCGGTAGTTAAGTACATACATTTATGTACTGTTCGGCTCCTTCAACGCTACAGTAGTAGTAGTACTGTAGTAGTATCACCAGATCTATATCGTACGGAACACGTCAATCTCCATCTCCGTTTTGGTTTCGGTGGAGAAGGTATGTACGGTACGTTACATGTATGTACTGTATCTTAGGTGGTTTTCTAATAATAATTCTGCAGGTAGGGCCTACGGCCCGGGGAGTAGGTAGGTAGTAAGTATGTAAGTATGTACTGTGTAGTACTCCATGACTCCATTGTGACGGGGATTCGGTCTGGACTTGTCACTGTCACTGTCAGTCTGTCACTTTCACTGCGTTGACGGTTGACGGTTGAGACTTGACTGCCCTGTTTGTTGAAAATTAGGTACAGGACATGTACATGTACACAGGAGCGGTCAGGTAGGACTAGGAACTAAGTACGTACCTAGGTAGGTAGGTCAGGTTAGGTAGGTACATGTATCCTACTGCGTACGTGTACTTATGCTATACACCGTTTTTACTACTAGCAGTAAGTAGTACTGTACTGTATGTAGGGGGGAAAATGAAATGAAATGACGAAATAAATGTCTCAATACTCGAGCGTGGATTTAAAATAATAATGATTTATCGATGCTTCGATGATTACTAGCTACTCCGCGGGGTTTTAGCCCCGGTCTTCATTAATTATTATTGTGTTTTGGATTTTCTGGGAGGAAGATATCCGTCCGGGTCTGGGAATGAGCAACCGCCACTGAGGTCCTGGTCCTGTATCTGAATTTCCCACGCAGCGGCGCGGCGCTGCCGTCACGGAGGGTCTAATATTATTATTAAGTGAACTTTGAGCTGTCTGTTTGAGATTGGGTGGTGTCTGTCGGGATCCTCTCTCGAATATCATCGATCCTTAGGACTAGGTAGGTGGTTGGTGAGTACTACAAAGGTCAGTCAAGAAAAGAGGAGGAATGAATGATTGTCTGGGACTGACGATGACGAATGAGGTTGGCAGCTTGCTTTCAAGGTTTTCAAGTACTTTCACCAAGTGATCAGTAGTTCAATACCCCGGTGGTATCTATATGTCCCAGTACAGAGCTGCCTTTTTTGCCGGCAAATCTGTTCTGTCTACTATTGCTCAGCGGCTGCATACAGAGACAGCTTAGATGGCTCACTGCAGAGTCTCTATGAGCTAGCTCTAGAGCATCTTGTGCTGCTGAACATTATTATTCTCTGACAAAGGGCAGAACTCTCGATATGTCTATGCGGCACGGAGTACGGGGTACGGAATACGAGGTAGAGGATGGCACTTCGGCGTTATTTTTTTTTTATTTCTCGAGCCCGAGGACCTACAATTTCCAACTGTCCCTTTGAAGGAGGGTGACAGGCTTGTTTGATATATCTATCAGCGCGCAGAATTTTGCCACTATTGCTTGTTTTGTTGACAATGGGCGAACTCGAGTTTGAGTTTTTGGGAGCCGTCCACCCATATTCCAACAAACTGATCAGGGCAATTTACCTAGGTACCCTGTTTTACCTGACTGGACTGGCAATCAAAGACTAATGAACTAACTAGTGACAGTATTAGCAGACTCGCGCTAGCCACGAGAAACACAATGAATTGATTGATACAGTGCCCTATCTACGGCTACTTTGTTTCTCAAGGCAATGGATGAATGCTTTATTTTATTGATCCCGAGGGAGACAGGGTCAGTTTCTGACTGGACACGTATATACATACACATAAAATCATCTCCTCTGCCTTCTGCCTTCTGCCCCGTGACCAGTGAGTTCAGCTGGTGTCTACTAATATCTAATGTCTCACCCAGAAACAAACAAACAGCGGTGGATACTATCGACGGTCAAGAAAAAGGTCGAGGTTGAGATTGAACTTGGACTACGATTCAACCACCCTACCACTGGCTTGAGATATGTTGCCTTATTGCGAGGTGGTTTTCCTAGACCCGTACAATGGATGCACTGTATGGATCGACTCAGATATCCAGAACAAGAATCTTTGCAGTATGACCCTATTATTAGCTAGTATAGTCCGACATACTTATTTTCGAGAATGCAACGCTCCCCCAGAAGGCAGACGCGCAGTGCGGAAATGTGAAAAGTTACTGCTGAACTGAAACGGACTGACCGCCATCAAGCAACAAGTCCAATTTGCCCTTCTTCTTCTCAGTTTGCTGAACATGGTGGTGGAGGGCTAGTCTCGCATATATATATATATATATATATATATATATATATATATATATATATATATATATATATATCTGCTATTGATCATTCTTCGTCCCTCTTCCGCTCTGATTTGGATTTGAAATATTCCGGTCCAGTGGACGCGGACCTAAACATCTAACTCCTGAAGTTTTACGAAGGTTACTATTCTACCCGGCTACATAGTCATCTATTCTACTCTTACTTTCGCTTTTTGATATGAGATCATGCCTAGGCATAGTATAGCCACTTTGTAAAGGCACATCAATAGGTCGAACCCAGCCGTTCTCTTCATGAAGGGATGCATTTTTCATCTTGATAATTCTCAAGTCTTCCGTCTACTGCAACACTGCATCAACTAACTACACCTGGTGGAAGACTGCCTACAGCTCGAGCAACAGATGTATTCCGTTACCAGCGTCCACATATCTGTGAAGAATTGGATTCAAGCCTGAAACTGAACTGGCATGCTGAACTGACTGGAAAACAAACTACCTTACCTGTACAGCAGTTAGTTCAGTTCCTTCTATTCATATACAAAAAATAGAGCCTCTTCTTTCCTAACTTGATAAATTCAACAGATGCTAAGTGTCGTGAAATTTGAAAATACCAGCTCAGCCCAGCATGTAGCATATAGCAACCATGTCTTAGTCTGATCTATTAGGTACTCCAGTCCGTTTGTGTATACAAGTCATTCGTTCAGCTCCACATCACACAACGCAACATACAACTGAATCTGCATACTCTATCTGCATCTGTATCTGTATCTGTATCCGCATCAAATCTCGAGATGAGTCGATTTTTACGCCACTCATGGCATTGTCTACATACCGACTCTCAGGGCACTCTTTGCCATGGTACTGTACTTAGTACTCATCATCAATATCGAGTCTAGGTTTACCATGATGAAAACAGATACAGCAGACACAAAACTTCTATAAAAAAAGGACAGACATAGCACCTAGACTAACAGTATGCACTGTGCCTGTCCCCGCCTGTATTTGTTCAATTGCCGCATACCAGGTCCCTCTCGTTGTTGTCTCTTTGGATTGAGTCCGCTTGCCTGCCAGACAACCAGGAAAGAATAAAAGAGAGAAGAAAACCATCACATGCCTCCACAAAGAAAACTGTGTATGAATGAATGAAGGCATATATGCTGTAGAGAAATACTGCGGTTGATCCCAGAAGGATCACATAGACAGGGATCCTAGAGTCAGGGTTTGATGCCACCCTAAGCTTAGAGCTCAACTTCTAAGCCACCCTCACCAACTGACTTCCTGTGACTTTCTAGCTACTGGGATAAAAGCACTGTTAAGTTCCTGGTCTTGAAGTGTCATCTTGATATTTTATACGCTATATAGATCTAGATAGTTGTTCTCCAAATATCTGAAAGGAGCTGTTAGACAGTCTTAAGGATTGCTTAACAATCCTTCCTAATCTAATTACACTTGTTGCCTGTTAGAAAGATTTATGGAGTAGATGGTGAGGGTGGTTATATAGCAGCATCATGAAACACTTGGCACTGGCCAAGATCCCTGTCTACTAATAATGGCCTCAAATTGCCAGGCAATAAACATCATTCACCTTTCCCACCCCCACTTGATGCTAACCTCAATTCGGTATCTGCAAGCGTCAATTCGATTCAGTTATATCCAATCTCGGACAGAGACAGAGATGGCTCTGTTTAAAATATCTTTCTCAATTCATTCAACATGATACATCAACAGCAAGCCATGAACCATCCTCCGGCGCCCCGACTCAAAGTCGGCATCATCGGCGCCGGCATCGCGGGGCCGGTCCTTGCGCTGCAGATTCTCTCCCACCCTATCCTGCGGAATCGGTTCAGACCGATCATCTACGACCAGAGCAGAGACCCCAAGGCCCTGTCCCTGTCTGCCCCCGATGAATGGCCACGGACCGCCGGCGCCGCGGTCGGCGTGTCTCCGAATGGCCTGTATCCGCTGTACCAGCTGGGCCTGCGGGCCGCGATCGAGGACGCAAGCCGTGAGATCGACGCCCGCGTCCTTTTGGAGTGTCCCGCGGGCTGACAAAAGTAGTCGTCCGGGAGGGACAGGATCAAGATCTAGATCTCAGCGCAGCGGTCCCGGGACGGTACAGGTTCCTCGGGCGGACGTCCGATCCCACCTGGGCGTCCGACGTCCAGAGCGGCATGCGGGCGATGGAGCGCTGGCGGCTCCAGGCTCTGCTGCTCGGCCGCATTGCGCAGCTGGGCGGGGAGATCAGATGGGGGAAGAAGTTGCATGGGCTGCAGAGTCTCGGACCTGGGGGGTAAAGTCAGAGCGATATTCCAGGATGGCAATGACGATGATGAAGAGATCCTGGATCTCGTGGTCGGTGCCGACGGAGCGTGGTCCCAAGTTGGCAGACACATTCTGAAGGAAAAGGGTGATGAAAAGCGATGGATCCCAGAATCTGTGAATACGGTTGCCATTTACGGCATCTCGTCTATTACCTGCAGAGGTTCTGTCACCCGACGGGCCAAGTTCACTTGCGTCTTCGCATGTTCTGGTCGACACGCACGGTCTGTGGCTCGATCGTGGAATCTTATCAACATCAGTCCTTCCAGATGGCAAGATACGGTGGGATCTGGTCCTACCAGAGACAGAGAGGCCAAGAACAGTTCCCGCTGCCTCCTCGGCAGAGGTAGAGGCAGAAGAGCACGCGAAGACTCCTACAACAACAGACCTTGAACCAAAAACAAAATGGCACAAGAGGATCATACCCGGTTCTTTCCCAGCGGCGACCACAATTGATATTCTGCGCGAACATGCCAACATCTGGCACCCTGTCACGAAGACGTTCGGGCGTCTGGTCGCGAGCTCGGAACGGATCATCCACACGCGGTTGAGACAGCACGTGTGGGAGGAAGAAGAGATCCATCATGGGAATGTCGTTCTCATCGGGGATGCATCGAGGTTGTTGCTCCCGAGTTCGGCAAGGTAGGATTCCCCCCCCTCCCCCTCACTGTCTCTCTTTCTCAAGAGCAAATAAAAAAGACTTCCGATTCCAGTGTTTCGAGAAGATAAATTCCTCTATTCTAATATATTCATTCTCCAGGAACCTCCTTCGCCATCGAAGGCGCCACCGTCCTGGCCAACCTCCTCCTAAAGTACCTGCCATCCTTACAAGAAGAGAACAACAATAATAACAACATCCAAAAGCCCTCGCCGAATATGCCCGCCAACGCGTGCCCCGCTCCAAGCAGATGGCCCGGTACTCATACTGGACGAATATCGTCTCGCTCGGCGAGAGGTGGTACTGGCGAACATTGCGAGATGTCGGCACCAATCTCTTATCGATCGAGAATCTGTTCAGGAGGCAAGGAAATCCCAGCAGCAGCAGCAGCGAAAGACGGGATTCCAGGCCGTGGCCGTTTGATCTGCGGGTCAGAGTGGAAGACGGAGAAGGAGAGGAGGGGGTTGGAGTAGCAAAATAAATGAATGAATGGGATAGATAGAATAAAGCTACAGGTTTGTATGACCTGCAGAAATGTACCCATGAGACGTATTATTAGACGCTTTTTTTGCAGATTCACATAGATATATACCCCTCTCTGGTAATGTGGTGATTTTCATCAATGTTTTTTCTTCATATTTGGCGTTTCCCTTGTATTATTTTATTCTATAACTGAAGATGATCAAAATCCAACGAGACAAGTACCTAAGGTACACACGATATTGAAAAAAAATTAATCTCTCATCTAAGACCTTTGGTGTTGTCTCCGGGGAAGCCGTAGCAGTGCCGTTGTTTTTTTTTTTTTTTTTTTTTTTTTTTTTTTTTTTTTTTTTTTGGCATGGTGGAGAATCAGATACAAAAATAAGTGGTGGTTTGTATCTTTATTTCTTTAACCCCCATGATATGATAGTTCCAGTGATAATGGGCCTACCTGGAAACATGCGTAGATGTGTGCATGCATAAATCTATCTAATCTATCGATCTATCTATCTATCTATCTATCTATCTATTTGCATATAATCGATATCCACGTCCAGGTCATGCCCATACCCGAACACACGAACAGCACAACATTCCTTACTGGCCTTACCTACTTACAGAGCCAGAAGGCTACTACCAACTCACAACCCCCCTCTCGCGATCGAACCCTCCCCGCAGCTGATACCTCGGCTTGACGACCTTGCCCTGCAGCACCGTGAACTTCACGATGCCCTCGCAGTCCTCGGGCCGGACGCGCGCGATCCAGATTCCCTGGGCCGCGCCTTCATCTGCCCCTTCCCCCTCTTCCCCTTCATCTCCGTCCTTACCCTCCGTGCCGCTTGCGGCACCAGCACTCTTCTTCTTATACCAGTTGAAGTCTCTTCTGCGATACACAATCACGTTTGCGGCGTACTTATGCCCCCCGACATGGCTGACGAAGTAGATCCCGACGCCCCCCGGCCGGTGGTCATCCAGGTCGCGGTAGAGCCCCAGCGGGCGGAGGTGCCGCTCGAATTCGCGCTTCAGGAGCGGGGCGGAGATGCCGCAGCGGGCGTCGCGGGTGCGCTGGGAGCAGAGGAGGATGACGGCGGCGTGGGGGCAGGGGCGGGCGCGGAGGGGGGTGGTGTCTATGTCTAGTTTCTTCTTTTGCTTTGGCTCGGGTTCGTTCCCCTCGGCTGATAATGATGATGGTGAGGACGTGTTAGGGTTGTGCAAGGGAGTCGTGGTCGTGATGGCCGGGTTGACAAAGTGCTCTATCAGGTCGGATGCCAGCGCGGGGGTGACGTGGTCGACGAAGATGAAGGCCGGGAGGAGGAGGACGGTCGTGGGCTGCTGCGCGCCGGGTTCGTGCTGGTGGTACTCGTCCGGAACGGGGATGTTGGAGGCGGAGAGTTTGAGTTTCTACGGGTGATGAGCACAGAAAATCTCTCTCAAACCTATCTTATAGATAGGTCCCTAAGTAGATTAAGTATATAGGTAGGTCGAAGATAGCATACCCCATTCCGCGGCACGATCCCCCCCTTCACGATCGCCTCCATCAGACTCCCCTTTTCGTCCGCCACGTCGCGCGCCCAGTCCGCCTTGCCCGTCGCGACGAGCAGGTGCGTCGCCCACCCGTCCACGCGGCCGTACAGCGCGTCGGTCCGGTCGACGTCGAACTTGGCGGGATAGTGCACCGTGCAGGTCGCGCAGTCGCGGTCGCAGTCCTCGCCGTCGACGGCCGGGTCGACCGTGGGGAAGAGCTCGTCGGGCGAGGTGACGGTCGTGAAGCCTCCTCCTTTGTCGTCCTTGGAGGAGGAGCCGGACAGGAGGGACGCGCCGCGACGGAGGATGGCCTGCATGGGTTCGTCGAGGCTGCGCAGGAGATATACACAGTATGGAATGTTGTCTGGAGTCGGGAGAAGATATCTGATCTTATCTGATCGGATCGCAGCGGGGCGGAACGGCTTCTGTCCGCGGCGCGGGGCGATTAGTCGGATGCCGCCCAAGATAAGACAGAGGCTGCCAGCGCTGATGTCCGTGAAGTTGTTGCTTGTTGTTTTTTTTTTTTTTTTTTTTTTTTTTTTTTTTTTTTTTTTTCAGTGGAAAGTGAGGCGCAGCTCTGCCTGGATTAGTTTTCTTTGTACAGAACTAATAAAAACGAGGGGGGGGGGCCGCCGTAGCATCAAGATAGCGTACTGTATGAAAACTGCATCTTCCGGACCATCCTATCAATAATGAGAATAGACCTAACACAACTTATACACACAGGCCTATTGAACGACGCAGCTCGGGAAGAACGGACGTGCTAACTCGGAGTTATCGGCCTCGGGCAAAAGACGACCGAGGATCAGACAGCTGTCAACACGCCGTTCGGTACTCCGTACAGGGCAGGGGTCTTGGATCTGAAATGCGCTTGATATGATTCGGACTTTTGAGCTGTTCTTGCGCCTGCGAGCAGACCCACTCCCGCAAAGATGAGCCCGAAGGACACAGATACAAATGACAGATAACATTATCCGCGAGGCAACCAAAGCTGTGATCATCTGGTGTCGGAAGTCGGAACGTCTGGAAAAGGCAGAGAGACAAGAATAAGTTAACGGCAAGGCTAAAGCAACCTGACATGCGCATGTCTATGGTACAATGCCCTTGAATCCAGAATCCACTATCCACTATCCATTAAATACAAAACTGCAGGTATCAACCTATGCGCTCTATGCAACCGCGTCCATTGAAGAACCAATCCAACAAGGGCCCGAACCAACGCCAGATGTATGACGGATAAACAATGCCATGTACTTCTGACCAATGCAATGCAAACCAATGCTGCATCCATCCAAAGTATCTATTTATCATTGCTGGTTCCTCCTCCCGGGCAGGTCTATCGTATACGGCAGATCCAACGGGTTGCGGGTCTCCGCCAGACGGATAACGCTGCTACCCGAGCTCCCGGACACGTTCGACCGCACCCGCCGCAGCGAGTTCATCGACGGAGTCCGAGACGCGACCAGCCCATGTGTACGGCCGGTGGGGTACCTCGACAGAGCCGGCGAGCTGCTGCTCTGCGCCAGCGGCGCCGTAAACACGGAGCGACTGCTGCTCTCCCACACCGACGAGTTGGACGGGCGCACGCTGTTGCTCCGTCCTCGGGCGGGCGCCTCGTCGTCGTCGTCGCCGTCCCCATGGGACAAGCTGACCGTGTCCGTGTCCGTTTCCCCTTCCTCGTCCGAAGGACCGATGATGGAAGAAGACTCGTCCCCGCCGCGAGAAGAGGAAAAGGAACCGCTTCTCCGGATCTCGTCCAGCACCTGCGGATCGACGGCTCTCATGCCCCTCAGGATCTCCGCGAAGATGCCCATCAGCGTGCGGAACTCGTCCTCGTGCAGCGCGTGCGAGGAGAACCGCGCGCGCTCGTAGATGGCGAGAAACTCCGCCCCCAGCTGGGGCGGATTGATCAGGTTCAGGCTCGTCAGGTGCCCGAGATACTCGCGCATGCCCATCGTCGCCGGCCGCTGCAGGATCTCCACCACGCGTGGGTCCGGGACCGACTGCTCCTCCGCGGCAGAGAGGGGGGCGTACGGATCGAAATGATGGGAGGACGAAAGCTGCAGGTCCGGAGGCGCGAGCGAGACGGCTTTCGCTTCGATCAGATGAGGCAGTTCCTGGATCACGGACTGGAACTGCAGGTTCGGCAGATCCGGCGACGAAGGGGAGCACCACCCGGGGTGCGAGATGTGGCCCCAGGGGGGATGCTCGCGGTCGACCATGAGCATCTTGTAGTCGGACGGCCCATCCTCCTCGCCGGACGTGTCCCTCGGTCGCGCCTGGTACGCGATGATGGCGCTCCTCGCGAGCCCCTCGACCACGAGCCGTCGCACGCTCTTCCCGACGTCCGCCTTCTCAACCGGTATCCATGCCTTCGGGATGCCCGCGAGGACGCTGCGATTCGTGTAGATCCGGCTCGCGTAGATCAGGGCCGCCAGCAGGAACGTGATAATGTACGCGCCCGTGATGATGAAGATGTTGGTGAGCCTGTGGGTCTTGTAGCACTGGTAGATGGCATCGCCGGGGGTCAGGAGGATGAGGCAGAAGAGGACGAAGCAGAGGAAGGCGAAGACGGTGGTGTAAAGGATGCGATGTAAGTTTATGGGCATGGTAGCTGGCGCGTCATCCCGGGCATGACACGACTCGCCCGCATGGAGCTCTGCGTGCTGGCCTGTTGAGCGCCCACGGCCGCCCTCATGCAGAGAGCAACGATCGTTGCGCCGTTGATGAGGAGGAGCTCGACGAGCGGCGCGGAGGAGCGACGCGGCACCCATCACGTGTTGACGTCAGCCTTTTGCCCCCTGGCGGATCGACCGTCGATCACCCCTATTATCGTCCGAGGTGTCTACTCCGTATACGCTGTAGTATTCCCAGGTTACAGATAAGTTTTGAACAAAACTGTCCTATCCAAGGACGAAAATGTATTATCCGTGCCTATATACGCTAGTGTTCGAACCAACTAGTACCGTGCCCTCTACGCATCCGACTTCAGACAAAGAAATAGTGTCTAAAGAAAACAGACAATTTAATCCTGGATAGCCATCTCCTCCTCCCAGCTCCTGTCGGCGATCTCTTCGCCCCTAGCGCGACGGATCACCCTCTCGATGCCGTCCAGACCCCTCTTCAGCACCTCCATCTTCGGGCCGTAGCTCAGGCGCACAAAGTGGTGGCAGGGGCTGTCGAACAGGTCCCTTCTCTTGGCCGGGTTCAGGTCGAAGAAGATGCCCGGCACGACGATGACCTTCTCCTTGAGAAGGGCGTTGAAGAAGTTCAGACCGTCCGAGATCTTGGAGTCCGGCGGCAGGGGCGGCTCGAGCGAGGTCAGGTCGAGCCAGATGTAGAAGGTCGACTGCGGGATGTCCTTGAAGCGGAATCCGATCTTCTGCAGGCGGTCCAGCACGTAGTCGCGCTTCTCGCGGAAGTGCTGCTGCAGTGCCCTCATCTCGTGGCGCACGAGCTCCGGCTCGAGCATCGGGATGGCGGCCTCCTGGAAGGGCACGTTGGCGCCGCCGTCGAGGTACGAGCCGGCGGAGCTCAGCGCGTCGATGAACTCCTTGGGGCCGAGGATCCAGGCAATACGCCAGCCGGGAAGACGGAAGCGCTTCGTGAGACCGTCAATGATGAGCACGTCTGGCCAAGGGTCAGCTCCGTATCTGTATAGATGATCCACAGAGAAAACCACACGCACCATCCTTGTTGACATCCACGACGTTCTCAGCGGCACTGATGGTCGTGCCATCGCAGCCGGTGCTGTAGTTGTAACCGCTGTAGAACTCATCCATAATCAGAGTCGCGCGGTCTCTGCAGATGTCCTGGATCTGCTTGAGTTCCGGGTTCTTCACGATGTGACCGGTAGGGTTTCGGGGGTTCGAGGTCAGCAGAACGGAGGTGCCCCGGGCGATCTCCTCGGCGACCTTGTCCGGGTGAAGATGGTAATTGTCATTCTCAGACAGAGGGATGGGGATAGACGCAAACTAGTAGCCAGTGCCATCAGCAAACGTCATCCATGATCCTGAGGGAAGTTCTCTCTCTTTCTCTCCACTCACGTTCTTGAAGAGGGTCAACAGCTCCGAATACGCGGAGTAATCAGGGATCGGGAAGCCCAGGTACGAATTCCCCAGGACAGCCGCAATCCGGATCAAACCGGCTCGCCCACCGGGCACGATGCAGACGTTCTCCCAGGTGTACTGGCTCTCCTTGCCCTTGCGGTAGTGCTCGTTGTACAGCCTCGCGACCGCCGCGCGCAGCGGCTTGATACCGGCCGTGGGGCCGTACTCGCGCGCCGCGGAGCTGATGGGGATCGCACTCGGCCGCGGGAAGCTCCCCATGATATCGTCGTCGGCGTCCGGGGCACCCTGGCCCAGGTTGGCCCATTCCGAGGGGTTGTCCAGGTAGCCATGCTCGCTGGCGCGTTCGGTACACCAGACGACACCCGTCGAGGCACGGGAAGCGTCGAGACCGGCGTGGGGACGGTGACCCTCGTGGGCGTCACGGAACTGGCGGTGGGTTTCCGAGTTGAGCTCTGCAGTGGTCGGAGAGCAAGGTCAGTTGTGTCATCATTTCGAGAGCTGGCTGCTGGACCCTGCGGGTGCAGAGAGACAAAGCCACTGTCCCTCTCATGGCGGGGTTGTCTCCAGGAAGAGTGTGTATAGCGCACCGTTTGAAGACAGGTCCTTGGCGACCGAGAGACGCCTGTTGTGGCCCGAAGGGCGCAGGATGCTCACGCGACGCCCCGAGAACGACATCTTGGCGGTGATCTGCTTGTGTCGCCTGCTCTTCGTGGATGGAGGGGTTGGTGTTGCTCAGCAAGGCTTGGCCCGGGTCTGTCTGCTCTGGATCGTTGTCCTTGGCGTGGTCTTGTTTCGAGATATAGATAGGTTTCCTTTTCTTCAAAAGAAAAGAAAACTCTTCATCCGTCCGCTCTCCTCTCGCTCCCTCGCCTTGTATTTATCTGGTCCCCCTCTAAGACAGCCCCTCTGACGCTCGGGGCAGCAGCAGTACAGCGCACGCTCCGGAACAAAGGAGAAACAAGTTTGCGGATATGGAATTAAATCCCTCAGGGGACTCCAAGGTACACACAGATCGATCTGATAATGGGTGTGAAAAGGGAATAGAATCGACGGGACCTAAAACCAGCCGCGCGCAGGTTCGTACCCGTCTCTGTGTGGCTTAATGACCCAACAGAGTTACAACGGCCCTGCAGCCTCGTAGCTACGTCCACTCCCAGTCGCGGGGTTTTTTTTTATTTATTACTTTTTTGTCCCGCGTGTAACCAGGCTAGATTTTTCTCGCTGCTTCTCTCTCTTGAACTAACCTGTCGCCTGCGGTGCGGTCTCACGGGCCTGACCGGCAGTTGGTTAGAGGCTGGAAGTCCGAGGTCGAGGATCAAACAAGCCACTCTCCTGCACGCAGCTCTACGAGACTACCGCGATGGAGACGGTGGATGCTTGCTCGGACAGCGTACAGCACTACCGCTGCCTATTTTAGCAACAGGACAGCTGTCTAGAAGCTTTGCAGGGTGAGGCGCAGATGCGACTATGAGCATTTGGGTGTCTGGTTTCTGGAAGTTCCATGTTGGTCCCTCCTCTGTCACTACTCAAAGCCTTACCCGTCGCTGCCGCCCCGCCCGCCAAAGCAGTACAAACAGAAAAGAGACAGAAGAAAAAGGAGACGCATTCGGATTTTCGACATCACAGGGCGTTCCCTCCAATCCCGTACTCCGTGGATCACCAACAATAAAATAGGATCGGCCCCTTTCTGCCCAAACAGCCCAGTTGATGTCGCAATCGACCCGTTGGCTCCTCGGCACGGCTCCCCGCTCCCGCAACGTCCTGGTGCAACGGCCATACGGAATCGAGTAAGTCGTCTCGGCACTAAGCTTTGATGTTGCGGCATTCTCACGTCCAGGGGCTCCGAGTTATCGACGGAGTACGCAGCTGAAGCTAGCACGCAGTAGTATCGCTCAATCAAGTTCCATCAATTGTCCTAGGCGGCCAGGGCCGGCCGCATCCACTGGAGCCATGCATGGAGGGCATGGACCACCTAGCCACGCCTCCCCTTACGGTGGTGACACAAAGTCCAGGGCGAGCTGAAGTAGTAGTAGCAGTAGTAATCAAGCAATGCTACTCCGGCATCCAGTAGGCTGGATCAAAAGGCCGCTTACGATGTGCTCAGGACTGCGTACTCGAAGACCTGCATGCAACTATGTCGACCCACACAGCACGAACACTGTCAAAAATGCACCAAATCATATTAAGCAGAATAATAATAAGGCCCAGACAGAATCTCCAAATCGGGTATACAGGACAAAGTTCTTGCCAAAGATTCTTTTCAAGAATTTAGAAGACACTGTACATCTCCCCGTAACGCTTGTAAACTAGCCCCTCAATCGTGCTGCGGCGTACGTACATCATATCATTGGTTCATGGACATTGGGAAGTAGACTGTCATAATCAGCGGCCACAGCATGACGGGCACGAACAGGGGGGACGGGAGTAACACTGCGGGAGAAGCACGATAGATGGGCTCCTCGTGGAGAAAAGCATCTTCTTGGTGGGCGACTTGTAACTGTGGCCATGCCGTGCCCGTGAAACGGTCAGGCCACGATCGAGAAACCCGATTACGCCATAGCCTCCCCTCCCCGTTGTCGGCAATAAGTTTGATACCAGACCGAATGACCAAGAGTCCTGCAGACGGGCTGAAAAAACAGGTGCAAAGAATCTCAAGCCAATCCTGTTGGAGATGAGATGCAGGAAACGCCCCATCGAAACGAGAGAGAGAGAGAAAAAACGCCAGCAACTGCCATAGGATGCCAATGGAAGCAAGATAAAAACCAAAATGACATGGAACATGGGGGATATCATCGCCAGCTTGGCGGCCATTTGCTTCTCCAGGTGCACAGGATCAATCTGAGAACCTCTAGTTCTCAACCGGCTCAACCGGTTGACAGAAGAGTTGGATCTCTCCAACCTGGCCTTTGGCAAGCATCTCTTGATGCTGATCTCGCCACTCCATAAAGGCGAGCTGAACTGCCTCGTCGCTATCGATGGTAACGAAATCGCCGTCTTCATCTTTGTAGCGCAATCTCACGGACTTCCCACCGATCGATCGATTCGTGAACCTTGCCAGCTTCGCGTCCACCCGATCGGTGAGGGATCGGTAGAGAATGTTACTGGCAATAACAAGAGTGACATAGTTGTCATCAAAGTTCACCTTAGCTTTCAGCTGGGTGGGCATCAAGGGGTCCTGTGAGAGTGGCGTTGGTTGTGTGTGCGTTTGCTGTTCGGGTTCGGGCTCTTCACCCAGTGGTGACGGAGGTTGATCCAAAGCCGGCGATTGACTGGTGTTCAATGTCGGAGCTCTGCTAGAATACTGGGGCTCGTGGAAGTGGGTGGGCTGTGTGGCCCGCTGAGTGTGCTGCTGCTGAACGCCCTGAGATTGAGTCGCAGATCGAATGGGAAGACTGGTGTTGGTTGGAGAGCTAGTCTGGCTCCGATTGACTGGCGCCCTCATGTTCGCCATGTGAGACGGAATAGGTGGGACGGGGACATTGTCGACCGTTTGCATTGCATGGCCGCGTAGATGGGCGATGTGATGATGGATGTCTGGACTGCTCGCGGACCGCATCCTCGCCTGGGCCGTACCATTCGGCGACTGAGCCTGTGGTCCAGAAAACGGGGGAAGAGACGGGCGTTGTGGCCCTCGAGCACTGCTGTTAGAGCTGTTGAAATAAGGGTTCCCGTTAGTACTATCCCTCGACGCGCCCCTAGACATTGCAGGTGCGGTATACCGGTTGGATTCTTCGTTCCACATGTTGGAGGGGGTCGTCTGGCGGGGGTATGGGATCGACTGTGAGCTCGACCGCGCGGACGTGGATGGAGTTTCCGTGGGTGAGAAATAGGACGGCATGCTGCGTTCTGCAGGGGATACGGTTCCACTGGCGTACTGCGTGTGCAGAGGTGTATCCGGCATTGGGAATCTTTGGGGCCGACCGGCGGAGAGCGGTGCTGAGCCGCCGCTGCCTCCCGTGGCGGACCTGGATCGGAGACTGGTACTCGACGCATTTCGACTCGTTGGGAATTCCGAGAAGAACGCCGCTTCTTTCTGAAGCTCTTCTTCCGCCTCATACTCCTGCTGGTATGGGTTCGGCATATTCTGGACATTCTTCATGTACGTAAATTCTGTTTCCGAAGTCCCCGTGTGTCGGGCGCTGCGTTCTTCCGCTTGCTTGGCCCGTTGGGTATCGATGTCCTTATACCACTTCTTCATGACATCCTCGTTCGGGTAGCGGATGATGAAGTTGTCAACCACTCCTGGGTCACCCTTCCAGAAGATCTGAATCCGATATGAACCTACACAGATTGGAGGATCTGGTCAGTGACTTGTGCAGTTGTCTGACGAGTCGACAAGAATGTTCCTACCGGGCTTCTGAAGGCAAACGATATCTGTCACATTTGCCATATAGATGCGTCCTTTCAGCTGAAGCCGTGGCTTCGCCTTCGGGTTCGCGGACTGTTTCTCCTTGCCCATGAGTTTTGATTTCTGCTTATTCGGGTTGGCGTCCTTGCAGCAAAGGAGTATCCGTTCAAAGAGATAGATGTGATACTAGTGCGTACGGTAAAAGTCAGCAAACTCCTCTTCTTGAATCCATGGGTCTTCAAAGTCTTGAAAAGAAGGCTATCCGAGGATTTGATGGGAAGCGGGTCCGTCCGGGCAGAAAGGGTAATGGGTTCAAGAAAACTGGTCAAGGGGGCGCACACGTCCCGGACGGGAATACGACTACAGGCCCTGGAGAGTCACTGGAAATACCCCGACAGCCTTTCACCGCCAAGGGCTTTCTGGAAACTAAAGAAAGGGCGAAGGATCGTCCGAACCTTCGATAGTTTGCCAGATGCGACCACAAGACCGGTGCGCCCTTCTGGCCGGCAAGAGGTGAGGCCAATGACTCTCCAAGGCGGGTAGCCGAATCCGTCAGACGCCTGCGCAGCCGCGGGGTGTGAGGTGCCTCTGAACACTGAGTACTTCCAAGGCTCCTAGGGGGAGATCGTAATGATCGTAATGAGGCAGGCCTCGAAAGGAGATGGGGTAGATCTTTTGTCCTCAAAGTAAAGGGCCCCTGGGCTTGTCTCGCTGGGTGAGCTGAACTCCTCCGTCGGTGGGCACGTGCGAAGTCGACTTCGCTGGAGAGTCTCTGAATATATCAGAGTCCTCTAACGAAACAGGACTCCAGTCGAAACTCTCGGCCTCATCCGAAGGATAAGCCCAAAGGGATTCATCGTCCAAAAGATCCAGCTTCATCTTTATTCCGTATTCTGAGGGGTAAAGGAGATCCAAAGGCTACAAATCCTCTTGAGCATCAATGATGGAAAGGGAACCAACCTCTCTCTCTATGTCTTTGGTACTGTCTCCTTTCAACACGGTAAAGGTACCGAAGCGGAGCAGCTGACCAAACGCTTCCACTTTGAGCGACTTCCAGTCGTCCACTCGATTCGAGAGATCTACAACAGCCGCAGCGAGGTGTTCTTTGTCAATCGCATCATTTGCAGAGTCTAGAACTGATTGAATGATATCGATGGCTTTGGAGATATCGGCCTGGAGTTCCTCATTTTCAGTCTGTTTGCGGAGTTCCTGCAGGACGTGTCAGTGTCAGACGCTCCTACTCAGATAGAAGCAAGATCTCACCGAGAGCATGAGCGGATATTTGGTCAGACGCTGGAATGGCTTCACGAAGAAGCCATTGAGCGTCGCCGGCAGTGCCACCATCTGCTGGAGATCGAGAGAGCGAGGCGCCGCATGGATTTTGTCCCATTCCTTCAGGCAGACCTCATCACAGCGCATCTGGTTCGCAATGAAAGGCTCATACTGCCGGAAACCTTCCTCGTGATAGATGAAAAGCTGGCCCCAGTTTTGTGACTCCTCGGGCAATGCGTAGTGCTGCTCCATGCGAATCAAGAATCGCTGTGCGAAATCCAGGAGGTTGTTCAAGTTGAGAAAGATTTGGTGGCTGGAGTCACCGGTCAATGCGCCCGTCTCCTCCAATTCCTTCTTGAGCGCCATGAGATTCTGCATATGGTGGACGTAGTCACGTTCCGTCTGCAGGAGCTCTTTCAGAATATGCTCTTTCTTCGTGAGTTTCACGGCTCCCTTCTCGGTTTGCGGCCCCGAGGACGGGCCTGCTGCCGGTCTCTTCAATTGGCCTTGCATCTCAAGAATGTCCAAGACCCGGTTGACCATTTTGATCACCTTGGATCGCCGTCAGCATCACACGTTAGTCGCTGGTCGGGGGAGGGGGGGGGGGGGGGGGGGGGGGACGGCAGGCAAAAAGAAAAAAAATGGGCAGATTGAGGCGGCAGTGCACGGCTCACCTTCATGAATCCCGTAGTGTTTTCACCGTACAGATCGGTGATCAAAAAGCAGTCCTGCTGGGGAAACGCCATGTCCTGCAAGCACGCTTGCAGGAACTTGAAAGCGGCAGCCTTGGGACGCTTTGCCTCCGGGACCTTGGCGGGATCGATCTCCAAAGGTTCGTCCGGCTGCGACGCGTTGAACAGCGTGATCAGTGGAATGCCTTTGCGGAAACAATTCCACAGCGACGCCACCGGATCCGTTGAGCCCATCGCCCGATCCTCCTCCTCCATTTCGGCGAGATGAGGCTCGAATCCGGGAACCTCGGCCAGTCTCTTCTTCAGATTCATGCAAGTCTGATACATGGATTCGCCGCCGCGGCGGTTGATGATGTTGTCCTCGGCCACGGGGCCTCCGGTGCTCAATGGGCCGTCCATTTTGGCGGTTCTGCGGGTTCACTCTGGGGAAAAGCAGGATAACCTCCACGAGCTTCAGAAATCAAGCAAGAGATGTTCGGGCCAGTGTAACTGGACCTACACAAGAGCGTCGAGCATGGATTTTCTGGGAGCCCCCCGGATCGATACGGCCTGGGGGTGCGGGCGCGCGATGATGGGATGGGCAGATGGCAGAAGGGGCCGCGAGCCGTTTCGACTACGTTGGGTTTGGGATTGCCTCCACCACTGCGAGAGCAGGTGAGAGCGTCTCGCCCTGGTGGCCTCGACCTGTTAACGGATGCTGGAAGTCGACGGTTCAGGAGATGCTGGGAAGCTTGTAGGGTCAGGGGCGGCGGCAGTAGCAGCCGCCCGGGAGGCGTGCCGGGTCCGATAACGTCCCGACAGAGACGGGCACAGGACGTGGCCGGGCACGCCTGCGATACGAAGCGGAGCCGGACTGGCCGGAGCAAGAGTCAATTGACCTGCCCGGAGACTGGTAGCGCGCGTCAGTATCGAGAATGGGGATAGTGGGGGAGGGGGAAAGGGGGCCAGGGGGCAGGGGATGGGGGGAGCTTACAGCCAGGAGCAGGACGGTGGACGCGAGAAGACGCAGAGCAGCAGAGCAAGGCAGAGGAGCTGAAGGGAGGATGGAAGAGACGAGAGACAGGCGTGAAGGGATGGACGATGGAGGATGAGGAGGGAAGGCGGACGTCGAAGAGGTCGAGGTCGGGAGGGAGCGAGTAGGAGTGAGCAGCGGATAGTGTGTTTCGGCGGGCGGCGGCGCTGGGGGGCGCTGGAGGCCCGGAAGGGTAAGCCCATGGGACGGCTTCCCCTTCAGGCGCGACCCGGCGGGCTAGACCGGCTGCGCTGCTTATCTAAGCCCCTCCCCCGGAGACGTCCCAGACCCAGCGCGCCCCGTCTGCCTCCCGTCGCCCTCGCTAGCCGGCCGACCGGCCCCGTCAGGCACAGGACAGACACCGTCTGCCCGGCCGTGGAGCTTGCTCTCACCGTCATCCACTGCCTCCCTAGGAGAGAGGTGTCCACCGAGTGCTGTCGGAGTTGGTGAGATATCGCTGTTGTGGTCGTCCTCAGCTCGTCCATCCCAGTGATCCCACGCGGGCGCTAAGATCACTGCGTGTTCCTGCTCGCCGCCTCAAGTCTTGCCCCGGCAGGCACCGATCATCAGAGCTGATCCCCACTCGCGCTGTCACGACTTGAGCCAGCTACTTCCAGTAGTACGGAGTAGTACACTGGGTTGGCATCATCATCATCATCATCCTCTTCCTCCTCATGGCACGCGCGTCTGGGCAGTGAACCCTCACTCACCAGCGCGTTTCTGCTCCTTCACATACAGACAGCTTCTGCGACCCCGGTCATCCCCCAGCCCAATTCTTCTTCTTTCGGTGGCCGCTGTGTTCCATCGCTCTCCAGGAGTTCCAAGAGGCAAGACGCCAGCTCCATCGATCGCCCACGGGCTGGTGCTCTCCCATGGAAACCGACTCTGCAGCTGAAGCTGGTCTGCCCCATCTCCTGCGGCTGCAGGCAACCACAAACTACCGGTCGGATTTCGCCTCTCCGTCGCTCGCGGCATCCTTCAAGCTCGACGAGGGATACTCGGATGAGACCAGGAGTCAGCCGGACCATGATGCCAAGCCATCCCCGGGCGAGGCAATGATGCTCCCAGACTGGGTTCTGGCACACAGTGAGGCCGAGAGAGCTGGTAAGTCCACGCCACAACCGGCCGGGCCGTGCTCGTGTGATCCGGCTGCTCACCAGCGGTTGCAGAGCTTGCGTACAGTCTGCTGCGAACCCTGCGGACCTCCACCATCGCCGCCGTGGTCGAACGCCTCAGGCCCCTCCTCCACATGGACCCCGTCCTCAAGCTTCCGCCCGAGATCACTGCAGAGATCTTTTCCTACCTCGACCCGCAGACTCTGTTGACGGCATCGCTGGCATCCCGAGCTTGGAGGGAACGGATCCTTGATTCGCGGCTCTGGAGGCAGCTCTACATCAGAGAGGGATGGGGCGTGGACGTCGACGCGATCCGGAAGTTCGAGCGGCAGTATGCAGAATCGTCCCCGTCGCAGCATCGCAAATCCAGGACGAGACACGCCGATTCCGACGTCACGGAACCCAAGCTCAAGAAACGGGTGCCTCCCAGCTGGTTCGAGTCGCGGAGCCCAGGATCCCAGAGCAGCCATGCCAGCCCACCGTGGAACGAGCAACATGGTTCGCTGGAGGCGGATACCGCGATCTCTCAGGACGGTGAGGGTGACCAGGAAATGCGCGATGTCATTCATGATGAGCAGGCGTTCAGAGACTCCGTGCGTGGACTTTCATCCGCTTCAGCCGACCACCCGTCCTTGTCTCATATCGGAGGGAATACCCTCCCAAAGTTGATATCCCAACCGTCGACTCGGTCATCCATCAAACCGTCATTATTGATCAGACAGCCCAACGGTTCCGTCACGCTCAACTGGTTGTATCTGTACAAGCAGCGTAGACGGCTTGAAGAGAACTGGATCAAGGGCCGTTTCACCAACTTCCAACTCCCTGACCCTGCACACCTGGAAGAGGCTCACCAGGAATGTGTCTACGCCATACAGTTCACGGGGAGATGGCTTGTGAGTGGCAGTCGAGACAAGACCATCCGAGTTTGGGATTTGGAGACAAGGAGGCTGTGGCACCGCCCGCTCACAGGGCATTCGAAGTCTGTCTTGTGTCTCCAATTCGACCCCAGTCCAGAGGAAGATATCATCATATCCGGCAGTAGCGACACGAATGTCATCATCTGGCGCTTTTCCACCGGTGAAAAGCTGCAGGAAATCGTCCACGCGCACGAGGACTCGGTCTTGAACCTAAGATTTGACAAGCGATACCTGGTCACCTGCTCCAAAGACAAGCTCATCAAGGTCTGGAACCGTCGTGAGCTGGCAGCGACCGACAAGGACTATCCCACCGTTTTCCATGGGCCTGGAGTCAAGTACCCTTCGTACATCGTGGACACCAGCAACATACCCTCAGCGGTCCTGGAGGCTGAAATCGCCAACCGGCACATCAAGACCCTGGAGCCGTACTCCCTTTTGATGACCCTTGACGGGCATGGAGCTGCCGTGAATGCCATTCAGATCAGCGAGGATGAAATTGTCTCCGCCTCCGGAGACCGCCTCATCAAGATCTGGGACATCCACAGCGGTGCCTGCTTGAAGACCTTGATGGGTCACCAGAAAGGTATCGCTTGCGTCCAGTTCGATAACAAGCGTATCGTCAGCGGAAGCAATGACGACACCGTGCGGATATACGACCATGCTTCCGGCGCAGAGGTTGCCTGTCTCCACGGCCATCACAACCTCGTCAGGACTGTTCAGGCTGGTTTCGGTGATCCGCCCGGAGCGGAAGAGGCTCTCAGGCTCGAAGCGATGGCGGTTGACAGCGATTACTGGGACGCCAGACGTTCTGGTGCTGTCAGAGATGAGAGCCCGTCTCGTCGCAGACGCACCGTTCAGCGGAATGCGGGCTCCAGAGACCCCAAGGACGTCATGGCTTTGGGCGCCAAAATCCCCCCTGGTGGAGGTGGAAGTCCCTGGGGAAGAATTGTTTCCGGTTCGTATGATGAGACGATCATCATCTGGAAGAAGGACCGTGACGGCAAATGGGTCGTTGGCCAGAGGCTTCGCCAGGAAGACGCCGTGATGAACGCCTCGCCCTTTCACCGTGGTCAATCCCTTCGCGGGTTTCTCAACCGCGTTGATCCTTTGTCTCAGCAGGCGCAGCATCTGCGAGCAGTGCAAAATCGGCTCGCCATGCAGAATGCTCAAGGCGCAGCGCCACTCCCGGGACAGGGTTCTCAGGCGCCGCAGAATATACCGAATCCGGGAGCTAACAACCCGAGCCTCGTGCAAGGGACAATGAACAATACTGGCCCCAATGACCAACAAGCAGCTGCCTGGGCTCAGGCCAATAATTTGAACCCGCAGCCGGGCCAGCCAGTGAACTTGCCGGCTGCTGCACAGCAGCACCATGCACAGGCAGCCCCGAACCCGCAGGCCCTAAACGGATTTCCTGTCCTAAATCAACTCCCGGCACATCACCATCACCACGCGCACCATGCTTTCAATCGACCATTCCCCAACCCGGCTGGGCAGCCAACATCTAGAGTATTTAAGCTTCAATTCGACGCACGCAAGATTATCTGCGCCAGTCAAGATCCAAGGATCGTTGGCTGGGATTTTGCTGCCGGCGACGAGGAAATCATAGAAGCCTCCCAATTCTTCACAGGTCTGTGATGATAATAGGTCTGTGAGATTATTAGAACGCTAGAACTGGTAGGATCCTGGAGGAACAATAAATCCCATGCACAGCGGGGCGCTCCCTCAGTATCTGCTCTTTACTATTCTCTTCTCTTTCCTTATCTATCTATCTATTCTTCTCGCGCCGAGCGCACGCCCCCGGGGCTTTGTTTGAATTTATTAATCCTGCCCGCTTATGGCCGTAGTTTCTACTTTTTTTCCGCCAAATCTTTACGTCTGCCACTTTTGCTTTTTTTCGCCTTGCTTCGGAACTTAGAGAGGGGGGCCCCGCTCTCAGATACGGGCTCAAGATGGGTGGACTGGGCGCGATCATGACCCGAGAGACGTGGTAGTCGACTTTTCGGAGTACCATCAGGCAGCTTTAAATGTTTTACCCGCATGTACGCTGAAGATAAAAGCGAGCATATGGAGCGCGCAATACCATACTATCCATACCCATACCTATATCCATATTCTCGCGAGTTTCGCACAGCTTCATCTCATTTCATGACGGCATCTCCGAATTCAGAATCAGGAACGGAAACTTGGGCGATTCAGAAAGTCGAACACAGTATTCTTTTTACTTATTTTGCATGCAGCCAGTGTTTGCATTCTCATTTTTTTTCTTTGTTCTTGTTCTCGTTTCTGACGACGACGATGATGATCATGAATGATAAGCATAAGAACAGGATAAGATAAATAATTGCACGGCATGGACAAAGTTAGAGAACCATCAGAGCCAGCGTCGCTTTGCTTTGTTTGCCCTTAGTTAGTCCTGTCAGCTCTCTGAATTTAAGCAAGCAAGCAAGTGATTTATATTCAATATTCAAGCTGTTGCTGACTTGAGAAGAGAGAAGGAAGAGGGGGGGGACGGATCGTCCTTTTTCGCCTGTTTATACTATTCATTTATTTTTTGTCTTTTTTTCTGCGGAGTTTGTACTTGGTTATTAATTATCTATTTATTCTATTTTACTCGTTTGTTTGTCTGTTTACTCCTTCCCGCGCGCTGAGGCTCGAGTACGGTGAGCGTATTTAAGTATCCATCTATCTTCCTAGACGCAATACAGTACTTATTATTATTCGACAAATGGATTGCATCTGAAATGAATGATCCACGTATAGGTAGGTAGACTACCTATATAAGTCAGTCAGGTAGGTGGGCGGGTGGGCTTTGAGCGATTGTATGGAGGCAGGTTGCTACGGAGTTTTTTTTAAAAAAAAATCAAGTTAGAAAGTAAAATTAACCAAATAGATAAGGAAAACAAGCAAACAGGTGTCTATTTTCTGTTTTTTTTTTTCCCTTGTACTGTACACACACAGAATGAGACAAATAACTAACTACCTACAGAGCACTACTTACCTACCCACTTACCTACCTACTTACTTTAGGCCCCTGAGGAAGTAGTAAGTGGTCACGAGGCAGTAGGTGGTTGGAACTAGTTTAAACCCCATTATACAGTGAAACAATCACTTCTTTCTTACATAGATAGATAGATAGATAGACAGGTAGGTAGACAGCGCAAATGATCAATTAATTGATTAATTGATTGAGATCTTTGTTTTTATTTCTTTCTTTTCTTTATTATTCATGAATGCAGTGTGAAGCGTGAAGTGAGTTTGTATATTTGGGAAACTACTTTCTGAAAACTATGTAATATGCACATACAGTACAGTACTTACCAGCTTGTGACTTGTAAGGAGAAGAAATTCCATCGCGAGGTTTAGAAAGAAGATTGACCAAGAATAAGTACTGTACCAATTCATGCTCTGTTAGGGCTGCTGCAGAGTTAGGCGATGTCCACAATACTATTTATTTATTTTTTATATCTCACTTTTTTATATAAAAAAAACTGAAGCTCAAGAGAACAGCCCATCCGGTAGACTCTCAAGGAAGGGCTGTGCATCCAGCTGTTAAATTCATACGCCCAAGGTTCCGTAAGTGAACACGATGCATGGCTATAGGAGTATCCAATTGCATTAATGTACAGTACAGAAGCATATCTCAATAAGAATGATACTCATCAAGGCTTACAGCTGACGGCCTGCCGTACTATCAACGTGGACCATTCAAACACTGTAGCCTATTGACGCTGCCAGGGCGTCATCCCAATCCAGACTGTGATAAGATTGCTCACGCATAGGTAGTTTGCAGGTGAGCCGATACAAGACGCTTCAGGTAATGATTGTTTTGTCATGATCGATAACAAGAATAAGCAGGCCGTTCAATCAGGGCCAAGTAACGGGGCCACACTGCGTATCACCCCAGCCGCCTTAGAGCTGTCAACTGTATATAGGAGGTTAGCATTTATCTAGGAAATCAGTACGGATAATAGAACCCATAGGCAGGCCTCCACGGTCTCGACGGCCGACGCCGCACCTGCGAATCCTCGCTTCCGCTGACGTGCTGATGTGGTGATGCACCGATGCCCGCTGAACCAGCCCGATCCTCAAGTTCTTCCGAGTTGTCTGCACTGCCACTTCTCGCAGTCCTATACGTATCCTGAGAATCCCCCGACTGCAAGCCACTGGCCGCATCATCTTCGCCTGCCACACAGCAACAGAAGACAGAGGAACATGCTTTCCAGAACTTTGTCCAAGAATTTGTCGGCTTCTCCTCATCAGTGATCGCTTCGAGTTCTCCGCTCCCTCGAAGGACGGCCAGGGAAGATGGTTGCGATGACGACGGCAGGGGTATCGACATGTTGCCGTCTACGCCTGTGCTCCGAGAACCCGATCTATCACGGATCCTGTTGACTCCAGATGCAGAACCAGTTTCATGCAGTTGCGGAAAGAGATTTCGGTGGCGGTCGCATAACGGAACTGCAGGCAATGCGGCAACAGAGGTCGCATCCCTCCGGGGCCCGGCAGTCACCACTGGTTTTGGATATGACGGCAGTCCATCAGGGTACAGAAGCGAGGAACGAGGCGCCGGTGACGGTCTGTCGATCCGTGTCTGCGCACTTTCAGTTGGACGAGACTCCATTGCGCCGTCGCTGCCTTCCCTCTCTACGCGCCTACTCTTATCGCTGGAAGGACCACCGCTCGCATTGGTAGGCTGCGCGACTGGGAGGGATCTCCTGTGGAAGGGATGACCGTCCAGACGTCTTGCCAAGTCCACTCCATGACCGCTCTGCCTATATGGAAATCGTCCACGGATAGCGGTGCCGTCTTCTGCTCTTCCGATAGCATGTAGTGGGAGTCGGACAGAGCGAGGCTCCGTCGGGGAAGGCAAACCGAAGAGCCTTCGCAACGCTCCACCGTAGTTGCCCGTGCCTATACCGTTATTGTCATAAGTGCCCCTTCGGGCATCCTCAGCGGTGGGAGCATGATGTTGTCCCTGGTGTTGGCCGCCTTGAGCTGGTGAGGGAAGAGCAAATCGAGAGGCACAGTACAGTGCTTCGTCAGTGCCAAAAGATGGGAGTCCCGGTGGGGTTGGCGTTCTCACCGGAGGCGGATGTGTAGGCTGCGTAGGACTGACAGGCGATAAGTCGTTTCCAAGCCAGCTCTGCCCTCCCACGCTGCTATCCATATCATCGAGTGAGCGGGCCCTGCGGCGTCGCGGGCTGGCGAGGCGCGGCGAGGTTGCCAGACTCGACTGGGACGGCTCTGTCGGCTGCGAGCCATTTCCCGAAAGGTGCGAGAGCGAACGCGAATAGTGCAAGGTCGATGTACTCCTCTGTTCGACGATGGTCGCCAGGGTGTTGACGGGCCACTTGCTGTGAGAGACTGTCGTCGGGGCTGGAGCAGGCAGAACGGCCAGGGGGATATCGGCAGCCTGCTCGACTCGGACCTCACGCCTTGGACCGCCGTCGTAGCATGCATCTTCCTCTAATTCAGAGCTTGCGCGGGCAGCATCGTAGAGGGAACTGTGGTCGCTAGGGATGGACTCGGAAGAATCGAGGTCTCGGTCAAAGGCGCGCAGAGAAGCGGCACGTCGCGGGTTCTCTTCGCTGGATCCATTGTCGTTGACGGATGATCGCTGATTTAATCTTTTGACAGTGGCAACGGCGTTCTTGCCGGCAGCCTGATCCCTATGTTGTGTAGTCATACCGGATAAGGAACGATACAGATGAACGAGTCGGCGGGTGAACATGCAACGAACGACAACCCGGGCCTGTTGGAAGAGGAAGAATGAAATTGAAGGCATGAACTGTTTGGTCGCTACCAGGGTATTATAATAATATGCCGCAGTTTCCGTATTGTACACTGTCCGTAATCGTGGAAGGAGCCTTCAAGATCCCATAACCACCGACCATACTCCAAGAACCGAGTGCCAAAACACCAGCCGACATGCCCCAAAGAAACAGATGCAGTCGCTGTCTAGGAATATTCTATTTACACTTGACGCACGGGTATCTTAGAGCTAGCTCCCAGCCGCGCAGTAGAAGAAGGTATGAAAAACTGATCGCACAAGTATGTACGGGGAATGGAATATCAACAATGGCTAGAAAACAAAGGCCTCCGGGGTGGTCGTGATCATCAAGCAGCAGTGCTCTGGCTGTGATGTGACTTCCTCGCTGCCTGCTCTTTCTTGAGGCTGCGCACCAAGGCCTCCAGTCTCCTCCGTTCTTCCTGCTCCGCCTGTATGGAACCTATTAGCCTGGACCCTACATTAAAACGTGCACGCCGGAAGAGCTCACCTTCAGAAGTTTCATGTTCTCCGCTCGTGTATCCCGCATCATCTTCTTGAACTCGTTCTTGAGGACCATCACAGATGTCGGCTCGGTGGGACCATCGCGGCCGAAGGAGTTGGGATTGCTGATCCCCATCCACTTGATGCGCTCATCGCTGAGCTGCGCCTCCAGGCTCTCGCAACGATCGCGCAGACTGTCAATGGTGCTCTCGAACCGCTCTCTCTCCTTTTCAAATTCAATGTTTGCCCTCGTCATGACTTCGTAGTCTTCGATCGTGTCTCGGAGCTCCTTCTCCAACATCTCCACTCGCTGCTGAAGCTCGCTGTTTCCAGCGGAACTTCTCCGTGCAAACTCAGCCTGCAGTGCTGCGAGCTCCTCGGAAAGAGTGATGTTCTTCGTGTTGAGCTCCTCAATTTCCTTCTGTAAGGCCGGGTTGGCCGCTGCTTCTGCTGCTCGCTGAGCTCTGGTGCCATAAGCCCCGTCGAGCTCTGCCTTGACAACCGTGAGCTCAGTCTGGGCTCTGGCCATTTCACTTTCCATTTGTCTCAATTCGGCCTCTAGTCGACTGGCATTCTCCTCAGCCTGAAGGCGCGCTTCGTTCACTTCCTTGAGTTGAGCCTCCGATTCGGTGCGAAGTTGTTGCAGGGCAGCCTCTAGTCGCGAGATTTCTTCTTCTGCACGCATACGTGCTTCGCCAGCCTCCTTGACCCGATCCTCTGCTTCTCTTATCTGGTCATCCACTTCCTTGAGCCGGTCATCTGCTTCCTTTGCTCGATTATCAGCTTCCCTGATCCGATCATCTGTTTCAATGCGGAGTTGTTGCATGGCGGCCTCCAGGTTCTGGATTTCCGCTTCTACCCGCATACGCGCTTCGCTGGCTTCCTTGACCCTCTCGTCCGCCTCGCTACGAAGCTGTTCCATGGCAGCCTGGAGTCTGGAGATTTCCTCCTCTGCCCGCATACGGGCTTCTTTCTCGGCAATCAGCTCGTCAGAGTCTTTGCTGCGCTGCTGCTCTTCAAGCGCCGAGGATTGCCTTGCAGCCTCAAGCTGCTCCATCACCATAGCCAGCTCATCCTTCGTATCTTGAAAGTTGCGTTCCGAGAGCTCAAGCGCCTTTCTTACTTGGGCGAGCTCCTCGGTTAGCTCCGCTATATGCGCATCCCTCTCGGCATCTGATTTCGAGTTCAGCTCCCTTTGCTGCTGAATCTGGGTAGTCAGTATGCTTTTTTGTTCGAGGAGGCTTTCGACCCGCCGTTTAAGACCATCGAGTCCAGAGTCGAGGTAGGAAAGCTGATCCTGTAGGTTCCCATCGGCTGCGCTCGGAGGAAGGGGAACAGTGGCAAAGAGCGCCGATCCACCCCCAGACTGTCCCAGAATCTCGTGGAGTCGAGCATTAATTTCCCCGAGTCGTTGCTCTGTATCTACATCGATGGCTTCCCCTGGCCCTTCCAAGCGCTGCCTTTGAGCGCTTATCGTATTGAGGCCGTTCTCTAGGTATTCAACATGTGCTCCCAGGGACGCCGCAGGATTAATCGGTCCGCCATTACTCACGGCGTGCGGGACAGCGTCGATATCTTCGTCTGGATTGGCCTGTAGAATCATTTCGCGCATACGGCCACTCAACTCCTCAAGTTTCTTCTCCATCTCTTGAAACACACTGAGACCGATCGTCAGTGAATCGCCGCCGTTCTGATTCACCATCACTCCTTTGCCGTAGCCCCCGCCAAACTCATCCAGATACTCCGCTGTTCTGTACTGGCTGCGGTCGTCAAAGTCATTGGTGCTGCCGTACACACTCTCTGGCGCTCGGGATACGTCCCCATTGACGCCGTTCTTATTGAGGTTCTTCTTGAGGCCCTTGTGCGTCATCTGTAAGATCCCGGCGGTGTGTTCCAACAGCCTCCTCTGGAGCTCCTGGGCCCTGCGTTCCAACCTCCAGAGCTCCTGCGCCAGCTCTTCGCACTTCCGCGTGCTCATGGCAAGCTCATCATCCGTCTTGTCCAGCGTCTCATCTACACCGTTGCGTCCAAAGATGCTCCTGCGCTTCCGGTGGGTCTTGGGCGAACCGTCTGGACTGAACTCGCCGCTGTACCTGGAGCTCCTGGGGCTATACAGCCGGCTGAGAGACTTGGCAGCATCGCGGAGCTTCATTTCCAGGGCCAGTTTCCGCTTGGTTGCCTCGATACGGGTCGACAGGAAGGAAAATTCCTTCTTCAGATCCTCGACCTCCTCGAAGGACAGGACCTCGTAATCCTTGCTGTCTCCCATGGCCGTTTCGGTCAGCAGATACATGGAGACCGGGTCGTTGACATTGAGCAGGGCGGAACTCCGCGGATGGGTGGGGTTGAGCTGTTAAGCGGACGCATTAACGGTCAGCTTGACTTGTCAGGAATGAGCTGCTGGTGCCGGTGATGTCACATACCGGATTATACCGCGGCTTCTCTTCGTTCGCCGGGTCGAGGACATCCCTGTAGCCCTCCAGCAGCACCTTGGATGGTGGGGGAGGGGACACGAAGGAGGAGTCGGAAAGGTGCCTGGGATCGCCATAGGAGGACTGGCTGGATCGACTGCCACCACCGTTCATCATGGCTGTGGATGCGAGGGACGCGGAGAGCGGCAGCGGCAAACGGGACTCGTCAATGGGTTCGTCGAGTACGTCACAGAGGGTTCATCGTCGCCGGAAGCACGTCCGGGCGGTGGCATCAGAAGAAAAGGAGAGGAGCCGTCGCCGTTAAATGAGGCCGGCGGGATCCTCAGTTGTTCTGGGCGCCGCGGAGGAGCAGCAGGATGGAGCCGATGGGAGGCTGAGCAACGTGTATACGAGGGACAGGCACAGGCGCAACCGGCCGGGAGAAGCGTCGCGCAGCTGCCACGGTGGCAGCCGGGGCAGGAGATGCTGTAATAATGCAGGAGTAGCGTCAGGAAGACAACAGGTGAAGAATCGATCTCTGAAATTTTCCCAAGCGACGCCAGCGGCGTCTTGCCGGCCCCGAGCTGGGCGACGCAGCAGCAGAGCTAGAGCCAGCGCTTTCCGCCGTAGCGCGGCGCCGGACGAGATCGCCGCCCGACCTAGAGTCTCCACGGTCCCTTTTTCCAATTTCCCACGGCTCTGGAGTTGATGCCCGCTCGGAGAAGCCCCTGAGCTGCGCCGCCTCGTTATGGCTGCCTCGATCGTCACCCGTCGTCGGGGCAATTTCCAGAGATTTCCAGCGATCCTCCTCGCTCCGGGCAAGGCCCTGCCAGCCGCGTGGCTGTCGACGATGATCAGATGATGGGCCGAGGATCTAAGAATAAGACTCGTTTTGTCCATAAGAGGCATGTCGACGGCCTCAAAGCAAGAGGGAAGCTGAAGCTGACTCAGAAGCTCCTTCACGACATGCCAGTCGAAGTGGCAGCCTTACTGCCTCCTATGGCAGTTATCGACTTATCATAGACAACACCGCCGCACAAAGCCCCCTGCACCGCCTCGACCATCTTACGGGCTTGGAGACTAAATCTGGAGAATCTACGGAGTATGTCCTAGCCGTCCGCTGGAGGATGATGTCGAGACTGTGCTGGATATATAGATAGTGTAAGGCGTACTGGGTTCATGCCTGACTTGCTGCTACTTTTCTATCACGGGAGTGATCCTTGAGATGTACAGAGTACTGACTGAGATCAGGCTGATTTCATCAGTTTCCGTCATTCCGATCTTCTGGATCTACGGAGGTACTTCCTTCCCAGTTCACAGCAGTTGTGTCTGTGCATAAGACCAGGGATAGTGCCTCCAGAGCATATCTGCAAGTCATATACGGAGATCGAGGATATAAAAAGCCATAGGTTCACAAAACGTCGTTTCTTTTCTTTTATGCCTTCCAATCATTACTAGCAAGACGCATCTCCATGTCCTGCAGAAGCTTCATCCTGTTCATGACCATGTCCTGCTTCGCCTGGTCCGTGAACAGCGGATACGGCCGCCTGCAGGCAGCACTGGAGTCCGGATAGCCACGCAGCTTGCCACCACCCGTTTGGTGCCGTTGATGCCTCCCTTTCCGAGACCCAGCTCGGACACGGAGACCCGGAGCTGGAGCCTCTGCGCCTCGGTGACCTTTCCGGCGCGGTGCAACTCGAGGAGTTCGACGCATGTCTAGTGTAGTCACTGTCAGAGGACAGGAGGAGTATATATGTTGCCAAAGAGAGTAACCTACCCTGGGTATACTGTAGATTAGCCAGACCAGTAATACACCCCCTGCCCTCCAACCGTCATCGCAGGAATCAACCAGTTCCCCTGCCCAGCCAGTGCGCTGAACTGCTCCGGGGGAAACGCAGCAGCCGCTCTCGCGACCTTCGCGACGCTCCCGCATGTAAACTTGGCACCCACAATGTTGGGGTGCTTCCCCGGAACATCGTTCACGTCTGAACTGATGTCTATCCCCGCCGTCACCCTGGGGTAGTTGTAGATGACGACGGGGATGGGACTGGCGTCCGCGACCCCAGTGTAGAAGTCGATGATGGCCCGGTCATTGTTCACCGCGAAGTGGAAGAAACTCGAGACCAGGATCAGAACGAAGTCCGCGCCGGCCTTGGCCGCTTCGATCGTCAGGTCGATGACGTCCCGCGTGCAGGGCGTAGAGGAGCTGGTCCAGCGTGAGGGGGATGTCGGGCCGGCCGAGCTTCCTGGCGATCTGGCGGGTGCGGCGGACGAGTTCGCATTTCTCGGACACGGTGAGGGAGATGGCTTTCCCCGCTGGTGCCGGCGAGGACGACTGTTTGCGCTGTTAGTACTGTCCTATCGGTTCCATAGATGCAACGTATGTATAACTCCGCGTCCGGGATGGGTATCAATGGTATCAATGGGTCAAAAGGATTAGTACTTCGTACTCACTCCCATGCAGTCCCGACGAGATGAGGAATTCCACGTGTTTCTCCTGCACCTCCCAATCGATTTCCTGACGGGCATCGTCACGGAAGAAGGTCAGGGAAGGGACATGGATTCCTGGGGGAAACGGCTTGGTGGTTGCAGCCATCTTCCAATTTTTATGGTTGTACAGTACATCTACAGTACATATATATGATGTTGGAGTATATGTAAGGTCGGAAACTTGCAAGACAAACGGATACCGTTGCCTTTTCGTCCAACAATATAGTTTCGTGGTCCATAGTCCGGACGGGAAAGTGGATGTCGAGATCCGGGACGTTGGGAATGGTACCTAGTACAGGAGACGAGGTCCTCCAGCAGTGACTCGGGTGCTGTTGGACGGGGGCAGAGATTCATGTGCCTAATAATGTATCTCCGCGATTCACCGCGGTTTCTCCTTCCCCGCATCTTCGGATCCTCCCCGTCATGGCTCTCATAGCGGGGTATACTTCCATATGTACTCTCGCGCTGCGCATAATCGTGGAGAAAAAGGTGGTGTCGATCGGCACATAACAACGGCCAGTCCGAACGTCCGGGATCGGCAATCCAGATATCGGATTTCATTTCCCTCGTGCCTTGTGAGACACAATACAGGGTTATTCCCGAGTGCAACATTTAGGTCTACCGTGTGATGTTTCACAGCAGTGTTGGTCCAAGTTTCGGAGTCTTCCTCGGTGCAAGACATATCATGGTCATCCGTCCGGTCTGGATTAATTCTCTGAGAACTCCAGTTCACGTGAGGTCTACCGCGTGGTGCAGGCAGATCTTCTGTAATACAACGTGCATTGTCAAACTGGGATCTATAGTAGTGAATTAGGCGCTTAGCCGATATTCAAAACTATTTTGTTACACCCGCTCTCAAATGGAAATATTGTGACCCTGATCTTGTGTGAAAACAAGCCTTGAACGGTGATGTCGATCTGAACCTGCAAAGTATGAAACGCATGTCTATAATGTCACATGTGAAGGTGTGAGTGTGTAGCATTTCGGCATACTATCTAGTGTCGTACCGCCTGAAGACGGCATCCGGGTCAGGAACACCGTCAGAGTGCGGAATCCTACTCGGAACTGTGAGACGAGTCGGAAACCATCTGCTTCCAATGCTCTGTCTCTTTTTGCGGCTGGAGTAGTCGAAACCTCCACCGCCGAAGCGATGGTCAAAGAAAGGATAAGATGCCGAGGATGTGACACGCGAATGTCCGCCCCGCATCCAAAGTTGCGCGATCGCTCCAGCCTGCATGTCAGCATGGGCCCAGACCCTGGTAGTAGTGCTTATCGCTCTCTTTTTCTCGCTGCCCTTGGTGCACTACCTCTCCATGGCCGTCGCCATCGTCCATCAATGGCCTCCTCCACCTTCCCCGAGGACCGTCCAAGATGACGACGTCGAACGAGGCGGCCGGTGCTCGAGACGTCGAGAAGGCCGTCGTCCGTCCCCCGCATGTGCCGGAGACTGCTCCCGACTTGACGAAGCGAGTCCAGGAACAGAGCGATTCCCAGGATGAGAGCGAGACGCCGATAGCGATACCGACGACGACGACGTACAGGGTCTACAAGAGGCGCTTCATCGGCCTTGCGCAGCTTGTCTTGTTGAATATCGTGGTCAGCTGGGATGTATGCGCATTCATACGTACTTCTACTTGACTGATATCAACGGCACATGTGAAATGCTGATAGCAATGCAATTTGTGACAGTGGCTCACGTTCTCCGCCGTGTCGACGACCTCCGCTGAGTATTTCAAGGTCACCGAGGGCGCCATCAATTGGATGAGCACCGGCTATCTGTTCGCATTCTGCGCCGCGACTCCGTGAGTTGAACCCATTTCCATGGGGCCATTGATCCTTATTCTACCAGCAAAGGCATGCTGACAGGATATCCTCCTGCAGGATCGTCATGTACACCCTCAACAAAGGCGGCCCCAAGCCGGCCATCACCGCGACCTCCATCCTGATCCTGGTCGGCAACTGGATCCGGTATGCGAGCACCAAGGCGCATGGCGGCATCTTCGGCCTCGCCATGTTCGGGCAGATCCTGATCGGCTTCGCGCAGCCCTTTTGCCTGAGCGCGCCAACGAGGTACAGTGACCTGTGGTTCTCGGACCGCGGACGCACCAGCGCGACGGCGCTCGCGACGCTGGCGAACCCGTTCGGAGCGGCGTTGGGCCAGTTGGTCGATTCGTTTTGGGCGTCCACGGCGAGCGAGGTTCCGGATATGGTTCTGTATATATCCATCATTGTGAGTGGTATCGGAAGAGAACTCTCTGAAGAGAGCTCACTGACGTCCTGAGTAAACGAAACAGTCCTCCATCGCAAGCATCCCGTCCATCTTCCTCCCCGCGGCGCCGCCCACACCTCCAAGCGCATCCTCCCTCGCCCCAAAGACACCCCTCGTCAAAGCAACCATAAAACTCATCCGGACGCTCGAATTCTGGCTCATATTCATCCCCTTCTCCATCTACGTCGGCTTCTTCAACAGCGTCTCCTCCCTCCTGAACCAGATCCTCGCCCCGCACGGCTTCTCCGAGACCGACGCCGGCATCGCCGGCGGCATCCTGATCATCGTCGGCCTCGTCGCGTCGGCGGTCGTCTCCCCGATCACCGACCGCTTCAAGCACTACCTGGGCACGATCAAGGCCCTCGTCCCCGTCGTCGCGGCCTCGTACATCGGGTTCATCTTCGCGCCGTCCACCTCCACGGGGAGCATCGCGCCGACGTTCGCCGTCGCCGCGTTGCTGGGCGCGTCGTCGTTCAGCCTCCTCCCCGTCACGCTCGAATACCTCGTCGAGATCACGTACCCTTTCTCCCCGGAGGTAGGGAGCACCCTGTGCTGGACGGGCGGGCAGCTACTCGGCGCCATCTTCATCATCGTGCAGGACGCGCTCAAGGCCGGGCCGGACGCCAGTCCGCCGTATCACATGCGCAACGCGCTCATCTTCTCCGCCGTCATCGCCGCCGCCGTCGTGCCGCTGCCGCTCTCCCTGGGCCTGTTTGGGCGGGAGGTCAAGAGGCGCCGGCTGCTGGCTGATCGGGGAGAAATTGAGAGCGGCGGAACAGCGACCGCGGCTGCGGCGACGGAATCCGCTACTTCTCCTCCTCCTCCTCCTCCTCCTCCTCCTCCTCCTCCTCCTGCTGCTGCTGCTGTTGCTGCTGATATAGACTCGAAGCAGATGGCTCGATGAGCCTGTTGACCAAGGTGCATACATACATTTATGTGCCCATTTTCTTTCCTCTTCCAGTTCACGCTTTTATTTCGACGATTGTGAGGCCGAACACCCACACTTGCATTATGTTATGCTACGCTATATGCGTCATATGTCTCGGATACCCTATCTCTTTTTTCGTTATTTGTGTTGAGCTGCTTTAGTTTGTTGCGATAGTTACAGTACATACGTGCTTATGCAAGACCAGATGAGATAGCATCATAACCTACCCAGGCAAGATAGTTAATACTCACCATCAGCCCAGTGGCGTGCCAAGTACTGTATGTATGATATGTTGTCGATCGTACTTGAATTGGCGCCGCTCTATACCACATTCGTACAGTGTGTACTGTACAGTACTGTACAACCGGAGGGACCGATTGGAAGGCCCGCCCACTACAGAATAGAGCACAACAGATAAATCATGAACAGAGAGAGAGAGAAGCAAGCCAGCAAGCAAGCAAGAGCGGGCATACATAGCAGGAGTTCTAGCATAAAACATTTCGGTCTAGACATCAAGTATAGAAAAAAGGAGGTAGTAAAAAAAGCCACACGTCAAGAGCTAGCTATATCTGTACATACACACACATAAGCGCATGTCTCTCTTGCAAAACCAGCCCCGAACATGACATGAAAAAACGGTGTTACTTCTGCCCTTTTTTAACTCCGTAAATCATGCATTGGGATTGGTCTCGAGGACATGTGTAAATTTTGTGTGTCAGCGGCAGGCTGAGAATAGAGAGAAAAGTGGCCTTTTTCTCTCTTGAATCCAGCCATCAGTTGCATGGCTCCCCCACTGCACAGTTTTCTTTTCCCCCCTTCCTACCTAACTATCCGGTTAAGCCAGGGTACCTTTGGCTCTCGTTACGTCAGGGTAATCCGTCCGTCACCGATATAGAGAGAAAAGAGGGAGGGAAGAAAGGAGAACGGAGCAATGGGAGTTCCGGAGAGGGCGCGAGCCCTCTATTTCAGAGCCTTCCAGAGCTTGGGGGCGGCGCACTGGGTGGCGCAGTGCTGGAGGTGGAAGACTGCACGCAAGTTGGGAAGAGATGAGTTAGCAAACGTCGGCGATTTAATTAATTGAACATCGGATTTGTCGGAAAGGCCCAATTCCACTTGATTTTTCATATTCGGGTATGCGGTGTGGATGGGCTCGTCTCCGGACGACCGGGAAGAGGGGTAGATGGAGAACTTACACTCCTCGACGCAGTCCTCCTTGGGACCCTTGTAGTTGGGGTCCTCCTGCTGTCTGGTGACACGCTCAACGCACTCGTCGAAGTGGTGCTTGAAGGGGGCGCACTGGGAGGAGTTGGCGCACTCTGTAATATAGAGTTGGGTGTCCGTCAGTCCGGCTGTCTCTCTCCACAGATTCCGAGAACAGATTGATAATGAGCAATTGGAGTAGTCAATGCCAATTCGCCGTATTATATAGGCCGGGAACGGTGAAAAAAATATTTGTGAATCACCCCGCGGGGTTCAATTGAAGAGAACAGAACGAGAATGTGCAAAATGTGGGTGGGCATGGAAAAAGGTAGACGGCGACTCACCCTCCTCCAGCTTGGGCTTGACGTCCTCGACTTCCTGCTCTTCCTCCTCCTCGGGCTCCGACTCCTCAGCCTGCTCTGGTTCTTCCGAAGGCTTCTCTTCGTTGTCCTGGGTCTCCTCCGCGGGGGGAGCCTCAGCCTGGGCCTCGGCGAAGCCCAGGGAGGAAATCACGTCGGCGAAGAGATCCGCGAGACCCATCCTGAAGGTTGTGAGGGTGTCAATTGGGAGGGGCCAAAGCGTGGGATTATGGCAATTGCGGCAGCGAGCGAGTTTGATGTCGTGGTTTTGGGAAGCTCGGGCTCTGACGCTCCAAGGGAAAAACGGCACACTCCGGTGGTTTGTCCGGCGGCCCGCGACTGGCCAATTACAGCACACGTGATTTGGCCGGTATGCTCCGACGGCCGTTCTCGCATTCGAGAACAATGTACGGTGCATTCATGGCATCTTCAGTCGTCTACGGTTATGAGGTTCTCTGGATGCGTTGATTGCATTGTTTCATGGCTCCTGATTTATTGACTTTTGATGTCTTTGACATTATGCTTTTGAAAGGCTGAAGCAGGAGATGCTATATAACTCCCAAACCCCGTTGATGTGTGCCTGCATGATCCTCATAATCGCTGCCATATCAGTCGTTAGCTGGATATACTATACAGAGAATCCTCCTCGATGCCCGTGCTCTGACAGCTGCCAGATAATCCACATTAAAAACACCCGTAACTCCGGAGCCACGATGCGGCCGTCCAGGATCTTCGCTTTAGGTTGTCAACTCTCACGACGCAGCCGGTTCTCCAGTTCATTGGCCACACTCTGTTGCTGGACCTCTTCGTACGCTGGAGGCGGCTCGCTAGGAGTCTCAAACCTGGCTTCCGGTGAATCTTCACCAGACGAAGAGTGAGGCTTCGGTCCTTCCCCTGAGGGAGGTACACCCTCAGGGCCGGGCGGGACTATGTAAGGTTCAGGCGAGCTGGGATTTAGCCCCGTTGATGCATTCCCTGGACCATCGTAGGCAGGCAGTTCATCAAGATGTACGGCAGAGTAATCGACAGTCCCAGGCGAGCCGCTTCTAGTCATCTGCGCATACTCCATAGCCTGCTGCAGACGCTCCTTGATTCTCTCGAAGTTAGAGTGGAAGTCAAACGCCCCTCCCTCCTTGAAGGTCAACTTCAACTGGACAGCAGGCAATGAAGGCGGAATGCCGCCGCCAGCCACAGGCTGAACAAGAGCGGTCCATACATTCGGACCGAAGAAAGGAGCAGAAACATGAGTGTCATGGAGGTTCAGGAGAGGGGCAGAGAATGATTTAAGTTGTTGTGTTGGCTGGGAGGGGAGATAAACGATCTGACCGGAGCATGTTAGTATGCACACATGACAGACACTCGCCCACGAAATAGGGAACCTAACCCTCTGGTTCGTGAGGTAGACAATCCCCGCACTGCTCTGTATTGAAAACGAGACGCGGCCAGAGTATTGGCTGGGAGGCTGCAACGAGATGCTCGTGCGGGGTGGCGATGTGTAGATGAGTTGCTCGTTGGGGAGACGGACAAAACCCTCCCGCTCATGGAGCATCACCCAGCTGCTCGAGGGAAAACGGATTTTACTTAGCATCCATTTCTGCTTCTTCCTTTGTGCCATTCTAACGTCTGCATGCAAGGAACGAGGGGAGAGGGTCTAGATGGATAGGGGAAGCAGAACACTAAGGGGAATGTATGGAGTAACAAACAAAATGCAAATGCAACACATTTGACAAACACGAAAGGGAGGGATATGAACGTACTTTATAGACATCTTGAAGTCAGATGGGCCACGAGGGCAACAGCAGGCGTGGCTGCCCGGGGCTAAACAACCGGTGACTTTCTCCGGTGTCGATATCAAACAACTGTCACAGTGGATCACAATAGAGGGAGCCGGTGCGAAGGTAGCAGTGGCCTGACGATCGACTAGTTCGTGACTCTTGTTATACACCAGGAGACGTTTTCTGATTCGACCTGGTCTGCGGAGAAGGCGGACAGGACGTTTCTGCTTCACGAATCACAACCTGTGGAAAGGTCGGACTAGTGACGGGCAGAGGTTACTGCTAAGACCCTCCGGTTCCAGCAGAACTGTATAGTTGGCGCTTGGTCAGCTCGGATGCTGCAGAGTCGGCGATGGGGGAGGTACGAGCTTCAACGGTGGAAGGGCGCGCGGACCAGGGCGGGGGCTGAGAGCGCGGGGCGTCTAACGGCACAAGGAAGCAGGCTGTGTCCTAATGGCTGCAGATTCCTTTGTGTCGCAGAAGCCTTGCGCTTTGCGGTCGAGTTCAGATGGTTTCGAGGGGCAGGAAATCAGGAGAAGCCGTAGTAAGTCAGTAGTGGTTTGGGCTGCGCTCTGGGCGGTAGCGGCGGCAATGAATGCTGGGAGGTGCAGGTACTGACGAGTCAGCTTTCCTTTCGGCGACGGGCTTGGATAACAGTGATAAAGGGCCTGGTTATTATTATTCTTAACAATCAATGCGGGGCCCAGCGCAACGTTATTCGAGGCCAGAGCCCGCAGAGGCGGGCAACGGTGGGGTAGAGCCTATCAGAACATCCGTACGTCGTAGGATGCGCACCTCTGCCGAGATCTCGTCTACTACGTGGTACTTCTCTCTGCGCTACTTGGCTGTTCAGAAAATATCGTTTCGATGTGTTTCTAATGGCCTACAACATAGTCAGATTGTACCTAGTATGTATACCGATACTCGTGTATCATCCATGAGCCATGCTACTTAAAGGCATCATGTCTCATGGTACTAGGTGTACCTGTGAATACTACGATGGGAGGATGGTATTCGGCAAAGGGAACCTGACGCTTTTCAATCTCCTGACCATCCTAATACAAACATGCACAATGGGCTCCCTGCTTATTTTTGATGGTCCAAAGAGAAGAGGGGGATATCAAAGGATTACCTAGGTCACTGCCTACTCAGGCACTAGGTAACTACATATCCAGTTAATGAACACAGGAATTTGACAGCGTCAAAGTTCTAATGGACTATCTTTTTGAGGCCTCAGGATTCGCTTTGCGATCATGTGCTATACCTTTCCTCTTTCAGAAAGTTGTGAATCCTTTAATTGAGATGACTTAACAGGCCCATGTGTTTTCGAGACGACAAGCATACCTAATATGGTAGCGACCCCGCCTTGTCCATCTTATTGCGTCATCGCTTTGGACGGAGAGGATGCCAGCGACTTTCGTACCGATGAGGCAGGCAAACAGCAGCTCTGGATGGCATTTACGCATGCCTCATGGTCTCGACGCATACAACATAGAGGGGTGCGTCGCTCGGATTAAATGATGGAGTACTAACAATGTGCGATATTACAATTATTTCGCCCGCTCTTGCTAGCGGTATATTTACTTTATGCCATATTGCGCTGTATGATGCTGCATCTCGAACATTGCAGTAGCAAAATAATGCTCCTGTAAATGAAGTCAGGCAGGTGGCATCCTTACTCCAACGATCTAATTTTCTAGGGCTCAGTGGTGACCAAGTTACCAGAACCATGAAATAATCATTGGAGAAAGCAGGTCTTAGGTCAACATTTAACATGAAATTTCTATGGCTTAAGAAAGGTTGCAGGCATGGCTAGTGGGCGGGACCACAATACAAGGCATCTCGATCTAATCGAGAGGCGGCTCTTCGACTTCTTTAAGTATACAATACCATTCCTCGAAAAATCTAGGTGAAGCTACGTTTATATGCATCTAATCATGATAACAGGGATTATTATCTCATTTGGTCGCGCTAGAGCCAAAAGGTGTAAGCACTTAGTTTTCATTTTGCACTACACCTGCGCACATCCTTCAACCCTGGTTGGACTATATCCATAAGACTGAGATTGATTCAAAACAGCAAATACTTTAGAAAAGACTTTGCAAAAGCGGAAAAAAATTAAGAGACCTACAACAGACGGGATTCGCTGGTGGTCACCCACCCAACTACTAACCGCCCGGCGTGTGGCTTAAGTACGGCTGAGCGGACGGGAAGCCCTGTTTTCCACACCCTATGGTCGTAGGTGATAGGGACTGCTTTTAACTGATATTTATGGAGCACAGATCTAAATTTTCTGAGTTTTGCATCCTGTCTACATAAATGTTTCCTGTCTATATCAAGGTCAAGAATGCCACCGAGGCTAGTTATTCGTGCAGAAAAGAAAGTTCCATGTGTCCAAAATTTAGAAGTTTATAATGCAATGCCTCCTTCTGAGGAAGAAAGGAACTTATCGCTTTGACCGTCGAGACATACATATGGCAGGGATACAATTGCTGCAGATCTCCATGCTTGGATAGTAGTTCTTTCAGCTCATGGCTAGAAGCTATTTGACTTCCGTTTGGATAAGAGAGAGGAAGAGCTTGTTGAAATTCTGTCATAGGATACTTGGGATGAATCCAATACTAATTATAGGATATCTGCTTATTACTTTGCTCCTTGTAGGCGGGGTAGATACTAGTTTTGTTGCTGTAGCAGAACTCAAAATGCAGTAGGATTCACACTAATTTGCATCCTCATTAAATATTGGAGAGCTATAAGTCATTGTGGAATACAAAAAAAATACAAGCCATTGTGCAGAAAGTTCTGCAGCCAAGGGCCCGAGGGAGAAGGCAACGGTACCTGGAGGCACGGATATGCAACAATCCGTCAATTTGCTTGCACAGGTGGCATGACGCAGGAACGTACGGCTACTTTAGGTTGTATCAATTGTCCTCCTTTTTCTCCTGTCAATCGGACATGGATGTCATATACCAAGGCTATGTAGCAACAGCAAATGAGCTCCCAGCTCTTCCGTCCACTTGTCGATATGTATCCTCGGCTTTGGAGAACAGATGAATGCGGCGCAGTGCCAAAGATACCGGCAAATGGTCCTCAAAAGGAATCCCTGTCCTGTAGATTTCCTTGTCATGACCCTTACTGGATTTCCATATTGGCTACAGGACGGCCTCATACCTGAGGTGGTGTCACTGGGCCTCATTGGGTCAATCGATCTGCGAAATATTCCCTTTCAGGCACATGTAAACAAATCAATTATGGATTTTTGATTGGCCACAATGTTTCTGCTAAATAATTAAGCATAAAAATGACCAGTAGATAGGTAGGGAAGGTGTCTTACATTGAAACCTCCTGTGGATATTTTTGCCAATTGAGCATCTATATCTTCCCTACCTCCCTCCAGGTGCCCCTCAACTAGAATAGCCAGTATCGTCGTTCAATGAATATTATTCATGAGCAGAGTCCGGCCGCTCTAGCAGCACCAGCGTTCATCTCGAGATCATGTTGGAGGCTGCTTTGTGTTCGCCATCCGAGGACAATTCTTTCGGTCCATACGCCGGTGCTTGCCGCGGCGGCTTTGACTTCACCTTGCTCTTCGAAGAGGGCATTCTTACCATTCCGTTGCAATGCGTCATTCTCCTGGCCATTCCATTTCGTATAGCATGGCTTATCAAGCGCAGCAACCGAGTTCGCGCCTTCAGCCTGCTACTGTGGCTCAAAGTGGTACAGTTCCTGCTCCCGTCTGCCTCCGCGTTCTCATCATGTCTGTTTAACTGCATGACCAACGCTCGCTTCCACCGGTGAATAGATAGCTACTATTTTCCTAGCTGGCTTTCAACTGGCGCTTCTCATTTTCTGGTGCGCGGCAAATAACAAGCAAATCCGCCGGACTCGAGTTTCCGTCCCCGCGGCAGCATTATCCTTTGCTGTCTCGGTCGGTGTCTGCTTGCTGTCCTTCGTCGAACATATGAAGTCTGTTCGTCCGTCCTCGATCATCGATATCTGGCTCTTCCTATCAATTCTTTTCGATGCTGTCCGAGCGAGGACCCTCTGGCTGCTGCAGGAGAGTCGCTCAATTGCAATTCTGCAGACTTGCACTCTTGCCGTCCGTTGTTGCATGGTGATACTCGAATCGACGGAAAAGCGCAGTATTCTTCTGACTCCGTACAAGGATTATCCACCCGAGTCCCTCAGTGGCACCTTCTGCCGCAGCATTTTTTGTTGGTTGAATTCGCTGATAGCGGTAGGGTATTCGAAAATTCTCACGCTTGACGATTTGTTTATCCTCGACGAGGAGCTAGAAGCCGCAAGATTGCACGCCAAGTTCCAAGTGGCTTGGGACGAAGGTATTCTCTGATCTGATTCATATTCTATCTAGTCCGCAGCACGCTGACTTCGGATTATCTGCAGCCGATAAAATGAAAAGGGGGTCCCTGTTCGGCACCTTCCTCAGCGTGCACCAATGGCAGCTCTGTCTAGCCGTCATCCCTCGGTTGGCCCTCATGGGTTTCACTTTCGCGCAACCATTCATGATTAACTATGCCATCACTTTAGCAAGCTCTCCTGTTACCCAGGAGTATAGCAATATCGGATATGGCTTGATTGCGGCCTACATTCTGGTATATTTTGGGATTGGTGTAAGCTTGAAACCGTTTCCCGCAAGTTTAGCCTCAAACCTGTTCTTCATCTTAACATTGCCCTGTAAAGGTCTCAAATGGACGCTATGAGCACAGAATGTACCGTCTTGCCATTATGATGCGGGGTTGTCTCGTCCCATGCATATACAGGAAGACTTTGTCCCTCAACTCTTCCGATGCCACTGCATCTGCTGCTCTCACCTTGATAAGTACGGACATAGAAGTCATCAAAAATGGCCTTGTGCAGCTGCACGAAGTCTGGGCATCATTTGTCGAAATCGGTCTTGCGATCTATCTGCTGGAGAAGCAAGTCGGCTGGGCAGCTGCCGTGTCTATAAGTTTCGCTGTAGGAAAGTACTTAATCTCCTTACCCCTTTTTATGAGCTTGTTGGTGAACTGCTGTAGTTGGTATGGTCGTGACCGGCTTTCTGTCCGTTTTCTCGGCTCCTCGACAAGCGGAATGGAATGCGGCATCCCAGAAAAGAGTATCCAGAACCGCTGCGACTATAGACAACATCAAATGGATCAAGCTGTCTGGTCTCACTGAATTTGCGTTCGCAGCGATAAAGGACTTGAGGGCAGAGGAACTTGAGATATCAAAACGGTTTCGAACACTCTTGGCCTGGACGATAACTCTGTGTAAATCCTGCCCCTGACTGAATTAATGCTGTATGATCTGACACTGCTCTAGCGCAAATCACTTCGATTTTCAATCCTGTCCTTACATTTATCGCTTTTGCAGCCATCGTGCCACACACAAATGGGACTCTCACTATATCCAGAGCTTTTACGTCTCTGTCGATTTTTTCACTGTTGAACAGACCACTCAGCATTGTCATAACAGTCTTCCCCACGGTTGCAGCCTCTTTGGCGTCGTTCAATCGGATACAGGAATACCTAAATGTAAGCGCGAAGGAAGACATGAGGATCTACCAGCAGAAGAGTCCATCTCTGCATGAAGAACCCAAAAATATTGGCAAAACCGAGCTGACCGAAACGCTTATTGCAACCGCTGATGTTATCGCATCACTTCAAGGCAAACTTCATTGGGCGGACAATCAGATCCCTGTTCTCAACATTGACGATTGGAAAATCCGGCGCGGGAGTCTGACACTCCTCTTAGGCCCCGTGGGATGTGGAAAATCTACTTTACTAAAGTGTCTGCTCGGCGAGATACCATCCTTTGAGGGCTCCATTTGTATATCGGACGGCGGAGTTGCATTTTGCAATCAAACTCCCTGGTTACCCAATGCCACTGTTCGCGAGGTAATCGTCGGCAGTTGTATCTTCGATAGGGAATGGTACGATACGGTCCTCCGAGCTTGTGCTCTGGAAGAAGATCTGCGTCTGTGGGCACAAGGTGATAACTCACCGGTGGGAAGCAAGGGCATATCTCTGAGCGGAGGTCAGAAGCACCGGATCGTAAGTCATTTCCGTGATCAACATAACGTATAGACTGATGATTTTTGATAACGGCATCCAGGCTCTGGCCAGAGCAGTTTATTCCAGGAAGGAGTTTATTATCTTGGATGATGTGTTCAGTGGACTCGATTCCAGAACAGAAGATGAGGTGTTCCATAACTTGTTGGGCCAAGAAGGACTGCTGAAACGTGTCAATGCAACTGTGCTTGTGGCTTCGTCGGATGGTGAGTATTCGAAATCTTCCAAGCCCGCAGTATCCTGAATCCTGACTTCTGCCAAGCTCGTCGTGCGCGATACGCGGACCATGTCGTCGTTCTTGATGAGATGGGTGTAATTGCGAAGCAAGAAAGCTTCCATTTTGCAGACATGACGGCGGATATCACAAAACTATTCTCCCAGTCTAGCAGGAGACGATACAGAACAGCTGCAGAAAGTATAGATGAACACGACAGTATCACAAAGGAACTGGTTGAGATTGAAGCCCATGAGAATCGCAGTACCGGGGATTCTTCCGTCTACAAGTACTATGTCAGATCCGCTGGTCTGCTTTCTCCAGCGATATTTGTCACCATGATGGCGTTGTTGGCTTTCTGCGATTCGTTTCCGAGTAAGTCAAATTAGAACATTCCTTGGCTGGGACCCTTACTAATGAAATATCCAAAGCGTTGTGGCTCAAGTGGTGGGCACAAGCCAACGCCACAAATCCGAATTCTGATTTGGGGAAATGGATTGGTGTGTACGCGGCCCTGGTTGCTGGATGTCTAATCTGCCTATTGATAGGCTGCTGGTAGGCTACGAAACCGATGCTATATAATTTCTAGTGTTGACCTCTGTAGGCACCTGTTCGTCGAAATCATCTCAAAATCGGGAAAACATTTCCATTCTCTTCTGGCGAGGGCAGTATCACGGTGAGTCCACAGGCTTTGAATCAATGGCGAGTTTAAATTGCTGACCCTGTTTCTAGCGCACCTATATCTTTCTTTTCGTTCGTTGACTCGGGCATCACGATCAACCGGTAAGTAGGTGCATACTTACTACTCAACACGATTAGTATTGAAGTGATCCAAGCTTAGTATAGCCCTTAGGTTCAGTCAGGATCTCCAGCTCATCGATATGGAGCTCCCACTCGGCGCATTCGGAGTAGCAATAGGTAATATTATCCTGAAACCGTGGCCATCTTTATGCTTACTGCTCTTTTTTCAGGAATTTCTTATTCCATCGCTCAAGTAGTTATGATAACTATTGCATCGAAGTACATGGTCGTATTTTTCCCCTTTGTCATTCTCGCTTTTTGGATCATCCAACATGTCTACCTACGCACATCCCGGCAGGTACGATTCCTCGACATCGAATACAAGGCACCTCTGTATTCGCAGATGCTGGAGACATTGAGTGGCCTGGCAACAATTCGGGCGTTTCAATGGGAAGGTGAATTTGAAAAGAAGAATCTGAGACTTCTCGACCAATCGCAAAGAGCCTCCTATGTCCTCTACTCCCTTCAGCGATGGCTCATTTTCTCCATAGATGTGGTGATAGCTTTCATGGCTATGATACTCATCATCGTCACAGTCACGCATCGACAGTCCACTGGGCCTGGTTACATGGGCGTCGCTCTGGTCAACATTATGGCCTTTGCTGGCACAATGAAGGCAATGATCATCTCGTGGGTGTCATTAGAAATTACCATCGGAGCCGTGGCTCGTGTGAAGAACTTTATCGCCAGTACGAAAACAGAGGACCGCGCAGCGGAGGTGCAGCGTGAGCCACCTGCAGATTGGCCGAACCAGGGGGCCGTCGAAATACGAGAGCTGGTTGCATCCTTCCCGTAAGTGTTGTCGTTTTGCTCCTCTGCTTTATGTACGCAAGTCCCTGATCGAGATCCTTCTATAGTAACTCAAGACCGGTTCTGAGGGGTATCTCACTCTCAATCCGAGAAGGGGAGAAAGTCGGAGTGTGCGGGAGAACCGGGAGGTAAGCTCAGACGTTGTAAATCCGTGTAATGACTCTATACACTAATCCTCTGCGCAGCGGTAAGAGTACATTGATACACTGTCTCCTCCGGGTGGCAGACATAGACTATGGATCTATATTCGTGGATGATATCGACATTTCCACCATACCACCCGAGGACGTTCGTTGGCGTCTTGTGGCCGTGCCCCAGGAGCCCTACATCTTCGAGGGCAGCATCTTGCAAAACGCGGATCCTAGCTGCTCCGTTGCCGAAGGGGTGGTGATAGATGCTCTCAAGCAGGTCCAGCTGTGGGATACAGTCCAGCAGATGGGAGGCCTCGATGCCGTCATCGACTCCCATTGCTTCTCTGAGGGTGAAAAGAAGCTTCTAAGCCTTGCCAGGGCAATGTTGCGAAAGAGCAAGATTCTTCTCCTTGATGAGATCACTAGCAGGTGAGCTCGAAACAGTCGAATTCAAATGGATATACCTATTTAATTGTGTGGAATGTCTGACTCGCTTTTCTAGTCTCGATGAACACACCAGCAAGATCATCGACGAAGTCGTGCAGACGAACTTCAAAGACTGGACAGTCATCGCCGTCGCTCACAAGCTCAGCTCCATCCTGCACTTCGACAAGGTTGCTGTCCTGGATGAAGGCGTCCTTGTCGAGTTTGACAGCCCCCAGACCCTGCTCGAGTCGCCGACGTCTCTCTTTCGGAGCTTACATGAAACGTCGGAGCGAAACTCAGTTGAGAATAGCAACAGTGCAGCACCCAAGGCCTCCTAGTGACGAGGCCACGTTAGGGATTTGATCTTTTCATTCCGGATGTTATTAGTAGCTAACATCGTTGATCTCAATTGCGAAGACGAATGAAGGAAGAATACAAAATCGGGCGTCAGTTATAAACCAAGCCTCTAATCCCTCACTCGACCTACCAGGCGGTTTGAAGACACCTGGACAGGCTGCATTGAGGGAGTGAGGTAAGGGAAAGCGTAATTCTAATTAGTGGTGGTCAACAAGTTGGATACTTTATAATTCTAAATGGACTATGTACTCTGCTCGAATCAAAAGTTCAGTTCCGAATATCATCACCATTTTACTATGTTTAGCTATCTATTATTCTCCTGCCATTTATTGTTCCCTTTCCCTTCACAGCATAAAGAATCCTAAACAGGAAAGAGCGGGAGGCAGCATATTCCACCCTGTCCCTATCACAATCACATCCCTGTTGCTGTCTTGCTATTATGATTTCATAAGCTCGGGACCTTCGCTTATGAAGACTTCCCTACGATTCCTACTGGGTAAAACACCTCTCCTACTGTGCGCACCGTTCCCCATCTTCGAATATTGAGGCCAGGTACTGATTGATATACTTCCAAAGCCTTGTCTTATCATGGGACTAAGTCCTTGAGTACCGTAGATGATATCAAGTATATACCTACCTCCGTGAGGTACTACCTAGCCTCTTGTACACTAGTTGGCTGACAATCTAACATTTCTTTCCTTTGACGGAAATAAATAGATGTGACCCATCCTCAAGCTCTCCCTCTCCACTCATTCATTCCCCGGCACCCCCTCCCCTTTCCTCCCCTTCCTCCCAAGGCAACCGGGCCCCTTCCCATCCCGTTTTCTGGGTCATACCCCCCCCCCCCC
>Ga0207748_1000210_pt1 | contig 54232 bp, 49 predicted proteins | sample HigsolmetaGSP13D_FD_184841 | JGI IMG/M metagenome (GOLD analysis project Ga0207748, IMG submission 184841) | High solid enriched microbial communities from the Joint BioEnergy Institute, USA - SP1-3-D (SPAdes) | ecosystem: Engineered > Bioreactor > SSF (Solid state fermentation) > Aerobic >...
CGTTCCATCCCCTTCGGCTGCCCTCCCCCTTTCCCTGTTCCCTCCCCTTCTCTTCCGATCCCTCTGCCACCTTTTTTTTTCCTCTCCCACGCGCGCCCTCCCTCCCTCTGCCCTCCCTCCACTGCCAGCCACCCCATTGACCCGGCCCCTGCCTCCCGCGCCCGTCTGAACCGCCTCGACACGCCTCCAGTCGCTCCATCACCCCGAAACCATGTCCACGCGCAAGAGGAAGCAGGAAGCTGAGGAGGAGGAAGAGCTCCAGGCCCTCCCCAGCGACGAGAGCGAGGAGGAAGAAGAGTAAGTCCCGTCTCGTTTTTCTCTCTCCCCCCAACCCGGCCTCGGCTTCTTCATCTTCAGTCCTGTCGCACGGCACGTGTCTGTCGTGTCATCATCCGTGAGTGGTGTACGACTGTACTGTACGCTGCTCTAAAAGTTTGCGCTGCCATTTAACTCTTGTTACCATACAATGCTTTTCATTTGCACATGAAGATAATATCACGCAAGACTGACACCTAAGAAATAGGTATGAGGATTCCGGAGTAGACGAGGAGTCCGAGGAAGAAGTGTCCGAGGGAGAAGAAGAAGAGGAGGAGGAGGAGGAGGAGGAGGAAGAGGAAGAAGAGGAATCTGAGTCCGAAGGTATGTACACGCTCGTCTCACCGCCCATATCTCCAGCTGCAGCTCATGTTACTAACAGCAACGTCTACTTCAGAACCCGCTCCCAAGAAGCGCAAGACAGAGGCTGCGGCCGAAAAAGAAGAAGAGGAAGAAGAGGAAGCCCCCTCCGAAGAGGAAGAGGGCGGAGAAGAGAACGGAGCCCCCTCTGAGGGAGAGGAAGAAGATGAAGAGCAGGAAGGATCCGGCGAGGAAGAAGAGGAAGAGGAAGCCCCGTCCGAGACGGCCAAGACCAGCGCGCCTGCGGCCAGCGCTAAGAAGAACAAGAAAGGCGTCGTCCCCAAGGAGGCTGACGCTTCGGAGGCTGAGGCGGAAGCCGAGGAGTAAGCTCCGTCAGCTTGCTGGTCCCAGCTGTAACGGCGCACGTGCATCTCAGTATCGGTCAGGTCGTCTGTAACTTGTAACTTTTTTTCGTTTCTTCTTTGTCATTATTGGATTGGGGATCCGGAATCCGACGCCAGGCAGGAACCGAGTTTGGGAGAATAGATCAAGGTGCCGGGTGCCAAGACCTCGTTTTTGGCGCCTGGTTTTGGTTGGATCATTGGACTGGTTGATGGGGTCGGATCGGACCTTTTTTTTTTTTCGGGCGATCGACATTCTAACATGCTATTTTTAATTGATATGATATTGGAAAGTTTTGATTAAAAATAAAAGAAGAGAGTTCTAGCGATCTCGAAAAAGGCATTTCTTGTCCTTGATCTTGGTTGCCTCGTAGCCACTCTACAGCATACTTGGAGATCACAGTAGATCTGCTTTATACTTGAAAAGCCTCTCGAGTGCCCGGTGTAGAGTTACTGGAGCTTCATTGCGGTATACGGAACATAACACGTCGCTATATGTTATATAGCCTACATAAGAACGAAAGAAAGAAACAGAGATAGAGACGTGACGACTATGGTGAAGAGGGAGGAGGAGGAGGGAAGGAAAACAGCGCAAGGGTATTGTTATTCCACTTCGTTTTTTTCTTTTCAGAGTTCACGTTGCCATACATACATTAGGTACATACATACATGACCCGTTGAGCCGAACAGATATAACAGAACAGAACAAAAAAAGGACTGCTAACTGACAAGCAGAAGAAACATGTTTGTGCTCATTCAGTAGGTATCTAGGTACCTAGGTACCTAAGCGTCTACCTACCTACCCTCTTGGGACCTAAAAGGTAAGAGTAGGATAGGTTAAGGAACGTAATATGGGGGAGTACAGAAAAAAAAAGGTTGACGCAACACGATAGGATACGATAGGACAGGACAGGAATAGATAGATTCATTTGATCGGTGATCGGCTATCAATGATGGGAGAGTAATTCATACTGTTAGTCGGTGTACCTAGGTGAGGTATGTAGGTGGGTAGTCATTATCTCAGGCCAGGTCAGGTCGCTTCACTTCTTTCTTTCTTGTTTCTTTCTTTCGTTCTTTCTATCCACTCGGGATTCGAGATACGATAGATAGATACTATACTGGTACTGGGTGTACTCCGTAAAGAAGAAAACTGTGGGATATGTTATGTCATGTCACGTTAGGTATGTGAGGTCCATGGACTCTTCGAGGTTGTTGTCGTCGTTGTCTTTCATTTTTTTTCTTCTCTAATTTTCTAGTTTTCTTCAGCCATCGCTCCCACTACTCCGGAAGGTCGCGCACAGCTGGCAGTAGTGGTGCGTCAGGTCGAGCACCGGCTGCGGCAGGTTGGTCGCCTGCACGATGCTGCGCACCTTGACGGCGCCCTCTTCCTCGATGAGCTTGCGGATCATGTACAGGAGTTCGGGGGAGAACTGCATTCACCGTCAGTCTTGCCTTTTTTTTATTCCTGAGGAATCAGGAGAACGTACCTCCGAGTACCACCGATACTGCCACGCGATCAGCCGGATCAGCGCGCTCAGCATCCCCCGCGTGTCGCCCTGCCGCTCGTACATCTTCAGGATCCCCTTCATGGCCTTGGGCGAGAACCTGATCGCCAGGCAGTTGCGGTACGCCTCAACCGCCTCGTCGAAGTGGTGCAGCCGCTCCGCCAGCTCGCCCAGGATCTCCCACTCCGTCGCCGTCTTCTTGTAGTCGATCGCCTGCTGGCGCGATTGCGCCATCTCCGTGCGCCAGATGGTGTAGATGCGCAGGTCCTCGTACAGGACCATGAAGAGGTTGTCGAGCCACCGCTCGCAGAGCCGCTTGTTCTTGAAGTGCGTGTAGCTGGTATGCGATGGGTCGGGCTGGTTTGAGGTCAATTTCTGCGAGTTACCGAATCGATCGTAAAAAAATGGGCTGCAACTTACCTCTTCATTGCCGGATTTGACGGCCTCCGAGGCGGCGCTCTGCTCGGGTCTCTCGATCGAGCTGCCGTCGGCGTGGTTCTCAGCCCCGGCACCGTTCGTCTTCTTATCTGAAGAGTCCTCCTCCCTAGAAGAACTTGACTCGCTGCTGTCGTTCTGTGTCCCGTTTCCGTTCACCCCTTCCTTTGGAGTCGAGGGCTCGTGAATGGCCGCTGTACTCGCGTTTTTGTTCGACTGTCCTGCCTTCTGGGCCGCGGCCTGCCGCTCAAGCCGATACTCTTCCTCCATGACGAAGACCTCACTGCGGATCTTCAGCAGCTGATCCCAGCCGATCGAGGCCGCGATCTTGGTCAGTAGTTGGTAAGCCTTCAGGAAAGTACCCTGATAGGTCGAAGCATGCAGCTTCCTGAGAGAGGGGTGGACGAAGTCGTGTGGCTCTCCTTGCTTCGGCTGGCCCTCGTCAATCTCGTCGAGGACGCTTTCAGCCAGGATGGGAAGCATGACTCGAGTCGGTTGTGGCATCCGCGGAGCGTCCTTATCTTGGTACGTAAACATCGGGCATGAGTTCAGCGTCAGGAGCGCCAGATCCCATTTCTCGAGGCTCACGTATACCTCTGCTAGCCGGATCCAGGTGCTGAACTCGCTCGGCGCAGCGGTGACAGCGCGCTTCGCACATTCGAGCGCCATCTCATATTCTCCCTTGCTCTGGCAGAAGGCCGCCTGGCAGTCAAGCAGAGAGTAATCCATGGGCACATCTTGCAGGGCATCGTGCATCAGGCGGACGGCCTGCACCTCCTCGTCCGCCTCCAGCAGGACCCGCGCTAATAGCGACGAGACCTCGACGTCCCGCGTGCGAAGCTTCTCAAAGAGGTTTATCCCGGACGTATAACGACCGGTAATGTGGATGTATTTAAGGAGGCCAGAGGTGAGATGGTTGCTGACGGTGTTGGGCACCTGCGTTTCGGGGTCGGAGCTGAGCTGCCTCCCTGCGCCATAGTCAGTCCCTGCTCGGAAAGACAGGACGGTCCTCGTCGTACCCATGAAAAACAACTTTTCCGCAGCGTCCAGAAATTTTTGTTCCATCTCCGTATTCGTCACCGGATTGAATCTTCGGACGCCCACGATCTTCTTGATCATGTCGCCGCTCCCGTCATCCGCGTATGAATATGCTCTTAGTACTCCGCATAGGAACGTCTCTAACCACAGAGCATCTGTGGCCACACGCTTGTCTCCTCGCTCGTCAATGCAGTAGGCCTCCAGGCTGCCGGGTATCCTGACTTCGACGCGCATGTCGAGGTGCGAGAAGGCATTATAACAACTGCCAATACTGTCAACATAGCGTCCACATATTTCCCCAATCGGAATCCTAACCAGTAGATCCCCGAGACTACTTTATGTGTCTTATCGAGCGGAGAGTAGGTAAGGGTGTTGACATATGCCGCCAGGCTGGCGGACGAAGATGCATCGACTCCCGTAACATGATGGTACACTCCTGTCTACAGCGATCCGATGCCGCCTGTCAGTCAAAGATGGTTCTCGTTCAAAGGAATAATGTCCAGCACAGGGCACAGTAGACAGCGCATAAGGCATACCTGGCGATTCGAATTGCCCGTCTTTGGCTGCTTCACCAAATACACCAGGTCTGGCGGACCCAGCTCTCTTAGGTTCTGGAGGGACTCTGTGCGGGCATCGATGGCCGCAAAAAGATCGTCTTCCTCAATTATCCTAATCAAGAGAAATGTCAATAACTAGTCTTTAACAGGGCTGCGGCTCAAGAGCACAGAGCACGGTGCGCCTCCACGAGGCAGCGCAATTGATGCGTGCCAGTCTCCATCTCAAGGAACCACGTGTAGAGGGGAAGACGTACTCCGGGACAGCTGGCGCGACCATGGCGCGGGCGGAAGCGCAGAGAGAAGACGGCTCAGCAGAAACACAGGCGATGCGGCAGGAAAACTGCGATGGACACGAGACCGCAGGGACGATGCAGCTGCGTCCAGACAGCTGAGCTGATGACAGATAGAGAGCGAACGTGCCTGAGGACTTGTCACCGTTCTGCCCAGCGGTGGAGCATGGAGCCGCGTGGAGGGACCGGCCAGAAAAAGCGCCCCTGCAGGACATCGGAGCGCCCGCCGCCACCAGCCCGCCATCCCCCTTCGGGACGCGCCAGACCTGTAAAGCGCTCCAAAGGGATCAGGCCCAGACCTGGATGCTGTTGATATTCACGCCCTGGTGGCTGCCCGTCTGCTGTCTGTGTTCAGAGGTTGTCGCCTCGGTCACAGACACCTCTTGAGCTTGATTTTTCTTTGACTCCAAAGTCCAGTCGCCAGTTTTGACAGACATAACACTTCCGCCCTGGACTTTGCACGCCAATAGACAGCCACCATGTCGACCTTCACAGCACTGAACATCGAGCCCGATGAGGACTCGGAGGAGGAGATTGATGACACCAAGGAGATCCAGATTGAAGAGGCGCTCAAGTTGTATCAGAATGCGTTGAAGCTCCACGCCCAGGGCCCGAAGTTCTATCCCCAAGCTGCTGCAGCGTACGACGCCCTCTTCAAGTCAGAGATCTTCAAGTATCCAGAGTCGCTTTCCGGCTATGCAAGGTCTACGATGCAGGATGCAGCACCTCAAGATGTCGATTATCTTGATGACGCAGCTGTAGAGACGCTTGCCGAATTCGATGACTCCACTTCAAGTACTCTGCTTCAGACCATCTATCTCTCATACAAGAACCATGGCCAGTTTCTCCTGGACTCCCTCAGAGATATATTGCACAACGCGCCAGAGCCCGCAGAGACCAGTACAGACCTGGCAGCAAACATCGTAACGCGGTCAAGGACAGCCATGGGCCTCTTCGCTGAGGCGTTGGAACGAGATGACACTGACCTTGACCTGTGGAGGAAAACCGCCAGGCTCAGCAGCGCTCTGCAGAGCTTCCGGCTTGCCAGGTTCTGCCTGGAAAGCGTCGTCACGAACGACAACGACGAGCTGGAAGTGCGACCGGAGCTGTTAGGCCTGGAGGAAACCTTCGCCATGGAGGATCTTCGACGCACGCTTCAGATACTCCGCGATAATCTATCTCTTTCCCTGATCCCAGAGAGGAAGCCACGGAAGGCTCTTCTCAAATTCTGGAAGCGCCAAACAGACGTCTATCCCTACCTTCCCACTCTCCCCGACAAAGTGGAGAGCGTGAGTGCTGCTGACCCGAGAAGAAATCCACTTGGGACTCATACCATCCGCCAAGTGATCGTGCCAGCTGCAAACACGTGGACCGCTGTTGGTAAGGCGATTCTGCAAGTGATAATCGACGAGCAGCAGAATGTCATCGATCTCGGCCCTGGGGCCGCTATAGGGATCGATCTTCCCGCAGGCGACGAGTCTGCCGCAGCAGCAGCCATTGAAGACACCGCTCAACCTCCAGATTCCTCGAAGCCTGGAGAGGACAGAGTCAAATCGCAGGAGCCACAAGACATCGAGATGGCCGAAAGCGCCGATCAGGCGCCAGCTGTAGGGTCGCCTCACGCGACCAAGTCCCAAGAAGCCAGCACCGCTACGGAGGCGGCCGAAGACCAATCCTCCATCGACCATCGAGCGGAAATACAGCTGAAGGAGTCTCCGGAACATCAATCGGGGCAGCGAGCTGAAGCTCCTCGCCAGCAAGAGAACGCAGCTGTTGAAGAGGTCGAATCCAAGCCGTCAGCAGCAGCCTCTCGAAAAAGATCGATCGGAAACGACGAGGCTGCGGACGGGGGAAGAACGAAGAGTAGAAGGATTCGTGCTCGCGAGTCAAATGTCGACGGTTCCATGCAAACAGAGGAGGTTGCATTTGACCAAGCGAAATACTATGAAGATCGATTGGAAGTCTTCTTTGATGCTGACAAGTGGATGTTTGAGACCGTTGGCGCTCTCCTGTCGAAGGTCGGGGTAGAGGATTTGGGGACAATCGACGAACTCAAAAAGCAAGTCTGCCCTATCAACGGCCGTAAGGATCGTGCCGATATATCACAGACCTTTGTCAAGGGAGTCGAAGCTGTCCTTGCTGAAGACCTCCGCAGCGCCGTGATGAACTGGGACGAAGAAAAATCACGCGCAGTGCTTCAAGGAGACAGTTCCACCGCCGTTCAAGATTTCAGAGGGATGAACAGGTCTGGCCTGGCCATCTTCCTCGAACACTCAAGGAAGACCATTCGAAAGCCTGGAAAAGACAAACTCCTCTCTGGAGGCGAGGGACTGCCGGCATTTGTGCATCGCGTTAATGACGGGTGGCTGCACCTGCATGAAGTTGCCTTCGGCTGGCTCGAAAGTCTTCTTATGCCCGAGGCTGGAGTTTATTCTACACAGGACCCTGTGCCGAAGCGGTCTAGCTGGCCTAGCATCGAGTCTACTTACGTGTCTCTGCTGTGGCCAGACGATCTGAAAGAAACCGTGGTACAAATTCTCATCAGGGAAGATGAGTTTATCTACAAGACGATGGCGGGGCGTGTTGGAGAACTCGAGCGACAGATTTTGCGCCACGCATTGGGTTCCCCCTTCGAATATACAGCCAGACATCTTTCAGACATGGAGATGATTCAGACTCTTTTCGAGATCCATCTGGATATATATGCTCTCATCAACAACCCCAATAGCGAGGTCGACCAAGGTACCCGGCTTCTCCAGCGAGATCGTCTGGCCAGATGGGGCACCTTGGCGCGTACTTCAGTCAATCACTTTATGGACCATGGTCCGATTGGAGAATATCGGAAGGTGATCGGCCTCCGTCACTTGTGGTCGTCCACTTTCCACTCCAATATGGCCGAAGACGCTGTGCGCGAGCATACTTTGTTATGTCTTCAAGATCTGAAACGTATTCTGCTCTCACTTGGAAACCCAGTGATCATTCTGATGAACAACGCCATAATGCCCGAGATATCAATCGCGGCGCTAGACCAAGAGATTTCGCGGCTTAATTCCATGGACTTCTTCATGAAGATCTTCGGTTCGGACTCAGAGGATCCTGTTGATCTTATTGAGAGCATCGAACCAATTCTCGAGCCGTCATCGGTGGAATTTATCAAGGATGAATCGGGCGAGCACGTCCAAGGACTTCCGACGCTTCAAATACAAGAAATAGCCTCGTTCCTGGACCGTGCTGACGCGACCATGCGACTCTTCTTGTGGCGCAGACTCGAAGAGGCGTACACGGCGATCAATTACAGCCCCAAAACGGTGTCCTGCTACCTCCGAAGCATCGAGGTCATCATGAGAGAGCTCCGGAGTACGTCTCATCTTGAGGGCTCAACTGATCAGCGTCAAGTCTCTTTGCTCAGGTGGCTGAAATCACTTGATGACCTTCTAAAAAAGACACTCACACAGGTAGTAAACTCGCCAGAGAAGTCCTACGAGTGTGTCGACATGGATCACCTGCGCTCATCGATGTCTGCCGTCGTTCAGCTCACCAAGCTTCTCCACAGCTTTGCCCTCTACGAGGACTCTGTTCGCGTGGGCCAAATATCCCCGCCTGAGATTCGTGGCCCGCTATCAAAGTCACTGGAAAACTTCAAAGACAAATTGCGCGATATGCAAGTTCGCTGCTGGACGCTGCTGTATTCCATGGTGAAAGAAACCATGTCACAGGAAAAGGAGCTCTTCGACACTCCCGTGGATGACCGAGTCCACTTCTTGCGATCTGTACACAATGCCCTTGGCGTCCGTTCCATCTGCAAGCACTCCAACAAGCTACTCCTGAAGCTCATGAAGAAGGAGCTTCTCACGCTGCAGACTGAAGAGGATTATGAATCTGACATTTCTCAAGTGCTATTCGACTTGCATGGACTGAAGTTCTCAGCTTACGATGGCTCCACTGATCACGGATGTCCCCCAGAAAGGCTGGATCGTGACACGGCCATAATGATGATGGACTTCGTGATGATGCAAGCGAAGAGAATGAGCATCAAAGACCTGTCAAAATCGGAGTTGAAACATACCATGGAACAGATGCAGTCGGCAATCGGCATGCCAAGGTCGTCGACTGCTTTGCAGTTCAACCGCCGGGTCTTGTCTGCTTATCTGAAGTCTCCGATTAACCCTTCGCACCTTTTCCGTGCGGTTCAAGGAATAGGCGATCTCTCCATGGTGCCCGTTCCCGCTGAAACCACAAAGATAGCGGAGAAGGGATGGTACTTCCTCCTTGGCTACGCCGCCCTCACTAAATTCCGCTCGCAGAAGCGTCTCAATCCAGTTCCCACCACAGATCTTGATGAAGCTATCTCGTATTTTAAGTATGACTTAGAGCACGGCACTGGAAGGTGGGAAACTTGGTATCGACTTGCGCAGACATATGATTCAAAGCTGGAGGAAGACGTCACCTGGTCCGCAGACAAAATCAACAGCAATAGAACCGACCTCGTCCTTTTGCAGCGGAATGCAATCCACTGTTATTCCATGGCGGTCGCCTCGGCGATCAGGACCGCAGAGCCCTCTCCTGAAGCCCGAGCGATCCTCTCCGACCTCTACACGGACTTTGGAATCCGCATGTACTCGTCTTCACGGGAGCCTTTCTCCATGGGAGCGTTCAGCCTCGCCGATTTCACTCGCCACTTCAGCAGCGGAGAGAATCAACAGATGTACAAGGGACGGCCATTCAAGGAAATGAGAATATATTCCGTATGGAAATTTGCAAGCTACCTGCTGAGGAAAGCGATGGTTGACAAACCTAACCTGTGGATGTAAGCCGCCAACAGGATTACCATCTTTTGGAGATTTTCAGCCCTAACTGTGCTCTAGGAACCACTACATGCTCAGCAAATGTCTTTGGAAGATGTTCAGCTGCGACGACTCCATAAGAGGAAATGCCAATCGCGTTGAAGTCGACGACGTGCTTGATTCCCTGCTCGATGCCATTGAAGCTCTGCCTGAACGCAAAGACAGTCGCTCGGAACCCATCTTCGAGCCTCACTTCAGACTTGTGTCTGTTGTCCATAAGCTCGTTCGTGGTGGTGTTCTTAAGGTAGACGTTACCTCCCACCGCAAATGTTCCTTTTGCTAACCATATTTAGCCCACTGAGGGTAGCAAGACTCTCTTGGCGACCCCGTGGGCGCGGAAGGTTCCACCTCCGGAAGACAATCCAGAGTCCTGGCAGCCCTACATCCTAGAAGTCCTAAAGAACCTGAGAAATGCGGACAAGTCCAACTGGCATCACCGTATTGTCGCAAGGGTATGACCATCTCTCTGATTCTTCTCGTGATACTCAACTAACATTTTCCCAGGCTGCCCACGTTATTTACGACGACCATAAGGACGTTACCGCAGCTATGGGTGCCAAGCACGAGTTTACGCAGCAGATATTCACGAAGACGATGACTCTGCAAGTGTGGAAACCAGAGTTTGAGCGCCCCGGTAGACATTTTGTCTACACCACGCGATATGTATACTTCTTCGTGCACCTTCTTGACCAGCTGAATGATCGCGCAAGCCTTGATCAACTGCTGCGTCGGGTGCGGAAGAGGCAAGGTGATTTTATAAACCACTCGAAACTCTGGGAGGATATATGCATCGTCTACATTAAGGTAGGATATCACTGTATATCAAAATGTAGACAGGTCGAGACTAACGTCTTCTCCTAGCTTATCCGCCGAGCGGGCAACATCCCCGAAGGCCACGAAGAAGGCGTCTTCAAAGGGCTCAGCTGGGACGAGTTCGTGGCCAACACCGCCCGCCTCGAGACCTGGACGCAGGATCCGGCCTCGCACTCGCCGATCCTGGACCTCCTCCGCGACGCCGTGGAGCTGAAGAAGCTCAACAACAACCTCATGAAGGTGACCATGTTCGAGGACCTGATCGCCGACCTCTACGCCCATCTGTACGAGATGTACGTGCCGCAGTTCATCGAGCAGGCCAACGAGGAGAACAAGGAGAAGATGATGAAGGTCGACCACCTTCTCATGCCGACGGCGGCAACGGCCAGCGACGGCGGCGTCGCGGACACCCCGACACCACCTACTTCTGCGCCCCCGTCGGAAGCCCCGGCCCCGCCTCGCGGTCGTACAAAGGGCATCGCCCGGAGGGACATCCAGAAACGGGCTGAGACCATCGTCAACCGCAACCTCATTCCCCGTGCACAGATGGCAGCGAAACAGCAAGCTGCTGCTGCGGAGGGTGCAGAAGCAACTACTACTGCTACAAGTACTACTGCCACCCAGCGGACACCCGGTGCTCCTGCTCCTCCTGCTCCTGCAGCTGCAGCTGCAAGCACTGCGCCCGAACCTGGAGCCGGAAGACCAGCCGGAACACCCGCACCCCTTCCCATCCGGGCTGACCTGCGTGCAGTCCCTGGAGCGGGAGCCGGAGCGGGAGCCGGAGGCGCTGGCGAGGAAGGCGCCTCGGGCATGCAGAGCAGCGCCCCCGGCAGCGTGCACGACAGCGCCGACGACGAGAGCGACAGCGAGCTGAGCGAGATCGACGAGGAGAAGCTCTCCCGGCTCAGTTACGACGAGAAGAGGAAGCGACATGTCCTGTTCCCGAATCTCCCTGCCAGACGAAGATCGCCGGAGCCGATGTCGGAGTTGTCTGTCCAGGATGAAGGGGATGGCGATGTCGAGGCCGAAGGGGAAGAAGGTGACGAGGGTGAAGGTGACGTTGATGAAGCAGAAGTCGAGGGCGACGGCGAGGGCGACGGCGACGGCGACGAAGGTGGAGAGGAGGATGCCGACGACGAGGTCGAAGGCGAAGGCGAAGGTGAAAGCGAGCTACCACCTTCCACGCAGGAGCAAGATCAGGAACCAGATGAGCCCGAGCCCGAGGCCGAACAGACCGAAACGCAGGCGTCGACTTGATCGGGTCTCTTTTTTTAATTAATTAATTAATTACCGTTTCCGAAAGCGATCTTCGATCTTTTATTTTACTATGATCCGTCCAATCCATGTATCCATGAACTTTACACTGTACACTAGCAGATGAGATCCGATCCGGTTCCTTTTTTTCGTTTCATGTTTCTCCTGGCTCTTCTCACGAGGGAGGAAGAGAAAGAGGAAGAGAACAAAGAGAGTGTGGTGAGGGATATATGAACGTAACGGTTCCGTTCACCTGGATAGAGGCGTTACTTGGGTGTCAATCAGGCAGCAAGGGAATGGGGGAAGGTGGAAGGTTGCGCGTGGCAATCATGTATTTATTTAAGACTAGGGGAAGGTCGTTGATCAAATGCTTCATTCAGAATCGAGAGTATGGAAGTAGATTACTATCATCACACTAAAAGTAGGAAAATGTGCAGTACAAGTAAAATCCAAGCCAACGCCATCAAACGCCGAATAGACTATCCAGCCAGGCCAAAAATTAGTATCTCCCGGGAATCACGTTCAGGCCGTTCCACAGACTAGAGACATGCAGGGATCTTGTGAAAGAACGGAAGCGTCATGAAGAAACCATTGGTCGTGACGGTCATGATATCACGCAGATACCAACGTCAGAGAATCCAAGGTTTAGATCTCATCCTCGGGTCCCAGGTCCCACTTCCTGGTTGTCATCTTTCGCTGCTTCTTGAGAGGAGCCTTGGGTGCGGCATTGTTGTCACTGAGCTTCAGGTAGTCCATGCTACGTAGCACGCTGTCAATGTTGCTCTCACTGCCGATCGGGCCGTTGTCGAGGGACGCGCCCTGGCCTGCGACAGTGCTCTTCTTGGCCTGGGTTTTCTTCGTGGGAGAGCGGCTCATCAGTTCACGTTCCAAAGCGGCGATCTTGCGACGCAGCTCCTCGTTCTCCCGCTCCAGCTCTTCGATCCTTTCATCGGCCGAGGGCTGTGGGTCTTCATAGACTACAGAACCATCCAGTCAGCACTCGAAATTAATATATGAGAGTGGGATAACCTACTCTTGATTTCTCGAGAAAGCAGCTCAAGTTTCTTATCGAGATGTTCAGTGCTCCGACCGATCTAAAACCCATTAGGCTCAAGTCCAGGCTAGAGGACAATACGCCGCTCACCTGTTCATCCAACGCAAGCTGCCAACGCCTTCTCTCTTCTTCCATCCTTTCATCCATTTCGGCCCAGCATTCTTCTCGGACATCCTGCTCGATCATCAGGCATCTCTCTTCTGCTGCCTTCAACTTCATTTCAGCTTCTGCACGCGCAATTTCTTCCTCGGCTAACTTCACGGCCAGGGCATTATATTCCTCCGTTATGCGGGCAATTTCCTTCGCAGCAGCCTCCAACTCCTCAACAGGCACTGTGTGCGGAGTTGATCTCCCACTGACCCTACTAGAGGCACTGGACAGAATTGTGGTCGCGACAGATGGCATTCGCGGAACAGTAACCTCCCTAGCTAGGGCAGCGTAACGCAGAATCTGCGAGGTTGCGTTGAAGTCTCCTAACGGATCGGCTGTGACAATCATGATGGCTTTCTGTGGATGCCGATGAGATGCCACCACCTGGTTATGTGTGGGGAATGAATTCGAGAATAGCAGTTCGGTAAGCTTGCATTGTCTGAACGGGACCAGAGCGGTCTAGTACGGTTAGTCGCTGGATATCTTGCCGAAATCATTATAAACTTACCTTTCCATCTTGGATGTCGCTCTGCATCTGCAGGCACTGCCCAAGGTACATCAAACTTTCGTTGATCTTTCCAGCCTCAGCTAACGTGGCACCGGCGGTCTTCGCCGCTCTTGCTCGTTCAGAACCTGAGATCCGCATTAGTGGCTGTGCAGATCAGATTGCCGGCTTGATGTACTCACCGGCAAGGTCGACCACCGTCAAGGTGGTTCCCGTCCATGTCTCTTCTCCATATCTCTTTCCCTTAACCTTCTTTCTGACCTCAACGCAAAAGAAACCGTGGCTTCGAGAGCTAGCGCTGTTGCTTCCGGTTCCAGTAACCCGGCGTTCCATAAGGCCGGTTTCAAGAACCATAAGCGCTTCTTCGTAGGTTCGGCAAACGACCTTGCGCAGGCCTGCAACAACCTTGCGGTCTGGGGAGTTCTCGGTCGACTTGAAAATTAAAGGACGTCTCCGATCCTTCTGGTTGATTCCCTGTCGTGCCCCCGGGCCCGGTGGCATGGAAGGACACAGGAGATCGTAGATACGGTCATTATAAACTTCGTACATCGAGACAAGGACCACATGCTCAGCCCTCGAATCGACATCGATCGCAAGGTGGCTAACATCGGGGCCTTGGGGTAGTGCGCTTGGTCGTGGGAGCGGGTGACGTCTCGGGATAGAGGCAGGGATGGTGTCCTTTGAATTACCAAATCGTAGTTTAGCAACACTGGACCTAATTCTATCTGAAATGCCGTACGGGGAATTTGGAGGTGCAACGCGGGTAGTTTGCGTATTGCCATTGTCCAAGGTGCAGGTCCTAGACCAATCACACTTTGCAGGGGAAGCAGGACTGCTGTTCTCCAGATATTGGGTGCCAGGAATTACACGAGAGATTTGAGGATACAGTCGACGAGCAAGGGGATGCATTGTCGGGCTTTTCTGGTAGAATCCAGGGTAAAGAGGGTTCCATACCGTCATAGGGGTCTGAGCTCTCGAAGAGGTCATTGGGGTTTGAGCCCTTGAGTTCCTGCTGCGGTCCGAGTTCGGGTCGCCATAAACGCTCTCGAGAAATGACTGCGCGGAGAAAATCTGTGCTTCTGAGGGATCCGATGCGGCCAAGGAAGAAAGGAGGACCTGGTCCGTCAAGGCGTCCGAGCTTCGGATATTGGAAGATAGAGACCGGAAGATAACGTCAAGAGCCATCTGTGTAAGACCTCGCTGCGTCTTCGATCCGAAGATAGTATGACTCTGCGAGCGGTTTATCAGCAACTCCTCCATGCAATATCCAAGTACTCGTTCATCAGACCTTTCCGCTTCCCGTCACTCCCAGTGTTGCTACCATGCCATCTCGGCCATCACAGAGCACGCCCTCAATCAGGGAATCAATCCCCGTGCCCTTGAAGACGTCCAGCTGTGAAACATTTTCTTCGAACACTTTGGTAAACGCAAACTTCTCAACGGCACGTTTCCTCGAGTCGTTTGGCGGCTGCAGGATGATCTGAGTCGGACTGGATCTGGAAACGCCATTTTTCACCGTAGTAGTAGTCTCCGGAGGCTCGACTGTCAAGAATCGCTCCGCATGTCCATCCTGCTGCTGTTGCGCATATGGCGGGCGCAGACGGAGATAGACTTCGAAAAGCGAAGCTTGGCTCGGGGAAGACTTTGGCGGGTTCATACTGGCAGCATGCGGATAGAGCTTGTGGAGACGAAGAGCGACAGAATACCCTTTTGGTGAAGAGATAAGAGGACAAGCTGTGGCTTGAAGCAGCGGCAGGGCCTGCTACGCTCGACGATCTGGAGTCCGGCGGCTGTTGTTGCATGTTCCCAATCGGGCAAGCGTGCTGTCGTCACGGCAACGCCCGTCCGAACCCAGCCCTAAGCCCTAAGTCCGGCTAAGCCTCGTCACAGCCACGCGAGTCCGGATGTCCATCACGGCTCAAGGGAGATCGGCGAAGATGGCGGCTCTTTTCGAACGTTCTCTATCGAATGAGGGGATCGATCCAGCGTGCGAGCGACGGGCCGGGACACAGCCCTGCGGCATGCTCGTACTCGCTTACAGTCGGCCCCGATTCCCCGATCCTCTGGTGGAGAAGCTGGGCGTAGAAGTGCCTATGGAATTCCCCCAGATCCTTTAAGCCTGCCATACTATCGTGTTCGTCTTCGATAACTGGCCGGAAGCATTCAGCTCGTCTTGGGGTATTTCCCTGTCTCTGGCCGTCTGCCCTCGGCGCTTTTCTAGGGAGAGTAACTTGCTATCTTATCTGTGTGATAGCCACCAAGGTACAGAGTACTCGACTTAGCAGACAATCTCCTCCAGTTGATATTAGTTTTTGTTCGGACAATATGACGGAGCGGAGGGGGACTCATTAGTATCTTAGCATGGAACGCTGCTTCTTCTTCTTCTTCTCCTGACAAGGTCAAGCACAGCCCAACTGGAGAAATGAGGGGTCCCCGTTGGGTCTCCCGCGCTTCGCCTCGTATCCACACCACTTGGCTGACCCTGTGCGGGCGTGCCTCTAACGATTAACCTCGTACTCTGCGCGAATAAGAGGCTTCTCTGGCCCCAATGGGTATTTGTTCCGTCAGGCGGGTCCGTGGCTTTGATGCGGGATATCGTCTGCGGCATGCCGATATTCCCCGCCCATTCCACTTTCGCGTATACGAGCTGATGCCGATAGCCCGAAGACGTGATGTTACTAGGTATATAGATGGGTTCCATGTTCGCCGCATTTTTCCATTTCCTGGACCTTCGATCCTTGGGATGGATGCGGTGAAACGATAGGATTTCCCGACCCAGAAGCAAGTTGGGTTGATTTTATATAATTCCTATATCCAAGAATCACCATCTATCGGGAGTTGCCAAGGTAGGAATACGCCATAATGCTTGAGCCAAGATCAGAATACCGTAGGTCTAACCGATCAAGTATCTGACGATGTCTATCTATCCTAACTTCTTCAAGAGCCAGGGAGCTACTGGTACTACGCGCCCAACAAAGGCGCACCGGTTGCCTTTGCGATCGTGTTCGCAGCATCTGGCTTCGTACACGCCTATCAGAACTTGTTAGTACTCTCCCTTCGATCTGTCACTTTTCCGGCCTAACCAATCACTTATAGTAAATATCGATGCTGGAAAGTAACCGGTCTCCTGCCCTGGTCGGCGGCACTCTTCTGCGCGGGATTCATCATGCGAGCGCTGGGCGCATTCGGGGAATGGGATAACCTGGGCATCTTCATCGCGAGCAATGTTCTTCTTCTTGCGGGGCCGTGAGTAGGGACCATATCTCCCCAGATAGTATACATCAGTTTTTCTTCGTGTCTTGAGACTGACAAATAATCAATCGCACCTAGACCCGTCTACGAAGTCGCCAACTACTGGATCCTCGGCCGCATCCTCTACTACATCCCCTACCAATCCCCCATCCATCCGGGCCGCGTCTTCACGACATTCATCTCCATGGGCGCCGTCATCGAGGCGATCACGGCCAACGGCGCCGTCCGCGTCGCCAACACCGACAGCACCGAGAGCCAGCAGAACACGGGCAAGGCGCTGCTCAAGGCGGCGCTGATCCTGCAGCTGGCGCTCATGGCTGGCTTCGTCGCGCTGGCGGCGAAATTTCATTATAACTGCTCCCGGGCGGGCGTGCTCAACGGCAAGGTGAGGCGCGCGCTGTACGTCCTGTACTGCAGCTGCACGCTCATCACGGTGCGCACGATCTACCGCACGGTCGAGTACTTCACGGCCGCGAGCCTCAACATCACCGATGTGGAGGACATCAGCCCCATCCTCAAGGACGAGTGGTTCTTCTGGGTCTTCGAGACGGCGGTCATGCTCAGCAATACCGCCATGATGAATGTGTTCCACCCCATGCGGTCCCTGCCCCGTTCCAACAAGGTCTACCTCGCTACGGATGGCGTGACGGAAGTTGAGGGCCCTGGTTTCAAGGACCGGCGTCCGTTCATTCTTACCCTGGTTGATCCTTTCGATATTGTCGGTATCTTCTGCAAAACGAAGGGTCAGGAGAAGTACTGGGAGAATGATGGTGTTCAGAATGACACGAGGACAGGAAAGACTACATCTCAGTTGAACCAGGAGCAAGTGTAGATAGATTGGGTAGACTCTGCTTATATATCCTAGAGCTGAATTACCAAAAAAAATTGGAGGTAGACAAACTGAGATGTGTAAATCCTTTAGTAATGTTCATACATATTCTTCTAAAGCGAAGTCCAGAACACTACCACTCGCTGGTCCTGGTGACTTTGGCTCGCTTTGCCCCTTTAAGCTGTAATATCTCCTCTCTTTCCTTTATCTCATGTCGTACTCATCTGCCATGTGCTTCCGATCAGCATGAAGGACATGGTTACAGGTCCTAGTATTCTAATACTACAATTTTTGCGAAGGAAGAGAAAATAGCAGCAATAATAATAGCTCTTGAGTTTTCTAAATGTTGCTCCTTGAGAAACATTCCCATCTTTCTCCGTTTAACGAATCTTCCTTTCCTTCTCACAGACTATAATCGCCGTCTGTGGGGTTTTATACATTTTTCCCTCCAGTAACAATTTCCCTCTCCTTTCCACAGACGATAAAAACTGAAAAATGAAAAGAGTATATTATAGAATTTCAGCCAACAGACGTTTTCCTTAGGCCTTCACGGTGTTCAACGCAGAGCCCCGACTACGCATCCAGCTGAGAAACTTGTCCTCATCAAGATGCTGCTCGTAATTCGGCACCTCGACGGTCACCTTCTTCCCACATTCCGGGCAGTCACCAAAAACATCCGCCGGATACGGGTGGGACTCAGCAGCACACGTGGTTATGTTGCCAGAAACGCATTCCCTCCACTTCTGTTCCGCCGCACGGGTTTGGTCCATAAAAATAGGACCGGGGCCTGCCACCTTCTTCAGGGAAATCTTTAACGATTCTGCTTGTGGCTTGTATAGTCCTGCGGAGTGAGGGTAGGTCTGGCAGAGGTCCATGACCCGTTTCATCGACGTGTCAACGTTTAATGAGCAACGAGGCGACCCGGCGGAGTCCACCTCTGCAGCCGCTTGGAGAAGACAGTAGAAGCTGAGCTGAAGGAGACGGAGCTCAACTTCGAGAGAGGGAAGCTTCTTTGATTCACAATCCGCAATTTCCTTATTGAGTTTATCGATATTTTCCTGCCCATGGGCCTTAACGGTGCCGCAAAGAGAGCCGGCAAGGAATTCCACCTGGTAGGAGGAATCATTAAAGGTTCTCAAAACCCTCACTATTTCGAGAAGATCCTTGAGGAATACATGGCGAGCTCTGCGAAACAGAAGATCAAACCGCAGTTTGAATTGCAGATTGTACGCGGGAAGGAGGTCTCGGTTTGGGTAAAGCTCCATCAGGCGGCTGAGATTCTCTTCAGCTGGGATGACGAGGTTCTCTAAACTAGAATTAGCTCAACTCTACCACAAACCTCGATTTGGAAGGGCGACTATACCTCTAACCTCTGTTATATGATCCTGGACCTCTGTGAGTCCTCTGAAACGCTCAGAAATCAGTTGCTGGTTAGCCGCATAACCGAGCGGAGACGATCGCAGTCCTTGCTGAAGCAAGGGAAAGCTATTCCGAAGCATAATTTCGTGGTAAGTGAGTTGTTTCCCGAGCATTCCCATGCTCTGTCCCATTTTCGTGATGAGCTTGTCCGCAACCTCCGCGAGTTTTGGGATCCCTGTCTGCTCTTCTCGAACGGGCTTTCCACATTCCGGGCAAGTGAACTTTTCCAGTTTATCAGTGCAGATCGAACCATCTGATTCCTTATTCGTCTCTTCAGGGTTGCGGACATTGGAAATCTCTGCGTTGCCGTCCAGGTAGTCCAGCTCGATATCGTGACCACAAGGAAGATTAATAACAGGAATTGCAGGATAGACGCCTGTGTCGCATTTGATGCAATTTGCCGGAGCCTTTTTACCACAGAACACAGGGAGTTGATGACCGCATTCATCACGACACACATAGGTGTAATCGTTGCAAGGGGGCAAGTATGGGCCTAGACAGCACAAGACGGAGATTCCTTTGCGATGGTCGCAGCCGTAGGTTATGACCTGCGTACACGGGTAACAGGGCTCACTGCATTTATTTTGGCATTTGCCGTGGGAACAGCGGCGTTCGCAAGGATGCTGGCATGGGGGACATGGGCTAGTACCATGGCAGCTATATAGGGAGGTAACTTGTCAGACAATGAACTGTATAGTATGTAGATTGGAACAAAAAAAAGACTTACTCGAAACCACACTTGTGGGAGCACGAGAGCTCCCTGTCGCACTTGCCAACACAAGGAAGATGACCAGATTCATGGCATCGCGTGCATGTGCCTTTGCATTTGTGGCCGCAGGGGAGCAATGTCGAGCAATTCTCAACACAAACAGGCTCCTTGTCCTTCTCGTCACACTTGATTGCAAGCTTATGGCCGCATTCCAAGTCTACTTCTTTCACAATAATGTTGCATTTAATGGTAGCACCCCAATACTCGAGATCGCAAGTGACGATTCCAACGTGACCGCAATCGAGTGTCGTGGTTCCTTTCTCGGCAGTACACGTACCACAATCTTCACCACAAGCCTTCTTGCAAGGGTGGCCGCAGCCTGGATGAATCTTATTGCAGATTTCTTTGCATTTTATGTCCTTTGTTCCATGAAGCTCAGGGGGATGACATCTGACTCAACGTGTTAGCAATAGAAAAACAGGGCATCAGGGAATACGCACTTCTCGGTACAGGTGTGTCCACAGGGAAGCGTTACTCCACAAGGAGCCTCACACGGAGGTATAGCATCAAAGTCGGATGGCTCTTTGATCTCGAACACGGTCTCGCAGTGTTTCGGTTTACGGGAACAAGGCGTCATACGAAGGGAGCTACCAAGTCGGCCAGTTTCCTTGAAGATGTTTCTAATCCAATCGTTGGTGAATCTGATCAAGATAGGTAAGTAGAACCTAACTCACATAACATCCTTCCACATTGGAACTTGTTCCAAGCATTTGGAGTTTCCGAATATATAGAAGCCGTCACGAGCTCTGCTACAAGCAACATTGATGCGATTTGAGGTTTTCAGGAAGCCCGGGCGATTCTCGACGTTGCTGCGAACAGTGGAAAGGATAATAATCTTCGCTTCCTCACCCTGAAAGTTATCACTAATATATATTAGTGATAACAATCGGCGACATCCCGAGGGGATACTCACATCGTTGAGACACGGAGCATGTCAATCATGTCCACATCGACGCGCCCCTGACTCTCAAGATCACTCTCTTCCAGAAAGCCTTCATCGACAAGCGTCTCCTTGTCCCTATCACTCAAGTAGAGGCTAGCAGTGGAGTGTAGGCTTCGCACTAACTCGGCAAGTTGTCCGTTGTATGGTGTCTAAATTTGTCAGCCTTTCACACACCAAGTCACAATGCTGAAGCAGACTCGACTTACCAGAACAGCGATATCTCCAAGTCCGTACGAGTTTGTGTTTATGAGGTATCGAACAAGTCCGCATACCATTTGCACCTCAAACTGGTTGCAAAAAGACTTAGTCGTGCCGGAAGATGCTGCCGATTTCTCTTCTGGAGAACTATGATCGAGCCAAAAAGTCCGGTAAGATAGACCACCAACTTCAGGATGAGAGAATGTAGATTCATGATCGATCAGGAAAGGATAAAGTGTCTTTCTAACACAAGCCGAAATATCAGGATGCATTCTGCGTTGGATGGTCAGGCGTGAATGTGGAAGGGTCCTGATTCCGGAGTTCGCGTCCATCAGCCGTTCAAAAAGAGACTCATCCAGTCGATATTCCCGCCCAACATTAGTCTCAAGAGATAAGGACTGCTCTGCAACCTGAGGTCTGTAAATCTCATGTGTTAATATGCTTCATACACGGCAGTTGACAGAGAAGACTTTACCTGAGCTGCAATGGATCGCCGATGAAGATCGCATGCTTGATGGATGGAAATAGTGTGCACAACGTATGCGCTTCCATGACTTCTCCGGCCTCCTCACATATAACAACTTCCAGGTCCAGTTGACGCAATAGATCCCAGTTTGATGCGCACGCTGTCGTAGTCATTCCAATGACTTTTTGTTTCTCAAGGCAGCGTAATTCTGTAGACTGACGAGTGGCTTTGACTTGACGAACGGCTTCCTGATGCTTAAAGTGGATATCAATGATGTTCCTTGCAACTGCCTTATGATCTATTTCTTTGGCCCACTTAGCAATCAACGCCTTCCTCTCCGAAAATGACAATTTCCAAATGTTTTCTTCGGCCAATTGGCTGTTCGTGTGCGTCTTTGAAATAATATCCCGGAGAACCCTGGCCACGATCTCCGAGTTGGTAATGGAATTCTTGCCGTCCGGGTCATTCTGGCCCAAGAACGACGCAAATTCCTCAGTCAACCTCATGTCAAACAGTTTGAGGTCTCCGCCAGAACTCCAAAACACGTAAGGAAACGCCGCAACCTTTCTAGCCAGACCTGCTTTGTGGAGACCATCGTCTGGGCGCGCCGCAATCACTAATTGCTTAAGGATTGGATGATAGCGTTCGTTTTCTTCCAGGTGGCGTGCGATAGTAAACCACCCAACCCTCTCAGGGGTATTGACAGAATCGCAAATGTCGGTTCCGTCGGTGGACAAGCCTATTTGATTGTCAGCTATCTACACGAAAGAGCAATAACCGTTCATATACTTACTTCTGACCTCGTGGAGAACTTTGCAACGCTCAATGCGCTCTTTCTCTGTGCTCTTTTCTGACATGACAAGAGTTCTGAGGTTGTATTTAGCAATCCATCCCTCCTTGCTACCGCACCCGATGCGGGCAATCTGACCGATGCCTTGGTCAACAAGATCTTTGAGAAACGAGTCCAGTGCGTGGTTCGTCATGCAGACCGCAAGAATCGGTTTCTCTCTAGACGGTCCAGTCGCGAGGATGGCCTTTGTGAGTGCTACTCCGAGGAACGTTTTCCCTGTTCCAGGAGGGCCTTGCACGAACGCAATTTCATTTGTGAGTGTCTCCACAAAAGCCTCCGCTTGACCTTCATCGAGAGTTGTTTCCGACTTGATGACTTCGAGAAATTTCTTTTTGTCTTTGATCAGATCGCGTAGACGATGTTTCTCTAAGGATGGATTTCCCCTGTTATTCTTCCGAATTGCATTGCAATCGAGAACAGAAGATTCTTGGACTGCGTAAGATGGAGGGCGAGATCCGACATTCTCTTCCTCAATGTTGCGTGGAGCAAAGTAGCGAGTAAATGCAAGATCACTACTCGAAAATTCCTGGATCCTCTTCAGGACAGGGTAAAATCCGCTCAGAAGATGTTTCGGGAATTCGACTAAGACGAAGCGGCCGGTATATATTTTCTGAGCGTAGAAGACCATACGAGTAATGTCTTCTTCGCAATCCTTCTGGGCAAAGAGCAACTGGATAGCGGCTATTGAAGAGGTTAGAATTGATCCATGATCCTCCGCAACAGAGTTTAAGCAACTTCCCTCTCACGCCATTTCCGCCTCGAATCTCCATTGATTCTGTGCACTGAGGCAGAAAGACCTCAAAGAACGTGGCGGACAGGCTAACGCCATCATCGTCAAGCCCAACAGCGGCCATAAGCATGCCCTTCTCGAATCGTCCAGACGTAAACATTTTACGTCCTCTCATGCTTTTAGGGCAGTTGTAGCTGAACTGAACAATTAGGCCCTTGCGGTCCTCGAAGCGGAGATCCTCAAATTGCGCTCCCCAGTACATATAGTACCGATTACCTCCTGGTGTTTCTTGACATGGTTCGTAATCCTCCGGTGGTACCTCGGTGGAACATAGTTTCTGTGCCGCAGCATAGACACAGTCTTTGAGCCGCTCGACATTATCGTGACGAAGCTGGCGGAAAAGTGTATCTATAATACGTTCGGGTCCACGATCGAGGAAATGAGGCTTGTTGAATCGCTTGTAAGGCATGTAAGGAGCTCTCAACGAGAGTATCTCATCTGTAGTTGGAAGAATCCGGATGTCGCGGACGTTGATGAAGTCGTTGTCGTGCCTGACGCCAGCAGAGGACAGACTTCCAGGCCCATCGTTCTCGAAACACTTTCTGTTCTTTGGAACGAGACGGGGATGGTAAGAGAGGTAATTTGGGGTAGCAGGCACCGTACGAGGTCTTGGACGGCCATCTCTGCAGACGACCTCTGAAGGAGGTAACTCGTGGGCACGAATATTCGTCTCCATAGCCGATGTTCCAGAACACTGTAGAGGAGACAGAGTTTGGAATAAAAAGGATGATTAAAGCAGAGTTATCCCGATAGAATGATTGATAACTTGAGGGGTAATCCCCACTGAATCAGATCAGACTACGGGACGATGATCTGAGGCAGGAACACAAGGAGTGCTTGGTAGATGCACAATTTGTTGGATAATTGCTAAGAGGAACATTCAATAAGTGGAATACTGAAGAACAGACTTTGTCAGGACAAGATTGGTGCAAAGAAGGCGATTTATGGAGATGGAGAGCTGGGTGAGATGTGTGGAAAGTGGGAAGATGAAGGGGAACACAAGCGAGAAGTTGGGAAGGCAGGAAGTGAGCGACCGATATTTGCCACCACTCTAGAACACAAAGAACAGAGAACTGGAGGCTGGGACATGAGTCACAACAGGTGCTGTGCAGGGAGGTGTTGATGTTGAGGTTGTATTGTCGCAGGCACGCTCAATATCGCTCTCAATGCCCGCCGGGCCCGCCGGCTAAGGACAGCGATGTCATTACGAGACCACCAGAACAACCAAAGGTGAATGCAATGAAGGAACAAAGAAATGAAAATTCAGACTGGGGCAATTGGAAGGCGGGGTTCTGGGGAGTGAACAGTAGTTCACATGTGGCCTTTCACTGTTGTTCTGCCCTAAGGATCCCAACTGGAGCTAAAGGCAAGAGCAGGTGACAGAATGGCTGCCCTCGCAACAACAATTGCAAGCAACAGGTGCTGACAAGCAACACAGCTGTATATTTCTACATGATGCTTCTATTACTGGTTGGTTCCCAGTGAAGGGTGAATGCATCCGCGACCTGGTCTATTGGCAGATCTTGGACTCGAAGTAGAACTCAAAGGAGCCATAGCAAGGAAACACTCAAAATTATGGAAAGAACACCAGCCAAGGAGTCACAGGTAGAATACTGTCTCAGGAGATTCCAAGGCTCCTAGACAACTCTCTAGCCTGTTAAGCATTGGCGTTCGAATACTAGAACACGCTCCTACAACAGGACCAAGAGTAACGAAATATAAAGGTATAGTATAAACCAATCCTTGACAGCAAAGTAAAGAATAACGACAGAGGTTAGATTACATCTAGTCTTAATCAAGAACCGGGCCATGGCTGATAATTAACAAATTACTCCCAACACCTAAGTTCAATTCGATCCAGAGTTTGTCAAGTTTTGATTGTTGGAAGATGAGACATTTGAGCACACTCGGGTGGAAATAAAAAGGGTTTTTAACTTAAGACATCGACGAAGGAAAAGGGGAATAGAAATTACGTGGTTCGACTAACTCGCCTCAGAACTCAAATAAGAAACAGCTGCGTGTTAAGACCCATATCGCTCCCGAATACGAAATGTCAGACTGGGGGTGACAATGGACCTAGGACCGGTAAGGACAAGGTAATGCTGCGCAGCTTCATTAAACCAGCGAATTAACCACAGTAGAACAGTAAGAATTGCATGGTAAAAGAAATACCTAGTCAGATTTGCTCTCAGAAGCAGCTTTCTTCCGTCCACGTTTTGGCTTCTCCACAGGAGCCGCATCTTCGGTGGTCTTGGGTTCCTCTGAAGCGGTGGCTTTCTTCCGACCACGCTTTGGCTTTTCCTCACCGGTCTCCGTTTCTTGTGCGCTAAGAGCTTTGCGACCCTTCTTTGAGGATTTCTGACTGGTATCATTCACTTCGTCTGTTCCAGCGCTGGCATCAGCTGATTTGCGCTTTCTTTCTTTCTGTTTTTGCTCTGCTTCTTTTTCGGTCTTTTTCTCTGCCTTCTCATCCACAACGGCCGCAGTTTTTGGTGGTCGACCCCTTTTAGAGACAGGCTTCGTCGGTTTAGGAGATGTTTCAGCTGCTTTGCCATCATCCTCATCTGCTGCCGGTTTGCCGTGGTCCTCCTTTTTGGCCTTCTTTGCTGCGGGCGCCACGGTGTCGTTCTTGGGCTTTCCATCAGCCTTTCCATCAGCGGCGCCACGGCCGCGCTTCTTTGGCTTTGGACTCTCCTGCTCTATGTCACTCTCTCCATCCTTCGCCTACACTTACGTCAGCAGTCGCGGACTGGCAACCACGGACGAAAGAAACTAACCTCAGCTCCGGTCTTCTTTTTCGGCTCACGCTTCCGGAATCCCGTCATTCCAGGTCTGTTAAACTCAGGGTCCTTAAGTCCTTGTCAGCGTTGATATATTTTGGAGCGGGACACCCATGTCTTACTCCTTTCCATTCAGAGTCCGCGACATGGCCCTGCTCCAGAGCCTTGCGGACCTTTGCCTGATTCTCGGGAGAGAGCTCTTCGTAGCCATCCAAAAGAGTGTAATCTATCTCTCCACTAGAACCCGTCAAAGTCTCTTTGAGATTTGCGATAATTTTAGGAGTGACACATCCCCTTAGGTGACTGTTAACCACACTGAATATGGAAATGATGCGCCATTGTAGGAAACTTACCAGTGTCTCCAGAAAAATGACTGGAATCTTTCATTGTCAACCCAAGTACCGAGGCGGAGCTCGCCCTTCATGATCTTGATTTTCTCATCTTTGCACTCTTTGTTCTGGCATCCAGCGCGGCTAGTGGAAGCCTCCTCTATCAATAAGCATTAGCTTTAAATCAACATACCGTAGTCGGCTGAAGCTCCCTCCTCTATAAATTTGAATCAAGGTGTAGAAATAATAACAGGGGATATCATGGTCTTAAATGCGAATACCGAATACAGGAAGGCATGGAACACGAAACAAGGTATCACAGAGATAGTGTTTTTCCATAGTTTCAGAATATGTCAAGTATCAAAGACGACGACAACGGGCATTATTAGAGAGAGCACTTACCCAGGCGATAAGTAGGCATGTTTACCTAGAGGAAATGGCGCGTTCGTTCCGCTCTTCCAAACGCGACAACAAGCAGCTGTGGCGGTGCTCTCGAAGAAATCAAAGACAACCAGGACTTCTCAAATGAGCAGCTTCTTAAAAAGGTAACAGTGATTATTGAACGTAATAATTCAATAATCAGATATCTGGGATAGACGATGGACAGAAGACAGGAGGTAGCCGCGCTGGTTGTTGTTTGAGTTGGGGTAGGTCCTGCGTTGGTCCACGGAAAATCTTTAAGACCAGTGCCGCAAGATGCTCAGACCACTAGTTCCTCCCTACAGTAGTTATCTCTCAGCAAACAAAGAGTGTAATGGAGCACTCCCACGGTTGTCTTACAAAGAAATTAGGAATAGAGAGCAATGACAAAGAAGCTATTGTTGTATAACTACTATCGTTATAGTCATTTGGAAGGCGTATGGAAATGTAAAAGGGAACAGACAATGAACTGGAAATTAAAAGTGTCTAGCTATAAACGCATGTATTGACTTCAACATGCTAATAAATCTTGATTCGTTATTGCTGATTAACGATAAATTAATGAGCTGCGCTAATACAAATTCTGAAGTCATCTCAAACACCAGCGGTACGCATCCATCCAACTAATCCGTTCTACCGGTCAAAGCCATACTCGCTACTGGAGGCTATTGCGACTCGCTACTTGTCGCAGCAGATAGGATCTTTTTCAGAGCGGTAATATGCTTTCGAAGCATAACCACAGCTCCTAGACTGAGACGAGCAACGAATGGAGATGCCACAGGCCCCCCTTTCACAGTACCGTTGTCACGCGTGGAATTGTGATGTTCAATCATTCTGTCTGCCTCTGCAATTGCCTTCTTGAGCAGCTGGGGTCGTTCCGTTTCCCCATTCCCTACTGGCCCCGGCAGGTAATGCCATGCTAAGACGTCCTCGAAGCTGGGAATAGAGTTTTCCAAAGCATGTTTGATAAAGCTTCGAGTCATGACAAAGGCTTTCTCCGTATACTGAGTGGACTCTATTCGACTATCACCTTCCGATGCAAACGCTTCGTAACCTGCCTCGTCTAAACAGAATATTAGCAAACGCTAATGAATACGGAGCAGCGGCTGAGAGACATACTGTAAAACGGGTCTTTCACCAGCACCAACCCCATAATAGAAACTAGAATCTGCAGAACAGTCGATCTTGTAGGATTCCAATTTTCGTCCGGGTTCTTTGGGGGCCAGGTCCCAAGGATACTGAGGCAGATTTTTCCATCTTCATACATATTGGGGTTTATTCTGCCCATGCCGTTGGTCCAAGAGTGGAAAAATGTAGCCGGAGGTGTGTTGGGGAAGTTTTCGTCAAAGTGGAGATCAATAACAAAGGGTGCATATTCGTAAGGAGTGCCTTGCGGGCCAATTATAACAACTCGCAAAAGGTCGATTCGTGATTCCCACGTCCGTGCAAAGATACCCTGAGGTAACGAAGACTCAAGGATCTGATATTCTTTCCTGATTCGCCGAAGTCGCTGTGTATTTGCTTCTGAGGTGCTTGTACGAAGGAAATGATGATTGGAAGGAGGCGACGTGTCCAAGATGGCAAAATTGGGAGGGCACGAAGCAGGTTGGCTAGCATTCAGGATTGCCAGTCCATTGTTAGGGGGCGCGGCAGGCCCGGTCTCATTGGAGACCTTAGGCTCCTCTCCCGCGTTCGAATCGGGCTGATCGGCAATTTTTATCTCGGTGACTTCAGGTTCATTAATGCCATTATCATTGTCATCATTTTCATCCTCTGTCATCCACATTTCGTCACCACTATCCGTATCAAGGCGCTGGCCGCCTTCATACTCAATCGTCTGTATAATTGGTCTGTCATCAGGTTCATAAAATTCGAATTCTTCGTCATCCATCGGGTCTGATGGCCCACTAGGAGCCGTAGCGTCGTCATCGAGAACCATCAAAATCTTTTCTAGAGGGACACGAACATCACGACATTCCTGGAGTCCTCCGAGTCGAACGGTGATGGTGCCATCAATGTCAAGAGATATTATGTGTCCGATCCAGTCGATCGGGTGACTGAGACTGAAATCCTCCCTTCGCACACTATGTCGCGGTGGTAAAGGGCTTGGATCAATATCAACAGAGTTTTTGAACCAGTCCAATTCAACAAGGACACTCTTTAAGTGGTCGAGGTACATGTTCGTCTGAGTAAAGTTGGCTGGGAACAGGTAACTCAGAAGACAGGGACCTGCCCCTGTTGGAGATGGATGTGAAGGGGTCTGTGGTATATTCGAGTGATGGATTCTCTCCGGGACCAGTAGAACCATTTCCCCTCTCGATTTGACCAAGCCAGGATGAGTAGTCAACTCGTACATGGAGACATCTGTAATCTCGTCCCCAAGGTCACCCAGGACAGACGTTGGGCTTAAGACGTTGCCGTTATGGAGCAGTTCAACCTTAGGATCTCTGTACCAACGGACTGAAGCAATCCGTTCCTTGCTGTTGACAGATTGTACGACACCTATTTTCTTTGGCCGTAGGATAACGCGGTTTCGAGAAGGATCGGAAGGAAAATCTAGCGGTCCAGGGTTATTGCGGCTAGTATTTGCAGGTGTCACAGTCTCAATCTCTTCTTTCAGAGTGACCAACTCTCCTGGCCAAACCTCGTTCTCAAGGCCCGAAAACTTGTGTAAAGAAGAAGCGGTTTCTGTGGTGACACTAAGATCCTGCCATTGAACGGTGACTTGCGTCTTACAGGAGACAATTTTGAAGATATTGAGATCATACCCAAATGTCTGATCCTTGGGAATAGGGTCAAACTGTGGATATTTCGCAGCGGCGACCGCGGGGTCTCGAAACCGGACCCTGTCTCCAATACTGAGATATGAACCACACTTGACATTTCGTTCCTGTGAATTTGCTCTGGGTAATCTCCCATAATCGTAAGTCATGGCGTGTCCTTGCAACGTAGAAGCTCTGATCACTTCGCTGGTTGGGCCGAAGAAAGGAAGTCCCACAGTGAAGATATTCGAGCACAGCCAATCCACATGCACGTCCATCGGTGGGGTAGCTAGGACATGTCCTTCTGGGTCCTCGAGATCGGTCGAGGATCCCGAAATCCACTGGCCTCGTCTCAGATTTTTATGTGTTGTCTTGACAAACTGCCCTGGATACAGCGTCTCCGACGGTATTGTCATATCGATGCTGCTAGAGTCTTCCGCGTGTAATCTGGTCGGGAGGGACTCGTGACCGCTAGGAAGGGATACGATGGGTTTGGAGCCAACAGAGAGGGGAAGCTCGAGGACATAAGGGTTCAACGGGGACACCACTTTTTGGTTAGGGAGCATTAATATCACGTCCCGATCAACTTGCTGTATAATTCCCACTTTCTGGCGATAAATGATATAGTCGCCTTCCCGGAATTCATCGGAATCCATTAGCTCTTCGGCAGGGATGTCGTGCAGCAATGGAGGAACATCACGCTCATTGCTGTCCACGTCGTGCTGGTCTGCTGAGGACTCGGAAGGCCGCGGAGGTTTTTCTGAAAATCGCAGCGCACCATATTCTCCTGTTTTTGGATCGATTGATCTAAATGCAATGGGTTCAAGGGTACATTTTGTGGACGTGCTGATTACTGTGCCGCTCATAGTATCCCTTGGATGCCGCTTTACGATATGGCCAATCTCCAATGGTCGATCGACGAGTTCAAGGTCGTCCTCATGCACGAGTGAAAACCCCTGAGCGGGCTCGCTGAAAGCAACATAAACGTATCCTTTCCCTGGCTGGGACCAGCAGTCAGCTATGCCCCCGTATCTACCTTAATCGTCGCCAACTACCCACCACTCCAGTATCGAGAAATTCCATCAGCTCCTTCTCCGGAACGGGAACATGCGACACGATCAGGCTCTCTTCCAGGGGTTCGTGGGTCTCGACCTTAAGCACAAGTCAATTTGTGAAGCGGTCTAAGAGAAGGCGCCGGGGGCGTACATCGTAAAATGTCCTCTATAACACGTCAGAGAGCGTTTCAATATGATTATTTCCCAGCTTCCACCATACTTACATCCACAATCCCCACCATTGAGCGGTCCGATTTCAAGACGCAGACATCGTCGGGGTAAAACTAAATTCCACCTAGAGTCAGCCATGCCCTTATGTTTCATTCGTTTTGGTTGCGCTGACCTTCCTTTGCTGCTGATTACCCTCCGACGGGGAAGAGGCAGCTCCCGTGGAGGCCATCGTGATGGCTGGTGCGGGGTTGAGAGAGGTTCAAGAGGGACAGCCGGACTAGACTCGAAGAGTCACGGCGGAGATGTCAGCAAAAACATACGAAGTGGGGGAGTGTTGTTAGTCAAAGTAGATAAATAAGATGAGACTGGCGCGGTTGCGTGGAGAGGGAAGAAGTCAGTCTGGAGGCGTAGAATGGCTTGCCGCGCCGGTTTCGCTGTTACAAGTAATACGCAGCTTTAAAAGATGTACAGACATACAATACCTCAGGTACAAGCTCTTCGTTGTTTCCTGTGAGTTACGCGCTGCATATCTAGCCTCTCTGCACGCTGAAAGGCTTCTATATATACAGGCAGAGAAGCAGATACAGTGTTCTCCAGCGATTCCTGGGCTTGGTGTTACCAGGTGGGGATACGCAGTAGAGCAACATTTTCCCGGCGGCAAACCCAAACAAGTCTCCTTCACGCATCATTGTCAACCTCAGTCCGAAGCGACATTTGGTTCAAGAAACTCTCTATTGCCGTCACCTGGGCACTTAATTGCCCTCCAGGCGGTCTGATTACATATCAGACCCTGAGCTCATCTGGACAGCTTTCTGCGGTTCCAATCCCCGTTGTCCAGACTACGTCAGCCTGTCGTGCTTTGCGACTGCCCGTCTCTCCCATCACGACTTAGCTTCGACTGCCTTTCTCCCGCTTTGCACGACTCACAACCTCGTCTTCAAGATGTCCGAACCGATTCCTGAATCTGTTCCTACAAGCGCAGACCCGCGCAGTAAGCGGCCCCTAAAGCGTCGCGCTCTCACACCAGTTGCCGAACAAGCGTCGCAGATCGAATCCCTCTTCAGAGATCCAACGAAGGAAATTAAGATTCCCGAGCCTTCCAAACCACGCACCGCTGCCTCTCTCCCTCCTCCACCTGAGATCGTCGCGAACGTCCAAGGTTCTTCTGCCGGAGCGGGCTCCGGCGAGTTTCACGTCTACAAGGCGAGCCGCCGGCGGGAATATGAGCGCCTGAGGCTGATGGAGGAGGAAGCCCAGCGGGAAAAGGCGGACGCAGAGTTTGAAAGGAAAAGGGCGGAGGCTAAGCGCAAAGATGAAGAGAAGACAGAGAAAAATCGCAGGAAGAGGGAGAAGAGGAGGGCTGCGAAGCAGAGAAGGCTGGCAGGCAACAATGCAGATGAGGAAATGAAAGTCGACAAACCGCCTACGGCACCTGAAGGACCTTCCAGTGGAAATGAGGGAGCACCCAGCCATGAAGATCAGGTACCGGCCGCGGACAAATTGGAGACGAGCCACGAGGAACCCGGCGTTATAATCCACGATGAAGATTGATTGCTGGCTACAGGACAAGGATTTTTTCTGAGAACTGGAGACTTCTTCGGAGCTTGTAATACTAGAAGTGTACCAATATTGAGATACCCATTTACTGTTAATCTAGAATATTCATACAACTCGGATGCAATCGTATAACATTATGTAGGCACTTCTACTGTAAAGATCCCCTCATTATTAATCTTCAACTGCAGCAGCATGTCCACCAGATTGCTGCTTGGACTTGGCACTGCAAATATCGTCAACCCGAAGGAGTAGACATGCAGCCTGTACAGATTGTCAGCAAGCGTCAAGTCATTAGGGGAGAGCAAAACCTACTTCAACGGCTGTCTTTATGCTTTGCAGTTTGACCGCTTCAGGCTCCCACACACCATACTCCTTCATGTCGACCAAATTGCCCGTATCGCCATCAATACCCCAAGAGGTATGACCCTCCACGTGCTTGGCCCTCAAACGGGTCAGAACGCGGACAGGGCTGGCACCTGCGTTCTGCGCCAGGGTCCTTGGAATAACCTCCATGGCATCAGCCACGGCCTTGTAAGGCCACTGCTGAACGCCTTCGACGGACTTGGCCAACTGGCTCAGCTTGACAGAAACCGCCATTTCAGTCGCGCCGCCTCCAGGAGAGAGTCGGGGGTGGAAGATGACGTTCCTGGCAACAGACATAGCATCTTGTAGGTTCCGTTCGATCTCATTCAAGATATCCTTCGAAGGGCCTCTCAAGAGAATCGTGCAAGCTTTAGGGTTCTTGCATTTTCTAAGGAACGTGAAGTATTCGTCACCAATCTTCTCAATTTCGAACAGCCCGCACTGGGTTCCAACATCAGACTCCTGAAGGTCATCGACACGGTTCACAATTGTGGCGCCAGTAGCACGAGCGATTCGGTTGTTGTCCGTTTTCCTTACGCGGCGGATAGCAGTGACATTGTTCTTCATCAAGAAATGCTGAGCGAGATCTGTGAAAGTAGGATTCAGTACGCGATCTGCAGCGGATAGAAGAGAAACTTACCTGATACACCCTTCTCAGTGATGACAACGTCAGGCTTGAACGCCAAGAGCGCATCACACATGTGTTTGACCTGTTCTTCCTCGATCTGTAGAATTCGGTTCCAGTCATCCTCCTTGGTAATCTCAATGTTCGTCTGTGACTCCCCCTTCTTGTATTCCAGCGGACAGTCAAGCAAGATAATCCTAGGGTTCTCTATTCTTCTCCGCATCTTGGGGTGCGTGATATCTTTGTTGATCATCACTCCGTCGATAACTTCGCTGTCCTCTATCTCTCCACCGGGAACCTTCTCAATACGAGCGTATCGCTTGATATCAACCTCCTTCTTTCCGCCACCAACGTCGAAGGAAACTGTCCTCACGGCCTTCAATGCAAGGCTGCACATGAGCTCTGACCACCTTGACACGAACTTAGTTCCAATCGATGACTGGATAAGACTGTACATGGCTTTGTCGTCGTCGACATTAATTGGCACCGAAATCTCCTCGACGATGGCGAGTGCATCCGTAAGAGCACGCTTGAAAGCGGATATGATGACGACAGGGTGGATATTGCGTTCGAGCTGAGGAAGAGCCTGAGCAAGGATCTCACCAGCTAATGGAACGTTAGGATTGAAAGAACTAATAGGATGAAAAAGGCATACCCAGTATGATAACCGTAGTCGTTCCGTCTCCAACCTCCTCATCTTGTGTCCGGCTAAGCTCAATCATGCTTTTCGCGGCGGGGTGGGAAACCTCGATCTCTCTGAGAATAGCGTGGCCGTCGTTGGTCAAAACAATACCACCCATGGGGTCAAGGAGCATCTTCAGCATGGCCTTGGGTCCAAGGCATGATCGAATAATGTCCGCAACGCTGCACCGGTCAGGTTAGAGCCTGGAAGCTATAGATATTTGGGTCCCACTCACGTCTTTGCAGCTGTAATGTTGGACAGCTGAGCTCTTCTGCCGACCTGCCTGTCCCCATTTTGGGTATCTGAGGCCATATTAGCAACCGCGACACCGTTACTCCATCTACATGCAAGGTTGAGCGGGGTGCGTACTCATTACCACCACCGGGGCCTGCATGTTGGCGGTGTGGGCTTCTTCAGCTGGTATGGAGAGGATAGAACTGGTCTAAGGTGCAAAGGTGATTGTGTCGACGAACCCCAGAACAGGTGAACAGCTTTTAAGGTGGAAGATGACGTTGGGAGAGTGAGGGGCACGTCCGCAGACGCTCGGTGTGTGGTTCTCTGGCGCGCGTCACTCGCTATCAAATTTCCAGCGAAGCTTGAAGTGGGATTGCTTCTCCAACCACTGACTAAACTGCTTTGGCGCTAGCGCCGACCCGTAGCTTCTCCCGAGGTCGACCAACTCCGATGCCAACCTCAACTCCAGATTCTACGGAAGGACGTCCTACGACAGAGGAAGAAATGAGGAACGGTTGCATAAATTCTGTCTGATCTTATTCGATCTGATGACTCTTACAGTTTGTTAAATTCAGGTGCCAATGATGACACGCTTTCCCCGGCATCTCCCATGCATTCCACCATTGATCACCTTCGAAATACATCATTCCATTTTAGCTGCATCTCCGTGGAGTTAGCATTGGATTTTTAGCTCCATGGACATGATCTTACCCTTGTCAATTCCTCTGGAAGACTCCGCTTATCCTCTGCAGGCTTCTCCTCACACGGCCTCGAACACTCGAGACGAGGGATGTGCTTCCTCTAAAGAGAGAGTTCTGGGTATTTTCCCTGCGATGAGGTCTTTTTTCTGCTCCCGAGCGGAATACGGATGGGAGATGTGCACTCCTCTTATTGCCAGAGAAACCCGGTGTCAGTTGTAGGGCTCGTGGTTCGAGGCCTATCGGGGTCTTGCGATACTCCCCGACCGAGGCTCCGCGAATCTTCTTGTATGGGTGTCCATAGGATGGACCTTGCATAGCCGCCTGGTTTTGTCTTTCCATAACTGTGTGGAGGTAGTTTGATCCAGTTGGACCTGCAATCGGGGGTATCGTGGTTGTGCTTTGCATTCTTGCATGTGCCATTTGGTCCATGTGTCCTCTATCAAGGTTACTACGTTCTGCTAGCGGCTCTGGCATCAGAGGACAATGATGGTGATATTCAACCATTTGTTGAACTGGGTTATGTTGTTTCCGTACTTCGATATCTGGATTCTCTCTCGACAATCGTCTGAACCGCTCTTGTTGGATATCTCGCATGTTTTTCTGGAGGTGTGGAGGTAGCTCAGCCATGGCCTTCTCATCCAGCTCGAAGATCACTTCTTCTTCATCGCTCATGGAATTTTCTGTTTCAGAGAGGCTGCTGTACCATGTGTCTGTGCTGTTCCTCCAGCGGACATTTTGAACATCTTGCCGTCTTCCTGTGGTGTGGGGATCCGACATGGTGGATATCAAAAGCGCCGTGTGCTTTTCTTCGCAGGAAGTAAAGGGCGATTTTGGGACTAATGCAATTTAGCTAAGCAGGAAAACACATCAGCATGCTGTCAGGTTTAACACCGACGTGTTCACCTGTGACGCGTCGTTCTATTGGTGAACAGGGGAACAACAATAGTTATAGTGCATGCACTGACATACCTTGATATATTCCTGGAAACAACTTCCAGAAATCAGATCGATATGGAGTGTCAGCAGTGGGATAAAGTTGTCTCTATCTACGAGAGAAGTTGGGAAAGTGTCCCGTTATTTTGGAAGCAGTCAGAGAGTCAGCACCTCAGGTCGGGGTCCGCCGCTTGCTATCTGATCACTTTGGCTCATGCATTCAACTCTCCAGGTGTTCTCCCTGGTGATCTGCATGGCATGGCTTCACGTTCTCTTGATCTTTTCAACCTCCAGAGGGAGACTGGGAGATCACTCGTCTTCACTCAGTCCAGGGTATTGAATATCTACAGTGACCCCGCACCAGTCCATAAATCACACATGGTATATTAATTCCCAAGTTTTACACCTTAACTGGATATTATGTTCTACACCTAATCTCACTTTTCAATAGAACAAAGAATGATTCTTTGCTTTAGTCTCCCTAGATAGAATTCTAGCTTTTCTGGTTGCGATTCCTCTTTTACGAATACATCCCTGCAGAAATATTAAGCGGTCAACGAACAAGCATACAGGATCGTTCGTTCGATTCCGGTGTTTACAATCAGCTTTCGGCAGCCCATAGTCCCCGAAGATACCGTTAAGAGACCTACTATCGTTATATCTGCATTCCAATGGCAAATCCAACCGGAGAATATCTCGCACAATACCTTTTTCTTACAGGAACATGGAGGGTACAACACGTGACCAAGAAATTGTAGGAATCACCCAGCAAGAGATGGCCAACTGCTAAGTTACACACAATATTATTGTTGACGGTGACTAACTCCCATTCTCATCTGATAGTTGGTTCCTACCCGGTGCGTTTGACTCCCTTTTCCAAGACTTAGCGCAAGATGCCTACAGCAAGACTAGCAGTCACTACCTATCTCCAGGGGAAGCGCTGAAGCTGGTAAATTCTGCTTGGAGATGTCCATATGTCACCCTGTACCGGATCTTTCCTTCACTATCAGATTTTCTCCGAAGAACTATCATTTATGATAGAATCAAGGAAGCGCAAGAGGATAAGAAATTCTTTTCCTCTTTCACTCCGCTCGTCCGACACATGCAATACACATTCATCTCCTAGAATACTGTGGGCAGAGCAGACGTACAGTCAGGTTCTTACTATAAAGAGGTATTTCTCATAGCAGAGTACCTATCCTCGATTACTCATTCAACTATTCACCATTACCAATGACTGATACAAGCCGGGAAAGGGATACAGCTCCTAATGATGCTACCGCCACCACCTCCTCCTCTGCAGATATCACCACGCCTCTAGGACGAGAAGGAAGAAGAGGCGCAGAGAGCGAAACCGAACTATATACTCCCAGCATTGTTACACTCGGCTTCAAAAGCGAAGATTCAGGCACCCTGACAAACGAGAACGTCGGGGACTGGGACTGGGACTGGGACATAGACGAGGATGGTGACATAGTCAAAATCTCTTATGGGTCTCTCTCCAACCTTACCCTGGTAAGCGATCTCCTCCATAAGGAGACCGAGTTCGAAGAAGGATGCAGCTCGACCTTCTACGATATGTGTGCCGAGTCTGAGCTCTTCTGGGAGTTCGACTTCTACTCGGACTCCGACTCCGAGTTTGATGAATTTGACGGTCGCCCTGTTCGTAAGACTGGTCTTTTGCCTGACTGCTGGGCGTGTGAGAAGGAGCTGGACGAATTCCCACCGACGGTGTGCAACGAGTGTGGGTTGCCGAATTAGGGACCAAAATGGGGAGATGGGGAATCTCGGTAGATACCTTGGATGGACATGGTCTTGGGATAATACAAGTTAGATGTTGACAGAAACATTCATCTTGAAGACGATACTCAGGACATTCTCTGGAATGGTATGAACAGAAATTTAAGTATCTCATTGTGATGTTTTACAATTGCGGCGTTTTGGTATATATGAAAAGAGACAGGAGATGTATGTGAATTATGCAAGCGGTAAAAAGGCATTTCCAAAATGAACGGGGTCCTTCGCACGACGACCCTCCAAGACCATCCAACAGTCATGAAGTATTCTATTTGTACAGATGCCGGCTTTTATTTCCCCAGTGCAATATGCCCCCATATCTTGATATCCAATCCGTTTGACTCGTAGATGTATATATATATATATATATATATTTTAAACAAAAAATGCTGGCAAAAAAATCAAAACTCCCGGCTCTCTCCAATATTGCAAACATCGAAAACCCCAGTCTCGGGTATATTGTTCCTCTTTAGAGCTTCCTTGAGCTTCTTGGGAGGCTCCAGTACATCCTCCTCCGTCAGGACCCAGGTTCCCCAGTGCATGCCGAGTGCCTTCTTGCACTTGGTGTCCTGGAAGATGTTTACCGCATCATGTGGGTCTGCATGCATAGGACTCATGATCCATCGAGGCTCGTAGGCCCCAATCGGTATCAGACCCAGGTCAAACGGACCCCTGAATTGGCCAATCTGTGCAAATGCGGGACACACTGGGTACTTGTGCTCTGGGCCATGGTCATCGGTACCCTTGGGGAGCTCTGGGACGGCTCTGTATCCAGTGTCTCTATAAAATGAATATGATTAGCCAATGGTGGAATATCACAAACTCTAGAAGAAAACTGCTTACCCAGCAAAGTAGACCTTCTTCCCTCCCGACTCCACGCACCAAGATGACCAAAGAGTTTTTGACCTGTCAAAAAGTCCTCGATTACTGGTATGCTGGCAGGGTAAGCAGCTAATTCGGGCCACAATATCAGCATTTTTCGACTGGAATTCACCAGTCGGTGCCACATCCGAGGCTGACTTTGGAGGTGACAGCGTCAAATCACGCTCCTCCCACCAGTCCAGTTCAGTCACATTGTGTATTCCCGAGTCCACAAACCACTGTTTATTGCCCAGAGGAGCAAAGAATTGACAGTTCGGGTGCCTCTTCGCAATCTCCCTCACGGTAGGATATGACAGGTGATCGTAATGGTTATGCGAGATTACCACAGCGTCGATTATTGGGATGTCACTGATCTTGCAGGGCATCTCCGTGTAACGTTTGGGACCCAGCCAAGACAATGGGGAGCAGCGATCCTCGAACACAGGGTCGAACAGGACTCGCAGACCGCTTGGGAACTCAACATAATAACATGCGTGCCCTAGCCATGTAGCGCGCAGCCTTGGCGTTTCTCGGCTGGGGAGAAACTCGGGCGTCTGTACAGGAACCGTTGGAGGAGTGGTATCCGGGACATTTGCTTGTCCAGTCAACCGACGGCTACAACGTGATGATCCGTTAGCATTAATGACAACCAAAAAAGAAAGAAAACCACGGACAAAGACTCACTAGATCATACTTCTGAGGATCCTGAAGACTTGGAGATCCCTCCAGGAGCTGCAAGGCTGGTTCAGCATACTCTCATTTCCTTCCCTGTGAAGCAGTGCACTACTCACTCCCAAGGATTCCTGAATCCGACCTTGAGGTGATGGCTCTTCTGCGCAGCATCGCCCGGGGTGGGCGACACCGGAGATGCGGATATGGTCGCAGCATACAAGACGGCGGTGGTCGAAGAACCCATCTTGCGTCGTCCAAGAAGCGGCTGACTCGAAGCAGAAGCTGTCCTGGCCTGACGTCGACAGAAAAAGAAACGCCAGAAGAAGGCCCTCATCTGCGCAGGGCTCGAGGGCGCCTGTTCTTAAAGGATTCTCCAGCTCCTGCTGCGCCCTGCAACCCGTGATAGCTTTTAGCCGACACCATACAAGGCCCTGAAACTCCAAGCCTTCCAAGGCAGCAAGATTTTTAGCAGAGCCTGTAGAATCCCGGAATTATCGTCAATGAGCTCTGCTGGCCCATAAAGGCCGTTAACTCCGACGGGCATGCTCCGGCGCTGCGGACCCAAAAGGCCCTCGAGCTCGTACTACAGAGACCGATTCGGTCGAACTGCGCCGACGGGCACGGGCGCGGGAATGTGGGGACGTCTGGGGCTGCGCAGGGAAGCAGAAGCGTCGCACGGTCACCATCGTGTGCAGCATCTGGAAGCGCCTCCTGGTCTCTGCGCAATACACAGTATACTAGACGAGCAAAAGTACTATCTACTGTGCATCTAGAGAACCAGCGGCCACGCGCGTCTGGCTCAGCAATGATGCTGCGTTCCTCCCGGGCGGACTGCGGCCTCCCGTGGGCGAGCTCGCTCGGGCCGTGGTAACTCCGATGTCAGATAATCTGATAGCAGATACGAAAAGCAGCGCTTGAGCGACAAAGCTTGCCGTGCGATGCAACACCCACCTTCGGGGATGGAGCCTAATGGACAAGTCAAGGCTCAAGGGGCACCGTCCCCCGGTGATCTGATCCAGCAAAGAAAGGACGCGGCGCAAGCCGTGCTACAGTCCGGCGGAGATGGCGGAATTTTCTCTCAGCTCTCCAATAACCCGTTCTTCACGGCGGTAGGCGACGTCTTGTCCCCGCAACAAGAGCTACGGACAGAAGGTTGATCAAAATCAATTGCTAGGGTTTTGGTCTAGCCGGTCTAGGAGCTGCTTTTGGCCTGGCACAGAAGGGCCTCAAGCATGGCGCCGCCTTCCTTCGCAGACGGATGTTGGTCGACGTCGAGATCAACGTCAAGGACGACTCGTACGCCTGGTTTCTGCACTGGATGACCCTATACCAGCAGTCGCAGCTCAACGGCGCTCGAACGGGGGCTAATAAGGGCGGGTTCATGGATTCTCTGCTCCAAAAGTTGACACCAGGGATGCGCCACCTGTCGATCCAGACACAGAAGGTAGAACATGCGAATGGGGCCATACATACACGGTTCACTCTGATCCCGGGTCCAGGGAGACACATACTACGCTACAAGAATGCCTTCATCTTAGTGAACCGGGTCCGCGAGTCAAATTCCCGGGACCTCCAGACTGGCCGACCTTGGGAGACGGTCACCTTGACCACTCTCTACGCGCATCGCCACATCTTCGAGGATCTCTTCACCGAGGCCCATGCCTATGCCATCAAGTCGCACGAGGGCAAGACACGGATATACAACAGCTGGGGTACAGAGTGGCGGCAATTCGGACATCCCCGACGGAAGCGGCCACTCGACTCCGTGATCTTGGACAAAGGCGTCAAGGAGCGCATCGTGGAGGATGTCAAAGACTTCCTTGCCAGCTCACAGTGGTATCATGATCGTGGAATCCCCTACCGGAGAGGTTACTTGCTCTACGGGCCGCCGGGGACCGGTAAGAGTTCGTTCATCCAGGCGCTGGCTGGCGAGCTCGACTATGATATTGCGATCCTGAACCTCAGCGAACGCGGGCTAACGGACGACCGACTCAACCATCTGCTTACCATCATTCCGAACCGGACCCTCGTTTTGCTCGAGGACGTCGATGCGGCCTTCACCAACCGGCGAGTCCAAACCGACGAAGACGGCTACCGCGGCGCCAACGTTACGTTCTCCGGCCTTCTGAACGCCCTCGACGGCGTCGCCAGCGCGGAAGAGCGCATCATTTTCCTGACTACGAACCACGTCGAGCGACTCGACGAGGCACTCGTCCGGCCGGGACGCGTCGACATGACCGTCCGTTTCGGCGAGGCCACCCGATACCAGGTCTCCTGCCTGTGGGACCGGTTCTACGGCGAATTTGACACCGACGGGAAATACAGGCAGGCCTTCCTCGACCGACTGCAGGAGCTCGGGCTCGTCGAGGATGAAAACGGCCACAAGCCCGACCGCTCCAAGGCCACCAGCACCGCGGCGCTGCAGGGCCTGTTCCTGTACAACAAGGGAAACATGGAGGGTGCGATCGCCATGGCGGATGCCCTTGCGCAGAGTTTGCATGAGCAGGCTCAGGCGGCTGAGGCTGAGGCTAAACAGTAGACAAGGGCTGTGTAAATTTATGTACACTACAAGGTCCTATGATTTGCCTTATTTGGTATTTTGACGACTCCGCGCCTAGAAGGTAGAGAAGCTCCCTAGTTACTCCACTACCGGCCTAGTCACATATCATTTGTTCCATGCTATGGAGTAATCCTTCCTGAATCTTCCACATTGTATCGCATGCTCACATAGTACTGTACTCTTGGATCTTGAGGGAAGCATCAGCATAATGAAGGAAATGTTCGGAGAAAGCGCTTAAATATGTCTTTGTAGCCCATCATCAAGTGCAGTAACAGCCAGGACATGTTTGAATTCCCTCAACCTGAAGACGCCATCTATATATGTAAATGATGAAGATAAATACCTAATATGTAAAGACGTTATATTCTAAACTTCAGTTCCATATCTCTAATAGGCAGAGATCCTAACTGTTGTTATCACCGTTTACATACCCAAAGCAAACATCCCAAACACCACCGACCGGCACCCTCGAACATCCCATATAGACCATTCTCATCATTTCCCTAGCAACAAAGAACCCGGGGGTTGGTGCAGTGGTCCATATGACCCTGATCTGCCTTGTCAGACAAATCCCCACCACCTGCGATCACCCCCCGGGTTCTGGGTTCGAACCAGGCCTCGAACCCCACGAATCGGCGATGGTTGAAGCAGTGAGGTCATTACCAATATCTGTCCAACATACTGGATGACCCGGGCCTGTGTAAAACCCTGCTCGCCAAAAGCATAGGCGGGGTTTTCGTAGCTCCCTTGACTCACCCAGTGGGTCGGGGGTGAGCTTTTTTGGGTCTCTATATTGGTTATTTTTTGAACTTTTTCTTTCCTATTCTATGAGATACGTGTGTGAGCGAAAGACGCGTGAGTGGTTTGCTTTGAGATGTGTTATGATATAGCTCTATCTGCAAAGTCACGTGAACATGGGTTTGAATGAGGTTCCAGGTATTATTCTAATCCGAATCTCGATTTATTCCACAAATATATGTGAATTCGACTTGTGAGGAAAGTAAATGTGCTCCTATAAATCCAATGGCTACTGAGTAGTTGCCTGTCGAGCCACAGGCTTGGCTCCTTTTTTAGTTCTGCAGGCCATATCACAACGGATCGAAACAACTCCCAAGAACATGATTCGCCACGAAAACTAGCACACGATTTCTGCAGCATCTTGGCCGTTTATTGGTCTGTGCGAAATCATTCATGCACGCCTCAGCGTCAAGTCTCGGGTCTTCCACGAGCGTTCCCCCGCGATACCGGCGTACTAGGTTCTCCATTGCTCCAAGCGCCGCTACTAATGCAACCTAAAGGCACACGCCCAATCAACCTCTTCGAAAGCATCCAACATAACCGCCGCCATCCCAGAAGAGTACCATCCTCGAATCGCAGGCACAGATAAGGCAGATCTCATGCATCTCATCCCTGTTCTTCACACGGATTCAGCCTCTCAGAGCCCCCGCGGAGGGTGCTCCTTCGCGATGACCGTCCATTGCCAGTCTTGGAGCTGAAAGGTGACCAGCATCGCTTACGGCCTAGGAAGTCTTAGGATGGGAGGGGTATATGTCACCTTGGGGCCCTGTTCCTCCCCCAACTCCTGCACATATGCAGAAGGGCTCTTTTTGTTTCTTGGTTTCTTTGCCTTCCCCTCGTCGGGCGTGCTGGCTCGCCTGACAATTTCTTACTTCAATTCTTGTTGCTGTTGAGCCATTTTTGTCGTTGGCTACCACAGGTTCACAGACTCATTGATCTTGGTCGAGAGAGCGCAGGACGCTCGTGAAATTCATTTGACTGGATCTTCAGATAGAGCTGGTCTCATACCAAACAGATTTCACTGGAGAATCTGGCTGATCTCCGGTGTTTCTGACCGGCATGGCCGAGATGCCTCAATTTCAATTGTTCCCACCACCTTCGCCAAAGAAGAAGAGCGCCAACAACCCATTCCGGAAGCCGAGCAAGAAACAATCCGATAAGACAGAACCACCCAGCCCAATCCAACTGGAAGAGCTCAAAGACCCTGCCCGTACAGAAGCAGTACTCGTCCAAATCATCGAAGACACTAATGCTATCAAGCCCCCACCGAAAGCATGTCTAGTCGACTCGAGGCCTACTACCGCAAGTACCGAGCGTCGCCAATTACCAAAGCATATTGAGACGTCTAGAGGTGCAAGCAGACAGGATTCTGGAGCAGCGTCATCAGCCTCGCAGAAAGCACAATCCAGGTCTGCTACTCCTGCTGGCAGCAATGGAGAGACGACAGAGCAAAGAAATCCCTCTCCAGTCATTCCAATGAAGTCGATATTTCCACGCTATAATCCCAACCTCCCTCTCAGCCAGCAGCAATACTATCCCCAGAATATCGGATCGAGTGACCTGCGCCGGCAAGCCATCTCCCGCAATCAAGATAGACTCAGCTTGTCACCACCCCCGGAGATTGACAAGCTCCTAGGTCCAAAAACCGTCCCAGCAAGCGTGATGAACTTTCCCGCAAATGCTCTTGATCCTGTGGACACTATTCAGTACTCTTCTGCTGAGGCACTTGAAAGCCTCTGGGAGGCTGCCAACGGACAGAGGCTAGAAAATGTGCTCGGCACATTTAACCTGCGCATGGCACGGTGAGTCGAACTGCAGTGCAATTAATTTAGCTTCTCCAAATCGCTAACGTGCTTCCAAGTATCAACCATGCGACTTTCACGTTCGGAGATCCACAGCAACCCTTCTACACGATGCAGACATACTCCACAAACGAGATCTCCATAACAAGAACCCATCCCTGCAAGCCAAACAGGACTATACCCGTCATGATGCTCAGTCTCGAAGAACGGATTCGACGTCAACCGCCGAACGATGGACTTGTCGCGGTAGTATTTTCTAGGTTGGCTGCGATGCTTGCCATTGATCAGGCACGAGAGCTGTCAATAAAGCACCACTTAGCTCCCACTGAGGCGATGGAAGTAGAAGCAAATGCTGTTAAACGCGCTGCCGCACAGGAGTCATGCCGTCTCATCTGGAATAATAAAGAACGTCGATATGAACTGATGCATCCTGCTTTCGCGAAGCAACCAACGCCGGCCCTTGTTGGCGAAGATGGTATCCCTCTTTCACCTGTCCAGACGAAGACCCCCGGAACACTTCACATCACGGTCTCCACGCCATCGAGAAATGGCCAGACGCCTCGACAACCGCCAACTATCCTCGTCACCAATCCAATGTCTTCCAACGCCATCGAAGCTGCCAATCAGGCCGCTACACCCAGAACATCTACCCTTCCAGTGACTGACACCGACGAGCCACTTGCATCTCTTGACCTGGGCACGATGACCCTGTCCATCGCTGCTGGCTTGACTGCCGCCACCATCCCATCCTTATACGTTATTGACTCTCTAATCGCGGCAGTCCTGGCAGTCGCTGTCTCTGATGAGTCTACGAATCCGGTGCTAGCAGACATGGAGCTGTACGTTCCTGGTCAGGAACCATCTCAGGGCTCTTCTTGTCGCGGTCCGGATTCTGCAGCCACATCGGCCCCGTCAGGAGGATTTAAAGGAAAGTTGGTCGCGACGCTCGCGGAGCGCGAGGACGCGGAAGAAGAGGCAAAATTGATGGCGCAACTCAGATCCTCAAAGTCAAAATCAAAGTCAGAGGACGAGGACAAGAAGGGAAGATTCTGGTATCGATCAAAGTCGAAAAAGAAGAAGATTCTCATCGACGAGTTCGACCTGGAGAAGTACGGCCGGTACGGCTCCGGCTCGTCGCGCGAAGGAGAGAAGCTGCCTGGGATCACGCGCGCACTGCTGCGGTTCATGTTCTGGGCACTGGAGCTTGCCGTCCGGGCTCTTACGCTCGGCGTTAAGGCGTTAGCTTGGTTGCTCGTGAATGTGACTAGGTGCGTGACGAGTGAGAGGTTCTGAGAGCTTCAAGAACGAGTCAGATGCACTATCTGGTGGTAAGGTCTAAACCTGTCTAAATAATAGAGGCTGGGCTTTCGGTGATGGTCAGGGTTATGATTGGCGTTTTCAATCTAATTGTTAATGATTTCGGTTATTCTGCACATCTAATGCGATATGGTCATGCTTTCTGCATTTGATATCTGTTGACTCTATACTACGTCATGTTCGAGACGGTTCATGATGGGCTAACAGGGAATATTCTCTCTCTAAATCGGGATGATGTTCCTAAATCACGCCCGATGTTGATACTACCCAGAGCTCTCTATTGTATCATGCACAACGATCAATTGATGCCATCCCTCATGTTCAAATCTTATTCTGATGACAAGAAGTATACACAGACAATTAGACAGTACTTAGGATCGACGAAGTCAACCCTTGGCAGCTTCCAGGTCTGAGGGATCCTCGAAAGGCTTCAACCCGAAGAAGCGCCAGAGCTGATCGCTCCTGAGCGCCAGGTCCTTACTGCGGTGGGATATAGTCAACTCCGCAGAACCATCGCTGAAATATATGATATTCTTCTCCTGCATGTCGTATAAGCATTATCAGTCCATGAACCGCAACGCATATCTCTACAAGAAAGCACAATCACTCACCAGTCCAAGCGTCAAGTCAGTGATTCCCTCAAACCACTGCGGACGATACTTCAACGACCTCTTGCCCTTGATGGCACGCACGATGTTCTCCGCCACGAACTGCGCCTGCTCCACCGCTGCGCGCCCGTTCTTGATTGATCCCGTGTCCGCGACGTCTCCGATGGCGTAGATGTTCCCGTGCGCTTCGTCTGCGATCTGCAGCGTCGGGAGGACTTTGATGTAACCGGATTCGGAGATCGAGGAGGGAGAGAGCTCCGCGATGAGGCCGGAGTTGGGTTTTTGGCCGATGCATTTGATCTGGATGGATAAGACCTTTGTCAGAGTTGAATTCTCGAGAGACTGGGATAGAATAGGATGAACGTACCAAACAGTCATACGGGATCCGCTTTCCTGAATTCAAGATGATTTCACCCACAGTCTCCATATCATCAGGGATTTGCGCCCTCTCCCCAAGGACAAGATTAACACCCAACTTCTCCAGCTCTTTAACCGCAACCTCATGCATCTTCGGCCCAAAGCTAGCGTTCATCAGCCTCTTCCGCGAATGCAACAGCGTGACATTCTTCTCCGGATACAGCGCCTTCGCGTCCGCCGCGATCTCCACTCCGGCTGGGCCTCCACCCAAGACAACCACATCCTTCGCGGCCTGGATCCGATCCTGCATCTCGCGAAACAGCTGGATGCCATCGGCCTTGTCCTCCCTACCGACCCGGGACGGCAGACCCGCCACCGACCCCGTCGCAACGACCAGATACTCGTACTTGATCCGCTGCCCGGACCTGAGGACCACGAATCCTCCTCCATCTTCACCCTTCCCATCCTTATCATTCATATTATTCCCTTCGATCCTCTCCACCCAATCCCTCACCCAGACACACGACCCTCTCGACACCTCACCCGCCACATACGGCCCATACGGCACAAACGCCTTATGCTCGTGGCCCCTCACGACCGAAAACCGGGGGAACACCCACGTGAACTGGAAGTGCGAGTTCTTCTCGACGACCACAACGCGGTAGCCTGTGGGGACGGAGGTCGCGAGGCATCGCGCGGCGTGGTATCCCGCGAAAGAGGCGCCGATGACGACAATGTTGCGGACGTGTTCCGCGCCCGTGTCGGGCAGGGCGCGGTAGGTGAGGCGGTGGGTGAGGGAGGTGAGGAGCAGACGGAGGCGGGTGCGGGTGACGGAGAGGATGGCGGAGAGGATTTTGCCGATGAGGAGGAGTTGGGAGAGGGTGGGCATGGTGCCGCTGCTGCTGCTATCAGCCAGCGCTTGAGTCAGGGAAAGGGGGTATGTTTATGTTTATGAAGACGTACGCTTCAGGGACATCAGATTAGTAGTAGATCAGAGAGAAGTACGAAGTTGCTGTAGGTAACTAGTCGATCGGATTAACCCGATCGCCAGCACCATGGGTAAGTGTGAAAACTTGATAGAGAGAGAACGAGAGAAAGAGGCCCATGGCCCTCTTTTAAATAAACGACCATCACCGACCAGCCCATCCCTCCATGGCATGGCATGGCATGGCGACCTCAGCTCCGACCCCGGGGCTGGAACACACCAGACAAGGACCGAATACGAACGACCGTAAGCCATGCAGTCATCACCGCCTAATCAAACCGCCCATGGTCCAATCATCCACGCCGTCCAAGTGCATGTCCGTCCACCCGGCTGCCCCAGAACCCGGCCCAGTTGCCTTATCAGGTCGCCGATCGGCGCTACGACACTATATCTTATCTGATCCGCGGAGGTTCCGCGGGTGGCGCGCTCCGGTCGGGTCGGGACCGGTCGAATTTATCCCCCCGTAGTTTGTCTCCGTCCACTCGGGCTTCCGAGGGTGGGAAAAGTCCGACCTGTCCCTGTCGTTGTTCTTCTTGGCAAGGGTGGTATGGAGGGAGGGAGGGAGTGAGGCTGAGATTACGCTTTTGGTCTTTGCTTTTGGTTTTGTATAACATTCACTGGTGCACCCACCGTCTTGTGTTTTTGGCCAGTTGTCTTTTGTGGTTCAGCAGCCCTGCGATTCTGTGAACCTGTAGGGAGAGAGCAGCTACATCTGCTTTTTTTATCAACAGGAAGGATTCTTAGGACATTATCTAGGGTTACTGCACTTTGGAAGCGTCGTGAATAGGAAATTATTTGCAAGCTCTACTAAGTAGTCTATGGTATGGTTCGACGATAAGTACAGTACCTCACTCGACCTGTCTTTTGAATTTTCCCAACCTCCAGCATGCCTCCAGATAAATACATCGCATAAACCACACGCAGAAGGTTGTGGATAGTCCCCATTTTATCTGCTCTTGAGCAAGACTAGTACGCACAACGGGCAGAGATTTTGATGTTCACAGCAAGGAGATCTGGAGCGGGAGCCAACAGGGCTGGCTGGATGCATGAAAGCAGCGAAAAAAAAACAGAGTCTCTCGCGCACATTTTGAAAGAAGAGAAACGTTTTTCAGAGTGAGTTAATCACAGTTGACAATGACGCCGGCTAGGTAGGTAGGTCGCAGGAGAAAAAGAAAGGGTGCCCTAAAGCTTGAGAAGAAGTACCAAAATACACTGAAGGTGCGGGGGAAGTAAGTGTAAGTAAATAAATACTTAGCAGCGCAGCAAATTCAGCCAGCTCTGCTCTTCTCGAGTGGCCTCTTGCGTGAGTGCAGTAAATAGCTCACATCTTGCAGTACTCCGTAGCATGAAGCCCATATTGAATAATTTGTACATAGGACCAAATCCCACAATTGCGGGATTTCATTCTCGGAGATCAGTCTCTTGCCATAATCTTGAGGAGAGAGACTATCCATTGAGATCGACAGGAGACCTTATCCGAGGCGCTTCCAGATAAGATAGAGAAGGATCTACATGTACATACATGTACAAAACCTGCGTGCCAATATAAAGCTGGCATGATTTTCTCGTCAGCAATACTGAATAATGGCTCATAACAAGCCTTTTGTAAATTACTGTGTAGAACTAAGTATTTCCCTGGGAAGTCGGAACCTGCCTCCTGAGTGCTAACCAACCAGCAAGTCAGGTCAGGATCTGTTTGTGGCGGTCAACAGCAAGCACCTAGCTAGGTAGGCCTCTAGATAGAAGACATCTTTTCTTTCTCGTCTGGTGCGATGACAGACAGACAGACAGAGAGCTGCGGTCTGGAAGTCACTCTGATTTACGTCTCGAGCAACAAAACAAACATATCGATCATTGATCATCGACCATCGTCCTCATCTGACCCGTACAGTACATCTACATGTACCGTACATAACCTCAACTGCATCACCCTCGTGTGTCTCAATGTTTCCTTGCCATCGTCAGTGCACAGTGTACAGTATACGTGGTTAGGTAGGTAGTGTAGCTAGAGCGGATCATTTTCCCGTACTCTGTACCAGGGTCTGCACCACAATTAGGTACCTAAGGTTAGTGCTTTACAGTAATCCAGCGCAGTACAGTACAGCACAGTGCTATAGCGCGCGACAGAAGAGATGCCAGTTGAATGGAAATTAGGGCACCATTGATATACATACCTAATGTATGTACTGGGCTAGGATGAATTTCTTTTTTCTTGTTCCAAGCTTTGGTTTCTTTTGTTTCGTCAAAAGTCATGCACAGCAGGGGAAGAAAAAAAATACCACATGCTAGCACTGAATAGAATAAATTCCATTTAATAGTACTATAGTACTAATACAGTCACTTTTGAAGATAAAGACCAAGAAAACCCAATGCAGTACAGAAAGAAAATGAAAAATCACCCGCTAAGCTGCCCGCCCCCATGATTTATTTAGAACACCGAATATAGGAAACAGTTATCAGCAGTCATTGAGTGCAGCCATCATCTGCGGATGACGAGTCGAGAAGAATGAGGAATAGATAGACAGAAAGATGCCCGATCCCCCAGAGTTTTGGCAGGTGGTTCGCCTTGTCCGCTCGGGAGAGTATCTATCGTGTCATTGATGCAGCATTCCCGTCCGAGGAACAGATCTGTGGTGTCGATATGCGCGTGAGCAGAGATGTGCGCGCTTCTCGGGACTGTCGTACAAAAGATTCCAAAGAAGAGATGTTGCAAGTACCCTTGACTACCTAGCCTAACCGCTGCGGATTATGTTATTAACAGATCACATGATTATGTATGGCAGGACCTATGATACAGCACGTGCGACCCGACTGACCACCATGTCATAATATCTCCATTGAGAAAGGAAAAGGAAAAAGAAAAGGGCAAAGGACTCTATAACTGACTCTATAGACGGAGAAGGGAAATAGGAAAGATATGTCGTCGGCAGAAGGTAGCGGTGTCCGGGGTATCAAGCACATCACCCATGATGACAACCGAAAAGGAAAAGGAGGGAACGCAGTCGCTGGAAGTGAAACCGAATCCATGTGATCTAGAACGGGCATCACTGGGGGAAAAAAAAGTTCTCATTTGTTGAAGGCATGATGCTTCACACTCTTCAATGAGTCTACGATCCCATGCGACCTGCTAGAGGGCCGCTCCTCAGCCTCTGCGAAAGCCTGTCCCTTGCCAGTCATGAGGGATCGTCGCATCTTCTCCTCTCTCACCGCAGCACGTCGCGCTTCTCTCAAAGAGTCGATCCGGTTTTGGCCAACGCGGTACCGCCGTGCGAAGGATTCCTCCATGAGGGCATTCACATCCAGCAACTTCTTCGGAACCGTCTGGATGATCTGGAAAACTTCCATCGGGTCGTTGACAGAGAGGATCTCCTTTTCACTCAATTTGAAGATAGCCAAAGCGATACGGAAGAATGTCTTCGGCCCTTCATAAAAGAAGACGTCCCAGACGCGTAGAGTCGTCTCCAGTGGCAGGCTGCCGATGAATATGGACATCAACCAGTTCGTCAGTCCAAGCGTGATGTCAGGGAGCCTCGTCCGGACAGTGAGGGCCGGGGGCTTGGATCTATTGGGCGGTGAGCCTGCAGTGGAGATCTTGGCGTAAATTGCCGGCAATGATTCCTTCATCAGAACCATGAGAATCCAGAGGTCAACGTTTGCACCTTCAAGGCTGATCTCGTGGGTCCCGGGCAGGTATTCTGAGGTGATAATATGAAGCATCCAAAAAGCCTTCTCCTCGGGGAGAAAGAGAAGGAGCAAACCGGTAATGAAGTTAAGCGACTGCGTGTAGCCGATCTTTGGATTGTGAAGGGAAAAGGCATAGAGGACACGGCGGAGTGACTGGATCATCTGGGTTTCCAGAACGGCGGATCCATATTTCGGGTTGCTGCTACCAGCGCCATCACCCTCGCCCTCAGAGTTGGGCGGCACCTCTGGCTTGAAATGAATATTATCAGGGAATGTACGATGGAGGTCGCGTTCGATATGCTCTTTATCGTCGTTGGTAGGTGATTCCATGGCCTGCTGAACAAGCTGCTCATAGTGCCCAGGATGCTGATTCAGGTGTTCATGGCCCCCGGCATAGAAAAACCAGGCCGAGCCGCGATACTCGGACGGAATGCCCTTGCGTACATAGCGTTTTACCTTGGAAGATTTAGGAGGAAACGTTGTGGGATCTGATGCAGGCAAGCCGCACTCCTTGAGGAGTTCAGCCCACTTCTGTTTCCGGTGTTCCACGAAATTGGAATAGGGTCCATGCCAGGCGTCATACTGGGCGAGCGTGACATAATGGGTAGCTTTCCGGAATCCATAACGATCACGCCCATCCGTGCCCGGCAAAAGAGGCGGGGGAACAACACCGGGAATGATCACTTTCTCTGTCTGTTGAGGACTCTTGGGAGAATTAGGCGTTTTGGGGGCCGGTTGGGGATCCGGCGGCTTCTGGGCGTCTGGCAAGGAGGCCAACATGGCCTCGAGGATCCTCGCCGACCGTCTCCTAAATTCCTCGCCGACATCTGGAGTCTCATGTTCCTCTTCCTCCGGTGCATCGCCGAATCCATCGTCAAGATACATGGCGATAGCGTCCTCCACGCTCATGTCGTCTTCCTTTTCGTGTGAACCATCCGGTGTGTCAGGCGACAGGTCCGTCATGGAGCTGCGTGTCGTCAAAATACTGCTGCGTTCAGTTCCACTATGAGGCTCGGTACTTGAACTGGAGGTTGCCGCGGAATTGAGACTGGTCCGGGTCGGATCGTCGGCAGGAACATCCGGAGACGCATCTGGAGGGACTTCCGACGAACCGAGATCCTGGGGGCTGGTCTCCATTTCGGGATGTTCACTGACATCGGGCAGCGGGCGTCTGCTATTGCGTTTCGACGTTGACATGGAGATCCGAAGCCCAGACCGACCCGGTGAGCCTTTGGGATTGGGTGGCAGTATTTCGGGATCTCCGTTTCTCAACGGCCATTGTGGGTTCTGATCCTGCGTCGGAGCGGGAAAGGTGGGAGCTCGCAACGGTGGCCTAACAAATGAAGGTTCGACGGCGGAGCGAGGCACCGGGGATCCAGGCAGGAAGAGTTCGACATCTCGTGCACTGGCAGGCGGCCCTCGTGGAGATCGGGGTGGTGGGAAGCGGGCAGAACGAGGCGTGCGTGGTTCGACGGGAGACATGGTCGAGGAAGCCGCCCTTGCATTCTCAAGCTGCAGGGGAGGAAGGTTCCGGTGACGGGGTCGCACCCCGGTGACACCTTGGTCGGCCTTGGAGGCGTAATATCGTGTTTCTCCATTCTGTGTGACCATGGCCACGAGATATGATCCAGTTCTCGCTGGACATTTGTCTTAAAGTGGCGGTTCTTGGGACAAAGAGGTGGCAGAAGACAGCGGATGGCTGTGATCCACGAAGCAAGAGGGTCTGCTGGGCAGAGAAGCAAATGGTAAAGGTGAAAGGCCGGGGGACTGCTGATCGAGGAACGGTGATGGAGGTGAGATGGGGGATGGCGGACTGAAAGCGAGTGCGGGAAACGAACGAACGGAACAGGCAGGGAGTCCCTACGCAGGACACACTGCCAGAGAATCTCAGGATCCTGCCAGAGGTCAAACGGAGACTCGATCCCCGGGGACGAGGACAACGGTGGTGCGGGCTGGGGCCATGGTGAAGGTTCAGGATCAGGATGCTGTTTGCAACGGCAGACGGGGGAAAGACTGGAAAGCGCTGGAGTCCCGGGCCGCGGGAGGCGATCGCCCTAACCGCGCGGGGACTAGCGTGTATCGGTGACCGGCCGTGACGTATCAGAAAGCCGCCGCCGCCAAGCCTGCGCGGTCCCGCGCGCCACGGTACGGTACGGACGGTACACAACGCCTCTCGTGATCTCATCCGATGCTGTCCAGCATGGGGATGGAGGCATGACGGGCATGTCGGCGGTTGGGGAATATGTTACAGGCGCTCTTGGCCGGCCTCAGCCTGCTCCCGTGTGCCGTGGGCCGAGCATCGCAATCAGCCATCGATGTAGATCCATCGCATCTGAGGCTCTGTGAGCGCCGTGTACGGAGTATATGCCCGTACCAGCCAGACGGTCTGACAACGGATTGAACACTTAGTTGGGCTGAGCCTTTGTACCAGAAAGCCGTCCGCTAAGGATGTGGACCGCTGATCCCTCCCGGGACTTAAAACAAATCCGACGAGTCCTGTCGTTTCGAGGTCTCTCAGCTTCTTTCTAGGAGCTTCGGAGCAACTTGCACTGCGCACAGCGGCCGATCCCCGTGGACTGAAGGGGTTAACCGTGCCTGTCTACGGAAGACCGCCCTCCATCTGCTGGGTTGAAACGCTGACAGGCAAAATCAGGGATGGACGTCACGTAGGAACGGTGAAGACGGCGTAAAAAAAGCTCCGTCGACGGCGGGTCCGATGTTCTGATCGTCAGGGCGTCTGCGCCTAGCGCTCTGGGGCACGCGAATGGGCGGCCGACACGCCCTCCACAGCACCCACTGTGTCTCTCGTCTCCTCAACCGCCGTCCCACAGCCTCGCCGCCGCAACTCCCAGGACCTGCCGGACGCGTTCCGGTGCGGCAGGGACACGGCAGGTCCAGCACCCCCAGGTCGACCTCCAGGCCAAGCTCCGGCAGCCCAAGCTCCCCCCGGACGGGATGCACATTTCCTCCCACATGCCCATCGTCCCCGTTGCGTCCTTCCCTGCCGTCTTCCTTCTGTAAGGTTGTTTCTTCCTTCTCGTCACTCCTTAGTCTTTTTCTCCAGGCCATGGTTTTCCGGTTCTGCCACCATGGCCGCCGTCTCTCTCGCTGACTCCAAGAAACCTGCTCCTAGCCGTGTCCGGAACACTAGCTGGGCTGACGTACGTAACACCGTGCTCTGGAACACCCCCCCTCCACCCCC
>Ga0207748_1000212_pt1 | contig 53852 bp, 37 predicted proteins | sample HigsolmetaGSP13D_FD_184841 | JGI IMG/M metagenome (GOLD analysis project Ga0207748, IMG submission 184841) | High solid enriched microbial communities from the Joint BioEnergy Institute, USA - SP1-3-D (SPAdes) | ecosystem: Engineered > Bioreactor > SSF (Solid state fermentation) > Aerobic >...
CCCCCCTCCTCTGTGTTCCGTTTCAGTGTACTGATATACCTGACCCGTATTTGTGCCTGTATCTGCACAGATATCTCGATTCGACATGCGTGTTTTCATTTTTTTTTCTTTTTGTTCCTAACTAACTAACTACCCGAGCGAGCGGCTGTCTAAACTGAACGGTTTGTGATGACGTCTGTGAATCTGTGTCGAGTTTCTCTGTCTGAGTACCACTGTACCTGTGCGAGCTATGCATGATGTCTGCCGGTCTGTCTGCCTGTGGTCTCATACATATGGATCATCTTTGCGGAAACTGTTTACCAGCTATTTACCCAGGGGCTTTTTTTTTCCGGGAATCAGATTGGTTTTGGATTGGATTGGATACCCTGTCTGTCTGAGAGTTACATTACACTGAGGCGGGTCAGACTGTGTTTTAATTAAGGGTATGTATGTATCTAGTTAATCTATACCTTCAACGGAAGTGTATTATTTTCACTTTTTTAATTTCCAGTTTTCATCACGCATGTACATGTGCAGCGGCATGATCCTCCATGACAAATAGAATGAAACTGAATAACAGCGTCATCATCACCGATCAGATTCATCAACTATTCAACTTGACTAATTCACCGGCACCCCATCCATGACAACTCCGTACGGGACCTCGCTGTAGTTGCCAAAGCAGCTATACTCGAACCGGGCCCTCTCCACATTGCTCCTCTGCCACCGGATAAAGGTGTCGAACTCGCACCACCCGTCGTCGCGGTCCCCGCAGTCCGGGAAGCTCCTCCCGAGCGGCACGGTCCGCTGGTTGACCAGGAAGTGGACGTACCTGGTCTCCGCTGCGGGGGCGCTCATGTTGTAGTAGTAATGAGCATCCGCCTGCGAACTCGAACTCGTGTGCCGCGGTCTCCGCGCCAACACGGGCCGCGGGGCCTTGATGACCTCGATGGCGAAGCGCGCCGCAAAGGGCGTGAGGTGGCTCGCGACGAGCTGCTGGTTCGGGGGCGGCCCCGTCGCGGGCAGGTACTGCGCGAACTGGCGCAGGCCAAAGGCCGTCAGGACGGCCATCATCTGGGTGTCGTGGCTGAAATCGAAGTAGAGGGTCTGGTTGGTGGGGAAGGTCCTCTCGTCGCCGTCGAGGGTCATGTTCAGCGACCCAGCGGTCCCGGCCGGCGCGTCGACGACGTGGCCTTCCATGCGCGCGAGGGTCTCGACAACCTGGCCGATGCCGACGGCGCGCGCGGTCGGGCTGCCGAAGGAGAAGTCGCCGTACCATTGCATGTCGTCGCTGTACTCGAGGCCCTTCCACTCGTCGTAGGTGAAGAGCTGGCAGAAGCGGCTGAAGCCCAAGGCGACGGTCTCGTATGGGCAGAGTTGCTGCATGTTGTACGAGTCGTCGACCGTCCAGGTGTAGTTGCCCCTGACGAGCTGTTGGAACCGCCTGGTCGCGTCGGCGAGGTAGACCCTCTTCCAGCGGTCGACGGCCTCGTCGGCCGTGTAGGAGAGGCGCTTGCTGCTGTTCGGGCAGTTGTTGTAGGCCGAGGCGGAGCCGTTGAACCCGTTTGCCTCGATCACCGCTTCGATCGTGACGTTGTCGCGCCAGTCGAAGCCGAAGAAGCCCGCCATGAAGTTCTCCGCGGACTGCAGCATGCGGTACTGGGTCGTGGTGCGCGCGACGATCTTTGTCGACGGGTCATGCAGCCTGCCGTAGTTGTACCAGTGCAGGATCCCGCTGTCAAAGAGCTCCTGGCGGCCGCGCGCAACGAGCATCTCGTCGCCCAGCTCGTAGTTCCAGTCGTTGAGGAAGGACAGCTCCCCCTCGAAGCGGACGCCGTCGGCAACGAGCTTGGCCAGCCTCTTGCCAAATTGCTCCGGGCCATCGTTCAGCGTAGGGTACCGCGCTCCATGACGATGGATAATGTGGACCTGGGTGATATTGGCTCCGGGGGGCAGAGGATACTCGTCCACGCCGAACCCGGGGGAGGGAGCATACGGGCTGCTAGCTGTCAGACAGAATCCTCGGGTGTTACATGTCGGCGCAGGCTGCCTACCTCAGCTTTCCCATGAGACTGAAGATGCTGTCGTAGTTGGGAGCCCCTTTGATGGGCATTGAGGTCTGCAGAGGATCATTGACCCGGACTCCCTTTCTGCTGCCAAAGGGCGCGAGATTCGTCTCCGCCACGAAAGGGGCGGAGCCCGTTGCCGTGTATCCTGTATGTGGTCAGTCCGGTTCTTCCGGTGGGGCAGATATATGAAAATAGATGTCTTCATCCTACCGGCATACGGGCCAGGACTCGTGTTCAGGTAGTCCGGCAAGTTTGTTGTCGTCGTGGGACACCCATCCTGCCTGGGACCATGGAGGTAGTCTGCCCGGGCGATGGAAGCCACTGCCAGAACAAGGCAGAGAGATGTCAACGGTGCCATCCCCTCAGTCCGTCGTTCTGTTTCCCAGATCTGTCCTCCGCAGCACGCGAATCTCCACCACAGGCCCGGAGATTCAACTGGGGATCAAACTCGATCGTCTCCACGAGCGCAGCAAGCTGCTTTTTGAGGGCCGAGCGGGGCATGCATCCTGCCGGCCGATCGGCAGCCCAGCGGTCTCCAAGGTCCCTGATGAATGCTGACGCTGGTGCGGACCTGGAGCCCCAGACGGCATGAGACCGCAGTCGATTGGGATACTTGGGCGGTGTGCGGGATGCCGGAATTGCCCTTGCGTTGATCGACATGCAGACCAGCGGGGTGGAGCAACAACCTTGAAGAAGCAATACAGCTGTTAACTGGCCTAGGGCATCCCTGTTCTGCAGAAAGAGGATATTGGCTTGTGTGATGGGTAGAAGTGGCTGCCATTCGGATTATGGGGAAGTAAGGCACTAGGCCTGATTGGGTGGAGTTGATGAGGAACGCAGAGTCGCTGGGGTATTCCGTCTGCTAATTGTACATGAATGAAGCTGTCTTGATTTCCAAAGTAGACGATTTAAAGAACATCAAGAATTCAAGATGTAGAGCTGCTGACAGCTGACAAGAACAGTGGACAGCAGTCTCAGATTAAACTGTTTAAGAAGCGGACTGTTTAAATGCAATTTTTGCTAGTGATCTTTATGAGCCTGCCAGCTGCTTTCTTTGTAGTTGAGTAGTGGAATTGAATGTTGCCCAACTTGCCACCTTTAGTATCACTGTCAAATTGTTGAATGTCTAGCTCCTTTAAGATTAGCTCGAACAAGATCAACTCTTAAATCACATGCACTGGAGCAATATACTCCGATTCTGTCTGTAGATAGGAGCGGTACAGTCAACTGCCACCTGGAACTCCACGTTATTAGATCTCTGGCCAGGAGAAAAATATACCTGGAAGTCGAGATGGGCCCTTCAGGCTGGGCTCCGGTCCATTTTGACCTGCATCACAACAGCCAATTAGGCTTATTGATGGGTCTGGGGACGAGCTGTAGAATATAATAAGATCTTTGGTCTCTGTGAAGTACTGAACAGCACTAAAGTGCTGCAGGCCAGGATCGGAAACATATCAAGTCAATCCAGATACTGCAGATGCTAATGAATATCTGCATGTGTTCCCACAACAAGCCATATCAGAGAGCATGTCATTTCCTGGTATGTCCAAATACCATCAGAAGCCCATTCCGTCATATGGATGGAGTGTCTCTTTCTCAATGTATGGTGTCGGGGCCGGTCTACAATTCTCCATGTTGAAGCGCTTGAGGATCTGTTCAATGTAGGGTCGTTGAGATAGATAGACATAGGGAGCAAGTAAACAAGACAGAAAGCAAGCAAGAAAGAAAGGCATCGTTGCCAGGAACAAACATCAAGCCGCTATCTTCCAGTCCCCGTTGCAGTCATAGAGTCGACACCGCTAAGGATCAACCTGATTCTGGCCTTCTCCCGTAGACGACGTACAAGTCAAACATCCCGTGAATATTGCGATTCCTTGCATCATTCCTGGCCTTTGCCACGAGAACCGTCACTTCGTCTGGCGACCATGATGCATGCCTTGTCAACACGGCCATCGCTCCTGCCTCAAGACCAGACTCTGCTTGCATCAGGTTCCAGGTCCCAACCCTTTTATGGTGTTTATCCTTGGGCCACGTTCCGATGGGGGCCCGGAATTTGTTGACATGGATCTCCTCAAATCCTGCCTCTCGAAACCATTTTTCTAATTCCGGACCAGGGTTTAAATTCTTCCCCAGTTTTTCAAATGCTGCGGTGATGGTGACACAGTATTGTTCAATGGATGTCCCTTTTGTTGATCCATCTTCAGAGTAAATCCTCATATCCCAGTCCTGGAATTCAACCCATCCCCCCGGTGCAGTGTGTCTGTAGCATTGTTTTAATAGCCTGCCAAAGTCCCTGATAGCGCCTCCCAGGTACCGGGCATGGATAAAGTCGTATGGTTTCTCATCTATCCAATCATCCTCCATGTCATCGATAAGAAACTTGCAATTCGGAGGGACGAGAGATGGCTGAATAGGGCTCAGATCCGTACCAATGACTTCGGCACTGGGGAACTGATCGGCGAACTCCATGGCCCAAATCCCTGTTCCCGTGCCCAAGTCGAGGACACGCTGTGGCGAGTCTCCGATAGGCGCAAGAAAGAGCTTGTTATCCAGCAGCGCTAACATCATCGCATGTGTCATGTCCAGGCGATCCTTTTCCTCCTCGTCATTGGGGAAGAGGTAGTTCCCATCTTTGTATCCGTGGTACGTCCTGCCATTCTCATTTCTGTAGTTCAGGACCGATGAGGTGAGAGAAGCCGTGTAGGTCGAAAGCTCTGCGCCGTAGGTGGAATCGTTGTCGGTAGCCGCGCGGTCAATCTCGATGTCAGGTTGGTTTTGGTTTCGGATATTGTTGGAAGGTTGATTTGGGGTATTGCTAGATTCAGCCATTTTCTTGACGTCTCCTGGAATCTAGGAGCAATCAGAAGCAAAGCGACTACCCCAGAGCAGTTGCAGAGTGTTATCACTAAGGTGTACGTATAGCACAGCAATAAGCCGGATTGGAATCAGCTGTGACAAGATGGAGGAATTGAGATTGAGAGAAAAAGAGCGGAATTGAGTTGAGAAGGTGAAAATGGACAGACGGAGCCCCAATGGCTTCTGATTCTCTTACCCCTCGCCATCCTCGCACTCTGCAAACAAACAGGGGTCTGGAACAAGGTCCAAAGGGCACGGTTGGACGGACGGCATTTTGTCTTCGGCTGGCACGGCGGCTCTCGTCCCGGAGCTAATGCACCTTGCAACGAGCTGTTCAGTTAGTCAAGGCCAGACCCTGTGAAGCAAGCACGCCGTTGTACAGAAAGGCTTCGGGCAGCGCCACCGTGTTGTCCTGCACCAAGGCTCAAGCATCGCGCCGTTCTGCCCTGCTGGACTCGGACCGTTTCTGCCGGAAGACCGCTGCACCAGGTATCGTTGCGCGGCGTCGATGGCAGAGAGGGATATTCCAATTGACGGTCAATTCGCCCCGGGAGCGTTGTCGTTCCGAAGGCAATGTCGAGTCATGTCCTGCAGCTTCAGCGGTATGTGAGCGCCCGATTCGTACCTAGTTCTGTCTGGTTCGGTTGGGCCAGTCTATTTGTTTATGATGAAACGCAATTGAGCAGTAATTGGCACATTTGCGTTCACTGATCGAAAACAGGATACATGAAGACGAACGAAACAGAAAATGAAGATTCGGGTGGGCCTGGCAAGTTCCTCCCCGGATAGGTAGAAGTTGACCCTCCCTGTACTGCACCGTCGATCTTTCTCCGTGGCATCTACCGTCATGCTATGAACCATGGAGGCAAGGCCCAAGACCGAAAATGTGCACCTCGACTTCCGTCCACTTGATAAAGGCCTTGGTCTGGCCCTTGATAGGGGGTTTTGGTTGAGGGGTGAGCTTTTTGATCCTCTTCTACATAGATCATAACTATTTCCTTTATCTTGTGGATCTCCCCATGGGGTAAACGTGACTGTGGTTGTGTGGGAGGGGGGAAGAAGGGTCTCGTCCCTCTTCCCGATCTTATCACCATCAGTCATAGGGCTGTTTCCCAACTTTTATATACAAGTCCACCGCACTTCCATGGGTCCATTCAAAGTATCTACATTGGAACATGATTGTACTAGCTATATTCAGCTTTGGTCCATCTCAGATTTACTGTATTGCGATGCGTGATCTCTCCCGTGTAGTCGATAGGTATCTTTCTGCGGCACTGGACCCCCCCCTGTGACTGCTGTTGTGAAAGTGAATCTACTCCCCTGACTCTTTCCGTCTTGAGAAGAGGAGATCTATATGTAATCTCTCCAAAGCGTAATGATTCCACGTACCGGTGGTGTGTTTGCAGAATGACAGGATCACGTATGTCCTGGTTGAACGAGTAATTCGTTAATGCATCAATTATTTCAAAATACAAAAAGCTTGCAAGCCACGGCAAAAACACCAACGTCACAAACGACGACACAGCAGATCCATGTGAGCAAGTGATGACTCCTGCCGCCATGCAGGAACATCCACACGTACGCCATGATACATCCTGATAGCGTCGGAGAGTTGCGACATGACAACCTTTGCCCCGAGGATGCTTATATAAATTCGAGATCATCGCAGTGTTCTCAGTACGACGGTGTCTGACATGACCGGGCATTGCTGACGGTCCAAAGAAGCAGTGTATACGCGACGCACTCGGGCTGACTTGAGCAGCGACTCCGATCGGCTTTTTTATGCCCGAGGCGCTGAATCGAGAGGAGCGGACGCGGAACCCAGGGACGGCTCGGGTCTATCCGGTGGATGGCGAGTCAGCAGAGAAGCCGAGGTCGGGAGAGAAGAGGTTTATCAACGGGCATCTCTCTTGGCGATCGTCGGGACGGAGCCGACGGACGTGGTCCCGGGCCCCGCTCGGCTTCCTGGAGAAAAGATCGCAACATCAGCGTTTGTCAGCAGGAGATGATGCCATGAGGACAGTGGGTCACCCGAAGGTTCTGCGCTCTTCCAGGAGATAAACCGAGAGATATATATATATACACCATGTCCCCCGCGGTGTTGCGTCTGTCCTGCTGGTCCAGCAGCGCTCCGGAGAGCCCCCCGTGACATCTTCCTGTCTTCGACTCCGAGATAGCCCACCACATCAACATGTCCAAGCTCTTCACCCCCCTCCAGGTCGGGCGCGTACAGCTGGCGCAGCGCATCGCCATGGCGCCCATGACGCGCTTCCGCGCCGACGACTCGCACGTCCCGCTGCCCATCGTGCGGGACTACTACGAGCAGCGCGCCTCCGTGCCCGGCACCCTCATCGTCACCGAGGGCACCTTCATCTCCGCGCGCGCCGGCGGCTACCGCAACATCCCCGGCATCTACACGCCCGAGCAGATCGCCGCGTGGAGGTCCATCGTCGACGCCATCCACGCCAAGGGCTCCTTCGCCTACCTGCAGCTGTGGGCGCTGGGCCGCGCCGCCAACCCCGACGTCTTGAAAGAAGAGGGACCCTACGACTTCGTCTCCAGCAGCCCCGTCCCCATCAACCCGGACGCCCCCGCGAAGCCGCGCGAGCTGACCGAGGACGAGATCTGGGCCTTCGTCGGCGACTACGCGCAGGCGGCCCGGAACGCCATCGCGGCCGGCTTCGACGGCGTCGAGATCCACGCCGCCAACGGCTACCTCATCGACCAGTTCATCCAGGACACCTGCAACCACCGCACCGACGCCTGGGGCGGCAGCGTCGAGAAGCGTGCGCGCTTCGCCCTCGAGGTCACCAAGGCCGTCGTCGACGCCGTCGGCGCGGACCGCACCGGCATCCGCCTCTCGCCCTGGAGCACCTTCCAGGGCATGCGCATGGCCGACCCCGTCCCGCAGTTCTCCTACCTCGCGCGGAAACTGGCCGAGTTCAAGCTGGCCTACGTGCACGTCGTCGAGTCGCGCATCGCCGGCAACGCCGACATCGAGTCCGGCGACAGCCTCGACTTCTTCTTCGACGCCTACCCCCCCGCCGCGGGCCCCGTCCTCGTCGCGGGCGGCTACACGGGGCCCTCGGCCAAGGAGGCCGTCGACGTCAGGTACAAGAACCACGACGTCGTCATCGCCTTTGGCCGGCCCTTCACCTCCAACCCGGACCTGCCGTTCCGCGTCCGCGAGGGCATCGAGTTCCGCCCCTTCGAGCGCGAGTACTTCTACGTGCCCAAGTCGGAGAAGGGCTTCGCCGACTACCCCTTCTGCGACGAGTTCCTCAAGGCCAGGGCCAGCATCTAATCCAATCAGTTCGATCACGCGGAGGGAAAGCCCTGGCGGGTTAAGATTGCTATGCTTCAATTCCATCTGCCTTGTCTAGAGCTTGCCTTCCTTGAACGACATTGGCAGTAAAGTGTACGAGCGGTCACATATAGACAGACAGACAGATAGACAGATAGACAGACACCCACCCACCAGGTACATTACCTACCTGTACATAGAACCTCATTTATTCACGATTGCACGTGAAACATTGACGAGTGTCACATGGATACATGGATACCTTAGATAGATAGGTCTAGAGTGATGAGAAAATTTTGATATATTTAATTATTCATCCATTATCATTAGACTAACCATGACCCCGGCAAACGAGACAAAGCCATCAAGCAAAAGCAAAAGAAAAAAAAAGAATGATACAAGACAACGCGATAAATAGTTGAATTCACCATTAAAAAAGAAAAAAAAAGAAAAAGAAAAAAAATCTTATACCCGATCTCGGGGACGATGGACGATGGACGGGTGTGGGATGGGGATGGATCGTGGGAGACCCCCGACAGAAAGAACGAATGACAACCCTGGAAATAAAATACTAAGTAGCACGTGGTAACTACCGATGTATTATTATTATATAGGTGATTATTCATCGAGTTCCGGGCACGGCGGTGCCGCGGTCCATGTACATTATTACATACTGTAACGAAGTACTACTGTACCTACCTACCATGGAGTAGTAGTAGTAGTAGTAGTAGTATCTAAGGTACTACTTGGTACCTAGTCGGTCGGCCGGGGAGAAAAGTACATCTTTGCGTTCCTAGGAGGCTGGATAACGAGCGAGAGAGCGAGGGAGAGCCCGCCCTGAGAACAGCCAAGCAAAGTCAAACATCATTCAGATACTACTCACTAACCACATCAATAAAATAACGTGCGACTGAAGAATTATTAAGTAAGAGACAAAGGATATTATTATTTCATTCCTCTAGGCCCCTAAAAAAAGCAAGCGAAGAAAGGCTGTGTCAAAACCTTGCTAAAAAAAGTTCCCACCTGCAACCACTCCCGACCAAACGCCAAATAAATAATAGCCACGCAGTATTCGCTGCAGTTAACGAATTCCAACAAATTAAAAACCCTCCTGCGAATCGAGAGAGGAAAACCGCCAATAGTGAACTGAATGCCCAGGAACCAGCCCAGCAAATACAAAATGCACGCAGAGAACAAAAAAGGGTATAACAAACCCATACCAATAACACAACCACAAACCGAATCAAAATCAAATCAAGTCGAGATCCAAATCAAAAGATCTTCCCAGCCAGCTCGCGCACAGCCTTGCCCCAAACGCCACAATTCCTAGTGGAAGAAGAAGAACAAGGATGCTTCCCCTTGACTTCCTTGCAGAGGATGTCCCGCATCTGCGTCTCCGAGATCCCGGAGCCGCCGCCGTTGCCAAACCCGTACACCTTGGTCGCGACCACGTCGATGTCCAGTTCCAACTTTCCGACTTCTCCGGCGTCGTCGTTGGTGTCCTTGACGACGCGCGACTTCACGGTAAAGTCGACATCGACTCTGCCGTTCTGGACGCTCATGTTTGCTTTTTGTCGCTTCGACGGGGTTGCCGCTGCGGACCTCGGGCCCACATTGCCAAGGAGGATGCATCGCACCCTCAGCATAGGCCCGTCCTCACCGTCCGTCAGCTTGAGCTTAGTGACACCGCAGAATCCGAGCATGCGGATCTCGTCCTCGACGGTGTGCGCGAGGTCCCATGCCTCGGAAACGAAGCGCAGGAGGTGCTTTGGCTTGACGGACGACTGCTGGAGAGAAGCGAGATGCTTCCGTAGAGACTTGAGGACGAGGGATTTCGTGGTCGTCAGTTGCGATGCCGACGAGAGTGCATGTTTAGGGGAGTAAGTGAGCTCCAACGGCATGTTCATGGGAGTATCAGCCCCGTCCGCAGACCGCGTTGCCGGGTTCGGGACTCGGAAGGCTCCAGGATGGAACAGGATCTGGAGCTCGTCGCGATAACGCATCGTCACAGACGGGCCTGCGGGCGACCCAGGTGACGGCGCAGCCGAGACGATCGACCAGCCAGTCTGGCTTTCGATTTTCTGAACGGAGGCTAGAGTCGCAAATTAGCAACAGGTCGAGAAGCAAGGAAATGAATAACAACCTACCCTTGAGCGCATTAACCTCCTTAACGCTCCAGCCGCGGCATTCCTCCTTGACGCGTTCCGCTTCGCGAATCTGTTCCATAATCTCCGCTTTGAGCTCCGCCCCGGCCTCGATCGTGTCTGTCTTATCTTGAAGTTCCTCTTGCATTTCAGCAATCAGTCTCTTCTTCTCGGCAATCTCGGCTTCAATGCTGGCAAGCTTCTCTCGCGCATTGCGCAATTCGTCCTGGTCGCAGTTCTCCATCTCGTCTGCGAGTTGCTGCAGGTTGGTCGCCTCAGCCTTGAGAGCGGCATGTTTCTCGACAAGTCCCGGCACAACACTCTCCAGGATCTTTTCCTGCTTTGACAGAGCCGCGTCGTCCGCCTTCATTTCCTCGACATGGCGATCCAGCCCTTCCTTGAGCCCTTCAAGGAGTTTCATGCGCCACTCATACCACATGGCCTTGCTGAGCAGCCGGGCGTGTGTCTTTACGTTTCGGAACTGGTTGTCCATCAACAGGCGGATGTCCGGAGGTGCGGTCACATATTCACGGAACAATGGCGGGTTATCCGCATATGTTTCGGCCTCAATGTCGCGAATAATCTTTCTGCCTTCCGAGATGTAGGACTTCAATTCACGACAGGACTAGCAAACATCAGTAAACAGCATTCTCGAATCATGGGGCAAACTTACATGCTGGTACAACTCAAGCATTGGCACTGTGCAGAACCCAGCAACAACACAGTCTTCAAGGCCGATGCCACCTTCCCCGGAGCCGCCCTCTCCTGATTTCCTGGACGCCCTTCTATCAGTTGCTGGCGCGGTCGTGTGCCGTCTCTTTGTGGTGTTGAGCTCCATAAAGTGTATATTTGTCATTTTGAGGAAATCCTGCAGGTGAATTGGCTGGAATTCTGGCTCCGGATCTTTGGCGTCCGGATTCTGTTCGTCGGGCTGCATCTCTGTTGTAGGTTCTGGGGATCCCGTTTTCTCTGCTGTAGGGCTCATTGCATCCCTGAACTTGCTCTGTTCCTTGGGGGTCGTGCTGCTGTTTTTGGCTGGGGACGAAGAACGCGTTGGCCGTCCAACTGTCTCGTCCTTTGTCGGCGGCGCTGGGAGCCTCACGCTCTTAACAGGGCTTGCTTCACGACCTCTGAGACGCTTAGGTGAGTTTTGCTCTTCGTCGGGGTCCTCCATATCCAGCTCTACCGGGCGTTTTCCGAGCAATCCTTTAGCGGCCCCAACATGCAAGCTCTTTCGGACTTTGTTCTTCTTCGGCGTCAGACTTGAGATCATCTCCTTTAGATTCGAGGTCGCGTCTCGTTCGTTTGTCTTTGCAGGCGCTAAGTGTCCATCCTCGTGCTTCGCTTCCTCTTCACGTTCACGATCGACTTCTTCCTGGAGCTTGAGTGGATCTTCGAAACGCACACCTCGCGACAGTTGATCCTGCGGAACGAACTGCTGAGCATCCTCACCGATGGACCGGCGCTTGTCCAGCATAGCTGCTACACGAGGGGACCCGAGTCCCTCTCTGTCGATCCCTAAACCAGACGAGCGTCTTCGTCCTGGCTGTAACACAAAGGTAGGTGTTGCTTCCCCAGTCTTCGAGTTGCGCTCGAAGACACTTCCACGACCAGGAGACTTCGACTTGTTCGCCGATGCCTCGATTTCTGGTTTAAAAAGCTTCTTAGGTGATGCACTTCGGAAACTTCTGTTGCCTGAAGGCGGCGTCTTGCTTGGAGTCGAGGGGCGCAGAGGTTGAGGGGTCAGCTGCTTGGACGGGGTCGAAGGCTTCTTCACTGGTGTTGTCTGCCGTGAATGCGACCTCGGTGTTGTTGATGTACGAGACCCCAAGCTAGCCCGCGTTTGTCGCGGCCTCACACTAGCCAAGCTGGGACTGCCAGTTTCGGAGGCAACTGTAGCGACACGATGTGGTGTCGAAGGCTTCGGGGGGGATGACTGGACTTGCTCTTGAAACGGTGAGCTTGCCAGCTGGCCCGCATCAGACTCGGTTTCCATCAAGCCATTAGCGTGCTGTTCGTCGCCCGTTCCAAGCTCAGGTGGAAGGATCCTGCCCATCGCCTCGGTAACATCCATACCAGCAGTCATATCCTCCTGAGGTTCAGTTCGCTCCTCGATCGGCGGAAGAATGCCACCGACAGCTCCAGTGATTTCCATTTCCGTGCCCTCCATATCATCTCCCTCAGTGCCCCAATCAGAGAAATTCCGGTTATTGCCCTCTGACTGGTCAGCATCCTGGCCGTACGTATTCTCGTCCTGGCCCTGTGAAGATGTGGGATTCCTGTTGAGAAGACCACCGACCACAGACGTAAACTCCATTGTCATCTCTTCATCCTCATTCACATTGCTGTCGGCATCTATAGACTTCGCAGGTGATGCTTGCTGCGTAATACCTCCAACGACGTTTGTGAACTCCATCGTCTGCTCTTCATAGTTTGTTTCTGCCCCAGTTGAGTTGCGACGGGGCACACTCTGACGGCGGCCGGGGTCCTTAGACAGTATGCGCCCAAGAGCGTTGGTCAGCTCCATGCTGAGGTCTTCATAAGCATTGTCTTCATCATCGCTTCCCGCCTGGTCGGGATTTCCATTGTCCGCATGAGGTTGAAATGGATTGATGTTTTCTTGATCATGCAAAGCACTCAGATCTTCCATACTAAAGCTCATCCTTTGCCCCTTCTTGATCCACGGTTGGAAAGCGCCAGTAATCTCCTGATCAGCAATTTCCATAGACATATCGCCATTCTCGTCATCATCGATGACTCTGGTTCCGGCCTCTCGCGCCGCTTGACGCAGAGCTTCGTCAAGTCGGGCACTGGAGTCATCTTCATGAGTTGTGACATTAGTTCGGCCGGTAGCATCATCCATGCTCATAGCGGTGTTCTCTCCATCAAAGTCATTATCCGAATCTGACGGATCATCGTCGTCTACCCTCGCCGGGCTCTGCGTCCCAGCCTCCTCACTGCCTGCTGTGGAGCTGCCGCTGTAAGGACTGGATGATAAATCATCGGGCCCGCCATTGTTCCTGGAGCCGTGGCGACTTGGTTCCGCTGCTTGATCCGGAGTGGACGGTGGCTCCGAAGAATCAGATCCGTGAACTTTATTTGAATGCCTCGTAGAATTCGACGCAGAGGACGAGGTCGAGTCCTCGGCAAACTCGATAACGTTCCACGTGTGTAGTGTCGCCTCCGGAGCAAAGGACACGCGTCGGTTTGCTATGCACTGGTCAGCCGACAACTCTCCTGTGGACGGGGCGGCCTATCACCCACCCAGCGACTTTCGACGAGCTTCCCTCTGCTCTATAATAGCCTGTCTCTCACGCTCTCTTCTCTCCCTTTCCTCGCGCTCCTTCGCATCGCGAATTGCATCAGTGGCATCGAATTCATCGAACGGATTGGCCAGATTGTTGGTACCCGTGACGGGGGCACGCGTGGGACTAGAAAAGTCAATCAGCAAACCCTCCTGTCCCTGGGCATTGTTGCCGTCTTTGGACCTTCCTCGTTCGGGACTGCGCGCTGGAGTTCGTCTGCGTGTCTCTTCAAAAGAAGGAATAGTTCTGACGGGGGAGAGGGGAATTGTAGGCTTCAGAATGGATTTGAGAGGGAACACAGCCGCCGACTAAAATAACAGTGTCAACCTAATCCTCACAGTAATTGGTTATGGTGTTTACCTTGCGCCGGTTGCCATTCGTGTCCTTGAGCGCATCCAGACCACCGGGTCCAAGACTCTTGCTACGAGACTTCTTATCCTTTCCTGACGACTTCCCATGACTCTTGTGAGAATGCGCCGCACCAGTATCCGCCGCGCTATTCTCCTGCTCAACCCCCGAAGTCGCCTTCGACGCAGGCACATGGGCGATAGAGCGACGGGAACGCGGGCGGGCCGAACCCGCGGAATCTCCTCGCGACGACATAGACAGAGAGCAGGAGGAGAAAGATATCTCCAGAAAATTCCAGGAGAACCCTTATTCAACGGTTGTTAACAGTATCCAAAGACCATCGTATCGTCGCAGCGGCGGGCGTCAACAGAGCGAACTGCGCTCGGCCTGGCGCGTGTCTCCCTCTCCGCCAGCCAGCGAGCGGCCGTCGCAACGTAAACAAACCAAAAGCCCTAGCCGAGCCGCGCTAGACCCGATCGGGCCTAGGCGCGCCCTCGCACACTCCCACACTGAATATCGTCACTTTGAGGGCTCCGCACAAATCTTTCTCAACATCGACGTCGACCAACGCAGACCTCCGACTCTCCGCCGCGACGAATCCCTCGCCCAGCTCGACATCGCTCCCTCAGTGTCGGACTGAATTCTCGCAACCATGGCGACCGAGTTGACCGTCCAGTCGGAACGTGCGTTCCAGAAGCAGCCTCACATCTTCCTTAACTCGAAGACCAAGGCGAAGAGCAAGAAGGCTGGAAAGGGCCGGAGATGGTACAAGGATGTCGGTCTGGGTTTCCGTACCCCCAAGACCGCCATTGAGGGCAGCTACATCGGTATGAACGACCTATGTGAAATTCAGTGGCGTGCGGAGCAACTCCGCAAGCAGCACGGGCGTCTTCGAGGTTTTTCGAGATAGGAGTGTCACGCGATAGGGAGGAAGCGGATTTCCATGGAGGGCGCGAAGCCGAGGCTTTCACTCTGGATGCTGCTGGGTCTCCATTACGTGAAACCTCTATCTCGAGACTCCCGAAGGCCCTGCTCAGCCGCATATCAAAATGTCCGGCATGCCACTAATATTCTCAAATAGACAAGAAGTGCCCTTTCACTGGTATGGTCTCGATCCGTGGCCGTATCCTGACCGGTCGGGTCGTTTCCACCAAGATGCACCGTACCATCATCATCCGCCGTGAATACCTTCACTACGTTCCCAAGTACAACCGTTATGAGAAGAGACACAAGAACCTGGCGGCCCACGTCTCTCCCTGCTTCCGTGTTGAGGAGGGTGACATGGTTGTTGTTGGCCAGTGCCGTCCTCTGAGCAAGACTGTACGTGGATCCCTTCCTGTTGCACGGACTTGGTCGTTGCGCGCAGCTTGGTGTCGGTTATGGTGTACCGGACCGTCGATATGCTGCGCGAGCGCCCTCGATCGCGCACCCTTTGGGGGAGAATCGCTAACGTTCGATTCCTTGTCTTACAGATCCGCTTCAACGTTCTCCGTGTCCTGCCCCGCACCGGTAAGGCCGTCAAGGCGTTCAACAAGTTCTAAGCGTCTCGAGGATCACGTAAGTGGGGGAATCACGATGTAAGTGGGAAAGAAAAGCTGGGGAAGCCGCATGACTGGACGTCAGCGACATATGTCAATGGCTGGGATTCTATGTGGACGGATGTGTCTACTGTCTATCTAGAGAAAATATCCTTAAAAATGATACTCCTGTGATGGAAACTACACAGCAGACTGGGAAAGGGGATTACCGCACATGACGGTCTGGGAATGGAGTTTTTCATGACACCAAATTAGGGTTATTCCATTAGAACTTTTGCTCTTTGAGCTGCTGTCGAAGTACACACAAGGAGAAATCGAATATCCCTTTTCTCTCAGAGTTCATGGATATTGCTCCGGTACTTGCAAACATAATTAGTTGGATTAACTAACAGAAACAACATCGCCTCCAGGCAATCTGGAGTTCAGTTGATGGTTGTGACGGCGCGGGCGTGGACTGACAGGCAGAAGGCGGTGAAGTAGGCGGCAGAGTTCTGCCACACTAATTTGCCCATATCTTGAACTCCTACCATGCCTACAATTCTCCTTTCTTTCCTTATGCTCTGGATCTTGTCTAGACTAGCTACCATAGTTGATACATAATTTGCTATGCCTGAGCGCCGTTACACAAGTTCCTATTTTCTTGCAATCTGCGATCAGGGTTATTTCTTTATGTCTTCATGTTGTTCTTGACTATCTACTAGCTGTCTCTGCTTGCTCTCCCTGTGTGCTGTCCATTCTGTCTGACCATTACTGCTTTGGCCAGGAGAGCAGCAAGACTCAGGCATCATCCTTGACAGGATGATGCTGTCACATTTTCCAATAATGAGAGCAACAATAGTATTGATGTTGTAATCTTTCATCAACAGGAAATTGTCCAGTTCTCAAGGTAGGTTCTCTGACAGACGGCGGTGGCATTGAGAAAGCCTTATGATTCCTCACGTAATGGATAGCCGCAAGCTCAGGTAGTAATTTGGCATAATTTGAGCCTATTCCGGTGTGGGTTGGGGCTGTGATCCAGGAATTCTTCTGCACGGAAAAAAATGTAATTTATTTGGACAGTGACCTGCAATTACTGAGCAAGACCTAGTGCAGTCTTGCTGAACAATTATTCAGATAGTGTTACATTCTTGTCCAACAGGTTATGAGCCCGGGTTAGCTACAAGATCGGACTGGTGGGCCAGGATTTGAATCTCACTTGCCGCGAGCACCCTTTCTCTGTAAAACCCCAATTAAGAGGGCCCAGGACCTCTAAAAGGGTAAGCACAACCGCCATATATAGCAGAAGGCGTCAGCTTTCGGGCCGCTAGCTTTCAACATGAAGGGGATGTATCAGAGTGTAAGGTCGAAACCTTGCGCAGAACATATGGTGTCATGCTTTCAGCGCAACAGAATTTGCCTGACAGTATGATACATATCCAGACACTGCAGGTTGTATCCGACAAGGTTGGAGAAACACAGGCTTTTTATATTTTTGCTAGCCAAAATGAAAGCAGTAAGACACAATCAACACTGGACTGTAGCCATGACTGGCATACTAGCATACACCATGCGCTGTTCCCATCATATATATAGGTCATGGATGGTCATTGTCATTTAGAGTATATAAAGGGAAAAGAAAAAAAAGAGAGACTGAGTCTGACAGAGATGGAGAGAGCGTATGTGTCAGCAGAAGAGAGAATCACATTTTGTATCTGATTCATATTTAGGCTGACGCTGACTCGGGCTTGCGACCATAGACAACCCAGCTGAAGAGAAGTTAGTTCACAAGCACCTAGAGAGATAGCACAAACAAGATCAACATACAAGTGAAATACTGGATGAATGTTGCGGTCTCTTGCATCCTTGAGAGTTTGAGCTGCAAGAACCTTTACCTCATCTGCAGACCAGCCATGGAACCTTGTCAACAGTGCCATCACAGACGCCTCAAACCCAGTTTCTGCCTGCATCAAGTTCCAGGCCCCAAGTGTTTTCTAATCCACAGAAGATCATTGGTTAGTAACAGGCAAAACTCTTTAAAAAGAAAACAAAGCGTACAAATTTCTTATCTTTGGGCCAGGTTCCCATTGGAATTCTGAGTTTCTCAGCCTTGACATCTTGAAATCCCGCATCATGTAACCACTGTTCCAGCTTCGGTCCTGGACAAGTCTCATATCCTTGGCTTTCATATCCCTCAACAATGAGCCTATAGTAATCTTCAATTGCTGTGTCTTTTGTTGTTCCATCTTCTGAGTAACAGGCGGAATCCCAATCCTGAAATTCAACCCATCCTCCAGGTTTTGTACATCTATGAAACCTAGTCAGTAAAAATACTAACCATATCATAAAGAGTGACTTAACTTGTAAGCTTGTTTGATTAATTTGGGGTAATCTTTGATAGAGAATATCAAAGACCGAGCATGGATAAAATCAAATGGATCATTCTCATACAGCCATTCATCCTCAATGTCATCAACAATGAATTTCACATTTGGTGGAACCCTGATCTCAGTTGTTAATAATGATTCAGGGAAGAATGTGTGACCTACTTACATATTGGGTTGACAAGGGCTTAGGTCAGAACCAATAACCTGGACAGAGGACTTGATTCAGTCCTGAATCTGGAAGAGGATGCACAGACACTCCTTACCTCAGCTGAAGGAAACTCTTCGCCTGTTTGAATAACAGATGTAAATATTTAGAAATCCCAAACACCCCAGCTTCAACTTACCAAACTGTATAGCCCAAATTCCAGTACCGGTAGCAATATCATAAACACGTTGTGGTGAGGGTCCAATGGGCGCAAAAAACAATTTTCGATCCATGACTGTCAAATACATTTCATGCATCATATCCAATCGATCCAGTTCAGTCTCATCATTTGGCATCAAGTAACCTTTTGGCTCAGTAAGATCTTCAAACAATAGGCTTTCAAGCAAGACTTACTGCCATCACGGTATCCATGATAAGTCCTGCCGTTCTCCTTGCGATACTCCAGGACTGATGAGGTGAGAGAAGCAGTATAGGTTGAGCTTGCATATCTCTGTCAGACTGAGCTAGGATTAAGGGCCTCCTGGCTTACAGCTCTTGTCCATAAGCAGAATCATTGTCAGTGGCCTATAACAGAGATATTAGTTAGAGTTGATGTTTTCTGGATGACAAGTCAAATCATATACAAACCGCAGCATCAATCTCAAGAACTTGAGCTTGAGCATTTGGAGGATTAGCGACGGCTTGGGATTGAGTATCTTGAGGATGAATATCTCACTGAGACTCCTGAGGACAGGTATCCTGAGACTGAGCACCTTGAGGCTGAGCCTCCCTCTGAGCAGAAGTCGCAGTAGATTCCGCCATGTCAGAACTCTCTGTCACAATAGGTAGTAGCTGATGGTAGGCTAGTGATGGACCTAGGGCTGTCCGCCAATATGCATCCAAACAAGATGAATTCAGCTGTTGGGAGATGAAGGAGAACAAGGAATCCTCCTGGAGCAAGAATGAGAACCCATGGTGTTTTAACAGCTGCAGTCTAACTGCGGAGACAGACAATGCCACAGTGCCTTGTTCTGGAGGAGACAGCGTCTTTGTCTGGAGACACTGGCTGCGCCCTAGGTGGTAGCGCTAACCGCAATGTTCAACAGCCTGGGACCAGCACCCGCTCCCCCCGCGCGGAAAAAAACATTGTGCATCTGAAAGGAACATGGTCCGGGCGACTAACAGCCGGCCTAACCACCATAAGTGCTTGCAAGGCGATGAATCTGAAGTCATGTCTGTGCTGTATGCGCTTATGCAGTGGACTGCATCGGTATCACACAGTGCTGTGATAGCCGAGTTGGTTAGTCGCCTATACAGGTGCACCTAGCAAATAGCATAAACTGCTTTCAGGCTTAGACCAGCAGCCTTGGCCCCCATGGCTAAACAGGGTCTGGCCATTAGGTACTACTAGTATTATTGCACACCGCAAAAGTGGCACAGAGGTCCGGCAAATGCTCAAAGTCTTGTGCCAATTTCTCAGCTCTGCCACGTTCTACAGCCCATTAAGATAGTAGGATGGGATGACTTGCATACTGTTTGATGGATTTATAACATTCAATGGACCAAAGAGACAATATTTCCAGCACGCATAACTACAGATCCATTGTTCTAGGCTGTTAGCTAATCCAAGTTAATAGCCTAATCCATTATTAAGTATCCACAGTTCAAGCTGCCATGCTACTTTCTCCACCATATACCAAAGTCCTTTTTTACATGGCTAGTCCAATTGCCGCAGTTAGCCGGACAAATAAGCATATTGTAAGCAATGATTATCCATTATTCTCCTTCCATTTATGCTTAGTTCCAGCACTAAACGCCATTGTGCAATATCAGTTCAGCGGTACAAATTCTTTCGGTACTTGCACGGGGAAACCCATTAATTCCACTCATGTGAAAACTCGGAAGTATTTACTGCGTACGGTGCTTTACCAAAACTAATGCATAGATATGACTAGTCATTTTAGGACTTGCCACAAATGTAGTATATTATTCTCGGTTTCAGACATGTTACGACGTATATATTGAATAAACTGGTGTGTAACATAGTTCTTGTATCTCATTGTTGATGATATGAAGCTGGAGTAGATGTTTCTAACCATGTCTGGTACATGGTCTTCTGACTTCTGTAACCACTGTTTGTCCCACTGATGATGAGTTTTCTGCATTGCTTTGGTACTGGAATACCTCATGTGCACCAGCAGATGCGCTAGACAGTTCTGACAATTTAGTTACATTTCAATTATGTACTGTACCTATGTGAGTACTCCACAGAGCTCAGGTGGCGGAATCTACAATGGCAAGCTGCTCAAACTGGTACTATTCTTGAAGCGTGATCGAATATAATAAACTTCTTTTTGTTCTTAGTTGGAAACAGTATATGGGATTTGCGATCTACATATACCTTCCCCATCAGGATCCTCATTGAAGTATTTGAGTAGTATTCTAGTAATCTCATAGTCGTATTATGGGCACATAATCCGAGAGAAGTCCATTATAATGTGCTTCACCGGTAAACAGTTGCAGAATGGGATATCCAAACCGTATGACATGTAACGAAAACACAAAACAAGGCAAATCAAACCAAACGATACCGGACCAACCGTATCCGTATGACAGCCCGCGACCCAAAATTGTTTTCCCAAAAAAGAATCTGCAGTATCCCCTATAAAAGCCTCCCGATTTCCATTTGTTTATGTCGAGTAGAGAGTTGAAAGAGATCAACGAACATTAACGGCAAACTCTTTGTTATGCCGCTCGAGAACTCAGGCCAAAGCTGCTTGTGAGAGATGGAAACGCCAAGTCGCAAGACCCGGTGGTATTAGGCGAGTTTATCTGGACATTTGTCGGATGTCCGTCACTCATACACCATCCACCCGGCAGAAACAACAATAGTAATCAGCATCAATCCAGTCAAGATGCCTGCGCCGGCGCGATCTCCCATCATGGCTTCATTGGTATAGACCTTTGGCCAGCTGAGTAATCGCCTTTACTGGTGCCACCTGTGGAGTTCGTCACAGGGAGAGTGACCTTGGCGACGAGATTCAACTGGAAAACCTCCATTGCGCTCATCTGCTCGCTAATGCCCTTACCTCCGTCCCAGCCGCCTTCCGTCCACTTGACGCCGCAGCTCATTCCCTTGTCGCCATTTGGGTAGTCGCTGCGATCCATCGGGACATGTACGCCTTGAACGAATGTTGGTCCGCCAGGCAGGTGTTCACGGTCTTGCAGGCGCGCTCATACATGACATTGTTCTCGGTGAAGAAAATGTTCGTGGCATCCAGAATGTGCTGGGTGCGATCTCTCCATTTTAGACCACCGTTTGTCTGTATCAGTCAGTTGCAGTCCGCAGGCAACGTCAGGGGGAAATTTGATTCCTTGTCTTACAGATCCGCTTCAACATTCTCTGTGTCCTGCCCCGCACCGGCAAGGCTGTTAAGGCGTTCAACAAGTTCTAAACATCTCAAGGATCGGATAAGTGGGGGAATCACAATGTAAGCAGGAAAGAAAAGCTGGGGAAGCCGCATGACTGGACGTCAGCGACATATGTCAATGGCTGGGATTCTATGTGGACGGATGTGTCTACTGTCTATCTAGAGAAAATATCCTTAAAAATGATACTCCTGTGATGGAAACTACACAGCAGACTGGGAAAGGGGATTACCGCACATGACGGTCTGGGAATGGAGTTTTTCATGACACCAAATTAGGGTTATTCCATTAGAACTTTTGCTCTTTGAGCTGCTGTCGAAGTACACACAAGGAGAAATCGAATATCCCTTTTCTCTCAGAGTTCATGGATATTGCTCCGGTACTTGCAAACATAATTAGTTGGATTAACTAACAGAAATAAGATTGCTCCAGCCATTTTGAAGTACAATTGATGATCATCTTTGTAATTGGCAGTCAATGGTCAAGTTGTGACACCCATCAGATTACTAATAGGACTGTATCAACTTTGAATTTCAAACAAAGCTGAAGCTCATTTAGACAATAAGAAATCTGAATAAAATGACACAATTGGCATGACCATCGGTGAAACAGAAAGATGCTGAGATTCATCAAGATAGATGTAAAGACAATAACCCTCCCTTCAAAACTCCCTGTCAGGTTCCCATTTTCATTCCTGATCCCAACATACCGCACCTGAAAAAGAAACAGAACAAAAACATATCCGAGGAAAAAGAAAATCCACTCCTAAAGGATACCCTGTCCTGAAGTATGCATGCATAATTCCTCTTCAGCTTTATGAACATTGACTCTGCTATCCTCATCAACATGTACATTACAGTAGTCTCCACAGAATAATAAACCCTAACGAGACATCCCATGCAGTTTCAAAATATGCTCCACGCGCGCCCGTTCTCGGGTGAATCGATCCTCTGATTCTGGCTCCCTCCCTCTCCCGAGATAATGACCAGACTGATTCTGTACATCAATTCCTAGATCTGGTGCTTCAGACATGAACGTATCGGTGTCATGATTTTTGTTTTTTGCTTTGTTTTCGTTGCAGTCACTGTCGTCGTCGATGATTGTGATGATATTGTTGTTGTTGTTAATGTTATGGCCAGGTTGAGTATTTGCAACAATAAACCCCGTCTGGTTTGCAAGCGGCAACCACGAACGGGACGCAGGGTTGAATACTTCGATGCGAATGCCTCGCCTCTCCGACGAAGGGTTCTCTTTCTTTGTCCTTTTTGCAGGGCGGCTCGCACGGTCATGCGGGTCTGCTGGCGACCGTGTTCTACTGGTAGTGTTAAAAGGTGCGAAGAGTCCCGGTGACTCATCGGGCGGTGGGTGCTCAAGAGTAGGTGATGGAAGACAGAGGTCTGCCATCGGTGAGTGAGTTTCCGTGATTCTCGCACGGGGAGGAGGGCACGGAGTCTCGACGATAGTGAAACTATCACTATCATCACCTTTCTCCTCCTCGTCTTCCTCATCATCGTCTTCATCATCCTCCTCAGAATCACTGTCGTCCTCGGTGTAAACACCTGCAGTATCTCTTTCATTTCCGTTCCTGTTCCGCTCTCCAATTGACTTTGATGTGATAGATTCAGATATATTCCGGATGGGCGTATTGGAAACGGACGGAACAGAGCTTGCAGGGTCAGATGATATGTAACCATCCCGAACACCCTCAAGGTATTCCGCCAGACTGCCCTGTTTCTTTTTGAACCTCCATGAGGAAGCAATCCTCTCGGCTACATTATCTGTATACATGTCCGGTATACCAATGTAACGTAGCAACTTTCCAACCGTAAAACCAGTGGCTCCGTCAAGCCGTCCATGTCCGAGAGAAAGCTTCTTCCTGAGCCGTTTTCTAATTCTCTTGAAGGATGCAATCACGTCCAGTTTCAAGAGGGCTCTGATATCTGGATGATCCTCCGCGATACGTTCCAAATCGGTGATCTTGATTGAACACAATATCGCTTGGCTTGGTATCTCGCCCCATATGAGGAACTCATCTGTTCCTCTGTAGCGAGGAATTTTGATATTCTTCTGCCACATAAGTTGTTGAGCTGAATAGACCTTTGTTTGAATCTGCGACGAGTCAATGAGGGTCAAAACAGCCCCCTCTCTATTCCGCAATGCCCTGTGGATTGGAGCTAGCGGGGTTCCTGTTGTGGATATGAAAGGACTGGAGAATGGTAATATTCTCAGGTGGCATTCCAGCATCCTATCAAACTCATCATCGCTGTAATCTATTGGAAGAGGGATAGATTTCGGGCTGTCTGAAAACAGACCGGCCACGAACCAAGCTCGTGTATTGATTCCATTGGAGTCTGCATTGTGCCATCGGTAGAGGAGTTGTGGTATGCGAATTGATGAAGGTGTCCTCTGTTTGGTTGATGACTCTAGTAAGCCTTCTATGTGGTGCTGGTAGATTGTGTCAGCACATCTGTTCTAAACGCGATCTTCGACGACTTGCCTCTCTCTGTGGGGACTGGAAATCTACCCCCTCATCAAAACACCAGAAGCACACTTTTCCTCCCGCAGTGCAAAGACTGTCTGTCTTCATTTCTTCAACAGGACTTTCAGTTTCTCCTTCCTCTTCTGAAGCTGGTTGTTCCGCGCTGTCAACAGTGAGAAGTTCATCTGTCCTGTTATCTTCGTCTAGACTGGCAATTTGCTCCTGCTCTTCTGCAATGGGTTCTTCAACGCATCTGACGGGTCGTTGTCTTGCGGGGCGGCGACATCCAAACCTTGAGATGTCAATATCGTCGAACGTCTTCTCATGAAGAGTGATATCCAACTCTTTGGCCACGTGCCGGATTTCCTCCACTATGGGAGCCCATTGTCCAGATTTCTCCGTAAATTTTGTTATAATATGCACTGTAGCCCAAACAAAGTCACCTTTATCGCGGATGTCACGCCACTGAATATTTAGACTTTCGTAGGGGATCCCATTGACAAATCCACACTTGAGAAGGTCCTGTTCAAAAATCTTGTTGAAGATCCTCTCCATTTTGCTCTTGCTTAGCGAGAAAAAGCGTTTGAGACAACACAAGACCTCACGCTGATGCTTGGTCCATCGGTTCCGTGCTTTTTGTTCTTTGAAATCGAGCATCTCACTTCCTCTGCTAGTTTTAAATCCAGGTTCAGCGATCTTACCCATAGATCCAGAAGTGGACAAGCCATCTGCTGCCGGCGAAGAGGCGAGATCCGCCAACTCAGACAGAAACTGAGAGTGCATAGTAGGCGGGATTGTAATGGAATCTGGAAAAGGAAAATTCGTACTGAACATATACCGTAATGAAGTGATTGAGTTGCTTCAAGAGATGTCTGAATCAGTGATAAGTCAGATGCTGTGTTATCACTTGGACAAAGTGAACGAGAAATAAAGAAAAACAGAGTGGAAGACGGGACCCGGATCACCCAGCCAAGGCTACAAAAAGACTCGAGGCAAGAATGAGTATTGTTAGATGAGAGAGAAATGGTCTTGACACTTGTGTTAAGCCATCTCTCAAAGTGAGGGCATGGTCTTGGACCATGAGTGAGCGTTGCATTGGAAGCAGTGGATGAGGCAGTGTTGTAAACTCCAGGCCAGGTACTCCATCTTTGGGAGTGTTATTAGATACTTGTAACAAACAAGTAGCCAATTGGTCTCGTCCATTCCCGGAATTGATTTATTCTCACTAAATATAAATACTTGACATCGAGTTAAATTGTTTCCCTTTGTAGTCGGTCGTGCGAAAGTGTAGTCCGATTTTTACAATTACAAATTACAGGCAGGCCTAAAGAAACTTCAGGAAAGCAGATGACGCCATTTTTTTTAGACAAACTGAAGCTTTGATCCGAGATGGTTTCTACTGCATAAGTAGCCAAGAAGTGAAGTGGCCTGGGAATGAAGGCGCCAAGCAATTTGCGTCACGACGACCGGGGCTAACCTCGTCACTCGTGCCCGCGTAACTAATCTGGAGCTCCACCGGGGAGAGGATCAGCCGGCTGGCTCTCCAGCTTCGCATACACCCCTCAGCAACGCACGTACGTTCGGCCTTTATATCCGCTCTTTCGCACTCCTGGGATCCTGGGACAACCGCCCCGAAATCTTTGCTGCATTCACGGTGATCCGATTCCGCTTACATCCTCCTTCACGCTCGCGACCAAGTGCAGGCCACGGAGTACCAAGCCTCCAGCATGGTTAACTAAGCCACTATGAGGGCTTTCGTTTGAGACGCTGCACACTACTGGTCCGCTGAGTTGAGATTCGAGAGTCTACGACGAGGATCGCAGCCTACCTCGGCGTCGTTTGTCGAGCTGACGACGTACCGTTCAACCCGTGTCACCGCTTGTGGTCTCCGAACCTTGAACGTGAACAATGTCGTCCGGAAGCTTCGAAAAGTCGGTTAAAGGGGCTACCAAGATAAAGGTCAGTTACTGCGCCCGCACTGTTAGTCCGATGGAGTCCACTGACCTGGTGTTGGCGCGAACAGCTTGCAGCCCCGAAATCCAAATACATCGAGCATATTCTGATCGCGACTCATGGCGGCGAGGCTGGTGTCGCTGAGATATTTCGCACACTACAGCATCGGCTCCGAGATTCAACATGGACAATTGTATTCAAAGCGCTCATCGTTGTGCACCTCATGATACGGGAGGGTCAACTGGATGCCACGCTGTCGTATTTAGCGGAGTATCCTAAGAAGCTCGCGATAAGCAGTTTTTCCGATGGTTAGTCCGAAGGGGATTCAATATCGGAGCTGTGGGATCCAGCAAGTTACGCTTTTTCACGGCGGTGATACTGACGGAATTAATCAGTGCAGACCCAGGGGCAGAATATCCGGAGGTACTCCGAGTATCTTACGGCTCGTGCCAAAGCGTACGCAGAGACCAAAACCGACTACGTGCGGAGTGGCCCAGGCCGGTTAAAGAAATTGACCGTCGAGAAGGGTCTGCTGAGAGAAGTAGAGATCGTACAGAAGCAAATCCGGGCATTGCTACGTTGCAACGTGGGTTGACTCCGCTGTGGTTCTTGATGCATTCTGGCTAACATGGGCCTCAGCTTCTGACGGACGAGGTTGAAAATGAAATAACCCTAACAGCCTTTCGCCTGCTCACACTAGACCTCCTCACACTCTACTCGGTCATGAATGAGGGCACCATAAATGTGCTAGGTAGGTATGCTATCATCCTGTTTGTTAGTTAGCGCAGCCTGGCCTCACACAGGGCTCGAACAGAACATTACTTTGAAATGTCGAGGCCGGACAGTGAGCGTGCATTGCAAATTTATAAGACGTTCACCGCACAAACGGATGAAGTGGTAAAGTTCCTCGGCGTTGCGAGACATTTTGAAGCGGCGACGCGACTGGAGATTCCGAAACTCAAGCACGCTTCTACAGATTTGGCGCGATTGCTGGAGGACGACCTCAATGATCCGGATTTTGAAATTCGTCGGAAAGAATATCTAGCCCAGAAAGAGGCCAGGAAAAAAGGCACCACGTCCGCATCGAGCAAATCAGCAGGAAATGAATCCAAGTCAGCTAACAGCAATTCAAATTCTGAATCCAAATCGGACCAAGCAGAGCAGAAGCGGGAAAACAAGGGCCCCCCTCAGGACCTCATCGATTTCTTCGAGTCAATCGAGCAGAACCAGCAGCCAATGGCTCAGCTACCTATGCAACAGCCCTTCCAGCAGCCTCAAATGCAATTTCAGCAGACAGGATTCCAGCCGCAGCAGCCAGGCTTTATGCCACAACAGCCCGGTTTCCAGCAGCAGCCTCAACAAACTGGGTTCGGCCAACCGACCGGTTTTGGAGGGTCTTTTGGACAGCAAGTTAACAATCCGTTTGCGCAACAACAGCCTCCACAGCCACTCCAACCGACTCCAACTGGAGCAGGTTTCGGTGGTTACACAGCACAACCGCAATCCTACGGCTTCCAGACGACCCTCTCCAGCATTCCCCAGAACGGAGTCGCTACTTTTCCCCAGCAGCAACAGCCGATGCAGACTGGGCAGCCGCAACAGTCGACCAATCCTTTCCGACAGTCTTCCTTGGTCAGCACTCCCACGGGCAACCAGCTAAACCGCCAAAACACAAATCCCTTTGCGAGACGAATGTCGATCGCAAACCCGCAGTTCCAGCAGAACCAGTCGTTGCAGCCTCCAGCACAGCCTCTCCAGGTCCACCGAACAGGGACCAACCCTTTTTCGCGCAGCTCTTCCGCTCCTCCCCAGCAGCAGCAGCAAGGGCTGCAGCCTCCAGCGGCGGCACCGCTTCGGCCAACCCCCACAGGCAGTACAAACCCGTTCCGGCAGAGTGCTCTCGTAAACCAACAGACGGGTCAAGCTTGGCACCAGCAGGGTACGATGGGAGGACTCGAGAACCTCGAGACTATACCGGTCTTCCCGCGCCCCGGCATGACTTGACGCGACTGGACCCGTCATGGTCGCCGCTGGCGCAGGTTAATGCAGAATTTGGCATGTGTGTAATGTAGGAGGTATAACACTAATCTCTCAAATGCCTTCGACCACCCACCAAACCTCATCTGGGACTTACTTACTGTCCCCGTCTCCGTCTCCCCCAGACCTGTTCCCATTTTACTCGTTACTTGTTAATTAGTGCTTGGCGTCCGTTACCCAGTTTCTCGCGCTTTCCTAATTGATTTGTAACTTGTGTGTGTGTGTTAGGTCTGTCTTGTTGATGTTTCTTAGCGGTTTGCATCTTCTTGCTGTTGTGCTTTGAAGAGATAAACCCGAAAGTTCTTTTTTTTCCCACAAGCCTCCAAATTACTCTAAAAAAGCCTCCAATGTGTAGACGAGTAATGTATAATGTCCTTTAAAAAAATAAAAGCAAACACCTGATATGATCCGCCGTCACTTAGAGTAAAAAGAAAGGAGAACGAGTAGGGCTTCGGGAAGCGGCGCGGGGAAAGGCGGGCCGCGACCCCGGTCTCCCGCGCTTATCAACTGGGGTTGATCTGGAGCAAGGAAGATGGAATGGTCTAGATACCGCTGGAGCTGATTTGCTCGTGCATGGATAGTGCCCAGGCGTTATGAGGTACCTCTGTACGGAGTAGCCAAGCTCGAATCGTCCCCCAGTCTCCTAACGCAGGCTACTTACATACTGCACAGTACATCTACCATAGACTACACGTACGCGCTGTACATAGAAATAGATTGGTAATTATGAAGAACTGTCGATGACTATGTGACAAATCGATTAATTAATTAGATCCTCACGATAATCCTCCTGTCTACCCACCTCAAGTAGGTAGCTACTAATTCCATCAGCGATCTGCAGCGCAAGATACTCCGCACAGGTACTTGTACATGTGCAGTACCTCTAGCCAGCCGCTCTCCTGTTGGAAGAAGTACTCCGTACACCGGCGAATAGACTAAAGAAACGCAACCACCTAGCTCACGCTTCCTTGTTTTTTTTTCCCTCACAAACACTCTTTCCTGTCTATCTATCTATCTCGCTCCTGCTGGAAACCGGGCATCAGTATCGTATGTATCCTTCTTTAAACACCCTGTTGTCACTAGTTGCTTGATATCATATCATATCACATCATATCAAAATCTAAGTACAGTACAGACAGTACCTAGCCTAGTAATCTACTGCTCCGGTTCAAGATAACAAAGAGAGAAAGAAAGAAAGGGGGAAAAATCGAATCAAAATAAAATAAAAATGGAAAAAAAATTAACTGATATAATAAGAACAGCAAACCGAGGCGTTACAGTCCTTACTCAATGAATTCTGGCCGCCTGAGATATATACAGCCGTGATGCCGTATCGCTTTACCATCTACCATTATCATTATTATTGTCGCAGGAGAATGTCCATTATGGAAATGATGTGGGGAAAGCCCTGGCCTGATTGATTGACTGATTGGCCAACCGATTGATCTCGTGACTCTCCGTCCATCGGAGTAAGTCGACACTGGCAGCCGTTCCAACTTAAGGTTCCGGGTTAGCCTTACTTAGCTCATCTAATAATAGTAGTAGTAATGATAATAATAATCCGGATGGATCTGATCTAGACCTCGGAGAAAATCCGCACGTGATAGATAACCTTGGAAGCTTTCCGTGCCTTGGCTACCTAACTTATCCAGGTAATATTATTATTATTATTATGTTTATTTTTCGAAGTATTCAGCCTAATTTATTATCATCATCGTCATTATTGATTGGTTCCTGGCACCGCACAGCACCGCACAGCGTTCTTGATGTTGATTTCAAGGCGTGCATGCATCTTTTTTTTGTTCGACTGTTGCATCGAATCAATCAATCAAGTCCAGCGCATTTTTTTATTTTTTTCATGAAAGCCGGACTTTCCGGCCTTTGCGAAGGAATGGAAGGAAGGGAAGGACTGCTGTTGGTCTGAGTAGTGGTCTGGCGGTGAATTTATTGCGGTACTGTTATTATTATTATTCTTGGGTCAGGGTTCGGGTTTACTTTTCCGAGTTTTCCATGACCCTGGAAATCCATTATCATTATCATTATCCGGGATGCTTTACTTTATTTTTTTCCCTTTTCGGAAATTCCGTCGCCTACCTAGTCCAGGCGCCCGCGGGCGTCACCTGCTGGCCAGACTCCGACCCGATAGGATGGAAAGCGTGTGGAATAATGGGAGCTTAGCTGTGTTGTCTTATCATTCGATTGACTAATTGCCTGTCTAGGTAAGGACCTAGGCGGGATTTGGATCTGGACTATCTAACCTAGTTATGGCAGTTTCGTTTCGTGCTGCTTGCTTTTTTATGTGGCTGAAGGAAGGGAGGTGGATCGGTGAAGTGTTCTCCGTACTCATGTATATGTAGGTAGGTAGGTAGGTAGGTATATCTCGAATTTTCCGGGGCCGTTGTCTTTTTGAGCTATATATCTTTTTGTTTGTCTTCTCTGTGCCAGATTCTACCACACATTGGTTTTATTTCTTCTTCTATACTTTAATTTCGTACTATTTTTTGTCTACAGCGAGTCAGCTACTTCAAACCGTAAATAAAGTCTTACTTATATCAGAAATGGGGGATACAGAAGTCGCCGCAGAAGCGGATGAGAAACCCAACCGCCCAGCAGCAGAGGGAAAGCCGCCCTTCTCTCCCCTCCACGAGGTCCTCTTCGTCGCCCTGCTCTGCTGCACCCAGCTCATCACGCAGTCCGCGTTCGGGTCCGTCCTGGTCCCGCTGCATGTGATCGGCCCCAGCTTCGGCGACCTGTCCGCGGGCGAGCTCAGCTGGTTCCCCGCGGCGTACAGCCTGACGGTGGGCACGTTCGTGCTGATCGCGGGGCAGCTGGGCGACATCCACGGGCACCGGAAGCTGTTCGTCGGCGGGTGGCTGTGGTTCGCGCTGTGGTCGCTCCTGGCCGGGCTGACGGTGTACACGGCGTCGACCGTCTTCTTCGACGTGTGCCGCGCGATGCAGGGCGTCGGGCCCGCGGTCCTGCTGCCGAACTCGCTGGCCATCCTGGGCCGGGCGTACGCGCCGGGACGGAGGAAGGACATGGTCTTTGCGCTGTTTGCGTCGACTGCGCCGACGGGGTTCCTCTGCGGCGCCATCTTTGGGTCCCTGCTCGCGGAGCACGTCTGGTGGCCGTGGGGGTTCTGGATCACGAGTCTCGTCTGTGCATTGATTTCTGTCCTTGCGGTCATCGTGATCCCTTCCGAGTCGGTGGCCCGGACGGAGGATACCCCGACCTTCGATTCCATCGGGGCCATCCTGGGCGTCTGTGGGCTGGTCCTGGTCAACTTCGCGTGGAACCAGGCACCTCTCGTGGGCTGGTCGACGCCGTACATCGGCGTTGCGCTGGCCACGGGGCTGCTGTCGCTGGCGGGATTCGCGTGGCACGAGAGCAGGATCCGGCACCCCCTGCTGCCGCCGGAGATCCTCAAGAACGGCGCGGCCGTGTGCACGATGGCCTGCGTGGCGCTGGGCTGGAGCAGCTTCGGCATCTGGATCTACTACACCTTCCAGCTCATGGAGACGCTGAGGGGGGTGACGGCGCTGGAGGCGGCGGCCCAGTTCATCCCGGAGACCATCTCCGGGACGGTGGCGGCCGTGGCGACGGGGTACATCCTGAGCCGGGTCCGGTTGACATATCTGATGGCAGTTTCCCTGCTGGCGTTCACCGCGGGCTGCGTCCTGTCGGCGACGGTGCCGGTGAGGCAGACCTACTGGGCCAACATCTTTGTCACGATGGTGGTCATGCCCTGGGGGTAAGCCCGACCTCTATCGATCTCTCGACTCCAATCGATTCACCACTGACGGACTCCAGCATGGACATGAGCTTCCCCGCGTCGTGTCTGATCCTGAGCAACGGGGTGACGCGCGACCGGCAGGGCGTCGCGGCGTCCCTGGTCAACACGATCGTCAACTACTCCATCTCGGTGGGCCTGGGGATCGCGGGGACCGTGGAGAGCCGGGTGAACCGCCACGGAGACCGGGTCCTGACCGGATACCGCGCTGCCCTGTACACGTCTGTCGGACTGTCCGGGCTGGGGCTGGGGCTGGCGACCTTCTTCGCGGTGCGGGCAGACGTGAAGCGCTAGCGTCTTCCGCTCGAGTCGGAGATGCGTAGACTGCGGATTGCGTCAACGGCCCGGACGATGGTGCCCGCGGACGCCCTGCTTATGTAAGCGACCCCGGCCGCCGGGAAACCTCCGATCGAGATGATCAGCCTCTGCACGAGGCCATGTGCGAGCGCGTGGAGAGAGCCAAGAAGGAGGACAGGCAGCAGGCGTCTGCGGTGCGCGGCCGCGGGGTAGATACACTCCTTCTGCTCCAGCACTCCGTGTGTCTCACTGTCAGCCGGATGGCGGCGCATCCGAGACCCGCGTCCGCCGTGGCTGAGCGTCCGCTGCCCGTCCTCGTCGCCCGGCCTCTGTCTTCACGCTGCCAGGCCGCGCCTTTGCCTGATAAGGGCAGTGTGCTGGCCATTCAGCTTTTCTCTCCCTCTCTCTCTCTCTCCAGTCCCTCCCCTTCCTGCGTCCTTCTAGAACGATGAGCGTCCGCCATCTCCAGCCCAGGATCTGAGCCGACACGCGATGGATGCCAAGACACCTGCGCGCGTCCCCAGCGCCCTCGACCGGCCGCTGCCTCTGCTGGCCAAACCGGCCGCCCGCGTGCCATCCCCCGACGAAGGTAACGTGCTGCTGTCCTCTCGTCCGCTGTCGCTGAGACGAACCTCCAAGGTGCAGGCAGCAATGCTGCGTCCAAGCAGCGCCGGCCGCGCAAGGCCAGCAGCAGCTCCGCCGCCCCCCGATCGACGCTCTTCTGGGTGCACTCCGACCCCCAGTCCATCGCGGGCGGCACCCGCGAGGAGACGCTGAAGCGCATCCGCTCGCACGTCATGTCGGAGCACAATCGCAAGAAGCGACTCGAAAACACCAAGCGCTACAGCAGCAAGGCCTGGAAGAACCTGGCCTTCCAGCCGGTGGCATCCTCCGCCGCCCAGTCGAGTCCCGATACCACCCCGGACAGGGACGATGCACAGTGCTCCGCGTGTGTGCATCCCACCGACGTTGCCAAACATGCCACCGTCTTCCCCGTTCGTCCCACCGCGGGGAGCGCCATTCCGCCCCGTACCCGCCACCATCCGGTCAAGACGCCGACCCCGTGGACATACCTGGGGCCCGGCGCCAAGGACCCGTTCGATACGATGCCGGTGGCTCTGTCGGATCGCATGATGCGCCATCTCCAGTACTGTAAGTCTGCCGTCGGTCGCCCTCCAGCAGCTTTATTTCGTCTCTTCAATCGTTGCTTCTGACCGGTGCTGATAGTCTTGCGCGATCTGACACGGGCCGCCTATCCCCTACAGAGAAACAGCAGAAAGCTGCAGTCGCATTGGGCTTCGCTGTTGCAGACAGATCCCGCTCCGCTGCACGCATGTATCTGTTGCGCCGCGTCGAACCAGGCGCTGATGTCGGGCGACCTGCCTCTCGTCGATCCAACCAAACGGTGGTCGAGTCCTCTGGTCTTCGACTCCTTCCTGCACCGAGGCGAGACGATCAAACTGGTCAACCGGGGACTCTCTGATCCAGCCAAGGCGTCCAGCGATGCGTTGATCGCCGCGGTGTCCATCCTCATCACGATCGAGGTACGTACGGGTGATCTAGAGAATACCCTGCCGGGATTTTACTTTCCATATTCAACCATTGCGTCAGTCAACGTCGATCATTCCTGCCCCCGATGGCGCTCTTCTTCTCCTTTTGCATGTGTGCCCAGCATGTGTACCGGCCACGTTCCGCGTCTGTCGTCTAGCTCATTGCTTTTCATGCTACGCGCATCTCCGATGGCTTTGGCCTCCATCTCAATTGCTGACATGAACTCCATGCCTGCAGATCGCTTCTGGGAACCCCGAGGACCTGAAGATCCATCTGGCGGGGCTCCGGCAGATGGTCGCCCTCAGAGAGAACTTTGCGGATGTCGCTCCGGACGTCCGCTTTCAGATCTCATGGTTCGTATCATCCGAATCGCCCCTGGCGTCAGATGCTAAGTTCCCCCATCAGGACGGATATCCGGGTTTCCTGTATGACGCTTACGAAACCGATATTCCCCTTTATTCGTTACGCCCGGCCGTCCCATCTCCCTGTTCTTGTTCCCGACAGCAACGCCCCCATTACCGCCTCGCGGCTCCTTTCGCTGACCCGGATACCTGGCGTTCTGGGGGACACCATGGTGGAGATCATATACGATCTCCTTGAACTGACACTGTACGCGGAGTGGGTCAGAAGCGGATCACTGTATTCGCAGGAACTCCTGAGCGAAGAGACCGAGGACTACTTCAACACCGAAGTGCTCCACGTTGAATACTCCCTCCACAAGGATCGGTACACGGAGACTGGAGAATTGAAAGGAGACGACACGATCGAAGGCTGCGTGCGGCTGGCCTGCCTGCTGTTCCACAACACCACCATCTGGGGCTTCTACCCGCAGATGGCGGCCGTCTTTCCCAAGCCGATCGTGGCCCTCCGAAACGCCCTCGAAAGCACGATCCTGGCGGGAAGCTACGTGCTCTGCCGAGACCTGCTCATCTGGCTCCTGTTCATCGGAGCCTGCAGCGCCCCGAAATACTTCGCAGAGCGGTCGTACTTTGTGACCGAGCTGGCGTCCGCCGTGAGCCTGCACGGTCTGCAGAGCTGGCAGGAGCTGCGCGCGCTGCTGCTGGGCTTCTTCTACGTGGACCGCTCTTACATGATACCATGTCAAGAGTTATGGGATGAGATTCAGACGGTGCTGCTGCAGCGATGATTTTTATTTGACTTGTTGGCGTGCTGCAGCGCCTTGGATATAGTCATGTTTTTATGACTGATGGATGGATTTGTTTCTTGTTTTTTTTTTGGATATATAGGGTCAGAGTTCGGGACTGTATATAGGTTCAGTTGGCAGGATTGACGACCTAATGACTTGGAAGTGTATATTGGAAGTATACATACGGCAATTGGAAGCGCTACATCGCAGCTCAACCTCGACTCTCACCGAGCTTGCTTTCTAAGACGTCATCGGTCGTGATAAGAATTCTGTCAAACAGAACCGAAAAAGGAGGCATGAGGCCTGAGAATCCTGCATCGAGTCATCAGGTCCCAGGAGAATGCCTTTCCCGCACGAGTACAGCTCCTAGAACAACTGCCCAGCCTCCTTGAAGATACAGCCTGAACCTCAAGCCGCCTGTTCTTGGCTTGCTTGGCTTTGGGGGATATTCCTTTTTGATGAACCGAACTCACGTGTGTGTTGGTGAGACAGCCTGCTCAATAGAAACCCCTTGTGAGAGATTACGAAGTGGGCATCTTTGCAGTGCTCAACTCTCCAGTTTCTTGACTTATTTAGCAGGTGTCTCATCCAATTACCTCACCCGATTATTCTCCTGTGCTTTCTTTTTTTTTTTTCTGAAAAAAAATAAAAAAAAAATAAAAGTCTACTGTGTACTCAATTGAATCCACCACTACATTACTATGGTCCCACGGACTTCGCGGATCCGCACAGGCAAGGCAGGCAGGCGTGATGCATTACTATCCATCCAATTCAACATACTGGTAGAGATACACACCGTAATTTATTTCTAGGCATGCACAGTACGGAGTATAGTAGGCATCCGCTCTCACCGATACCTCTGGGCGCGGGAGGTCTAGCCCTGTTTTGTTTCTATTCTCTTCTCTGAAGCATGCATCACTTTCTTTTTTTTCTTCTTTTCCCGGTACGGTACGGTACGGTGCCATCAAAAATCACATCACATCACACACACACAGTAGTAGTAGCTATACTTAGTTGGTTCCAACCTCACTTTCAGGTTCAGATTCGGGGTTCAGGGTCCGGTGTTTCTAAGACCAAGACAGACCAAGACCGACTCCAGCCTGCCCTCCTCCAAGTTCCTCCGACAACGATTGAAATCTGACACAAGTTGACACAGTAAGTGGCGCGGCTCCGACTGTCCTTGGCAACCTGACGACCTTCTTGGCAGCTATGTAAGCTTGCTTGGTCTTGGTCTTGGCCGTGGTCTTGGTCTCCGGACTCCTTTGCGGGTCCGCTGGAGAGAGGTGAGGTCGTGTCGTGTAGTTAGGACTTTACGGTGTGGTTGACTGTAGGTCAGAGGGTCTGGATTCTGGAGTACTGTTACGGAGTAGTACAGGACAGCAGAACTCCGGAGCAATTACGAAGTACGGAATGTTATTAATAATACTCCATGCATAGGTAACGTCGTGGACTCTACGAGTCTGGCGCGCGGGTGTCGACTCTGAATCTGGATCAGAATGAATTGAATCTGATTCAACTGTCCGTGCTGACTTCTAGGCTTACCTTACCCCATATTCCAAAAAGAAAAGAAAGTAATAAAAAAAGGGCTTGCGAACTGATTAACAGTATCATTATTAGCGATTTGTTGTTTCCCAGAACCTAGCTACTGTTAAGGTTACGGACCGGGATCTGGTCATTATTAGGTAGACATAGGTACCAGGCTTGGCGAACAAAGAAAAGCGGTCGCATATGAAAGACACAGACACAGTGACCCAGTCCCCAGGAAGAGGGGTGGGGGAAAGATCTCTCTCCCATCCATTTCATCTCGTTTCGCTGGTTTAAGCTTTGATTTTTTTTTTCTTTCTTTTTTTTTAAAAGAAAAGTCGGAGACAGACAAATCCCTCCCGTTGAGTTTGACTTTTTTGGACTTTTCAATAATTCATCGTCCCAAGTTTCTCCACACGTCATTATTTTGCTGCACTCCGTAACAAGGCTTCCTCTCAATGATCCCAACCTTTTGAACTTCAACCAACCAGAACCCTCAATCGACTCATCTTGATCCCTTGAGGCCTCGTTCCAGATTTCCCCAGGGTTCCGCGGCCGCAGGGCCCAGGCCCAGGCTGGCAGGCACCACTACTGAGGGGTCCGAGATTCCCCCGCCGGGTCGCCGAAACACACACAACCCTCCAGTCTCCGTACGGAGACCTATAAAACCGGGGACCCACGTCGATCACGATCACGATCACCGAGACACGCCCGAAGCCTGATCCCCAGCCCCAAGCTGGGCCAGGGCTGCACCAGCACGGTGGCACCACCCCCATGGCGCATTGCGCAGCGACTTTTTCTTTTTTTTTAACTGTCTATTTAACTACTACCTATGCGGCCGCACAGTATTTATCTATATTTAGGCTTGCTCACGGACTCAGTCTCACAGGGGCCGTTATCATGTTTGTTTTTGGGTAGGTAGGTAGGTAGGTAGGTAGGGGGCCTGGCAGCCGGGAGCCCCTAGGGCCTAGGCTGCAGGTTGCTTGGCTTGTTAACACCACGACGCCCGGACGAAGCTCGGTGATGTTTTGCGGGCCCCAGCCCAGCCTTAACGACGACCCCTTCTCCCCCGGCCCCTACAATGCGGCATGCCTAGCCTTATTATGGGTATGCGGCCCCGCTACTACTGAGGTACAAGTCCTGACTCCTCCGTCCGTCATAACTATTTAATGACTACCACTATGGGGTCCGTGGGCATGCAGTTGAGATGAGCAGAGGGATCCCCGGGATTCGGGATATAATTTTAGGTAGATAGGTAGGTAAGTTACGGAGAGGGACTAACCTACTGGAGTCACAGGACCCATCCATCCATATGGATCCATCCATGAAAGGGGGGGGGGGGGGGGGGAGGGATTTTTTAAATAATAATAATAAAAAGGATCCGATCCTCGTGGGGAAAAGGAAGGAGGGAAGGAGCTATGACCTTCCTTCCCCTTCTTCCTTCTTTCGCCTCATTTCATTTGTTATCATTCTATTCTCCTTTTTCCTCTTCTTCCCTGGGGGTTTCCTTTGTGTCTTGCTCTGCTTTGTTTTCTCTTTCTTTCTCCTTCCTTTCTCTGTGCGGTGCATACTGCTACCGATCACAGCTTGACTCGCATGCTTCATACGGCTGACGCGATGCTACTACTAACACCGCAGCAGCAGCAGCAGGAGGAGGAGGAGGAGGAGCAGCAGCAGCTTATGTCTATATCCTGGACGAGGACGACTCTTCTACCCTCCCGTGACCTTGACGCCGTCATCTCTCAACAGCCTGGACAGGTGCAGGATGCTGCTCACGAACCAACCCCTGGCACCCGTGCACAGATCTACTGGTCCACAGACATCGAACCTGATCAATGGCAAGGGACGTGAAACAAGATCTGTTCAGACTCATTCAAAGTGCTATTAAAGAGGCCCGGAAGAAGGTAAGTACATAATGACACATCTAACTCTCACATCGCACTCGAACATTTGATGCATGCGTTTGGTTTGGTTTTTCGAGAATGTACATTACTACCACTGTCGGGGTACAAGGTATTAACGATCTCTCTGGCAGACTCGATACGGACAGGCTTAGCATGACGAACGGAATCTGAGTCCCATCCCGAGATCGACGACCAAGCAAAAAGAATTATATATACTTGACAGTTCGCCGCCGATCACGCCAGCGACTACTGCTCAGCATCGAAAAAGGACATCATTGGGTATCTGAAACAGACATGAAAGCAGCAGCCAGCAGCCGCCATACAGACCCAACTCCGAACGATCGAAGCGGGTGTCATGACCTCTCCAAAATCGAGAAGACTTAAGCTTGCTCGCGCTCGGTCTTCTGCCTCCTCTCACGGCCCGTCGCGGACCACGGGAAGTGGGCCACGGGAATGATGAAGAAGCTGTTGCTGGTATCGGCGATACCGGCCAGGGCATTGTACCACGCCAGGAACGCGGCAAGGAGACCGAAGAGACCTCCAGCCTTGATGATCTTCTCGTTGGGCGTGCCATTGTCGTTCAGGAGATAGCCCAGTCCGAGCATCAGGAAGGCAAGGTCCAGGAAGAAGAACAGCAGGAAGAAGGCGACCGTCGACTTCAGGGTGCACAGCAACAGGATGGTGGTGAAGATGAACCAACCCTGGAGAAGTCAGCCGCGGGGCGCCGGAGTGACCAAGGACACGGAACCACTCACCATGAGGAACAGGCCAAAGGAGTTGCTGAACATCGCTGGATCGTCGCTCGAGGTCAGGGCAGCCTCGATCTGGAATCCACCGGGGGTGAGCACAATGCCGACTGCGATCCAGAAACCGCCGTACGAGGACAGAGCAGTGGCACCAAAGGTGTTTCCAACCGCCATCTCCCTTTTTGCACGCGAGCCGTCAGCTGGTGACGCGACCAATGCACCGCACCAGAAGCAGGAGATACATACCACATGCCGGCAAGCAGCTGAACGATACCACCGTAGGCAAAGGCCAGCCCGACGACGATGTTGGGCTTGGTGATGTCACGGGCGCCCATGTTGATGCAGCTCAGCACGAAGGTGGTGAGGGCGAAGGCGCTGAGGCCCAGCGGGGCCGGGTTGGCAAACTTGCGGTGCTCGACGGGGCGGTACAGGCCGGGCTGGAATTCACCTCCGAAGGCGGGCAGGCGCGCCTCCTTGGTGTTGACGTGCGCTAGAGGGCCGTAGCCGAAGCGCGCAGCGGCCTTGGCGACCTCGTGCTCCTCGTGGGACATCTCGTGGTTGACCGAGCGGGCGTCGCCGGCCGCGCCGGAGCTGACGTCCTTCTCGAGGCCGTTGTTCTGCTCCGCAGACATGGTTGCGTTACTGTTTGTCGATCTGTCCAGAGATCCGGCTCAGAGTCAGAAAAGAATAAGCCTTAAGGATGCGACCGCTCCAGCGATCTCCACCAGAACAGCGATTAAACAGGGTGGATTAAAGGTCAAACAGAACAGAAGCAGGGCGGCACAGCCGGGGAAAGCTTGACGTGAAAGCAGGTTGAGCGCTCGAGAGGACCAGAGAGGGATGGGAGGGGAAAAAAAATTTGTCGGGGAAGGCGGGATGGTAATAAAGGAAAGGGGTGGAAGGCGCAGGGACTGGGGGCTTACCGAGTTGGGGAGAACAGCCGTGCTAGGGAGCTCAGCTAAGGTCGGGTGGTGGAGTGGAGCGGACGAGAGAGGTGGCCCTTGCTGAGTGAGCACTGGGAAGAACTAAGGACAGCGTCTTGACGGGGACAGTGCAGCGATGATATAAGGGCCGTGGCCAGCGCGCACAGAGGGAGGAGAGATGTGTACTTGTACCCCGTCCGGGAAGGGGGTCGAGTCAGCGGCCGTGCATAAGGGAGATTGACTGGCACAGGGGAGCTCCCCGGGCGAACAGGGCCGAGCCAGCAGGAGCGACGGAGAGTGGCCAGGTCGAAGGGAAGTCTGCGCAGGACCCTGGGGAAGCGGTGGGGGGCGCGGGCATCTGGGGAAGACGCAGTCGTGCAGCAGACAGGGGTGGAGGAGCAGCCATTGGAGTGTTGGTTGCGCACACGGGATGTCGTGGAATGGGCCAGCGGTGTGAGGAACGGATCAGCGCTCTGCCAAGGTAGGTGCTGGCTGGGAGATGGTCGCTGGCACGGATGTGGAGATGGGCACCGGTCGGAGATGCCTTCGCCGGCCCGGCAGAGGGAGCAGCAGAGATGCCCAGGTATCTCGGTGTCCTCTGGAGCTCCTGGACGAGCGTTGCAACATAACTACCAGGGCGAGAGGATCGACCGGGATGCCTGCACGAGCAAGCTGGATTGGGCGATCGGCGGTGCTCCGCCAGGAGCTCTCTGTTGCTCGCGCATGATGACTCTGACGTACAGTAGGCTAGCTCTGAGCCCGCGGCAGATCTGAGCTGCCCCGAGGTTCTTTCCGTTCTGGTCTTCCCGGTCGCCTCTGTGATCGCGACGCCGGAGTCGGCCGGCCTTCCGCGGAACAGAGCAGCTATCCGGGCGACGGTCAGCGCGACTAGCGCCGTGTGGGCAGGTTCGGTCGGCTAGCGTGAAGAATAATGAGTGGCCGGGCGTTTCTGCATTAGAAATCCATTATCCATGGCTAAAGTCGCGGTGGGCTGGGGCATAGAGCCTAATCCGGGGAGTGGGACCGTGGAGCTGCTCAGTGCCACCGTCCTCCCACTGCTCCCAGTTTACGATTTTTGTGTCTCCCGCCTCCGCCTGGAGAGAGCTCGACTCAGACTCTGGCTTCCTCCCCGGGGTCAGGTGGGATGTCCCCAGGCGCCATGATCTATTGAAGCCAAGAACCGTATGTTTCCCAAGCCTGTAGTCTGGAGCCCACCCGGTAGTACGCAGCACGCACTGTACCTAAAGAGGTCGCCGGCGGAGGAACCGCCACCCCGGCTGGCCGTGTTCGTCGAACGTTCTTTCCCTGCTTTTCCTCTGGGCCGCGTGGAACGGCTGGGTCCCCTGTCACCCCATGACTTGACGCCTGGCCCACATTTATCCTTCTGTCCGAGGCGCCCTGCGCTGAGAGCCTGAGCGAGGCACAAAAGCGGCGAGCTTCCTTCTGGCGATGCAACTGTCCAAGGCCTGGGTCTGGTCTGGTCTGGTCTTGGGTTCCACGGGCTGCGACCGCCGCGCGCCGGGGAACGCCTGCCTCGGCTGCAGGACACGGCAAGCCGTGCTCCGGGAGTAGTAATTTTGGCAAAAAGGAGGGTTGCATCCCTGTCCCTGTGCTGCTGGTGTCCCGGGCGGTGTTTGACTTTTCTCGGTCTCAACACGTGTTGAGCCGGGTGCGGTTTCTCCTGAAATCTGAAATCTTTGGGGGTTCACTCCGTACAGTGTAATCTCCATCCCCAAGAACCTCCATCCCCCGCGGATGGAGATCGTCTGGATGATCTCTTTCCCCGTACTGTACCCCCAGTGTCCTTTCTTCAGCGATCTATGCTCCGTAGATTCAGAAACTGAGATACATTCCCCGCCCGGAGGTCATGTCCCGGCTTCAGATCAGATCCCAGCTTCACTCTCCAAGTTCACAGCTATCTGCCGTAATCGATCCTCTGAGATAGAGCACGTCTGATCCGTGCGAGCAGCAGCCCAACGACACGACCCGAGTTGAGTGAGTTCTGACGACTAGAAAACAGAAAAGCCGCCCCCGACCCCGTATCTGCGCAGCACAGGGCTTGCAGCCGAGTGCCAGCACGTGTCCCTTTCTAGTAGTATGTAGGCTCTCTACGAGGTTGTCCCCGGGCCTCCTGTCCTGTCGGGGGCTTCCGTCCGCTGCTTGCTCCTGGTTGATTGACAAGATCGAGTGCGAACCAGTTGCCAGATCCATGGACCTCAGGAGGGCTTTTAAGAGGCTTGAAGAGGCTTGCGCGGTTTGCACGAGCTGGCCCAGGAAGTCATATCCGTTATCCGTGCTCTTCACTCCCCATGCCATCATGGGTGACGGCTGTGCGTACGGAGAAGCATACTCGGTTGGGAAGTTATCAGGGGGAGCCTGACGACTAACATATTGCCCTGGGATTAGGAGGATTAGGAGTGCATACATGAGGTAGCTACTGCATTGGTATGATTATGATTATTATTATTTTCATCATTTATTATCCATCAATTGGGCATGCCGTTGGATAGGAGACGTCTCCGGAAGTATGTGCTGTACTCCGTACTCCAATGTACATGTACAGTGCTACTGTACTTAGTTACTGTACCGGGAATTATTATTATCATTTATCCCATCCCAACATTCTGTCGGGCCCTGGCCCTGCCCGTGGCGCTGGCGCTGGGCACTACTCCTGGCCCCTGGGAATTCCAATAATAATTCATTATTATCTACACAGTACTCCTTATCAGTTAATTGGGTTAACGAAAGTTAAGTTTGAGACTTGAAACAGCTAGCATGGTGGCTTGGAGCTTCTCCTGCAACGACATGACATCGACATGGGTCACGGCACGGAGTAAGGAGTACATGTACTGTATGTACATACATAACACTGCCTACCTACCGAGCAAAAATCTACAGGTGTCTGGTTGACTGCCCTTCCTGGGATAGTAGGTCAGCAATTTGCTGCCCTGAGCTGACTGGGTTGGGGGTGAGGCGTGGATGAGTGAGGTGATTAGTGCAGAGGTGGACTCATCCTCACTGCCTCAGTCACAGTAGACTCGTTTCATATTCTGTTGGGATTCAGTACTCTAGTATTGGCTAAGAAGTCGTTGTGAGAGAGGTCTCTAGGTGACGCGTGGGAGGTGATATGGGCGAGGTGACTAGGCGACTAGCCCTTGCCCCGAGCCCTAAGCCCTAGGTGGAAAGGCCGGCCTACACTGCCAACAGAATCTTTGTAGCCCTCCCAGAAGCTACCTGATGATGATCAGGGGGTCAGATTCATATGGTAAGAAGACAAGGGGCATACACTCATGATCGAGGAACAGCTGATAGTTGGTCCCAAAGCTCATACGACAAGAGTTGGTGAAAGAATGGCAAGGAGAGAATGCTCGAAATTATCTTTTTACGATTGAAAATGTACAACTACTTTTTTTTTTTACCTGCTGGTCGCATGAAGATCGAAATCGATGCACCTGCAAAGGGAATACACATTGTCCCCAACAAAGATTGCCATAGCAGTTTCGAAACCGTCCCCGGAAAACAGCGTATAGTTAACTGTGTTTGACCGGTAATGCATTCGACATCTCTCTATACAGAAGACATTGATCGGAAGGTATTGAGAACGCCGTCCAGCGGAGTTACAGCGGCAATGTAATTCAATCAGATCAAGTGACTTGTATCTTGGTGTTTCGGTCCAAGGGATATTTCTCAAGATCAGAAACTCTGACATTATTTCCCTTAATACTGTCCTTGCCACAGCATCTTTCAATCGCCATAAAAATTGCAACGTGAGGTCGACCCTGCTCAAATTGCTCTGGATCCGGCGCTGGTACGTTGGGCGGTCCAACCCTCGGAAGATCTTGGACGCGCTTTCTTTCGTCGTTCACAGGAATAGGGAATATGAAGTCTAGTAGTATGTCAATGGTAAGCAGATGGACTTGATGCGAGAATGAACTACCATACTTCGTTTGATCATAAATTCGTCGATAACATCTGCCTTGATGGGCTTCACATCATCTTCGTCAAATACTATGTAGAATGTTTCTCTCTGATTGGGTATCAATTCCAGTTCTCAACGATTCATTTGGATGTTAAAAATACTCACCTGCGGTAGTTCCTGGCTTCCATCACCTGCAATCGTGAAGCCACCACCGTACAATTTGGATTCCAACCAGTGACCAGATTCCCCGGCGGGCACGCCAGCCATCTGCGAGGGCGGAAAGCCTCTAGCTACTACAGCAGGAGGCGTAGGCGCTCGACCACCAGTGAGATCATTCAAGAAGACATGGCCACCAACTTCATGGACGAATGTCAGAGCCAGTGCAAACAAATAGTTCCGGAATGTCTTGTCCTTTGCATTCATCAACCAGTCAAAACGCTGCTCGGACGTCAGTCATGGCTGAAATAAACATAGGTCCTGGGCATAACTACGTAACTGAAAGGTACATACCTGCCCATTGATGGTGACAGTGAAGTTGCGTGGGTTGAAAGGGACAGTGACTTCACCCCGAAGTGTCTGCCCGTAGATGTTTGGGTTGGTTATTGTTTCGTCAATTGTAATTACAGGGAAGACTTCAGAGATTTTCTGAGAAAACTCTCGGGCTCTTGTTTGAGCAAGGTTGCGGTTGCCCTGGAACAATGCATTGGCTTGATCGGCATGTCTGTCATATTCCATAGCAAGATCAGTAAGGACCTCGATAGCTCTTGGCAATGCTAAGATTCTCTGAGCTATGTTTGCGGCGTATGTTACTTCAGCATATCCATCGTCATGTGGAAAGATGTTAACAACGTTGGGTAGTGGACTGTTTGGAACAGTTCCTGGCCTTCGACGATATACGACCATGTTGGTAGTCGCCATCTCGGACGGTGTATATATATAGAGAAAGAATATCGACTGATTCCTTTTTGTTAGAAAGACGTTGAATCCATTAAAGAATTGATAAGAGGTAGATTCTCCAGCACTCACCAGTGATTCTACAGGACTTAGATGGGTAGCACCGTTTCTGGCCTAGGATGAGAGAATTTCAATGTGAAACTTGAAGCTTCCTTGATCGATACGATCAGCCGGATGAGAGTAGCAAAGCCAATAAACCCACGAAGAAAAAGGTATCGAGGCATGCTCCGTCATAGCTGATGGACTTTATATGGATGTTTAATTGAATAAACATAGTCAGGGTGGCGAGGCTTATGCAGGGGCTATGTAATTCAAATTTTGCAAAAAGCAAACCTAAAAACAGATCTCAGATAGGCTTCAGCCAAGTAGATATCGAACAATGATATAGCTTTGAACTTTGGATGTCCAAAACTGTCTTTGGATGTTAAGCTTCATGACGCAACCACTGGGTGGAACACCTTCGAGGAGCACACCACCGAGCGGAATATGCTCTTCATTACGCAACACACTCAATAGATTCATGTTACGCCTGTGCAGCTGCAAAGATCAGATCGCATGTAGCGAGGTAATTAGGGCTGAGTAGTATAGTATCTGTACTAGTAGTGTTCTACACCTATCGGCATATATACTAGCTATAGCAAACCTAGGGTACAGATCTCGTAAATAGGCTTTTAAAAATGACCCGCAATTAAGGCTTTAAAAAAGCTAGCCTGTCTAAATAATGATTAAGGGTAGGTTGCTAAAATAGTTATACCCAGGTACTGGAATTGATGGCATCATTACATAACCCACGGGTATGGCTCTTACTATTGATCCGGGGTGTTCTTGGCGCTTACTCCATATGCTTCATGTTCCAGACCCCCCAAGCGGGCTTCACAAGCAACTCTTTTTCTTTCCCAGTTATAGGAGATTATTGCTGAGAGATCAGCCAGGTCTGTATGAGGGTTACTCGAAGACATGGCGACAGTTACTCTCGCAGATTTGGACGTGGATAGGTCCCAGCTTGTTGAAGTCACTCTCACAAACCTCCTCCATCTTCCCCTTGTAGAACGAGCCTTTGCAGAGGTTGTCACTGGATTGCCGACAAAGGATTGGTTTCTTGGGACATACTCTCCCCCGAGAGATGATCCCAGAATCGAGGATCATCTCGAGCCCGATCAGGAATCCCTCCAGCTGTTTCGCCGGCTCAGGGATGACTACAACATTCAGTCTCTCGGCCTACCGACAACTGTGAGTTCTTGAGAGATCATCGGATATCAAGGCTCGTGTGTCTAAGAGAACTCTGAAATGCAGGTAGCACAAGCTTTTCAGGATGCACCTCTTCTCTCCAAGACATCAATGCTATGTCTTCTGGAGATCTCAGCAGTTCTGATTCACTCTCTTATCGCCGGTCTCTACCGTCGCTTACATGCACCCGCCTCAGAGTGGGATATTCCTCCATTTTTTCATCCGGACTATCGTTCTGTCAGTAAATTTCCTGATGGTCCGGCCGACGCTGTGGGCTATTGGGCCGAGACGGTCATCTTCGGGGGAGTCGTGCTTTTTGACCGCGGGGAATCGGAAGACGAGGTGAGTTCTTGCACACGCCAGATGTACTGATTTCCTGGGCTCTAATGTAATATCAACGCACAGTGGAGGGCGGCCTACATCCACAGCCCAAAGTACTTTCGACGGTATCAAATCTTCCGTCTTTCCGATCTTCAAGTGCAGCAGTTTTTCAACCTTGCCAGCTCGCAGCTACCCGACAGAAGCGGCGACGGGGCTGGAAGTGGGAATGATCTATCCGCTCTTCTCCCATTCCAGATGGAAGCAGACACGCATATGATCTACGTACATGATGCGGAACGTCTGCATATATTCCGAGACAAAGGAAGATTGCCCGATTTTCCAGAACATCACTGCGTTAAGTTCAATGATGCGGAGGCTCTCTCGGTACTATATGCGATCAAGCTGAACCAGGCGCAGAGGGGGGAAGACGATACTAGCGTCAGTTTCGGAGAGTTGGAGGAGCGAATCCGCCAGGCACGAGAACGGGAGAGAGATACCAAGGAGAGGCCGAGATAATCGCAATCTGTGGGCATATTACTGTAGCGCAAAACCGTTGGGTGGATGTTAGCTTGGTATCAGGCAAGGATGTCTGGCGATGACGCTAGACATCTTACCCTGTGCTTTCGTTGCCTCGCGGCTGTTCATGACCCCAACAGCTATTGTAAGTGTTCAGTGTATTATTGAGAAGATATCCGTCACCAATGGCGTTGCTTCACGCGTGTTGTATTTTATTCCACAGCTATTGAAATCCTATCATCGAATGCTTACTTCCAAGAACCAATCGTGGATCCGTCCAGCATAGTCGAGGATAACGGGGAATTCCTTGGGTAGTTGCTGCGACTCAGGGCATCTACATATGGAACAGTCAGCAAGGAATAAGAATATACATCGAGAGACGAGAAGACACGAGACAACGAGAATCCTGGTATTAAATTTGAGAAAATGAAGAGATGTAACTTAGGCAAGTACAAACAAGCACCAACACAACAAATCCAAAAACGCTTGCGTCCGCTTCGGTGGAATCCTTCACTCCGAGGATTCAGAATGGTTGATTGCTATCTTCCGCCGTCGCTCTTCTTCTGGAAGAAATTAATAGGCATAAAGGCGCTTGGGTGAGCGGAGCACCTTGACTGGGTGATCTGATCACCTGGCTCACCCCTGTTCACCCCGTTAAAGCGGCAGTGTCCGAGTCAAGCAGGAAAGAGCAGCTTCAAGGTTGCCGATTTTTGAACGATATTTTTACCTACCTACCTAGGTAGGTACTCTCCTTATAGACAGTACCTATTCAGAACACTTTTTTTCTTTTCTTTTTTTAAGATGAATAAGCTGGTTCGCACAATATATAAGGGTCCAGATGCTTTCGTAGGGCCTGTACTTCTTTTTTCTTTTATTTGATAGGTGGGTTAGGTCAGGTAGGTACTTGCTGAATTAGTACCTGACCTCCTTACTTCGGTTTATCTTGACCAGACGACATGGATACCTTCTTTACGCTGCGGTTTTGCTTAAAAAAGCATTGGTCCAGTTAATACGAACGTTATCAATCCATCTATCTAACCTATCCTTCGATTGGATCAAGAATCTACGGAGGAAGGAACATAGAATGAATATCTTCGATGATCGAGGGAACTATTGCGATATGGAGATTTGAGGCTCGTTGCATTTTCCGTCCCGCCCGATGTTTGGATTCCCATTCCGATTGCAAGCGCTGATACTACTTACTCTAGCAGAGTGTTCTGCACTAGGAAATATCTTCCGATAGAACTTGTAAACTATGTACATGATCTTAAAGATCGAGATCAGCTGTGGTCTTGGCCCCGCATTCCACTTCCTAACTTTATGTAGTCTACCTCTGCAGCGTGACGTCCCCTGCTGCTGAGCTGCATGCAGTCTGAAAGTTCGCTTACTTTATCTACTTACCTCATCGTTCTGCAAAGTAATCATAATACGCAGTGCTATATAGGTATTGTACCAAGAAATTCCAAGAAAAAAAAATTCTCCAGCCGTCCGCGAATAATACCTTTGAAAGATCCGTCTGAAGACCAGTCGGAACAGTGCGACTTCTCCGGCACAAGAGTCCACACGCTGGCCGAGACCGGACGATGCCAATGCCACCCAAGCAAAACAACCACCAGGGTAGAAACCCACGTGAACAACACATTATTTCCTGGGGTACTTCTCCGTACAATCCAAAGAGCCCGAGACACTCAGTCTTGGCGGGATGGAAGGCGGGGATTTTTTTTTCTTGGTCCTGCGGAGTTGGAAGTGCTTGTGACCGTCGTCGATCATGATGGCACCATCCCGGACGGCAACCGCTCTCTCGGCTCGGCGGAGCGGAGCGTGCCAGCTCGGGGACCAGGATGGGTTTTATGGGGTTTTAGTCAGCCGAGCCATCGCATCTTGCGTGAGATTATTAGTGGTGTCCAGTTGTCTGTCTCCTTCCAATCCGATGGCTGCGGAGCCCAAGCGTTAGCTTTGATCTTTGCAAATTGTGGAGAATAGGACGAGCGGAGTTCGTATGTTCGGTTCGGTCACGGGTACATAGAGTTCCTAAAGATGCGGAGAGGAGCGGAGTTGCGGAGGCCCGCAGAAAGCGACCGTAATTCCCCCCGGGGTATGTTCTCCGGAGTCGGGAGGATCACGTCGGCAATCACGTCATTTTTTTTTTCATCTGGTGGTTCCGGGGTAGAGGAACGGGATGTTCTCCTCCGGCAATAATAATACAGGTCGGAGATGGTGATGGTAATAATAATAGCGATTGTTTGAATCCATGGTTCCGTGGTGCCGGGTCTCAGAAAGGGCACCGGACGCCATTGTGGTGTTGAATTTCGTGCTCCGGTTTCTGTTCCTTATTACCCCTGCGGGACGCGGGGTTACGTTTGCTGATAACATACATATGCGCTGGGTACGTGCGGGTAGACAAGATTCTTGTTCAGCTTCTGAAAAAGATGCTTCTTGACACCCCTCTCTTGATGTCCCGGCAAGATATGTCGAAGGAGAATGGCGCTTCTTGGTCCATCTTTGTGTGTGTGCCATTTGTCCATGCGCGGTGGTTATACGATGCGATGACTGCAGTCCGGCTCAGTCGTCGAAAAGTCCACAGTGTTCACAGGGAATCGCAGAGATGATCTTCTCCATCATGGAGTCGAGATTGGTGTTTGAAGTAACTCGTGGGCGGCTAAAATGTGAAGCAGACTCCTACCGGGCTTCTCCATACCATTCCTCTGTTTCCGTTCCGTTGCTGGAACTGCCCGCCGCATATATCTCCTCTTCATCTGATCCCACAGGTCCTGCAACATCCTTCGTTCCTTGGAAGCAACCTCTAACTAGCACTTGACCCATCGAAAGACACCTCTGGTGATATCCGATGGAACAGGAGGTTTGCGGCATATTGTGGGCGTGTGCCAATGCATATAGTGCTCCAAGAGAAAGGGACGACAGCCGAGGTATATACTCGAAGAAGAGTCACTTTGCACTTGGTTCATTTCCTCTGCAGATACCTTTTCAAGAACTAGGAGAATTTGAATTCTCTCGAACGAGATAACAAGGTCGCTGAGTTGCTGATATACGTCTAGCCTTCAGGTCGCACAGCAGCGGCTTCGGATCTGGGAGGGCTCATGTGTCCAAATCGGAGTCGGTAACTCCATGGGGTATCCGTCGGCGGAGCTCCCGATAGTCCTGTTTGGAAGGTCATTTGATGTTGCAGGAGTAGTCGCCAATGGGAACTATGCCGATAGCGCAGATCCGGCTGATAAGGACCTGGGGATGACCCGTTGGCAGTCAGGGTCACTATCAGATATAGAGTACTCCTCTCCCACCCCACTTACGGGCCCCGACAAGCTGTCATGACCTGCTTCTTTCGGGGCCGACGCAACAGGACTTGAGGTGCTTTATCGCGACATATCTTCACGCTTGATATTTTCGCTTACCAGCAGGTTCTGGTCATATCAGACACTGAAGATCTTTGCATGCTAGTCAGCGCTCCAACAGCTATCGATTGGTTGGCGATAGCGCTAGACACATAGTATACATGACAAGCAGGTCTCCAAGAAAGCCAGAGGGAGCTACTCTCTGTGACGTCTGGGGCGGTCTTCCTATCGTCCGCTATATCGGGATTTGGTTTCTCTCCATATATAAAGGAAGTGATTGCGCTCGATCTCTTTTGTTTGCTGTCGTTCCTGAGTCATTTCTCCGGCCGCTTTTGTGCACCCGGTGATTCGGAAGTTGCGGTTAATAATTAGTCTTTGGCTCGCAGAATGGGTAGTTCAGACATAGAAAAAACCAGTCCATCCGTCAGCAGCAATGGATGCGATGTCGAAGCGACTAAGCGCGCTCTGCCCTCCGGCAATGTGGATGCCGCGCTTGAATTTCTTCAGACAGAAGGAACCGCTGTGATGTCCGCTTTGGACGAGAAGAAGCTTGTTCGAAAGATTGACTGGATGATCATGCCTCTGATGTGGGCTTGCTACAACCTGCAGTATCTGGACAAAGTCTTGAGTACGAAGAGAACTGGCCCACTGTATCGAATGCTCTTGTTATAGCTAATACTTGACAGTCAATTATGCTTCCGTCATGGGGCTACTCAGCGACACCAATATGCGAACAGACAAGTTTTCATACCTGGCTCTGGCTTTTTACGTTACCTATCTCTTCTTCGAGTTTCCTACAGGCTATCTCATGCAACGGTTCCCTACCGCGAAGTATCTAGGTCTTAATGGTGCGTAGACTGTCTGCATCACTCCCTTCTGCCTAGCACACAGCTCATAGTAGTTATCTAGTCACACTGTGGGGTCTTATGACTACGTTGAACTGCACCGCGAACGGCTTTGCCGGGTTAATGACTCTCCGCGTCCTTTTGGGGTGCTTTGAAAGCGCAATTGCGCCCTCGTAAGTGCAGTTCTCTTCGACATTGCAGATAGCTCACTAACAGAAAATGCAGGCTCATATTGATAACTTCAATGTGGTACAAGAGAGACGGTACGCCAAGGTCTTCCAGCTGTCAATAACAGAATGCTGATTTCAGTGTAGAGCAGCCACGGCGTATGGGATTCTGGTACGTGGGAACGGGAACAGCCTCCATCATGGGCGCCCTCGTCGCATACGGGCTCCTCTTCTACACCGGCGACAGGTTCCACGGCTGGCAGATCATGTTCCTGATCTTCGGTCTCGTCACGATCGCCGTGGGAATCATCGTGATCGTCTTCCTCCCGGACAACCCGATGACCTCGCGCCTCAGCCACGAGGAGAAGGTCTGGGCCATTGAGCGTCTGCGAGAGAACAAGACCGGGATCGAAAACAAGCACTTCAAGATGGAACAGTTCCTCGAGGTGTGGAGGGACCCGCAGACCTATTTCATCGCCATCATCGTGACCGCGATCAACGTCCCCAACGGCGCCATCAGCAGCTTCTCCGCCCTGATCATCAAGGGCTTCGGCTTCACCACCAAGGAGACGGAGCTGCTCACGATCCCCTCCGGCGCCGTCGGCGTCATCAGCGTCCTCAGCGGCACCTATCTCGCAGGGCGCTTCGATCAGCGCTGCCTCTGCATCATCGGCATCCTGATCTGCGGCCTGCTCGGAGGCTGCCTCATGGCGTTCTCCCGCGAGGACGTGGGGGCCGCCAAACTGACCGGCAACTACCTGACCAACTTTGTCGGCGCTGCTCTGCCCCTGATGTACTCTCTCGCCGGAGCAAACGTCGCCGGCCACACCAAGAAGGTGACGATGAACGCCGTCTTACTCATGTCCTTCTGTCTGGGCAACATCCTGGGTCCGCTGACCTTCCGGACCAAGGACGAACCGGAGTACGTCCCCGCGAAGATCGCGATCGTTGCGACCGTGTCGGTGGGGATCGTCTTTACGCTGTTGCTGAAGTTGTACTACATGTGGGAGAACCGACGGCGCGACGCCAACAAGGAGGGTTTGGAGCACCAGGAGAACTCGGAGTTCATGGACCTGACGGACATGCAGAATAAGGAGTTCAGGGTGAGCCGATTGAACTTTTTTTTAACGCTATATATATAGAAATCTAACTGACACTTGCTCCAGTACAAACATTAGGATAGAGACTCTCCTGGAACCAGTTGTGACCTGCATCCCTCCCTGCCTTGAGTACAGTACGTACTGTACGTAACGACATCCATCCGAAGAGCGTCCAACGAAGAGAACATAAATTTCAGAAAAGGCGACGTTGCTGTCTTTTTGACAAAAGTTAGTCATTCTTTTTCTCACGTTGTTGCTCTTTCTTCCCTGTCTGCGACAGCGGAACGCGTGACGAATACCCATAGCTAGTTAAGTATTTGCATATGATGATTATGATGATATTACTGCATTTTTCATTCAAACATCATGATTTTACCATTCATGCTTGAGCAAACGCATCTCTTCCCTTCGTTGCACATGATACATACATACATACATACCCATTCCTGCAAGCTACGACTGAATACTACTTATGGAACGGCCTTTAAACAGTCCTATATTAAAAGTATGTTTCTATATACAGCATAAGATAGATATCCTATACTTAAGCAAATGACACTGCCTCGCCTCTGACTCTAACGACCCCAGTCTACCTAACCATCTACTAGATGTTAAAAACTATAGTATGCACCTAACCTCAAGAGGGGGCAGTATTATATTATAAATCTGAGGTCCCGACCGCAAAGTCAAGCATAACTGCGAAGTCTATGACCCCAAAACAGGCCCAGACAGCTCTGCAAGCGACGTGGAGCTTCACTTGGGATGGATGGCATCAAGGCGATTGATTCGAGGAGGTCCTGTAAGGAATAATGGCGGAGGCGGTTAATTACTTGCCAAGAGTGGGGAAGGATCTGTCCAGCCTGGACAGATCTATATTTTCCGTACATAATATGTCTCCGACGAGATGAAGTCGCCAATCAAGCGCAAGCTTCAGCAAGTCTAGACGTAACCTGATCCTGAGCTGGTTGTTGGTTCGGACGTAGACATAGAGGGGGGAGGGGGAACTTGTACAGTAGAACGTGTGCAGATGGAGCTACTAATAATACTAAAGAAAAAGATGAGCCAGAGGAGGATCAGCATGAAACAGATAGCATGGGAAGATATGTACTGTTGAATGTAGATAGATATAGTACTCCGTTTGTTCCGGGCAGCTATCTCGATGATAGCCTTGATTTTTTTAAAACAAAACTGTGATATATGACTAGTAATCATTATGGATTCATCAATTCGTAAAATTGGTATCAATATACCTGTTTGCCCTGCATTATATACATTTCATTTCACATAATCATATCCTGGATTAGGAACTGTACTGTGCTGGAAACGGTGAAAGCCCCGCAGAGCAAAGGACTTGCAGACTTATGTTCGAAAATAGCTGTGTTGAAGCGGTGAGGTAGAGACTGTCGCTCTCGGTCGCAGGAGAAGGTCACACCTCGGTCGGTCCTCATTGAAGGTGAGTGACAGCAGATCCAAAAAGAAAAATCATCCTGATTCTGGATCGCACTTCTTTGCCAAAGTGCCGGGTTGTTGGTAATCCTGATAATAGGAGGCTCTCGACTCGGGAATTTAACGCGGGCGGTGTCGGACAGTGGAATGGAACGAAAGCCATCTCTCTTTCTCCC
>Ga0207748_1000214_pt1 | contig 53849 bp, 53 predicted proteins | sample HigsolmetaGSP13D_FD_184841 | JGI IMG/M metagenome (GOLD analysis project Ga0207748, IMG submission 184841) | High solid enriched microbial communities from the Joint BioEnergy Institute, USA - SP1-3-D (SPAdes) | ecosystem: Engineered > Bioreactor > SSF (Solid state fermentation) > Aerobic >...
CCCCCCTCCCCTTTACTTTTTGACCATTGTTTTTGAATTTGCTGCTAACATGTGTCCAGTATGGGTGGTTTCGTCCGCTATGGTGAGGTCAAGAACGACTTCCTGCTCATCAAGGGCTCTGTTCCCGGTGTCAAGAAGCGTGTCATGACCCTGCGCAAGTCTCTCTCCCCCCAGACCAACCGCCGCGCGACCGAGAAGGTCGAGCTCAAGTGGATCGACACCTCGTCCAAGTTCGGCCACGGTGCCTTCCAGACCCCGGCCGAGAAGCGCGCCTTCATGGGTACTCTCAAGAAGGATCTCGTCACTTCTGCTTAAGCTGTTTCTTCCGGTGGAGCTGTGGGTTTGGTGTAGTACGGTGCATTGTTCTTGACCAAAAATACAATACCTCTTCCAAAAAGCCCCGAGGTCCCGTCTTGCTCGGCTGGAAAAGCTCAGCACTTTTCTTATGTTATTAGTTTACGTAGCTGGCAGGGCAATTTCATGATGGAGTTCAAAAAGTAGTTCTCATGGTCATCAATCATGATCTTATAAATGTATGCGTAGGATATAATAGATATAGACCTGACTCCCGGGTCAGTATAGTATGTTAAGAAAAATTTACTTCCAACCGCTCACCCGTCAAACGAGCCGAGACCCCAGTAAGTAAGTTCTCGGCCTGAAAATATTCTCTTTCTCTATTTGACAACCTACAGTGTCGCGTTACTCCAATCACCGCCCAAACACGCGCCCAAATTCGACTCTGCTCTGCGGTTCTTCGTGTTCTTGTATCTGCGCCTATTAACTCCGCCATGCGTTCTTGGCCCGTCGCGGCACATTGCGTCATCACCAACTTTGCGTCTCCAACAGCGACTGCGGCCAGGCACGCGGCAGCAAGAAGAACTCGTGTATCTTCATCTCTTTCTGTTCCTCTGAGAGCATATCATTCAAGGAACCTACGGTCGAACAACAGCCCGAGCCGCCCCCTCCCACCGACAACAACCACAACCCCCGCCTCCTCATTCTCCTCCTTCGCCATCAACAGCAGCCTGGGAAGACGACGACAACAACAACAACAGCAACAAACCAGAGCCATGTCCACTGACGAGGACTATATGGCCTTCCTGACCAAAGCCAACGCGGACCTGAACGCCGCGCGGGCGCAGCCGCCGCCACCGCAGGCCGGCTTCGTCCGCACCGAGACGGTCGACGTCGACGTGCGCGTCCCGGAGCCGCTGCGCGAGGTCGACATCGTGTACGTCTCCGAGACGGACGAGCCGTTCGAGCCCGTCGCGCTGCGGTGGGAGGGGGCCGTGCGGGGCGTGTGGCCTGGTCCTTGTACGCATATCCCTCCATCCATCCATTTCACGGTGGTGAAAAACAGCTGACGACAGGTTGAACTGAATGAACGAACAGCACAATTCTCCACCCTCATTTCCCCCTCGACCGACCTCTCGCGCTCCATCACCACCCTCTCCCCGGACGTCTTCGACCCCAAGGGCCGCTACGAGACCGTGATGCGCGCCGTGCGCGCCGCCGCCGCCAGCGAGGCCGGCGACCAGGTCAACGTCGACGAGGCCGGGATCGACGTGAAAGTGTACCGCGTCGAGGTGGGGCCGTCGCGCGTCGAGTACTGGGTGCTGGCGCTCGAGGCGGAGGGGGGCAAGATCGTGGGGATGAAGGCACGGGCGGTGGAGACGTGATTTCTTTCCGTTCGGATTTGGGCATGTTGCATATATCTCGTGCGTGGATGCGGATATTGTGTATATACAGATTATAGTGAAGTTCGCGGCGGAAGGGGAGTGGCGTCGGTTGGGAAATGGGCGGTTATGGTATGAATGAATGAATGTATTGGACTGGACTGGGTGAAACGGTCTTCTGCGCCGGATTGGATGGGGTGAGGTCAGGCATTGACTCCATATAATGGGTTGATGAAAGGATAGGGGGCGAAGAAGAGGAAGAAGGAGCCCAGCGGATAGATGGGATTAGGGTGACAGATACCCATCTCTCGAAATATAACAGTTCATTTGAGTCTTCATGTCGGATCCCAGCCTTCCCCCCCCTTCTTCTTACAAATTATGAATATTGAAAGAAAGAAGGAAAGGCAGTTAATCACAATCACATAGAGACATGATTTCTTTCTTTCCTCATCCGATATAAAACGTATAAAAAGCATCCTACCCCCAGCTACGTGATCACGCTGCGCTGCAGTGCCGCCTAAGATAGTCTGTGTCCACACGCATACATCGTCGATCTACTACTTACTCGGCCACGTTGAAGGATCATGTAGTATGCGGTATCAATATTAGACTAGCGGAAAGTCAGGCACGGATTAGCAGCAACGCGGCAGAGACCCATCTCTCTCTCTCTCTATCTATCTATTCTCATCCCTTAATTAAATCGTTTTGTCTTCGAAATATGAAGGAAGGTCCTTTATCAGTAATCTACCCAGCTTTAACTTTCAACTTAACTTTCCTTGTTGCCCATGACAAAACAACCAGTACTGTAGAACTAGAAGAGAGAGAAAGATAGAGAGCCCAGTCGAATCGAGTGACAAAAGAAATCCTCCAGCCGGTCAGGTCAGCCAAGGCCCAAGTGAGGTAGTAATTATTTATTCATTTATCGCGCGGGAGTGAGCAGCTCCTTGGGGTTATAAGAAGGGAAAGGAATCTCAAATATGTCTGACACCGCGATGGTATCCTTTCTTTCCTTCTATCTTGGACGCTTCTCGCCTTTGGGGCCCTTCTCCTCCATGGTGTGTACTTGAGTACTTTAGTATATGTGCCCCATGGCACGTTGCACATTGGGATATTGCCAGCTGGAAAGTCAGGGATTAAAAATAAATATGGGGAGGAGACGAATAAATAATAACAGACGTCTAGCGTTCGCCTTGGAGGATGGATGGATGGATGGATGGATAGATGAATATAGATGAGTGGATCCCAGATGATGCAGTGTAATAATACAGTACATCCATCCATCCATCCATCCATCCATCCATCCATCAACCGATGAATCAGACAGACTAGATTGATCTGCCTTTGAAGTCTTAAAATGACCAACTGCAAACGAAACAAACGATGCGCTAGGTTACACAATTGGTTACTACAGTAGTATGCAGCAGTTGTCTCGGTAAGATTATCTATCTACTCTTGTCATTTCAGGCTTTCTGTGTTCTCGAATGTACCGCATATTGACATGTATTCGAACATAAGAGGCTAGACAGCAGACAAGGAGGATGCAGCAGAAGCAAGCAAACAAACAATTAATTATTTAATTAACCTGTCTAGTATGCACCGCCGCAATAAGTACCCAGGAGCAGGAGGAAGTAGAGGAATGAGAAAAGACCCTTCTCCCTCATCCTGACAATGAAGTCAAGGACAAGAAAAAAAGGCCTACCCGTCTATCCAATATAGGTTACCTACTTGCTCATAATCCCACAGGGGAAGCTAGGTAGCTAGGTATCTACCTAGATGTCATCTCATCGCATCGCCATCCACTCCAGTCCAGGATACTAGCAACTAACCTAAGCCCGAGAAAATAAAACAAGGCCATCATTAACTACGTACCTAAGATAATGGTCCCAAGAAGAGACGATGAAGTTGTAGGTAGACACACATCAGTGACCTGCATGCAAATACTTTCTGTGTTTCTGTAGATGGTAAGGGTTTGCGGAATATCTGCTGTCTATATTGTACTGTACTGTACTTACTTAGGACTCGGGAGTAATCTGAGTAGAAATTAATTTTCCAGGAATTTTTTTAAGAAATAAAACCGAAGAAAAAGAAAAGAAAACATATAGACTAAACCGGTCTTATGTATTGTTATATATTATTTCCAGAGAACTATCGGAAGAGAGCAAAGAGTGAAGTATGGTATCTCTATACATAATCTAATGTAGATATGCAATGCAGATGCGGTGTACATCACAGCCACCACTTACTTAACGTTCATGTACAGTACTTCCACGCCACAAGGCCCGCGGGGTCTTCATCGAACCAAACCAAACCAAACAAAAGAAGACCATGTCAGTTAGGTAGGTAGGTGCGGGGTAGAAAATAGATAGATACAACGTCGCCATCTGCAGTAATACCGTGTACTTGATCGATCGTGTTATCACTGAGCTAAAAATGGAAACTCCGGGGGCGAAGAAACCCTGGTACTGTAGTTCCAAACTTTCTATCTCTGCTCTGCAGCCTTGCTCGGTGGCGTCACGTCGCGCGCTTGAATCAAGAATTCACATGACTACATAATACGTCATAGAGAGATGAGAGATCTATCTCAGTAGCCGTACAGTATTAGGATGGGTGCACCATGCGCAGGATTGGGACTGCATGCTGTGACGTCGTCTGGGTCTTTGGGGATTCGAGGTTCCCGGAATAGAAGCAGAAACATGAATACAACATCATAGGCATTGTCAGCATACAGTAGATTCAGACTAAATCCAGAATTCAGACGCAGGACCCTGTTCGATTTACTGTAAAAAAAATAATTAGTAATAATGAATAAACCTACGATTGGATAAAATAATGAATGAATGCCTCTGGACTTTTTTTCTTGGCATGGTCGCGCTTGTGGAGGGCATGCCACCTGTCACATGAAATCCGACTCCGACTTGCACATGCAGGGATTCGGGCGGCTGTCGTTTCAGACTCGGGGCTGGTGGCAACATCATTAAAGAACGAAGGAGGACAGGGGACTCCTGGGAGTTAATAATAGTTTAAATGAGCTCATTTACTCCGTAGTCCTCCTATCTCACGACTCACGGAGCTCTGCGGAAGGATCCCCGTACGGAATACTCGAGGGCCGGTGGCAACGGGAACGACCATTGGAATTCATTACCTATGGTCGAGGAAGGTAGTCAGAAGAAGCACTGTATTCATGAGTACAGTCCAACAACTGAGCCACTGTGTTTCGTCTCATCTGGGAGTTTGGATAGAGTGGGTTCTGTGGAGGCCACTACGCTCCTATACGGAGTACTACTCCGTAGATACGGATAGTACTGCAGCCTATTCAGGACTCAGACCGGGCCGCCACTTTTCAGACTCCAAGTCTCCCAAGGCCAAAGGATGATGGGTTGTTTCTATCTTTTGTATTTCGATGCCTGCAGCCAAACAAATGCATCCTTGATTCGGTAAACTTCGGTTCAAAGTTGGACAAAGCCAGTTCGTTCATCGTTCTGGAGAATCGAGAGATCTTTTCGTCATCATTGGCCAATGTGCCAGGGACTGCTTGCTGTCTCCGGTTTTATCTCTTTTTTCGCAGAGTTCCGAATGATCCATGATTCAAACAGTCTCGGTCTGTCTGGGGCTGCCCGTTTCGACAGGGTTCTCCGTACGAAGTGATCTTCCCTGGACCCTTTGACACTTACGTATGCTGTGCTCCACTTTACAACCACAGTCCACGTTTCGACTCGAGGGGGGATCGCGAAACAGAACAATCCCGCTGAGCCGCCAGCAAAAAAAGGGTTGCTGATAGCGGCTTAGCCGGTTAGCATCTCCTTTCAGACACCGGGCCGCATCCACGGAACGCTGTCCCGTCTAGGTTTTTTCTCGAAGAGTTCCTCTGTCGATCTCCTGCCCGCTTAAGCATCCGGGAGGAGTGATGATCAGCAAGTCTACTACACCGCACACCGTAAGCAGAGGACATCCTGTTAGGTTGTGATTGTCGCAAGAAGCGGAGACGGGAAAAGATTGTCAAGAAGAGCTGGGCCGTGCGTGCGTCCTTTTCCTATCCGGCAGCCCACGGGCCTCGAGAGTTCAAGGGGTTCATTCATGTTGAATGATGTGCATAATGTCATAGTAATAATAATAACGGACCGTGTTATTATTCGATCGCTAGCACTCCGTAATCTCAACAAGACACCGTATCTGGTGCTGTAAACGAAACTCGTATCGACCAAACGGGAATTCTCCGAAATTCGATGTTCATGCAGACAGGGGTACTGGCCTAGCTTCAAGTCCCCAGTCTTAACGGGACATTCTCTTTCCCTTGACCTCATTTCTTCCGATAGAAAGAGGCAAATAAAGGACGTACGACAGGCATGTCGCAACAAGCAATACTTCGTAATTTAAGCGACAGGGCGGACTGGATGACTTGTGCACCCTGAACGGGCAATTATTAGTTATCATCGATTGCAGCGGCGGCTGCAGGCACCTGCGATCGCCATCGCCGCGCGACCGGTATGGGCCCTAGCGATGGCGGATCGCCTTGGCATCCTCCTGTTGGGGAAAGCGTGTGAAGCATCGAGCGCGACGCAGGGCCACTGACATGCCAAAGCGTGGGGAAAGCGTACCGATTCGGTTGTCCCCATCACGATTCATTATTTTATTCCTGCCCTCGCGCCATTCTTGATTCCTCGTTGTTATCCGTGCATTCTCCGCTTCATTCCCACTGTGGTAGTAGTGGCAAAGACGGTGTGCTGTCCCGCCATGGCAAATGCCCTGGCTCAGGCTGGCGGACTCGCGGATGAGGGAGACCTGTTCAGCGGTTCGCCTTCGGACGCGCTGATCATCCCGTCACTTGGCCTGTCAGGAGCTCGCCTGAGGCATCGACGTGGCCGTTTCCCGCGCTGCTGTAGATCAGAGACACTTGTCAAATCTTTTACGCAGTAGTGCATCTGTGCGAAGGGACAAATCAGTGCCTGAATTGTTAGCAAGCGAAATAGGAGACGCCAGGTGACGGGGGCGTGGGCGTAGAGTGCTGACTCGAATCTTTGCTGGAGATTTCTGAGAGAGAGGGATCTACGGAGTCGACGGAGGAGAGACGCTGTATATACAGACTCGATCGCAATGAGCTCTCTGGCGGTGGTGGGAAGAATGTGGACGAGGGACGTCTTGACGATGCGTGCCCGCTGCAGAACGCCGAGAGATCTGGCCACCCTCGAGGGCCAAGCGCCCTCAATAAATTAAGTCCTGCCGCTGGCGGGGAGACAAAGCTGAGGACGGCACGGCACAGGGCTGCGATTGATGATCGTCGAGCTGAATTGTCGTGTGCCTGTACTTGAAGATTCCAGCTGGACGGAGATGACCAGCTGGATGCTGCTTGTAGATATTCCTGCTACACCTGGTTCTGTAGGGAGTACTCCGTGCTGCGTCGTCTGCGACGGCGTGGATCTGATGTGTGCGCTAAACGGCCCGAAGGCTTTAGCAGCCCATTCTTATTTTGTGGGTATAATCGTCTGCAGCATTCCAGCAACCGGATTCCTCCACCGCAGATAACAAACATCATCCGACCGTTTTGCGGATGCGATTGCTGCCGGCGCCGTGGCAGTGTCTCCCCTGGATCCAATATCTTGTGTGTGCATCACCGGCGTCTAAGCTCCCCTGTCCCCAGGTTGCGCCTCGGACAGCCTCAGACAAAACCCCTTGGCCCTGCCATCCTCCGGCCAACCATCGTCCGCGCGTCCCTTGGCCTGGCCGCATGCCAGTCTGGTGCTGCCCTTCCACCTCGCCTCTGCTCTTGGCCTGCGACGACTGCTCCCAAGACGATTCCACTCCCTGGCCTGCTCCCCGTCTTCCCTCCTCCTCGCGATACGCCGCACTTGGGGACGATCTGGTCCTGTCCGCTCGCTGCTTCTGCCCTTGAACTCACCCAGTCAGTCGTTATCTCCAGTTAGGCATTCTCCGCAGCCTCGCGCGCGGCTGCTTGTCGACCCTCCTTGGGATAAGGCGTGGGAGTGCCGTGCGCCTGGCGACGCCGCGCTTCCATCTTCACTTCGAGCATCCGGTAATCCTCGATTACTGCATGACAAACGCTCCGACACCGCTCTGTCTGCGGTCAAGTGCTGGAGATCTGCCGGACACACTAGCTTGGCTTATTTCGTTGTTTCCCCGGCGAGTGAGGGGACTGGATACTGATTGTCGTCATCCCCGACGTTCTGTTCACTCCCCCCGCGTATCCTAGCATCCCCTCCACCTCCCACGAAGCCACGGCCTTGTTGCAGCTCTCCCAAGCCATCGGAGGGTCCGGTCTCGCTGTCGAGACGGATCACCCGTCCGTGACACCATGTCCGACAACGTCACGCCCCCTTCTCGAAGCACACCTCATATCCGGCTCAACTCCGGCCGTCATGAACCTGTCTTCGAAGAGAGTGAAGCCGCCGCTGCAGGGCCGAGCCTATCGCCCATTCCCCGCGCCTTGACACCACAGTCACCTGGTCTCCGGCCGGGCTCCTTCAACAGCGTCTACAGTACCACAAACCCTGCCGAGTCGTCAGAGCTTCTGATACCACCCAGAACGCACTATGGGCGGGATGAGCCAGATTCACCCAGGTCGCCATCCTTGTCGGTGGCCTCTTCGAGGCGAACAAGCTGGAGTTCAGAGGCAGGCAGCCGGGATAGCAGAGGTTATGCATACAATCCTTTTGACGACTCACGATCCCCGTCGAGGACGGGAAGCGATGATAACGATGTCAACACGCAGACGGTCTCAGAGAAGTACAATATAATGCCAACAGAAGGGCTGCTTCTTTTCCCAGAGGACGTGGAGAAGGATGATTATCTGCACAATCCTGACCCCAATGAGAAAGACACGGACTGCGACCTTTGTAACAAGCGAGGTATTATCAATATCGGTGGTCTGGTGCTTTTAACTCTGGGAATTTTGGCGCTGTTTATTGCCTATCCGGTAATGTACGGATGTCCTTTAGTCATCCGTGTCCGGGATGAACTAGACTGACTACTACTGTCTCGACAGGCTCTTCGTCCGGAAGTTCACCGAGCCGGGCACTAGCGGCACTAGTAGCGAGACCAGCTCCTCGATATGTGCGGGCGATCCGATGTGTCTGGATGTTGGCGAGGTTCCGTTACTGAAAAACATCAGAACATCGCTGATCGACCCGGACACACCAGAGTCCGTGAAGAAAATCACATCGACCGGCGGAAAAGAATGGAAGCTGGTGGTAAGTCATGGTTGCCCGCTTGATCGGACTACCATCCCGTTTTATACTCACATTTATTGCAGTTTTCGGACGAGTTCAACACAGACGGACGGACGTTTTATGATGGTGACGATCCGTACTTCCAAGCGGTGGATATCTGGTACGGTGTGACGCAGGACCTTGAGGTTAGCTTTCCTTGATCTCCCAGCAGGTGCCGATTGGACATAAGCTCATACCTCTGCAGTGGTACGATCCTGATGCGATTACGACCAAGAATGGAGTTATGGAGATTAGGTTCGATGCGTTTCAAAACCACGGTCTGAACTACCGATCCGGCATGCTGCAGAGCTGGAACAAGCTTTGCTTCAAGGGCGGTCGGCTGGAAGCGAGTATATCCCTTCCTGGGAGAGGAGATACAGTCGGTTTCTGGCCAGGTTTCTGGGCAATGGGTAACTTGGGTCGGCCTGGCTATGCCGCAACTACCGATGGGATGTGGCCCTACAGCTATGACGACGTCTGTGACGCTGGTATCACTGCCAACCAGAGTTCGACCGATGGGATTAGCTATCTTCCGGGCATGCGCTTGCCAGCATGTACCTGTCCCGGTGAGGATCATCCCAGCCCTGGAAAGTCGCGGTCTGCACCGGAGTTGGACGTTCTGGAAGCGAGTGTCACCACTCTAAACCCGAAAAAGGGCTATATGATCGGCGATGTTTCCCAGAGTTTGCAGATTGCACCGTTCGACATCTGGTACATGCCGGATTACGGTAAGGGAACCAACTGTGCCAACCACGAGCTTGCGCTTATGCTTGAGCAGATTTTGTTGCGGTCTACAATCCTCAGATCACGTCGGTCAATTCCTACAGGGGAGGTCCTTACCAGCAGGCGATATCTGCCCTCACCAACTTGAATAACGACTGGTACGATGGCAAAGAATATCAGGTGTATGCATTCGAGTATACCCCAGGAGCGGACGGGAACGTGACCTGGTTCGTCGGCCAGGAAAAGACCTGGACCGTGGATGGCAGATCCATCGGTCCCAACGGGAACGTTGGACAGCGTTTGATTCCCGTTGAACCGATGACCATTATCATGAACTTCGGCATGTCGAACAGTTTCTCCGCTCTCAACCTAACCGGACTTGCGAAGCTGTTTCCTGCGACCATGCGCATCGACTACATCCGTATCTACCAGGATCCAGATGAAGTGAGCGTCACGTGCGATCCCCCTGGCTATGAGACCACCGAGTATATCGCCAAACATCCGGAGGCATATAACAACCCTAATCTCACTCATTGGTAGGTACCAGCGTCCATTGAGGGTATCCTCAGACTGACGGTTTGCTCCCAGGTCTCAAACACCGTATGAATGGCCCAAGAACAAGCTGGTACACGGGTGCTAGCGTTTATAACGGCCATCATACATCCTTGGTTTGGTTTCTTGCCAATTTACCATGTATTCTGCTTTTTGTTTGAACGGCCCGGCTGCATCAGTTTCGCTTCTCGATTGTGGAATCCGGACTTGGCCTGGTTGCAGTATCTCCGCTATCTAGAATTTCGCTGTGCCTCTTCGCTTTTGGCGCTTTTCTGTGACATTACGAGTCTTCACCAGCGGCATCATGGTATGGAGTTGGGGTTCGTCCTCTTCCGGTCGCCTTTCTTAATTTTCCCGCTTCCAAGGTTGCGGCTGGCAGATCTGGATTTGGTTGTATTTTGTCTTTCGCTTTGATATCCGTCATGGGATCCGACGCCACGGCCTTATTTTGTATAGTTTTTCTGCTTCACTTGCCATGCCGTATTACACTGCTAGGCTTGACCTCTGCCAGAACTTTCTTGCATGCATGCTATTTCTCCGTTTGGCATTGCCTCGAGCCTCGTCGGTATGCAATGGAGTACGTTGTCCGTTTGTTTCTGGATCTTCTGCGATGAAATTTCATATAAGACAACGATAGAGGAATCGCGACCTCCTAGGCAAACAGAGATAAAATCTAACAATCATAGAGAACCATCTCCAGGTGTTGTCCGATGAGACGTAGTTGCAATCCGTAGGCGCTAGATGGTTGATGACTAAGCCAATCGTCATCGCCGAGATCGTAGCCTGGACTGGAGCGGACATTCCACCTGCGTGTGTCATCCTGGACGTCGCGAGGCCCTGAGTTGACGCTGACCGGGTCAATTGGCCAGGCAAGGCGGTTCCTGGGCATCACTGCGAATCGAAGTCGTTGTTATTATTGTCTCTTCCGCGCAAGTTGATGTCCATATTTCCTTGGCGTGGAGTCGGGATCCCGCCCAACTTTGAATGTCGACTGACCTTCGGGAGTCTTCCCAGTGGGATTGTGCCTTGCGCTTCGTCCACAGGGTGACCAGGAGTTGATCTCTTTCTTTTCTTTTTTTTTCTGTCTGTCCGTCTTGGTGCTCGTCTCTGTCGCGAGCTACTCTTTTGATTGATGAATTCGGTGGATGGATGTTGTCTTCAAGTTTCTTCTTCCCCTCTCGGGCTCCTCGTGACCACCCCGACTTATCGATAGCACCTGCCTCCGCAGCACAATCATCACTTACTTCCTGATTTGGCCTTCCCGTGGGAAACTGCACCAACAAAAAACGAGACCAAGTCTCTCTGATCTTTCCCTCTCCTCTGCATTCCTTAACCAGTGCCCGAACAAGAGAAACATCAGACGAAACACCGATTTCTGGAACACCAAAGCTATCAAAACAGACTCAGAGAGAGAGAGAGGACCTTTCAACACAAGGGTACCATGCCCCTCCCAACAATCTTCAACAACCCCAACGCTGCTGCTGCCGCCACAGGACACGGCGGAGACGACGCCATCATTATTGATGACGATGACGGTGGGGACGGCGCGATGCAGATTGATAGTCATGGCCATGGCAATGGGCCGGCGGGACTACAGCATCAGCACGGTCATCAGCGGCAGCAAAGGCAGAGGGTTGGGTTTGGTGAGTGGTCCTTTTCTTTTCCTATTTGATGGTTTACTTGGGTTCGTTTTCAGGTCCCTTTTAGATCTTTACTGAATCATTGAGTTCTGGCCATGAATCTGCCTCGAGAATTCGGAATGATTCTTGCAGTTCCTGCGGTTGATCTTTTTTATCTTATGGTCTATGCCAATGCAGTCCTCTTTCTTCTACTTTATTTCAATCCACCCATCTGCCTGGTATATGTAGATTGGAGCTTTTGTAGGCCCAGAAAACGGAACCGCTGACCCTGCCCACCCTTCTAGAAGGCTACAACCCAAGTGACGCAGACCCCACCACGGCACCTCTCCGCTACAGCACTTCCATCGCGCGCGAGAAGAGAATACGGAGCAAGCTCCGCGAGGGAAGACACGCGGCGCTCTGCGTCCTGATGGATCGCGAGCTGCTGATGGTCCAAGCGCTGGCTGCGCATGAGGTGTGTCCATCCCATAAATATATGAAATTATTTATTATAGACATGAACATTCGGAGGAAACCACGCTGACGGTGTTTCAGACCATCCCTCAAACCCGCCGGCGCTTCCTCGCCCAGCTCATGGCCCCCGACGACCCCGCTGTCGCCACGGCCCTCCGCGCAGACCGTTTCACGCTCCTTCCACCAGCATCCACACACGCATCGACCATCGGCCCCCGCACCATCGTCGACGTCCACGAGACCGACGACGCTGGGTGGTACAGACCGGACCAGTCTTCCTCAAAGACGAATAAGGGCAAGACGCCCGAACGAGACCGCGACCGAGAACGGGCCAAGGCCCGAACATCTCTCGGGGGCCGGCAGACTCAGCAGCATCGAGAGCGGGAGCGCGAGAGACGGCGGCGGTGGAGTGGCGGGGAGCGGGATCGCTGGGGGGAGTTGGATGTCGATATTGACATCGAGTAAATTATTGATACGACAAAGAGAAAGGAAATGGATGATTTACCCTGCTTGATTTGCGATGTGTAGAGTTAATATATATGTCCTTGCTTCGCCTGCTGCGTCTGTTCGGATCAGACATTATGTGCATGCATGTGGTTGGGATGACATCTGATACCATGTTTAAAACGAGCTTTTTGTTTTCTTCCAAGGTCTTTTGCAATAGGGGCACGTTGATTTCAGAAGCTATCCCCTTGAGAAGTGAACAGGGGCATCATGTTCCGGGATAAGGGGCCCGCCTTAAAGACGTCGAGTGGTAATCTTTGGTGATTGCTTGGCACTGGCCCCTGGAAGAGCAGCTGCTTACTAGTCTTAGGGCCATCTTTAACTAAGATCTAGGTAAGACTTAGAAGCTTTCCTTTAAGGCTTTCAGCTAAACAGTTCCAGCAGTGACAGGTCACATGATTGATCTGCAAGATCCATGGATATTCCCCGTTCATGTCACCAGGGGATACCTAACTACATGAAGGCGGTGACTGCTTACTAAGCGACTCGTGCGGATTCTGCAGGGAGCGCACACACCTTCAAAACAACACATGCCGGTTGTAATAATGTACTCGACAGCTTACTCTACAGCCAGGCTTCAGAACCGAGTCCCAATCATCTTCCAATTCGATCCAACTTCCGCACCCCGCAATAACTTGGCATCGCAGCGGCCCGGATGGTCTAGTTGGCGATGATTCGCGCTTAGGGAGTTCCCAATTGTGCGAGGTCCCGCGTTCGAATCGCGGTTCGGGCCGTCCCATACTCCTTTTTTTATCCAATGTTGATTGACACGATGAACAGAAATCTTTGGAAATTTTTCTTGTTGGACCCCTGTGGGTTTTGCAAGGTTCCTTGGCCTCGATCTGGGAAGGCTATCCATGCTGGATGATTTTTTTTTTTTTCTTTAAAAGTACCAGGATTGACTAGCTGAGCAATTGATCAATCAATGCGCAGCATGGACTGGACTCCTGTAGTTCTGTTCTGAATCTGACTAATAAATAAATAGCCAAAGGTAGATAAAATAGAATAGAAGATCGCAATAAAAAAAATGAACGGGCTGAGAATTAATAAATATTACCTGGGTAGTTGTCTCGCTGGGACGGCGTTACCCTATTCATATTCGTAGTTTCTTCGGCATCCGCCCGACTTCATGCCAGGGCAGCGTCGCTCACCTTTTGCGACTTACTGCTGTATTGGAAACAAAAATAAGGGTAGGAAGTAACAAGTAGGGTTAGACAAATAGATCATCAAGGAACCCACTTTGTAAAGAACTAGCAGAAGTAAAGTCCAAAAAAGGAAATATACATACACCAAAGTACCTACATAATGTTCGCCTAAATTGCTATTTATTTATATATGCAACTTGAGACGCTGTGACACCATTGAAGGCACAAACTCATATTAATAACATGAATGTGTATGTACATGTACTTTATAATAAAACTGTTTGAGCAGCTGTTTCTGAAAAGTCCAGGAAGAATCATGCCGCGTCGTGCATTTACAATCGCCTTTGCAAGTATTCTCATTCATTATTTATGAATGATGACGTCCAACTTCTGCCATTTTTTTTTTCTTTTCAAATATTTTTTTTAAAGTCTGCGCACAGCCCAACATAAGTCTGTAATGAGACAATTTCATCGACTCTGTTCCGTTTTTGTGTGTCCCACTCGACTAGACAGTGGAGAATATATGCATATAGGCATTTATACAAACGTCATTAGGGGAATAATGTATGTATGTACGTATGTATATATATTGTACAAGATGGACATTTTCAGACATTCACGGTAGTCCCCTTTTTCTCCTGTATGGTCGAGCGTATCCTCGCAAAATCGAACCGGCCTCGGTCTCTGCTGTTCGTGGAGCCTTTTTTTCTCCCAGAAAGGTGGCTGGCTGGATATATCAAGTAGGTAGAGAGGAGTACCCCAATCAAGATAGCGACCGCCTGAGCAACTCTGCATGAGGCTGTGTCACAGCTATCCTGTACGTGTGCGTGGGTGTGCGTGTGTGAGAATCACAGGGGCAATCCTTGGGTCACCGTCGCATCCAAGATCTTCCACATTCGCAATCCTCGTCGTATTCTCGACTGGTCGATGGGAGAGATAAAACGACGTGGCGCGGCTTGGCTGCATCTGGGCTGCTAGCTGACACTGGGTCTGCGTGCCATGGTTTTGTATCCCACAGGGCGTTTCACAGCTTCTACACCAAGCAGGCCGCCACTGGGCTTTTTTTGCACACTATTTCATTCGAGTGATTATCATGTGCAATGCTACACCAGCGCAGTGCAGAGCATCCCGCGGCGCGTTCACCTTTTCCATGATTCCGCGTTGAGCAGGCTCTCTGCATCTCCGACCTGCTTGCGCTCTGAAACCTCTCTATTCCGCACTTTAGAGCGGATGGCTTGGGTATTCATAGGCGTCAATCCTTGGGATGGCGGTTCTGTGTAGAGAGGATGTAGCCTGTGGGAGGAAGAGAACCGTACACGGCCATCCCTCATGACTGGTAATTGTCATTGCAAAGGTTCCGAACTCGAGGAAAGCCGGTTCAGATGAAGGTAGACATCTGTACCGTAGCTGCAAAACGACAGAATCTCAGTCAGTCTCACAGTTTCTGGGCCTCGGGAACAAGCGAAAGGACCTACCCTTCCATGCTGATCAACTTCAAATCGCCCCCGAAATACCGAGCGTAGAGCCGGCTGATCGGGAGTCCATACCCAAATCCAGCCATAGGGGCTTTGAAGTCGCTCTTGTTAAAGTCCGGATCCAAGTTCGGTGGATTGTCGACAGTGGTGTACATGTATGTCCAGACAAGAGGAATCTCAGATCGTGGAATGCCACCGCCCTCATCGGAAATCTTGATCGTGATGTCTTCTCTCCCTTCAGCCACGATAACCTTCGTAACAGGGAATTCCTCTTTGTCGGCGCCATGGGTCTCGACCACAGCACGCAGAGAATTCTTAAGGGTCTCGAAGAGCATGTGGGAGAGATGGCCCGGGACATACATGAAGTTCAGATCCGGCTTGCAGATGAGCTGCACCTTGGGAGCTTCGAAAAGGCCGTAGTGGTCTTCGCAAACGAAACGAGCATTTTCAATCGCCTCCAGAGCCAGTTCTCGAACATTTGTTTTCGTACAAATGATGCCGACATAATTCGGGTGGCGAACATGTGTCTGTTCCGTCAATGCAATGTGCTGGCCAATTAACATCCGTATACCTATACGCGACATGTAGAAGCGGTCGAGGAAAGACTGGATGGTGGAGTCGATATGGAGGCGTTGTCGCTTGCGCTTCCATTCCAAAATGCCTTGTGCCACGGTAGTCACGACACTATCGTGCCTTCGCTTGATGTGCTGAAGCGTCTTTGCAAAGCGCTGGTTGTAGTCATTGATCTCAGGTGGCCAGTCTTCGTTATTGTCATCAGACGGGACGTAATATCGTCGAAGCGCCGCTCCTCTGCCGTTTCCATTCAGCACTGACGCTGGAGAAGATCGGTATTGACCCTCTCTAATGCTTGGGTTCTTGGTTGCTTCATCAAGGAAGTTCGATTCGCCGTCGAGATTTTTGGTGGGTCGCAATAGACGGGCCCTCACCTCCTGACTCAGGGACGGTCGGGGAAGATTGATGATTTCCTGCCATTATGAGTCATCGTAGGCTCCGGGAACCGCGATGGCAATTGTGTCATACCTCGAACGACTGCGCATACCAGTCCCTTACTTTCTTGATCGAAGGCATCTCATTGAGTCCGTCGGGGAGCTCGCCCAGCTCCTGCACGCGGTGGGCAAGGCGAATGGGGAGCTCCTCAGAGAGGAACTGCGAGGCACGGAAGAGGGTCCCTAGATTATTGCAAAGAAACCGGACAGTTAGTCACTCGGATACTGTAATGTTCATCGCGAGCCTGTATTCCAAGTCTGCCACTTACCAGTCGATGGTCTGTCTCCAAACTGGACCATCTGCCTGAGGGAGACACCGGTTGCGGGGAAGCTGGCATAATGCCTGATGGTTTCCATCAACTTCTCCGATGCCTTCCACATGGTCCCAGCAGTCTCTCAGGCCGCGGGGCCTGCGACACGGATTAACACGTCCACAGACTCTGCAATCCAATTGAGTAGGAGGTGGTGTGGGAGAGTATGATGGCCCTGGGTAGATCACGAGTTGGACGAAAACGGGCAGCTCCCCACCACTGGACCTAAAGCAGACTGCTGCCGAGGTCGAGCGGGCACTTCTCCGACGCAAGCGTGGGCCGAACGAACGTCTTGCGAGGGGGCCTGGACGACAAGGAGAACAATACAATGGATGAGAGACGGGGAGATGACAGAGACCAGACAGCCTGAAGTATAACGCAGTCACTCCGGGTCCGGGGGGAGTCGATGCATCTGCCGGTCAGGTGCGTCACGTGGGGCTGGAGCTCCGAGGCTGCCACGGCCAGGCCGACGGAGAGCTCGGGACAGGACGAGCGCGCGGTCTCCAGGCGGACTCTGTGTCTCAGGGAGTCCTCTGTATCTTGCGTAACGAGCTGGTGGCCAGAGAGAGGACTCGTGAGCCGTATGTGTCTCTCCCCGCGGGCTCCAGGAACCCTTTTTTAACCAGCGCTGCGTGCCGGCGACGGGCGGGAGCTTGCCCTGGCCTTCCCCGGATCTCCCCTTCGCCCGAGGTTCGCGACCTGCTTTCCGGACAGCGTGACTCAACCCCACTGATGAGTCGCGAGAGTCGATCTGTCTGCCAAAGGGGCACGTTCCCTGTCCGGAGTACGGCAGAGTCTCAGCAGTTGGATTGTTAGAACGCCCATCTCTCAAATAGCGCGTGGACCCCAGGCAGAGGCGCCTCGTGCCTCCCACAAGATCCGTCGACGCGGCGCCGGCACGGAGGGCTGAGCTTGTATAAAAGGCCGGTCCGACGCCAGGCACAACCGTCCTCTGTTGGATGAGTAACTGATGATGCGGGCGGGGAAGACAGGCCCCTCCATGGGCTTCGTAGGAAAAGGGGGTACTCCGTCGGTCCCAGTGACTCATGAAAGCCCTAAGATAGCTGGGGCTGGATGACTGGTATCCTCACCAAGCCAGACGGCCTTAGGCCTACTTCTCCAGCACGGCTGCGAAACGCGTCGTTGAAACCTTGCTGCAGTGGGCATCTTGCAGCCGAAGATATCCCCCACCATCGAGGAGGGGAACGAAAGTATATTTGCCGCGACTCTCCCCCAGCGTGCTGCTCTGATGCCGTGCCTGGACAGCGCAAGTTGCACACTCGTTCCTTTCAGAATCTCTATCAGTTGTTGCTAGCCCTGCAGATCCAGAGGCTACAACGGTCTCTCGTCACAGCCGAACCCATCGCTCCCGGCCCGGCCGTTGTGGCTTCTGGGGCTGTTTGCTTGATTCCCTCCAGCCCCGCGCATGGCAGGGATCCCTGAGGAATCGTCTTGCTCTGCGATCGGTTTCCGCCTCAGGCGTGATGCCTGGTGGAGTCCCTGACAACTGTCTAGCCCACCCGCAGCGCGTCGTCCGTTGCATTATGGTTATTTTGTCGTGAATCGGCTCCCATCCAGTTACCCCACCGGTATTGGACGGACCATTCCTTTGTTAGCTTGTGTTGAACGGGCTCCTTTGTCGCTGCGCGGAGTCGGTCTCGGTGCGGCAAACAGTGCACTATTTGGCCTCCGGGTCAGCGTCTAACCGTCCAACAGCAGCATGGGGTTCCAAGTATGGTTCGCACCAAGCCGAACTCTGCTCCGCTTGTGAAGACATGGGCTGCCTTGCATGGATGCGTGTATGAATGGGAACGTTCTGGGCGCCTCTCCGTTCTGCTTCCCTGCCGTCTATTGTTTGTTTCTTTGCCTGCGGATGTGAGCGACCGGCCAAGGTAGATGATACGACCTCCGTCTTGTGCGCTATCACTTGCGTTCTTTTGGTCCTGGCCTCGCCGATCAGCAAGCCTGTTGGAGGAAAGGCAATCGGGGAGAAGCCAGTGGGATCTGGTGGACGGTCACATTTTGCCTCTGAATTTTGCGGTTCCTTGATGTAAAACTGCATCCGTAGCTGGTACTGGGGGTCTGGTTCTGCCCCTCTCACAGCTTCGTTCATTTGTGCGTCTGGCAGGAGGCAGACGGACAAAACCGACGAAAACACACAACAGCTGCCGGAGGGAACCCAGTCCCGTCTCGTACCAGAATCTCGCCTTCTTTAAATGCGATCAGAAGCAGATGCATCTTCTTCCTCCTCGAAAACAGTCCGTTCTCCTGTGTCCTCTTCACTTTCAACCGCGTAGGTAGAGGAGGAAGATGATGTCGCGTCGCCGTCCATCTCACAGTGAACCAGTACTTCCAGCGTCATCCGCGAACCCACCAGCAGTTGCGTATCCCTTCTCCAACACGCAAAACACCCATCAGATGCACCGACGTGGGCCCATCGAAGGTCCCTATGGCCAGAGACTCACTCGCAGAGTCACTTGGCGCTCCTCAACCTACAAGCTGGTGGCATATATGTATGTGCTGGGTGTGCTGTATATCGTCTGGCTGATCCGCGATGTCTTCTTTCTGCCTTTCTCCTCATCGTCTCCTCCGGACGGGATCCCCTTCACCCATTCTCCTGCAGATGAGTAAGTCATCCTGAACTGCCAGCTGCGTCGGAATGCGCAGTTGCGGTCGTCCCTACGGCGGGGCGGGATGCTCACCGTGTGTTCTCACCCAGTTATCTGGCTCAGTTTGTGGGTCGTGAAGAGTGCAGCGTTTCTTCTAAGCACCTTTTCAGTCCTCCTACTGCCAACGGGGATGGGCGGGAGCTGAGGGATGCATATTGTCAGAACCGGGCTTCGTTGCTCGATGCAATGAGCAACGGAGGACGACACGGCTTCGACGCGCCATACATACCGCGGGGTAAGTTGTGAGCTGTTTCTTGAAACTCTAGGAGGTCGATTTGGCATATATCTCGTAAAGTTGAACTTCCTCAGACTGACTATCATGTTGGACAGGTTGCCACTACCGATGGTACACGACCTCGGAGATCTGTGAGATCCTTTGGCGTTTCAGTGATATTATTTTCATTGGAGATGATTCCCTCAGCAATATATATGCTGCTTTCAATATTCTCTTGCGAGAGAATCTGGCTTTCGGATCCCTGAAACAGTGGGAGATGAGCAAGGAGCAGATTGAGGCGTGCAAATGCGAGAACCAGTATACCAGCGGCCACTGCTCGGTATTTCGCGTCACTTCCAGCGACGATGTATATGCTCACGATGAGAAGGCGGCAACTCGAAGCCCCTATGCATGCTCTGCTCGTGAGAATCCCTGTCACTGTTGAACGGGCCTCCTGTCGTTCCGGTTACTTACGATTGCCATAGGTCTCTCTCATGCACTTTTAACTGTCACGGGTTCTCCCGCTTCAGAGAGCACCCACCGGGCATTCAGAATACTGACTTCAAAGTCAGCGGAGAGCAAAAAGCCGATTCCTGTCATCCACAGCTTGTCGCTCTCTACGTCTTTGTCCCAGTCAATCGCGACGGCCAGCATGGACGAGTGGCTCGCGGCCGCCAAAGCCAGTGGGCGCAAAATGCCGTTCCTTTGGGTTGGGCCAACAGCAGCCGGCCATCAAAAGCCTCCGGAGCTCGCCGTGAGCCAGGGAAATAATGCACTGTGGCACTACACGCTCAACACTAGCAAGGCAGCTCAGAGCCGAGATGTGGAGGTGTTGGGGATGTACAATGCGACACTACAGGCCACCAGTTTTGACGGGTCACACTATGGTGTGAAGGTCTCGCTGATGCAGGCCATGATGGTAAGTTGCCGTTCTTCTCTGTGTCTCTGACATTGAAATCCATGAGCCACGAAGGCCCTCACATTCCAAGACATATGGACTGATGAAATGGAATTAAATCTAGATCATAAACTGGCTGGCACATCTCCAGTCATAATGGTCAAAGCATTTGAAACTCAGCTCAACTAAAGGCATCATATGATGCCTTCCAACGACAAATCTGTCCACTCGGCCAACCCTGCAGTGTCATCGTGAGAATGACTGTTATTATGGACGTAGCGGTCTACTTCGAGCTCCATTCCACTTTTCTACCAAAGATATGCCTTTCAAATATTTTCTATTCACCTTTTGGAGAGACATCATACAGGTAGATCGGCAACTAGATTTCTTCACATGGGGATGGGTGGTTGTTCCATTTTCTCATTACTTGCAAGCATTCTTGGCCCGTCTCCGCTCTTGTTTCTCCTCCATTTCTTTCTCTTCTATTTCTTGGTCTTTTTTTGGATCTACTCTCCACTAGAGCCAACTATTTCGTCTATTGGTCTAGGAGAACTGTTGCCTGCATTGAAAGTGCGAAAAAGTTTTTTTTTACCCCAAGTGGGACCTCTGCTTCTTGCATCACCTTCTCCTATTCTCAAGCCCTGCCTCAGATTTACATTCTGCAATTTGCATTAGATTTAAGCATGAGAACGGACAGAGGAGTGTCGAAATATAGCCCATGAGGGCAATATAATACGGCAAGACAGAAAGAGTGCCGGTGATGACAAGACGTGAGAAAGGAAGCCATTGGTGATTAATTAGAACTTTAGAATTTGTCAGTTTCCTCCATCTTTTACATTCTGAGGAATCATAACAATACTAGGCAGTCCGGACCTAGATCCTTTGGTCCTTTCTCACCTTCCTTCTCTGGCCCATGATCAACGCACCGCAGGCCTTCAATCTACTGTAAGATCAACATCACTATGCAGTCGTCTGCACTAGCGTATGATGATCTCAATGGATGAAATTTTCCGAAGAGATTAGCAAAAAGATGAGATGAACTATGTGCAACATACTACATATTCTTAAATCATACTTAAGGCTGACGTGGGATGATCATGCAGACACTCGCTATCGGAGACTCGAAAAGGCACCTGTTGCCCGCCATCGCAGAGTAGCCGGATACAGGTACATACATACATCTGCAGCCATGGCCGAGATCGAGCCGTTGGCGCACATTGTCTAGTAGTCTAGCCTTACTGTGTAGACCCCAGTCCGTCGATCGGACGATCTGATCAAATCGGGATCCGGAAGGCCATCTCCGCGGCGGCTTCTGTGCACGTCCCTCTGCCCAGTCGCTTGGCCGAGTCCGAGCCTCATCACGACTTGCCAATCTCGGAGTTGCAGCGCTGTCCGGTGGGGATCGGACACGAAGACAACGACACTTGAAGGCTCAGCCGTCGTCTGTTCTCCATCGTTGTTCTCGAGTCCTGAGCCGCTTGTGCGCTTGTCCGTCTTCCGCGGGCCGCTGATCGCGCTAGCTAACTCTTTTTGTTTGTGGCTTCGGGTGATTTGATTGATCTGACTACTTCACAGGTGACCATGATCCTGTATTTCTTTGAGATACACACTATCGGATAAAATGTGCTCCTACCACAGGGACAATGAGATGCAGCTTCACTCACCCGCCCCTTGAGAGCAAGAAGCACAAACACTGCTCCGAAACCTGGGATATGAGCCCACCCGCCATGTTTTGCGAGGGACTGCTTGTCCAGCCCTCGGCAACTGATGCTCATTGGTGTTTTCCTACTGCAACGCCAGGTGGTCCAGGTCCGTGAATACGAACCCCGGTGATCTAGCCCTAAACTTAGTCTATATACATGGCTATCAGGCATTCCGGCAGGAAGAACCCTCTTTTTGAGGCTGTGGTTTCCAGTACACGTCCCTCGTGTTAAGCTTTTTTCCCCTTCTCCCGTGCTTTTCTCTCTTCCACATTTGACTCGGACTCTCCACATTTACTTGTGAAATGGCAATTCTATCACTGCAACTGTCATTTTACCAGATCGTTATCTCTAACTTGTGGATTATTTGAAACGTGCAACGTACCGGATCACCGAACTTCCCAGTTTTTGGGGATCCGCATCCCCTGACAGCGATCCGGTGCCCTACAGGGCATAATCTCGACCAGGTCCCTTCCTCCAAATCTGCCGTATTAGGAAACAGAGACACGGATTTCAAAATGTCACAAATATCACTGACCGTGCTCGCTACTTTATTCCCACTCGTGGGAGCAGACGCCCTGCGAGCAGTCATGCCAGCCCCTACGATGCCAGGTTTGATGGCAACTGTCGGCATGTCTCCTCGTCCTACACATCCACCGGAAGTTCCAAGAGGCATTCCGAAAGAGGTGGCTAGAAGAAGGACAACAGTAGACTATCCAGCTCCGGGTTACTATTGTGGTCTGGTTGATAATGACATAAGTTCGTTCGTTCCTAAGCTTCCCTGAATGAAAAACAATTACATATGAACGTGAACGCACTATGAATATCTCAAAGTTATGCTTACTTTATGTCTCACTAGATAGCATCCTCACTTGCGTCAATGACCAAGCATATTGTATGTACTACTTCACAGCCGTCGGCTGCTGCATCAGCTCAGACCTGTACTCATGTACCAATATGCCAACCAGCTGCATCGACTGGGGCCAGTCTTGCGACTCAAGCTGCCAGAACAATCCAAGGATCCTGTCATGCAGCAGAACCACTGAACCTTACTGTGGAACTTACTTCTTCTCTTCGGGCACCCGTTTACTCGCTTGTTTTAGCACCCAATATGCGAGTTACTCAGTCGTCATGCTCAAGGATTACTTTTCCTCGGAACTCGGCCCGGATTTTACCACGTTACTCGATGGCCTGACTAGTAGTAGCTCGTCCAGCAGTCGATATATTTATACCACCGCCAACACTAATGAAGATATATCACATTCTACTAGTTCGGTATCAACCTCAGCATATGATTCTGGCTCTGCAAGCGGTAGCAGCACTTCAGCAGCGGGTGCGAGCAGCACATCTACCTCTGGCTCCGACAACCACCCCTCGAGCAGCAAAAACACCGGAGGCGGAATATCCAGCGGCGCGATCGCAGGAATCGTGGTCGGCGTTGTCCCCGTAGCGGCAGCGTTCGCAGCGTTCCTCATCTGGGTATTTTTCGTCAAGAGGAAGAAGAATGATGATAGAAACGAGCCAGCAGCATCACAGCAACCACCACAGATCCCTCCTATGATACAACAACATCAGCCGTATGGCCAAGGACCTCTTCCTCCCGGCGCCGGTTATTACTCCCATGATGGTAATAAGCCCTACGGCCAGCAGAACGAGCCCCAGCGCTACAGCACGACCGGAGACATCACTCCAGGGATCCCTGAGATCTCTGGAACCCCCGTCCAGCAGCAGTCGCAGCCGCTCCTGAGCGACTCTGAGGCCGAATACTACAACCGCAATGGAAGCTCCGAAATCTATCAGCGGCAGCAACAACCATCCAGTGAGATCAATAGCATCAGTCCTTTTAACCGTGCTACTAGTCCGGCGATCTCTAACCCGGGTACCACCGTCTCGTCAGTGTCTTCTCCTCGAGGAGGCGGAGGCGGTGGTGGTTACCAGATAAGCAGCCATAATCACAGCAGCGCTGGTCCGATCTATGAGCTGGACACTGGGCGGTAATCATAATGAGTGGACGGGACTCCCTCATTGCGCAATGGTTATTTATTTAATTACTTGCCTGTTTAACCGTTCTTTGTAGAGGTGGCAAGAGGACCTGGGGTCCATTCTATATATATATATATATATATATATATATGTATATATTTTCTTCGTCATACCCACCATTTTTTTTTTCTTACATGATATAGCATGGTATGATAGGTGCATATGTACGTACCGGGCTCCTTGTTCATGGGATTGATTTATGCCACGTAGTATATAGATATATATTCAGTACCCATATCTATATCCTATCTTCTTGGATCTTATTGTCTCTTTGTATGTATGTACCGTACATATTACAACCTAAATATATGCTGCATTTATCTTCGAGCTACTTAGTCATCGCTAGATCTGCTATTCCATTTGTTATATTCTCTCTCCTTCTCTCTCTCTCGCGCGGAATTTTTGATCTGATGATATTACGATCTTGACCTGACTGGTTCCTCTCCTATGGTGGATCAGAAGATACCTACCGAGTTATTACTAACTAATCTATGTCCGCGTCTTCTCCCGGCAGGCCGCGGGACATGGTCAGGGAGCGGACGGGACCGCGGGGTCTGGAGCATCTGGAGAGTCTGGTGAGTTTCCAGCGTCGCTTATCCGCGTCCGTTCGTCACGCTATCGCTCTGCGGGGCCCGACACGTTTTCCCCCGTCCGCGCCGCGGCGCCGGCGCCTCCTCCATCGGAGAGCGCATTGGAGTCTTGGAGATGCTCCGGCGCGGCCGGAGCACCCCTGCATCATATCAACTTTTTTGCAGCATTCCGGTGTCACCTGCGTCTCACGGCGTGTGGGTGGTTCGCGTCTCTTGCAGATGATTGTAACTCTTGATGGGTGGTCCTTATTGACCAAAGAAAACTGTTATATACTGAAATGACTACGATTCTTCCATTGATTGGCAGGTAAGCACCATCCAACTTCCATTTCATATTATTATTAATGTTATTACATTTGATCGGATTGGTCGACCTGTAAGGACATCAATCGACATACAGGGTCTAACATAGGATTTCAATTCCGATCCCCTAGTGATACAAAGACACTATAGGAATATACCTAAAGATCATTATGGTATCAAGAGATGTCCTCTAAGTTCCCCTCATAACCGAGTGAGTGACAAAGCTGAGTCGTTCCCATTCGAAACACCGTTGCTTCCCGCGAGCATTAACAGTTAAAAATTATTAAAGAAAAAAAATAAAAGAGTAAACACAATCACCCCGGGGGTAAGGTCAGATCCATAAGAATGGAAAAAGGACTTAAGCCAATGACGACAGCTGTGCGGACAGACCCGCCTTGTCGTACTTGACGTACTTGCCCCTGCCCCTGTCAACCTCGTGGTAGCGGTCCCAGAAGCGTGCGTACAAGGGCTCGATGACGGCCTGGACCTCGCGGCTGAGCGCCACACGCACCTCGCGCTCCATGTAAAGCGCCTTGTGCCGCGCGACCAGCTCGTCGAAGGTCGTGTTGAATGCCTTGAACTTGTCCTTGATCGTGTCTTTGTCCTTGGACGAGAGTGCCTTGACGATCGCGCTCGAGTCGACCGGTCCGCCGGATGTGGGCCGTGCGGAACCCCCGCTGCCTCGCGAGGTGTATTGCACATCCATGAGGTGCTGGGAACACTCGCGCCATGCCTCGAGATACGTGGATGTGCCGCGCTTGCGAAAAGTCTCGATCCGCGCGATGCTGTCTGGACTCGAGAGGTATTGGGAAAGTTCGGGGCTTTGACGAATGGTGCGATCGACCACGCAGAAGACATTGGATAAAAAGACGCCCAAAGTCGCCTTGGAGCGGTGCAGAATGCGGCCACGACCCTCGAGTGCGATCATGAGAGCCTCGATCATGTCGAGGATGAAGTGTGAGAGGAGTGCAGTGCTGTCCGGATTGACGTCTAGCGGGGCGGTGCTCATCGCATTCGCTGTGGTGCGCCAATTGCCGTCGCCCAGGGATGTGAGGATGGAGGCCAGTGGGCCAGAGTAACCAGTTAGGGTAGTGAGAGAGCTCATCACCTCGTTCACAAGTGGAACGGAGCCTCCATCCGGTGGCAGAACCGGGATATTTGCGGCCTTGCGCTTCGTCTCCTCGAGCAATTCGGACAGAGATGACTTGGCTGTTTCCCGAACCGGCCGAAGGGCTTCTAGAAATAAGCTCTTCAGCTCTCCAGTCTTTGAGTCTATCCGATACGACATGTCTGTCACGATCTCAATGATCTCAAAAGCGAGGAAGCAATCGGTCATGAGGTTAGCCTTGATGTACTGGTTGAGTTCGCGCAAGGTCTTGGAATATTCGGCGAGAGCTGAACGGCAGGCGGCTTGCAGGGCTCGTCCCTGCTGCTCTCCTGTGAATATCTGAATGATAATTTCATGCTCTGCAACAATCAACCCCTCCAATGCACTGGAATATACCCCAATACCGTTAGTCCCTTGCTTGTAAGGGCCATCTGTAGGTCTCCGCTTGGCGGTGTTGACGGATGCGATTGCAAGGTTCTCCAGACTGGAGGTGATGTATGGTCCGCGGACTTCGGCATATATCGTGATCGCAGGGTTCTCGCCTTGTCCACGCTGCGGTCCATGAAGGGCAGCGGAGCCGATTGCAGCAGCGATCGGACCTAGTTCGGAGATGCTCTCTGCGGGAATTGTCGGGAAAGAAAGCTCTACACGCACACACGGTCAGCATGTCCTCATCATGCGCGACAATTGAAGATATCGAGACTCACGCTTTGTCAAGTAGTGTAGAGGTTCAATAGGACTGATGTTCTGACTCAACATAGAGCGGAACAAGTCCTGAATCTTCCCGCTTCCGGTGCTAAGCAGGATATTAAACTCAGAGATGGCCTTTTGGTTCGATCGCAGATTCGTCGCATTCAATTCCGTCAGCGCATTTTCGACCCTTTTCAGCGCAGCCAGGTACTGCGACAGCCCGACGCTTTGTGGACTTCTCGCGGTCAGCAACGAGTTGTGCGAACTAGTCAGAACGACTTACCCAGCACGGATTATGCCCTCCTCGCGGCCCTTGGTGGTAAGAGGTTGCCGCAGGCGATCGATAGCTTCGTTGATCTTGTCGATATTGGTGTTTGTGATCTGAAGAGACTGTGTATTGCTGTAGATGGGTCCGATGGCCTCCTTGACGACCTTGCCGCTGGTTTCGAGGCGCGACAGCGAGCCTTGAATCTTTTTGGTAAGGGCCCTGAGCTTGTCCAGGTTCGCATACAGCACCTCCACCTCTGCACTCTCCTCCGCATAAGCGGTGTTCCGAGGGGCGACCATGGCTGCTCTCTATCGGCGCGGGGGACAAAGGTGGATGACGATGTTGGGATTAGGGGTCGAGGAGTACAGGGGTATTACCGGCGAGAGCCGTCAGATCAACCATGGCGCGACCGTGTGACGGACGGCGACGTGACGAACGGGCGCAGCGCAACCAAAGGCTGGAGCTGCGGTGACCTGCGAGGCCCCTGGCCTCAGGATGCAGAGCGCTGGAGGTTGACGCTGTCCCCAGATGCGCGCGTCCGCTGCGAGATCCCCGTCGCGGGCCGCGGGGCGCTAACCCGATCCGGACGTGCGGCCCGTCTGTCGCTCCGTTGCATCACGTGACTGTACCGTCATCGCTCCGCGCGGCGTGTTCGATCTGCAGCTGCTGGGGCCGCGAAGGGCGCCCGCCAAGAGCGCGCGGTCTGCCCCCGCAAGAACCAATCGAGATGGCATAAATAGATGCCGGCTTCTCCGTCGCCTCTCCTCGCGGTTCGCCGTGTCCGGGCGACGATGGGCACTGCGAAGCTACGCCTACGGTGGACTGTGCCTCCGGCTGCCCTGGCAGCTCTGCTGGGCGGAGGGGTGTCCTCGTACTGTAGCCGAGAGCGCCTGCGTGCCGACGGCCCAACGCATCTATGGGAACAGAGAAACGCGCTTTCGAGCTCCACCGCTCGTGAGGCGGATCGGAAATCAAAGAGGGACCACATTGCGCAAGTCAATGCGGACAAGTCGGACAAAGACACCAATGGCTCGAACGGACCCCCCGAAGGGCGTCCGAGCACCGGGTCCGCTTGGGCCACCTTCACGGGCAAGTTTGGGGCTGCCAAGGACTCTTTGCTCTCAATCGAGTGGTCGAGTATTGGAGGCAAGATCAAGAACTATGTCGTACCAGACTGGGTGCGGTACCTGCCTGAGACCGTGCAAAAGCTACAGCGGGAACTGTCGATGGCACCCGGTTCCCTTGCGGACGAGATCTGGAAGGAGGCGCGCGACGTGGATATCAACCCGGAGATTGCACGAGAAGCAAGGGTGCGTGTCGGAGACAGTCTCTGTCAAGAGGAACTGGAATTTCGACGGAAACGACAAAAGCATGCAAGAAAGGCGTTGGCGTCATATCTGAACATCAAAGAGGATGAAATCCATCCGGACGATGTCCCGATTATTGCAATATGTGGCTCTGGAGGAGGACTACGTGCCCTTGTCGCTGGCACGGGGTCATACCTGGCTGCGAAGGAGGCCGGACTGTGGGACTGCGTAATGTACACTTCCGGTGTCAGCGGGAGCTGCTGGCTGCAGGCGCTGTACAATTCGTCCCTGACCGGTCGAGATTTTAACAAAATGGTTGACCATCTCAAAAACAGGCTGGGGGTTCACATCGCTTTCCCACCCAAAGCTCTTAGCTTGCTCACTACGGCTCCGACAAACAAATACCTTCTCAGTGGCTTGGTTGAAAAGCTGAAGGGTGATCCCGAGGCTGATTTTGGTCTGGTTGACATATACGGACTGTTGTTGGGAGCGAGACTTCTCGTTCCACGAGGTGAGCTGGGAATCTCAGATCGCGATTTGAAGTTATCCAATCAGAGAGACTACATCAACGACGGCAGCAATCCACTCCCCATATACACAGCCGTTCGCCACGAGATACCCGTCATTGAGGAGCACGCGAATCGCGACCCCGAAGCAAGGCGGTCATCGGAGAAATTGGAAGAGGAATCAAGGAAGGAAGCATGGTTTCAGTGGTTCGAGTTTACACCCTACGAGTTCTTCTGCGAGGAATTCAACGCGGGAATACCAACGTGGGCGTTGGGAAGGCACTTCAATGAAGGAAGAAATGTTGTTCCACCAGGCGAGTATGCGGTTCCCGAACTGCGGATTCCACAATTGATGGGGATCTGGGGCAGCGCTTTCTGTGCCACACTCTCTCACTACTATAAAGAGATCCGGCCTGCTGTCAAGGGTCTTGCTGGTTTCTCTGGTATCGACTCTCTGATCGAGGAGAGAAGTGATGACTTGATCCGAATGCACCCAATAGACCCGGCTTCGATACCGAATTATGTGATGGGGATGAAGGACAAACTCCCACCTTCGTGCCCGGAGTCGATTTTCAGGAGCACTCATCTGCGGCTCATGGATGCCGGCATGAGCAATAATCTGCCCATATATCCGCTCCTACGGCCCGGAAGGGACGTCGACATCATTGTTGCTTTTGACGCATCCGCCGATATCAAGCGGGAGAACTGGCTGTCCGTGGTGGATGGCTATGCGCGGCAGCGAGGGGTCAAAGGCTGGCCGGTCGGCGCCGGATGGCCCAAGGAAACCTCTGATCCAGAGGAGATCGAGAAGACCTTACGAGAGACACAGAACATCAGTGAAAAGCAACTTGACGACAAGATTACCAAGGCCCAAAGGGACAGCCCGCACACACGACATCGCAAGATCGAAATACCGAAGACCACCAATACAAATCAAGAACCATCACCCCTCAAGCAGCCCATCGCACCTCAAGACACAGATCTGACGTACTGCAACGTGTGGGTTGGCACCGTGCAGGAAAGAACGTCAGGACAAGAGCCGCCGCCCTCCAAGCGGCTCTTCCACCCGCAGCATGGCGATCACTCCGAATCTGATTTCCATTTAATGCGGCCAGACGCGGGGATCGCAGTCATCTACTTCCCGTTCCTGCCCAACCCCTCTGCACCTGACATGCCCGCATCCTCATCACTCTCCATGGGTTCAGGGCAGCTGCGATCCTCTGAAACAGCCTCCGCAACGAATGTCTCTGACCCTGCAAGGCCTGTCGCGCCGAATCCCAGATCCATCGACCCGGAAGTCGATGACTTCATGTCCACCTGGAACTTCGTCTACACCCCGGAGCAGGTCGACTCCGTGGTCGGCCTGGCGAAAGCTAACTTTGCGGAGGGTAAAGAGCAGGTGAAGCGCGTCGTGCGAGCCGTGTATGAGCGGAAGAAGAGGGACCGCATTCGGAGAGAGATGCAGGCATTAGAAACAAAGCTCAGGGAAGAGGAGCGAGAAAGACGACGACGGATGGAAGGGTTCGTACCGTTCTGAGTAGAGACACAGCCTTGAGGTTGGCTGGCATGGCCGGTCCATCATCAAACGTCTCTTCTTCTCCCCTCCATGGGCGCTGCCTGTGGAGACATAGAATACTGAAGCGAGGACAGCCTGCTCCGGATTCAACAACGTGCCCTCGCGGCCTCCTCCGGTTCAACATCGGGACGTTTCTCATCGCGCGTTTTCTGCTCGACTTGGAACGCGGAACAACGCCCTCCGAAGGAAAACGAAACGCAGAATGAGAAAAAGAAGAGGGTAAAAGTCCCTATGACAGAGCGCCAGGGAAAGCTAACTCTATAGCAGTTGTAAATTATCCTATAATACACCACCTCCCCACTCATCGATCTATCAGCGCAGCGCAGCGGCCGTATTGTGCCTTTGGACATGACTAGCCCGTTCCTTTCCTTGTCTAGGAGAGGGGAAACATGGTTAGATAAAAGAAGGGGGTAAGCTAATCATACACTGTACAACAATAGAATCAAACCCCAATTTTATCCTTTTTGGTTAACAGGACCTGTGAAAATCTTTGGGGTCATCATTCCTCGGCATTAACGGATCCATTTCCTCCCATCTCTCTTGGTTGGAGTTCAGACGGGCGAGCAGAGCAACGGACTACTACGGACTAGCAGGGATATCATCTTGGAATCAAACGTGGCATGGCGTGGCTTATTTTTCTTATGATCTGGATGTTAATACCGCGATTCTGTTGGGTGGCATCTTCCACTTTTCTGAAGACGGGTGTAAGGCTGGCGCTGAGTGAGTGATTGACAGAAATTCTTCAATCGACTATTCCTATCCTTGCCGCGCAATCAAGAGCTGTCCTATGAAAAGTGTACACATACAATATATATATATATATAAGAAAAACAGCAGTAATGTCATTACTTACTTACACTCTACAGTACATATTTGTTTCAATTTATTTACTGAAATCCCAGGAACGCTTCGTCCTGTTGCTGTTACCGCCCAAAGCAGGGCCTGACGGCTTCGACATCCGGGTCTTCGTCGTCCTGCTCCTTTGGTTTCCTGTTCTCTTTGTTCCGCGTGTCCTCCGCTTTTGCGGCGTCGAAATCTAGGTCTTCAATGCTGTTGTTTGCGAAACTGACGTCCTCGCTGGCAGGTGTCTGTCTGCGCAGCCCGAGGTCCTTGGGCCATTGCGCTGCCGTGGATGATGATGATGATGATGATGATGATGATGATGATGATGATGACGCGGCTGTCGTGGTGGTGGCAGTGGCAGCGGTGGCTTCGGGGACGAAGGGCGTGATTTTGTCCCTGTTCGTCTTGATCGGTGTGTTCGCCCGGTCTCTGGAGGAGGGTCCGGCCGGATCCTCCTCTTCGAAGGCATCCTGGCCGCGCCAGTCCGCAGGGCGGCTTTCGGGGACCGCTTCGCCCGGTCTGGGCTGGGAGATGATGACCTTGCCCACTGGAGGTTGGCCGGCGGCGGCGGCGGCGGCTTTCTCCTCCTCTCTGCTTGGTGGCGATCTCGTCTCCCCGGGACGATGGGAGGAGGAGGGGGACGGGGAAGGCGGGTACCGCCATACGACTTTCAGACGGTCGAGCGCCCTGGTGCCCTTCTGCGTGCTCCCCTTGATCCCATCGAGAGCGTCCCATTCGGTCTCGAAGACCCCCGAGTCGTGCTTGTCCCCGCCTTCGAAGTACGCGTTGAACCAGACGTGCGCGACGGAGGTGACCATCGTCCAGCCTGTGTAGGCGGCCTTGGTCCGTCGTTCAAAGTCGATGTTCACGTCGGAGGTAGGTAGGATCACTGGTTTGCTGGGACGCAGGAGAACGGCCGATATGCGGGTCGTTGGAGAAGTCGGGGAGCCCTCGGGCCCGTCTGAAGCCGTGGGAGTCGTGACGGTGTCGAAGGCGGGAGCTACTGTGGATATGGAGGTGGCCGACGATGCCGAAGACGACAACAGCGGCTCCGCTGCTCTTATTTTCCCTCCTCTCCCTCGTTTTTTCTCCGGCGGCATGCTCTTCCCGTCGTCGACCACTATCCGCTCGCTGCGGTGGAAGAGATGGAAGGTCTTGATCTTCTTGCCCTCTTCCACGTAGCCCTCCACCGCGACCTTCACCCCGTCCCGCAGCCCCCAGACGTGTATCTCCAGTATCTCGACCGGGCTTTCGATGTAGGTCCTGTTCATCTGATTCGCCCAGCGGTCCACGTACCCAACCCACCGCCGCTGGCTGGGGATGCTCACGCCCTCTCCAAAACCGGGCCTCATCCTCCGCTCTGTGAACCGCCGCAGCGCGTCCTCCACCTTCCACCCCTCCTGGCTGACCAAATAGCTGCAGGCGACGGTCCCGCTGCGGCCTTTGCCAGCCTTGCAATGCACAACCGCGACCCTCTTCCCTCCTTCTTTCCGCTTCCCCTTCCCCTGTTGTTGCTTCCCCTTGCCGTCATCCAGACCCTGCAGCCAGTCCCGCATGCTCGCCATGATGCGCGGGATCAGCGCGAAGGGCGGCGGGTGGTGGTCCGGCCAGGGGAAGTGGTGGATGCGTCCGTAGACCTCCGAGTCCGGATACCCCGTCCCCTCGGCGCGGAACTCCCAGATCGTCCAGTCCGCGCCGTGCCTGGAGTCGAGGAAGCGCACCAGGGCATCGGTCGGGTTGCGGTATGCGCGCTGCGGGTACGTCGAGGAGGGGCCAGAGGTGACGATGACTGTGGAGCGGAACGTAGTCGTGAACTCGTCAGTCAGTGCCCCGAGAACGCGCGCATGCAGCCATGTATATTATATGACATATTGCCAAGGAAGGAAGGGAAAAAAAAAGAAAATGGAACCAACTGTTGTCCGTCACGTAGCACAGATCGAGTCCCGCCTCGGGATGCCGCGCTCTCGGCCCAGCAACGATCTGTCGGAGGATGGATGCCTGCAGGGGTAGAACGAAACAGGGGAGTCAGCCTATCGCTTACGGTCGCTTCGCATACGTAGAGGACAGGCGCACCATCGTGCAGCAGGGGGTAAAAAAATGAAAATAAAATCTGCTGCTGGCCCTACATAGACGCGCATCGACCTTGGCGCAGTAGGTGCAACTTCACGTTTCGATCGCCATTGGAGCGCCGCAACGCGTCATATGATGCTGTTTCCGGATCGAAAGGAAATGATGGGTTAAATTGCGACTAAAATGTCGAAACAACGCAGGATACAAGGAAAATGGGATAGTTGCTGTATGGTTCTTTGAGGCTGAATCTGTGCAGTCCTGCATCTTCTGGAGTAGTAGTGGTAAGCAAGTGCTCCGTCCCTGACGCGCGGAGTCGGGCGTGGAGACGGAGGACGTGTCGCCCGCGGGTATGATGTCAATGGCTTGGCTGGAGGACTTTAACACTTCATTATTCTTTATCTTCACAGAGTAGTGAAGTCTACGCCTTCGGCAAACTGACAAAGGAAAATATTACGCCGGTATACTCCGCAATGTCCCCATCGAACGTTGGCTTGTCGATCTGTCGATCCATGACCAGACGCGCTCGCTTAGCAGCAGGAGCCCTTAACCTCTGGAGAAACACTGGACGATGATCACACGACATTGTTTCGAGCGCTGTGAGAGACAAGAAAATCAATCTATTGCTTTTTCGTAGCATTATGAAGATCATGACTAGGAAAGCACTGCGGAGGATATCCAGGTGTACTATTATTATTATGCTCTCATGTTCCGATGTCCTACTCCGTACCTAGTAGTGTAGGTACGGGAGTACCGCAAAGAACGGCCCCCAAATTGCCAAAACACCTTTTCCATTCTTTTTTTTTCCATCGTCTGATTGTTCTGACCCAGTCCGTTGCCGCGCTGCGCCAGACGAATCCCAACCAATATCTATGATCGTCCATACCACCTTGCGTCTCCGTGTTGGATTATTACTATGGATAGGTGATCACTGCTCAACGGCAACGCCATACTCCTGCGTCACCGGCACGCTGAACGAGGTCGTCCCCTGCGTGATGTTCGCGTTCCCCAGCGCCGTGTAGTGCCCCGAACCCCGCGTCCACTCGTGCTTGACTTGCACCCCCCAGACCGGGTACGTCCGCGGGATCAGGTTCGCGCTGACGGCCGGGTCGGCGCAGCTCTGGTAGTCGCCGGCCACGTCGGTGCCGCGGCAGGTCGTGTTGAAGGCCGGCGCGCTCTGTGTCGCGGGGCCCGCGATGCTGAACGAGTAGACGCACCCGCCGGGCGAGCAGCCCGTCTGGAAGCCCGAGACGTGCCAGCTCTCCGGGCCCCGGGGGCGGAGGTGGATGGGGTTGGCGGAGACGAGGGCGGCGCCGGAGAGGAGGGCGAGGGCGGCGGTGGTGAGGTGCATTGTGGTGGTGATCGTGGTTGTAGTTGTGGTTGTTGTTTGGAGAGAAAGGTAGATCGACGTGAAGTAGGTAACGGACTTCCGGAGTCGAGTTATGTATGTATGCGGTGGATCGAAGCTGGGAGGAAGGCGGGATAAAAGGGAGATGGACGGACTGGCTTCTGTCTGGCTTTGTAACGGAAGATAAAGACTTCTTCTATCGATACCCGGGCCAGGTACTTATACTCGAGGATGGGACAGATGGGACAGATGGGACAGAGATAGAGAGATCCGCAAAGTAAAACATCCAGCTTGACACCACATCGCGGTGTTTCCTAAAATACGCATATGTTGCTAGGCACCTAGCTAAAGAGAGGACAAACACACCGCGGTGTGGATCGGCCAGCTACATGGGTGGGTAACGTTCTAAAGGTAGGTACAGATACTAGGTACAGGTACCTGCCTGCCCACCACACAGGACATACTTAGATAGGTAACTGTACAGTACATTTGAGAGTGACATCGACTGATCGACAGGTCACAGCACCGCTTGCTGCCCAGCTAGGGCCTCCCAGTTGCGATCATATTCGTCTGAATCCTCACCAATATTATTTAAACGTGCGCTGTCCTACCTGACTCTGTCGAATCCTTCGGTTATATTAATAGAACCACGCTATGACGTCGAGGTGCTGCTGATCAGCTGTGAGTCTTTGGACCAGCCTGTGCAAGTGAACAAGTCACAACGGCCGAGACAGTCGGATCCCTGCCGGTTGGGGAAACAGATATCTCGTTGGCTGTTCCGCCGCCAATCAGATTGTCAGGGACAAAAAATTCGTCTGTAGATCCCCGTCGGAAAGCTCACTTGGGCTAGGTACTGCTGTACACCATGCTGCATTGGAAGTCAGGGTTCAGCCACATGGCCAGGTAGCGTAGCATTCATTCATGAAATTGCTTGGCTCGGCTTGGTAGGTAGGAGGTAGGTACCTTGCTGTACGCGGTAGGTGGGTTTGAAAACTGGACCGTTGCTAAGATTTTACCGGCGCCCCCTTGACTGTAATTGGCTACGCTGTGGATTTTATATTTGCACCTTCGGAAACAAAGAGCATGCCACCTTTTGCTACCACAGCTATGGTATCTCACCCGGATCTATTACTCGGGGTGCTTGCTTTGCCGCCCTAGTACGGAGTACCTTACCAAGTCCTATGCCGTGACCTTTCCGGGCCATTGACTGCTGTCGCTAGTATTTTTTTTTTTTTTTTTTTGGAAAAAAATGAAAGATATAAAGTCAACCAAGAAGCACTCCGAGAAAATTGAAGTGGACAACATCCGCTGGTCGCAAGCATATGGGACAACTGTTGAACGAGGTGGTCTTAGACCACCAGAACATCTACCGCTACCCGCAGTAAGGGTCCGCTGCATGGCTCCCATCTATATATGCGCGCATCCGAGATCTCGATCAGTTTCGTCAAAGGGTTGTATTATATACCCGCTTCTATATTATCAGGACTCGTTTCGGGAGGTAAGGGCTGGTGGCAATAAGACCTATAGTATAGTATGATAGAGGTCAAAGGATTAGCAAGAGCCCCCGGAAAGAAAAAAAAGGTCTTGGGGCATGTTAAAAGAGGGAATCTCAATATAAATATTGGCCCGACAGTGTAGGCTTCTGGGCAGCTCGTAATCTTTATCACTCTTCATCGCTTCGCCATAGGTTAGGTAGTTGGTTCGCTACTAATCAATCTGTTTCAGGTCTGGGTGACTCTGTTTACTCGTTTGTATTCGTCAACAATTGACGAGGTAAACTTCTGTCAGACTGCGCGAACCTCGTAATCCGAAGGTATGATGATGAAGCTCTGATTTTCTTAATCCACCTATCTGACTGGCTATTTATTACATGAATTAGAGGGCCATAACAAAGGGAATCGTGCGATTATAAGCGAATATAGACCGGGGTACTATGATATTGCAGGGATCATGGCCTATGAGAGTCCGGATCGGCTGGTGCTGACTAGGCTGATAAAATTCTTGGCATACCGATAGGTCATAGTGGTAATATTCGGCTGACAACTTCTCTTTTCCCCTCCCCCTCGGGGTGATCGAGGATGTAACTGTGCTAGTACCCGAAGTGTCCGGGTGTCGGGGAATGTCGATTGATCGAGACTGCTGTGATTTGAATTGGATTGATTGCTGTACGAATTGGGTTTGAAATTTGTGGACATCCTCTATTTTTCATCTATTTTGTGCAAACAGCGATGAAACGAGCTAGGGTATCTAGGTAGGTAGGTAGTCCGTACTGTACATCTATACTGGATAGCAAAGCTGGTCTGCCCCGAGTCATATGTCATTTCGTTTCCGTGTTCTCCTCCTGACCTTTCTGTTCGGAGGTTTCTGACGGGTTTAGGCCGCCAGCCTCCCATTCCAGCCAGCCTTCCTCTTCCATCCCCCGAGCGATGGCTCTCAGTCTCCTCTTCCTCTTCCTGCGCTCCTTTCTCTTTGCCCGCCGCCACTCCCTTCGTAACATGCGCTGACGGGCTCGCCGCGCAAGCAGCTCGGCCCGGGAGATGGCCCTCCGCCGTCCACGGGCTTTTCCTCCCTCAGAGTTCTCCTGCGGCGTCTCATCTCCGACCTCATGTTTGCGGATCGGAACACCGCTTCGAATGTGGCTATGCAGGCTGAGCCGGAGAGCAAACTCGTCGTCGCAACCCTGGCAGAGCTGGCGGATCTCTGCACGTGCCGCTTCGCTCAGCGAGAGTTTGCGGTCCAGGAGATCCTGGAAGTACATGTACGCTGAGCGGTAGTTGCCCGAGTCCAGGCACATGAGAATCAGGCGCTCGAAGGTCGTGGTGTCCGGCATCACTCCAAGTGCCGCCATCTCCTTCACGGCGAACATGCAGGCCTTGGTATCCTTGGCTCTTCGGCACGTATTGATGAGGGAATTGTAGGTCGCCACGTTAGCACCGCTGGGACACAGGGAGTAGAGCTCCTTGTAGAACGCAATTGCGTCCTCTACCGCGGAAGTATCATCTATCGGAGCATGCTCGCACAGTTCGATGACGACGTTGGCACAGCCAAGCGGAATGTCCCTTTTCTGGGCTTTTAGCTGTTTAAGCATCGCCCATGCATCTCGGGGGTTTGTTTTCGATCTGATCATGTATGTGAGAATGGCACGGGTCGAGCTCTCCTCCAGCGCAATTCCCGACTTCTGCATGGTGCAGAGAGTGTCGAATGCCGTGTAGAGGTCGCCGGCCATGACGTATGTTTCCACCAGCTTCTCGTAATCATCCAGGGAAAAGGGGACCTCTGTTTCAGCAAGGAAGCGGAACACCGAGGTGGCAAGTTCAGTGTCGCCAGTCCGTGACGCGATCGTCAGGACATTGCTGCACACTCCATAGGACGGCTTAAGGAACCCCAGTTCGACAACATGCTTCCATATATATTTTGTTGTCTCATGATGGAGCGCCTCGCTCGCAACGTCCAGCACATAAAACCACAGGTTCAATGACATCTCATGGCCCTGATCCGCCCGAGACCGCATCAGCTTCAGCACTTCGTCGAACTCCTCTGCATCGCAGAGATTGTAAACTAGGATGCTGTGGAGCCAGGCGTCAACGGGAATGCCTTTTCGCTCCATTTGTTCAATGTAATTCATCGCCAACTCGAATTGATGCTCTCGGATAAGTCCAGCCACGACGTAGTGCCAACCGGCCGGACTGAGAGTCAACCAGCGGTCGCGAAGGGTTCGAAGGATCTCCTGACGTAGTAGGTAGTCTGGGTGAACCGCAAGGGCCTGAATAGGACGAAAAGGGTCAGCCAAACCATGTAGGAGGTGATAGCGGGTATATGGCTTGCTCACCTTCAACGCCGCATGAAGTGTTCCCGAGTCGGCCGGGATGCCATTGTGCTCCATCTCCTTAAGCAGATTGCGGACATTCTCTGGCGAGCCACGCTCGGCATCGGTATTAGCGAGTATCAGCGCTCTGTAATGGCGGACCTCTGGACGGACATGTCGATCCCTGATCAGAACGCGCAGGAACTGGGTCGCACTTGTGATACTGGGCCTCTTGGCCACCAGGTCCTGAAGCCTGTTCTCCAAGTTTTCCGTTGTTCTTTTCTCCAAATCCTCCGGTACGCCTGGCGACTTTCGCTTTTTCAATATCACCCGTTTGAACTTTAGGTTTGATACAGGCTTCTTATCCTGTTGGTTGCCTTTCGTGTTTGCATGCGATTGCTCCGCAGTTCTTGACTCTGTAGATTCGCTTCCAGACGAGTCATTGTTGTTGTCGCTTTCGCCATTGATCTGGTTCTGATTCGCAGTGCTGCCATTGCATCGCCGCGCTGATGTCCTAAGAGTCGCGGATATGCAAGTCGTTGGTGCTCGCTTTCTCGATATCAATGGCAGGACTGGCCTCTTGAGCGCTGTGTGGTTAAAAGCCGGACAGAGACAATGCCACAAGCCATCGAAGATCAGCGTCCCTCGCGGCATATTTCGAGCCCTTGCCGAGTTGCAGAGGCCTGGCCGCGGCGCGGTTGGGGAATATGCTTTATCACGTGAGTTAAACGGAGCTTCCCCGCAAACCCACTCCGGATTCCAGAAATCTACTTGGCCGACGGGCCTGAAAAGGATATGTAAATCGGAAATCGATTCCTACCGCATATTTATCATGAAACCCCAATAAGGCACCGTTATTACCTGGTACAGGGTCATATACGCCTAGGCCACACTCGACTAAAGCGCCAAAACAGTCCCATTTCGAAAAAATCATCCACACCATCTCCCGCAGGGTATCTTTTGCGTCCTTTTTCCAATCCCTATCCATCATCCTTAACCACTTCCTACCTTCCTCTACCGCGACCTCGCCCACCGCGTCCGCCGGCGCGGCCACGCTCGCCTCTTGCACCTTGATCACCCCGTTGTTGAGGGCCGCCACGGCCCCGATTCGACGGTTGGTTCTGCTGCTGTTCTTTGATTATATCTATAAGCTCTTCGGGGACTCGCAGATATTTGATCTAGCGCGCAGTGAGTAGGAAGGACCGACGGGTGATGGCAGAGAGCAGGTTCTGACGTACGTTGTTGCCCCTCACGTAAACCTCGGGTAATCTGAAGAAACGGTCGCCCTCGGGGCTGGTCTGAACAACTTCCTTGAGGGTAAGATTCATCCAGTTGTCACAGTTGACAAGATGCCCGTTCAGGGTTTCTCCATTCTTGAGCTCGACCAGCATCGGGTGGCCCTGCGCGGCCGTGAGGAGGCCCAGAGGCAACTAGATGGGATATATGGTTAGCACCATAATGCATAGTAAGATGTACAAGTATGAAATGAAAGATGTACCTACCATTTTGAAATGGACAATCGGGAATTGGCCGGAGGAGAATGTCTAGACCCCGCTTCGGTGGAGTGCGCTCACGTCCCTGACGCGCTGACCGTCTGGCACTCCCGGGACGAAAGAAAAAAAGGAAAGAAGGAAGCGAACTGAGAGCGGAAACGAGAGATTTCTGGGGTTCCAACGGCGGTCACCTCATCTGCTGTATGGGTGTGTAGCTGCAGATGCGAGCTTCAGGCGACGATCATGATCCCGACGCAGCTCGGAAAAGAGAGGCGCCGTGCCGGCGGTCGCGCGCCGCCCGCCGTGCTGCGCCGCGTGCACCGCCCCGGCTGCCTTCTCGAGCATCTCCTTCAGCTGTCGGTCAGTCAAGGGTCTCCGCGCTCAATTGGATTGCTAATCCTCAGATCCCGCTGGGGACGCATCTGCTCCTCCATCTCCGCGTTTTTGTGTCCATCTTGACCCGTCATGCCTGCTTGAGGTCGCCGCGTGCGTGTTGCTCTCCAGCCACCATGCGCTGCTCAGCGAAGGCAGCAGTGTTCTTGTTGGGGCCCGCCGTCGTCTACTCGCTGACCGCCCCTCTGCCCACGCGTTCGGCCGCCGACCACGACTCCACGACATTCTCTGAGGACCCTCCCGTTCTTCTGTGGCGAAGTCAGTCTACCTTCACCGTATTATGTCATCATCTACTGAGCCTTGATAGATAACCAGAGCGCCATTGTGAGGTTCTCAGCGGGGATCGATGACGGCTTGGTATGCGCGTCCCTGGTCGCCCTACTTTACGCGCCCTTGGCTAATCTGGATGGTAGCCGTTTGAACTGGACGCTGGCATAGCAAGTGAAGCATGCGGGGAGGGCGGTGTGTCTCTCAATGGGAAAGAATTAGTACATACTTGGAAGGGGAATTTAGGTTACGGCTCAGGGACGATTGATGCGTTGCCTTCTGATGGCGTAATTGCCGCTGAACTATCTGCCAGCTGGCAGAGTATCTGCATTCCCGCTCCGCCCCGGTCTCCGAACAGACGTACGGCTCAGGTTCTTACCGTCCGGGTACATCGTATCGGGGAGGACGACGTTGAGGAGGATGGGATCGGTTTCACGGTTTCGTTCGCGCAAGTCGGGTCGCCCGAGATTCTTCGACTTTGCACCCGTCCGTTGAACGTATCGGATGACCATGCTGCCCTCGAAGCTTGGCGTGATCCGCCGGAGTCGGAGCGCTTGGAGAACCAACCTAATACCCTGGGTCCCAGACTCGACCTTGAGAAGCAGCTTGAACAAGAACTGAAGACGTTGCAAGACCTAAAGGCACAGGCGGACGATCTCCAATATCGCATTAGCGCGAAGGAACAAAAGATTCGCAAGCTATTACAACAGGACTGCAAGTCGCTGTTCTCCAAATGGCAGCAGTGCAGGAGCATCGGATGTATCGTCAAAGTCTCGTTGCAAACTGTGCCCGAAATGATCCGTCGAATAAGGTACCGATTTGGCCCTCTTCCGTCATCGGTTCCTGAAAAGATAGTACCGGCTTGTAATCGACATGGTGATTACTTCTCAGATGCACTAAATCCATATGCTCCTTATCAACGACCTGAGAAGCTAGGGAACCACACGAGTCTCTCCGCCGACCGCATTGCCGGCAATGACTCGAAAAACCCGTCACTAGCAAACGTCCCAGCTGACGCTCCCCATCAGCCTAAGGTTCCTTCTCCGGACTTGGGGCTATCATACCACGATAGGATTAGGGACTTTGCGAGGTCCTGCGCGATCTTACTCCTCATTGCTTCACTGGCCGCTCTTGCTTTCAAGGTTTCTCGAAACTCTATGGCCTACCAACGTCGCCGTGTAGACCTAGCTGCTAGACGCGAGGAGCGAAGAGCTCGTCGCGCCTACAGGTCAGCTGCACGTCGCCTTAGGTGGAGACAGTGGTGGGAAGGCAGGTCCTATCAATCTGCACCAACTGTCTCCTCAAATCATGCTCTCGATCAAATTAATGACCCCGAAGGGGGTCAGCGTCGGGAATCGGTTGCGGATCAGGTGCCTGAACAGGGTGCCATGCAAGCTGAGATTTTGGGCTTGAGGCGGGTCCTCGAGTTCGTTGGTGAGCTTGTTCGAAATGGTGGCAATGCGGAAGGGGCACCACGCTTGCGACAGCCTTCACGGCACGAAATCGAGGAACTGCCTGCTGGTGGATCATTGGCCGGGTATACAGCACCTTCATCAACAGTCGGGCTCACGACAGTGGGCTCGCCGAGATCCAGCAGCTTAGTGAGCCTTGACACGGCATCTTCGATTACATTGGAGACCCTAGATACGCTGGACACTGAACCTCCGAGTTACTACAGGTGATCCATGATGCATTTCATGTTCACTCCTTCAGACATGCCGAAGGGTTAGGGCTCCATTTTCTGAAGTACGAGTCAGGTTCATTTTCCAAGATTCTTATTTCAACGGCATATTATGATACATACTAGATCTAGGGGGTCTTGTCGTGATTCGCAAGTGGATGCTGGCTTTCAGATACTTTTTCTATGATATCGGACAGAAGCACTTGTCAGCATTATTTTTGCACTGAACGGGCAGCGCCCTATAATTCGCGGTATCCGGACCTTAGAAATGACTCCAACGTTTCTCATGTTGGGTCGATTTCGACCGTTCTAATGCTGTGAGTGACGGTTCCATTGGATTTGCGTTGGTTATTCTCTGCTTCCCCACTCATCTTCTTGGGTTCCGTTTCTGTTGGTATTGGAGGGCGCAGGACCGGCCGCGTAGCCTTACCTTTATCGAATAATGCTCCAGGCGAGTTTGTGTATATTTTTGCTACTATTAATATTCTTATTTCTCATAATGAAATTTGGGATATTCGGCTTGTGGTTGATATGTGGATATTTGACAAGGAACAACCTATGTTATTCCTTTGTCTTTTTGGCCTTGGAGGAATACTGTTGAATGTATGTAATTAGGCTAGGATATTTATCATTATGCTGTTGTGCTTCATTTTCGTGCTTAATCGTCTCAATGTTCTTGGATAACTACCTCGAGCAGAGAAATAGACGAGATTGATAATGTACAGCGTAGCGTCGCCCACACCAGGAAACCGGAAAGATCGGGTTTCAAGCTGCATTCGCCCCGGTGTCAACTGTGAGATAATCCATGCCAAAGGAAACCCGAAGCTTCTGCTTACTTTTATCTGCTCTTACTGACAATTCAATACAACAGCACTCCACCTCCCGGAGAGTGGTTGCTTCTGAAGAGATCAGAGAAACATGCAAATTGAGCCAAGGTTCCTTGGACGGATGCGGACAGAATTGCTATATGAACACACTAGGGGTCAAGAGATTAATAAAACAATCACAAAGGAAAAGCTTACAAATACATCTACATCTACTACGCCTTCTGGCGTTTGGCAGCCTCACCGCCTTCCTCTTCGTCCTCATCCTCCACGACCGTGTATTTCCGCTTCACGCGCTGATCCCTTCCGAGGGTGCCTTCCCCGGGCCCTTGCTCCACCTCTGCCTCCTCCCTCGCCTCGAGATCCGCCTGCTCGTTCTTCTCACGCAGGCGCTCCTCGCGCTCCGCGAAGACCTTGAGCTGGTTCTCGTAGCCCTCCTCCACGTTCGTCAGTGTCTCGTCGAGCTTCTGGATGCGCTCGCTCAGCTCGAGCTGGATGAGCGTGTCCCGGGAGCGCTTGTACAGGCGCTGCTTGACGAGCATGCGCCACCAGTAGTAGCGCCTGTCGTTCGGGTCCTCCGCGTTGTACTTCTTGATCAGCAGCCGCGCAACGTTGGCGCCGCCGCGGATGCGGTTCTTGAGCGGGATCTGGCTGAGCAGGTACATCTCAAGGATGTGGGCAAACTGCGTCGGCGCGATCTTGTACCGCGTGCGGATGTCATGGAGGAGCTTGGTGGGGATGATGGATGCTGTGGGGAGGAGACGCGGCCGGCGCTTGCGCTGGTGTTCATTGTACGGGTCGGGGTTGATGTTGATGTTGTGCTTGAGGAACTGAGGGCGGAGCATGTGGTAGTCTGCGCTGTCGCGGAGGGCGTCAAAGGCTTCGTTCGGGTCTTCGACGGTCAGCTCGAAGACGGTGGGATCTTCGAAACACGCGGTGTGGATGATCGTGTAGAGGTGGGTTCCGTGGCCGGAGCCCTGGTGAGGAGGGAGGATGAGGAATTGGGCTATCCGGATGCGGGACGGCAGCTTGTCGATCTCGATCTCGTCAAGGTATGGCCATGGATCATTCCTGACGGTTGGTTTCTGCGAACGATCTCTTTGATAGAACCACCAGCGGTAGGTGGTTGCGTATCCGACTATCGAATACTGCGAAGCGATGGGTGTGGGAGGGGTAACCTTCTCATATCTGCAGTGACGGAAATGAGTAATTGCACCGTAAAACGTAATCGGGAGGCAATTACTTACACAAAGTAAACGGTCCACCTCTTGAGCGTCCACTCTGGGTCATCTAGTGCAAGAGGGGTTCCGGCCTCGATGAAGAAAGACACAAAGATCTGGGCGCGGTCGAGCAGAGCGCGGATATCGGGGTCGGCAAGCGAACCAGCCCAGATCTCGTAATTCCTCTGGTTGGTCGTGTAGCTATGAACAAGCTTGCCCGGGGGTACCCAGTTCTTGGCATTCTCATCAATTTGGACGGCTTTCTCGAACTCGGGGAGCGTCGTGAAAGCGGCTGTACATTCCCAACTGCGTCAGAACCTCCAAAGTTTCCGAGGAGACTTGTCATAGAAAAAGGGCGCACTAACACTTTGGAATCCACTCCTTCAGCGTCTTATTTATATCCAATGGAGCCGTATCCGCGACAGCCTTGAACTTCTCATCATATGAGATGTGGACATGTGAACGCAGGTCATGCGCCGCGAACCGCAGCCGTATGATCAGACCCCTGTACCCAAATATGCGCTCCTCATCACCGAATATCGGATATGTGAATTGCGGATGGAACGTGGAGATTGTCTGGGGCTTCTGCTCGCCGGGTTGGACCAGCGTGATGTGGACGGCATCGTTTGCGTCGCAATACCCTAGGGTGAAGCAACTTCGGTTAGCCTGAAAGAAGTCGCTGGCAAAAAGATAAAGGATGCGGAGGTTGGATATTTACAATCGCCCTGGTTCGCCATTGTGCTGGCAATTTCGTACTGACTGTAGTCTGGTGGATTGATATTTTTGACTGCGAAGCAATGCGATGCGCCCGCAGCGAGAGATGTTGGAGCTGGACGCTTCAGGCGCGTCGGGTCGCGTTGCGCAGCTCCAGTATGACCGCTTGCGGTTAGCGGCGTCACCGTGTCACATGACGTCAACTCGACTATGGAGGCTTCTGCTCCCTACTGTAATTACCGGATACAGTGACACTGGTACTGATGTGAAGTGGAATTAAGCTGTTTTCTTAGAGGTAATTGCCAGGACGCTATCAATTCATCGATTGATACAACTTACATGCTGAAGCGCACAGCTCAGGTCTTAATAGGTACGCTAGTAGGTTTCCTTTAAGAGCTACACACTACTTATACGATATCTTTACTCTTGAATCGCAACAGATACCAGTTTGGCTTTAAGGAAGCATTATTGAATATTGCAAAGGTTCACTTGGTTCGGTGATTGCCGATATTCCGAGGCTTGGCCTCGTGGTTTCGAGTGCGCCTAAATAATTCGGGCGTACATTTAGTCAGCACTGTACTACTGTTTAACACACGATAGTAGCACCCATGCGCAGATCTAGGGCTGCCTACAGAATGCGCTGCTGAGAATCAAGTTCGTTTATTCGTTGAGTGAAACACGACCGCCGCCATAGTACGGAGTATATATATCAGCCGAAGAGAATCGACAAAACGTTCGGTCTTTTTAATAAATAACACCTGCTTCTTGGGATCAGAGCATCCATGTACTTGTGCCAAAGATGAAAAATGAGTGTCTTAAAAAATCTTCAATAGTCTTGAACTGCTGATATACTAACGTATGACGGTAAGTGACGACCCCGGAGAGTTCGTTGTTCCGGCATGAGTCGTTTCTTGGCGGAGACCGGCGAGGAAACGGCTGTCCCGCGAGGGTCCTCCTGGCCGCGCCGGGAGACGTGCCTGAGCAGGCCATTAAAATCATAAAGCTCATCCCAGGCTTGACCTGCGGTTTCTTGCCTGGTTCCTTCCCTTGTCTTAGTAGATTTTCTTTTCCTGACCTCTATCTCACATTGTGGCGGGTTTGGAAAATTGCGCTGGCAATAATTCGCATCGCAACAAGGACGATTGTGCCGAACTGACACCATGATCGAGGTTCTCTAGACGGGAGAAGGGTGCGAAGTTCAGAGTGAAAGATAACCATGGAGGGCCTATTTACATTGCTCATTCTGAGCATAGTAATGGCCATTACGTGAGCACGACACACTGTCCTGGCTTCGGTTTTGGAACCTGGCTAATTCCTGCTCCCTTTTCTACAGGTCCTTCGTCGTCGGCTCATTGCCCCTTTCCTTTGCGCTCTCTCCATCCCAACTGAGATTGGTCTCCTCCATTGGAATGGGGGTTTTGGTCGGGACATCTCTGATTGTGATTATACCCGAGGGAGTCGAGACTCTCTACAGCGCAAACTCGCACTATGGCCGGAGGGACATTAGTGCCCGCGCACTGGATATCAGATGGCAGCATCAGGGCAATTATCCAGTACTCCCCAGGGAAAAGCCCGATGCGATTGATTATCTTACCATGCCTGGACCGGTCATACCCGAGGTATCAAATCTAGCGATTCCATCATCGACACCTACAAAGGAAGGAGAAGTGCATATCATGGGCTCTCACGACCGAATCAAGAGCAACGAACCGCAGGCTCGGGAGGAAGAATCGCATGCCGGTAAACAACACGACGATGATCATAAGGAAGAAAGCTCCTCTCATGCATGGATTGGAATTGCCCTCATCAGCGGTTTCGTTTTGATGTATCTTATCGACAAGCTGCCGGAATTGGCCTCGTCTTCCTCGAAGCAACAACGACCACCTTATCATATTTCTTTGGACAACTTAGGACCGGGTCTGCGTCGCGGTTCCTCGTCCCCTCGGGATGGAGGCCTGTTGGAAGGCAGTGGCTATTCGAAGCGCAGTCACAGCTTTGCAACCACGACTGGTCTCGTGATCCATGCTGCTGCGGACGGAATTGCTCTGGGAGCGTCCAGTTCCAATGCCAGTTTGAGTTTTATTATCTTTCTTGCCATAATGGTCCATAAAGCTCCTGCTTCCTTTGGGCTCACATCCGTGCTGCTCAAACAGGGCCTCTCCAGTCGGGCGGCCAGAGGCCATCTGTTGGTTTTCAGCTTGGCAGCTCCTGTTGGGGCCCTTGCGACCTTCCTCTTTGTCCAGACACTGGGCTCAGGGCTCAGCGGCGACGAGGCAGGGACTCGATGGCGGACGGGAGTGCTGTTGCTGTTTTCTGCAGGAACGTTCTTGTAAGTCTTTGCCGCCACAATTTCAGTGAGTGTCGACGTAGACAGGCTGATCAAAGTGAAGATACGTCGCGATGCATACGATGCAAGAGAATGGCCCCGTCTCCACGACAAATGATTCGCTTGCAAATGGCTACGGGGAGGGAAGAGACATTCAACAACGCTCGAACAAATCAATGAGAGACTTGATTGCTTCGGTCATCGGCATGATCTTGCCACTGTTTCTGCAGATTGGTCACGCTCATTGATTAACTTGCCGGTCACTGAGTGAGCGGCATGAGGACGAGTCTTCTACACATGCGCATAGTCCGTAACGATCTGGAAATCCTCGACCATGCAGACTTAGGGCAGGCCCGCAATATCTGCGCCAAGGACCGCTGCTCTACTGTCATCATCCCCGGCGAGATAATGCCACCATGAACCTCGGTCGCTAATGCAAAGTCGTACTACCAGAGCCTAGTTCTCCAAGGTGACCTGGCTGGCGACGAACTCGATGGCGACTCGCCATTTTTTTCATGTATACTGCTCTGGCAAGCTATCTGTACTGGTTATAATCACGATTCATTTCGCAATCACATATACGTAGTGTAATACATCTGGAGCGGGAACTTTGCCTCGGTTTATTTATTTTTCGATACTACGAACAGTCATCTTGCCTGGTATGATGAAACAATTCGTCAGCGAGCCATATCCACCAAAGGTGTCCCGTTCCACGGGTCAACGGTGTCTACCGAACGCTCGCCCAAGGACTTGGGATTACCATACCTACAAACTTCTGGGACATCTGATAGCCTCAAAAGAGGCAAAACAAGACTGGGAGTTCTCATCATCCCCGAAGGGTACACAGAACAGTGTTCCACCGCTTATAGGATACTGTATGAGACGGTCGGCTGTGTAGTTGACGGCCCACTACGCCTCCAGTATTTGGCTGAAGGAAGCCAGGCTCTCTGTTTCTGCGCCTCGCAACTCTGCTTCTGCCTCGAGTGTACATAAGCGCAGACGAGAGCAGTCGCCACGACCGCTGCAAGGCCCTACCTTTGAGCCCGTCGCACGGTCCAAACGAGATACGCATATCGCTCCACTTAGGGCCCTCATGGAAGTATGACGGTCGACTCGTGTCCTCTCGTCTTGTTCCTTAATATTTTCGAGCGGAGCCCTGCGTTTCCTGCTTCAGAAGGCTGGCAGACACGCTGTTGCAGCGAGCGCTCGCGCTGTGTCTGAGCCGACGCTGCTCGACGCTTGGCGCAATCAGCAGTTGGTGACCGCCGCACCTGACCGCGTCCCGACCTCAGCAGATCGGTCTTCACCTCCAAGCTCCATGTGCCCGCCTGGAATGACAGGACTCGCCATCCGGGACCTCGACGACGCTGACGGGCCTCGATAGCTCTGATGAGAGCTCCAGCCAGACCATCTCACCCTTCCATGGCTCTGCGCCCTCTCCATTGACCGATCCCCTATTCCATCCCCCCTAGTCACATCCGCCGGCCCACCGAGTATAGCCCTCCCCGAGTCTCCGACCTCCCTTCTCTCTTTCGAGCCTGTCGTCGACCTATGCGTGGTACCAGTGCCAGAAGCATTCACGCGAGCCGGTCCATTAATTCCTCTTGAAACTTCGACACAGATTTCATCTATAGCTATGCGGTGCACGCCGCCGCGCTCCGTGAGCGAGCGGCGAGCCTCTCTGATAGATACGGCGGCCAGTGAGACGAGTCCACGCAGTATACCTGAGCCCCTCTCCACCGTCCCCTCTCGAGGATCTGGAGACAGGAATATGGTTCCAAACCTCTCCAACTCCCACCCGAAGCCTCTGCCAACGCCAAACAAGCCTATCACGCCGCTTCCTCCGAACCTGCTCCCCTCGGCGCCCGCGTCCCCTCCGACTCCTGCCCCGAGTCCGACACCTCTCCAGAGGCCCGCGAACTGGCAGTCTGCAGACGAGGACGAGGATTCATTCCTCCTAAATGCGAGGATCCATTTCAGCTCCTTGGGGAGTGCACAGAAACAGAAGTTCTTGGAAAGCATACTCAGCCTCTGCGATAGCCAGCAGCTGAGCTTTGTCTCCAGCTATGTGAGCCCACGCCTCAGGAAGGATCCGTTCCAGGTTCTTCCAACCGAACTATGCTTGAGGGTAATGCGACAATCCTATACCTTTCGGCACAGCCCGGGTTTATGCGCTGATTATCAATCATTTCGATTAGGTACTTTCCTTCATAGACGACCCGAAGACACTTGCGAGAGCCTCGCAGGTGTCGAGGCGATGGCACGAACTCCTGAACGATGATATAACATGGAAGAATTTATGCGATAAGCATGCATATGCATACAGGAGATTGTCGGACGACGATCGCGATTTTGTCGACCCTTTCCACACGCAACCGTCGTCGACGACATCCTCTCCGCACTCGAACCAGAAAAAGTCGAATGGCGCTGCATTGCGTTCCGCAGATGATATCTCGGATTTATCTTCATCGGCGGAATCATCGTGGCAACTCACACCCTCACGGAAGCGGCGAGCGAAACCTTCATCATACCGATCTCATTTCAAGCGAAAGTATATGGTCGAATCGGCATGGAACAAAGGCGGGCGCTGCACACAAAGGCATATCACACCGGATCAGGGCGTTGTCACGAGCTTGCATTTGACCCCGAAGTACATCGTCGTTGCGTTGGATAATGCGAAGATCCATGTCTATGACACGAACGGAGAAAACCAGAGAACACTGCAGGGACATGTGATGGGTGTATGGGCTATGGTTCCGTGGGATGACATTCTTGTGAGCGGTGGCTGTGATCGGGAGGTCAGAGTTTGGAACATGGCCACTGGGTAGGTCCTTTTCAGCCTCGTATTTCAGTCAAAAGACTGACTTTTCTTTGTCAGAGCCTGCATCCACCTATTGCGAGGCCATACGTCTACCGTACGTTGCTTGAAGATGTCTGATAAGAATACTGCAATCTCTGGTTCAAGAGATACGACGTTACGAATTTGGGATCTCGCGGCTGGCGTGTGTAGGAACGTCCTGGTCGGCCACCAGGCAAGTGTAAGATGCCTGGCGGTTCATGGAGATCTTGTTGTTTCTGGAAGCTATGATACGACAGCACGCATATGGAGTATCTCCGAAGGCCGCTGTCTGCGGACTCTTTCCGGCCATTTCAGCCAGATTTATGCGATTGCCTTTGACGGCAAGAGAATTGCGACTGGCAGCCTTGACACGAGTGTCCGGATATGGGACCCTCATACTGGCCAGTGTCATGCCATTCTGCAGGGCCATACGTCCCTCGTCGGCCAATTGCAGATGCGAGGCGATACACTTGTGACCGGGGGTTCTGACGGTTCAGTTCGCGTCTGGTCTTTAACCAGAATGGCTCCAATTCACCGCCTCGCTGCCCATGACAATAGCGTGACCAGCCTGCAATTTGACAGTACTCGTATTGTGAGTGGTGGTAGCGACGGCCGCGTCAAAGTCTGGAGTCTACAGACGGGCCAGCTACTACGGGAGCTATCGACCCCCGCAGAAGCCGTCTGGAGGGTGGCGTTCGAAGAAGAGAAGGCCGTCATCATGGCGAGCCGAGCCGGTCGAACAGTGATGGAGGTGAGTCCTTTATTTTGGATATTTATACAATTTCGCATACAAGCCCGTAATGTTTCATTTGAACTTGTTTGCTAATGGTCGACTTCCAGGTCTGGTCTTTCTCACCGCCACCTGAAGAAGACTCAGACGATCCCGTAGTCCTCGACAGTGCATCAAGCACTTCAGGACGGTCTACCAAGAACAGTGGCGGCAGCTCTGTGAGCACTAGCAGGCAAAAGGCTCCACCACCGACTATATCACTTGCCAGTGATGGCGACCAACCGATGCCAGATGCTCCTTGAGGGCTTTTATAAAAATGCATAATTTAAACGACACCGGCGACTTTGCTATTTTTAGTTTTTGCTTACACGACCTGAAATATTATGAATTTTGACCAGCGGCCTTGAGCATGGAGTTATCATGGCAATTGGAGAGCACGTCGTCGATCTCAACCATACCGTCCTTGCATACCGGCCTTGTATCTTGCTTATTCTTTTGTCTTATTACGAGCTCATGGAGCTTCCTTGTGGGATGTGCTTATTGCTAGCGATTCCTTCGTATCTCCACGAGTCTCTCTCCGAAGCGCTGCATTTTGGAGGGTTGGATGATACCCACTTGGAAAACGAATCCTAATTGATGTTTAAAAAGGCGAAGAGAGGAGAAGCTATAGTTCACTATTTGCATGGCGTCTAGCGCATGACTACATCTTTTTTTTCAGCATTTACTCGCAACGCGAGGCAGATATCATCTGGATACAGCAATCTACGAGATTATTGTATTGTTGGGAAGCATTTGCCGGGCTTTAAATGCATATTTATTATTATTTATATTCGTTCCTGAGTCCAGACTGGGCTTTTAATCTCAAGTCTTATTGACTGTTAAGCGATCCTTGCATTGCGTTTTAATAAACTGAAGCATGAAGACTTGAATATCTTCTACGTAGTATACAGACGGCTGAGGCCCTAGACTGCCTATTCCACCTAGGAGGACAAGATATAGTAGAGTATGCGTTGAAGAGGCTCAGCAGTCTCTCCTTGACATCGGGCCACAATTTACAGGCATACATACCAAGTATGCATGCATTGCATGTCCGAATGAAGATAATCAGAAGTACTATGTACTCTGTATGGATGTTCTGTGCCATGACCACCCGCGAAGCGAAGCAAGTCCACATTTTAAGAACTCCTTCAAGAAATGTGTTTAACACAGTAAGTGGATAAGTATCTCGTTCGGAGAACAAGCCGTAAGCAGAACGCTTGTCATGCAGACGAACCGGAGCTGCCGGTAGATAATGTCACTGCCTTCGAGAGCGGGAACCCGGCAGGGGTATCTATCTTGGTTGATTGACAATGCGATCTGCAGTCAAGCACCAGCAGCGTACGTGGTGTACAGGACATACTTATTTACTGTATGCCGCCATGATCCGAGTTCCTCTCCGCCGTTCTTAGGTTCTTAGTCACAGACATGCGGAAAGCTATCTAGGTAGCGGTTCCGTATCTCCCGCTCCTGAGGAACCGCTCGGGAAGTTACCGTGATATGCTATGCCATGGAGGATACTAGTAAAGTAGTAGGAAAGCGTACTGCAAATGGCTTGCATACTGCCTCCCTAGGTAGCCAGTGTGGATTGAACGCGCCATTCGATGATGCGGGATAACTATTATGATTGTTGTTGAAAGATGTTCGACCCGGGAACTCCTGCAGAGCAGAAACAGTCCATTCCCAGGGCTCTGACGTGTTACTATACTACGAAGGACCTGCCGCTCCTTCCGGCCTGCTCTGCCCTGAGGGCTGTCGTCTTATAAATTATAGCAGGGCTTCTCCCGCTGCTGTCTGTGTGCAGTGTCCTCTATTGCCTGCCTTTTTTGCCTTGGAACTGTTTTTTTTTTTTTTTTTTTTTTTTTTTTTTTTAATCGAGCCTATTAGTCCTGCGCAAACCAGACGATTTGTAGATCAGGTTCGGTGAGTCTGTCTGTGGATTGATGCAGAGCGTGCCTAGATCGCGTTCCGTTGCATAGCAAGTCGGGTGTTTATTTATTTCTTGAGACTTTTCATGATAGTCCAGTGCCCAGTACTTAATCTATGTAGCCGTTGATAGGAGAAGAGGAAGTGCGCACCATGGCTGCGGCAGGGGAAGCTTCCCTGATTTGATTTTAATCTATCGGGGGAAAAAAGGAGAGTTGCTGAGAAGGTTTGTCGTGCAGCTGGTGGATCTGTCGTCTTGGCCGTCTCGAGGATGTATATAGCAACGTCGGGTTCAGGGGTCTGTGGAATGAATGGCCTGCCCGTTGGGATTGTCTTGCTGGGAATGTTGATCGGCCTTTGGCGGCTGATGTAAGTGTAGCCACGCTATAACGTAATCAACCACCGAGCGACGAATACCACCGAGCGACGAATTTTCCTCTACCCTACCACTTCCTTTTTTCAACGCGTCATTTTATCACCACCACTATCAAAAATGCCTTTATCTCAAGAAAACCGAATTCAAATGGCTGTTGCAGCTTATAAAAATCAAAAAGTCAAATCAAAACTGAAGGCTGCAGAGATTTTTGGGGTGCCTGAGGCTACCCTTCGCGCTCGCCTTAAAGGAAGACAATCACACGCAGAAACACGTGCTAATGGCCATAGATTAAAGGCTATTGAAGAGGAAACACTTATTCAGCAATTACTAGAGGCAGATAAATGAGGTTTTCCAATTTGGCCAGAGTTTCTGTGTTCAATGGC